>Ga0214219_1000821_pt1 | contig 10932 bp, 16 predicted proteins | sample TroBogypolimnion_26_FD_153057 | JGI IMG/M metagenome (GOLD analysis project Ga0214219, IMG submission 153057) | Freshwater microbial communities from Trout Bog Lake, WI - 25JUL2007 hypolimnion | ecosystem: Environmental > Aquatic > Freshwater > Lake > Hypolimnion/Profundal zone | place: Trout... | reverse complement strand
ATCAACTCAGGCCTAGGTTACATTGGCGAAATGGGTTCAACACAGCGTCACAGCTATGATGTATTAGGAGATGCTGTATCTACTACAGCACGTATTGAAAGTAAGTGTAAAGAATATGGTTGTGTATTGTTAGTTGGAGAAGAAACAGTTAAGCGTTGTGGTAATGATTTCTTTTTCTTAAAGATAGATGACTTAGCTGTTAAAGGTAAGAGTGTGGGTGTTGGCATCCATACAGTTCTAGATGATGTTACTCCAGCTTACCACAAAGCTAGATCAACACATGAAAAGATGCATGCTTTATACCGCGAACAAAAGTTTAGCGCCGCCATTGTATTGTGCGAAGAACTTAAACCAGAGTTTGATAATAAGATGTCTGCTTATTACGACATGTGGATAGAACGGTGCGAGTTCCAAAAGACGCAGGACTTGCCTGCGGATTGGTCGGGGATATTTGTAGCCACTACAAAATAAAAGGTATTTAACGCTACCACTAAATAATAATATGAAACACAAACATCATATTATTCCTCGCCATATGGGCGGCACTGATGATCCATCTAACTTAATTGAGCTTACCGTAGAAGAACACGCCGAAGCACATCGATTACTATTTGAACAACACGGACATTGGCAAGATAAAGTTGCATGGCAAGGACTGCTTGGACTAATAGATCACAAAGATATAATGCGTGAAATGTGGAATGCTCGTAGAGGAGAAGGCAATACCTTCTATGGTAAAAAGCACACAGAAGAATCAAAACGTAAAATGAGCGAGTCTAAAAAAGGACAGAACTTAGGAGTTCCAAAAAATCACGGCGATAAGTTAAAAGAAGTATGGGCAGAAATAGGTCATCCACGCAAAGGCAAGACTCCTTGGAATAAAGGCAAGCAAGGATTACAAAAACAAAATATGGAACAGTTATTGAAAAAATCTAAGCCTGTGACCTATAATGGGGTAGAATACTATTCTATTAAAGAAGCTGAACGCCAAACTGGCATTAGTGCCTACAAGTTAAAGAAACTAGCAAGTAACTAACCGTTACCGCCCGCAGCTTCTTGATCGTTTGATGTTTTATTAATTTGTTTTTCGGCTTCAACACGTTCAGTTTCAATTGACTTACCGCGCAGGTGTAAAACAGTGTTTACTTTCTGGTTTAAACGAATCAAATCGTTGTCCAACATACGGATACGATCAATAAGTGCTATTAGAACGTTATTTGCGTCTGTGATTACTGGTTTAATTTCTGTGGTGGCCCATTTCCATACATAATGGATAATAAACCCCATTCCGATTGCCATAACAATTGGAAAACCATATTTGCTAATTGCTTCTGTTATGCCGCCCATATTAATGCTCCTAATGCAAATCCTACTACAAATGCAATAGCTGAAAATTTAAATAAATCAACGTCGCGCCATATTGCTCGATCAATTAAATATTCTTGTGTACGCTTAGGTAAACTCTCGTACCATCCGTCCCATTTATTCATTGCTTACCCCGTCTAATAAAAACTTTTCAAGCGGGTCCATCTTAACCAACATAGTTTTACCATCGCGATTAACTAATTTAAAACAATCGCCGCCTTTCCATCCTAACTTGTCTATGTTAAGTTCAAAATCAAGTAAAATTCGTTCAGGCTCCAAGTCCCACTCGTAGTCATAGTATTTCAATTTGTTATCTTTCGTCAATTCGCACCACAGTGATAAATAACTGTATATGAATATTTATCGTTTACCAAATCCTAAATCAACTCATTATCTTAATCGGTATATTAAGTTTATTACATTTGCTAAAAATTTAGCAGTCAGCGACAAGTATGTAGAATCACATCATATTTTGCCGCAAAGTATGGGTGGATTAAACGATGATAATAATCTTGTTAACCTTTCAGCAAGACAACATTATTTGGCTCACTGGATGCTATGGAAAGCATATAAGTCAAAAGAAATGACCTTTGCGTTTTTTAGTATGTCAAACCAATCTAATCAATATCAAGGTCGTAATCGTAGAATTAATTCTCGAATATATGAAAATTTACGAAATGAATTCTCAACTTTATTATCTAAAACAGCAGAAGATAAATGGCAAGATCCTGCCTATCGTCAAAAACATATTGATACTAATAATTCAGAAAAAACACAAAGAATTCGATCTGAAAAAGCAAAGGAATTATGGCAAAATCCTGACTATGTTGAAAAATTATTAGCAAGTAGAGCAAAGGCTCGGGCAGAAGGTAGAGTCAGAACCGACCATTCAAAGTGCGGACAACCAGGTGAATTAAATCCAATGAAACGACCAGAAGTTAAAGCCAAAAATACCGGAGTTAATCATTACTCTAATAGAGATGGGTATATTAAACCTTCGTGTATTCATTGCGGAATTACTACAACTCCAACTAATATCAAACGATGGCATAACGAGAATTGTAAACTAAAAGTTTAATCTCTGCGGCAATCAGTTTTTCCGTCGGCTCTGGCAATTCTTTCGAGATCAGGTTTAAGTCCAAGGGCAGAACTTACTAATGTATCCACCCTTAAGACTTCATGATTCATTGTTTTGACTCGGTTATCAAGAGCTATGATAATGCCAGCCATGCTTTTAACCGAGCTAAGAACGCTGGCCAACAGTAGTTTGATAGTAAGATATACAAAGTATCCGCCAGCAAGTGCGGCAGCTACTGGGAAACCTAGGTCCCCGACGATTTTAAAAATTTCACCCACATTAGCTCCTTTTTAGAGTCTTTTTATTATGTAGGTATTTATGAAATATAGGGGTTATTCTTGTTGGATTTGATGTAATTCTTTGACTATTTTTAACACAGTTTCTATTTGGTTTATTTTATTTTTTCCTGGATGTTGCCCGTTTTTTTCATCTTCTAAAAATTCTTTAATTTCTTTGAAGGACAGCAAGTGCTCCAAACGGTTGATAAACGGTTCAAAACTATTAGTTTTATGTAATTGAGTCACTGCTGACTGTAAATTATTCTTTAATTCTGATATTACTTGGTTAAAAAATTCTTTACTAAAAAAATGATTTTTATTATAATCAGCAATTGCCTGCGCCTCTGCTAAGTTGTTAACTCTTTCTTCTGCACTCCACCTAGAAATCTTATGCATAAGATCTGTAATTTTTATTAAGCGTTCTTCCGGATCCTCGACTTGATCATAGTGCTCGTCCCAGATATGTCCAAATGTTTTAAATCCATAACTTCGGAGGTATTCTAGACTACCGTGGGTACCAGCGAGTATAAATGGTTGGCCACAAGCAATCGGTCTTAAACTTTTTTCAGTTAGGTGCAATCTATCATCATCGAATAATGTTTCCAGTACAACCTCGATATCAGTGGACTGGTAATCATTTATATTAAAGTCGGCACTATAATGGCTAGGAGCGGTATTAATTGGAAAATGATCCTCGAGGATATTACCTGGGCACCATGCAGAATTATTAAACTGATGTTGGTTGTAATGTAGACCGAGTTTGGGCTCGACAGGACTCACTGAGCTTTGACAATTATCTACTAGTCCTAACTCGATCAATAAATCTACAAATTTTAATCTATATTCTCTTGTGCCACTCCATGCTCGATTATATATTAAAAATGTTTTTGTGATAGTTTTTTTCTTTTGGTGAATGTGTTGAGCAAACCGAAACCAATCTAATGTTAGTAATGCATGGCTCCAATAATATACCCCAATAAATTGATTATTTTGATATTTAATTAAATTTTTAGATCGTTGTTCGCTGTGTACTAAACAAACCTTATTATATATTGTTGGTTTAATTTTTAAATTATTATCTTTATCTAACGATAACAATTTTAATATTTTGTTAAAAGGAGAATCTACGTTGATATTTTGATATAGTTTATAATTAAGTGGTTCTTGATCATTACAATACATAGAAATTTTTAAAGCCTTATTTTGCCAAGTCTCAGGCCCAGTTAACTCTTCTAAATCTTCAAGTTTTTTAGAGCCGTGTGGATAAAAACGATAAATTATTATATTATCAGTAATTTCTTTGGCGATATTGTCAATATAGTGGTATAGTCGATCTAATGGAATACTCATAGGTAGTTATTTACTCATAAACTTATTGAAAGAAACAAAAATGAAGTTATACCAATTTAAAAAATATCAATGAAAAATAAATCTGTTTTACTAATCGGTGGTGCCGGATATGTTGGGTCGGTGATTACTGATTCGTTGTTAGCAAGCGGCTGTCAAGTTACTTGTTTGGATTTATTACTTTACCAAAATAATTATTGTGTTGTTCCATATTTGTTGAACCCAAATTACAAATTTATTTACGGAGACATGTGTGACCCAGCGGCATTGAAATTAGCCTTAGAAGGAATTACAGATGTGGTGCTATTAGCTGGATTAGTAAGTGATTCTATTACTAAAAAATATCCAGCAGAGGCTGCGGCCATTAATAATATTGGTACAATACAATGCATTGATTATCTTAATAATCGTAACTTAGATCGGGTAATATTCATGTCTTCCTGCTCTAACTATGGATTACTAGAAAAAGATCAAATTGACAATGAGGAGTTTACACTAAGTCCAACATCAACCTATGCTCAGGATAAAATTATAGTAGAACAATATTTGTTATCCTTAAAAGGCAAAGTAGATTATACTCCGACTATACTACGATTTGCTACAGCATTTGGATTGTCACCAAGGTTGCGGTTAGATTTAACTATTAATGAGTTTGCCTATGCCGCAGAAAAAGGTGAAGAGATTGTAGTTTTTAATCCACACGCATGGAGGCCATATTGTCATGTTAACGACATTGCTAGACTTATTAAAATAGTAATTGACGCTCCGCAATATAAAGTGGCATTTGAAGTATTCAACGCCGGTGGCGATGTAAATAATTATACCAAGCAATCAATTATTGATGCTATCATTGATGAGGTTTCGACAACCAATGTCAGATATCAAGATCAAGTAACAGATCCACGAAATTATAGAATTAACTTTAGTAAAGTTAAAACAGTATTAGGATTTGAACCAAGATTTACGGTAAAAGAAGGAATTCAAGAAATTATTAATGCTATGCGCAACCATGTCTACGATAATATAGATCCAAAATCCAATCTATATAGCAACTACGAAATAAAATATGATATCAAGTAACAATGAGTGGGACCCCCTGGAAAAAATTATAGTAGGGTCGGCTACTAATGCTAATTGGCCAATGTCTGATCCTGTGTTTGCAGAAGAAGCTCGTAATAGTTTGTGGACAGAAACTCCGGCACCAAGCGGTCCGGTGCCACAGTGGATTGTTGACGAAGCAAATAAAGAATTGGACATCCTGGCAGAAACTTTAGCTCACTATGGCGCAACAGTATATCGCCCAAAGCCAATGGATTTTGTAGAAGTTAACGGAATGTATAATTATTGTCCAAGAGATCGATTACTGGTGGTTGGAAATACATTAGTTGATTGTAATATGATGTACCCGTGTCGAAATCAGGAAATTAAAAACTATTACAGACTAATAGCCGAATCAACAAATATTATTACTATGCCCAGAGATGCCGGTATGGTACTCGATGCCGCTAATATTTGCCGCTTAGGTGATACTTGGTTATTTTTAGAAAGTGCTAGTGGTAACCGAGCTGCGTATGAATGGCTATGCCATAAGTTTCCAAAGATTAATATTGAACTGGTTAACTTTTATTCTGGAGTACATATTGATTCAACTGTTACTCCCTTGCGAGAAGGATTGGTTATGTTAAATGCCAGGCGAGTAACTGAAGAAAACTGCCCAAAAGCGTTTAAAGATTGGGAAAAGATTTATATCACCGAAGATCAAATTGTAGCCCAGGATTTTTACCAATATCCCTATGCAAGTAAATGGATAGCCATGAATATGTTGGTGCTGGATCCTGAAACAGTTATTATAGATGCTGCGCAAACTCAGCTAATTAATATACTAAAGTCTAAAGGTATTGCCAGTATTCCTCTTACACTAAGCCACAGTCGTACATTAGGTGGTGGATTTCATTGTGTAACCTTAGATACACGGAGAAAACATGTCTGATTCAGGAATAACAGTTGACCCAGGGCTAGTTAAACGATTAGTCGAACAAGCCATAGAAGATAATATTTTAAGTGCCGTACAAAACATTAGCTCAGATCCCGCATGGCTGGCTAGAATTGAGCGCATGATCAATCAAACTGTAGTACAAGAAACTATGATTAGATTGGGGTCAATGGATCTTAATCCTTTAATCAAACAACGGGTCGATGAGAACATGGCATTGTTTCAACAAACGTTATTAACCAACTTTACTAGCGCCGGTATATCAGATCTGGCAACAAATTGTCAGCTGACTATTATGGATGACACTACAGTAATTGACAATTGTTTAACTGCTCGTAATATGGATGTTGCAGAATCAATAACTGTACAAAATTTAATAGTCAAGGGAGCAATTAACACAGATAATCAATCTTGGGTAAACTTAGCCGACGACATTTGCCGAAAAACCTTAGAAAAATTAACCGAAGAGTGGAATACTCGATTGGTTGAAGAAGTAACACAACAAATAAAAGACAATGGTATTTCATTTGATCAAATACAAGTGGGCGGAGAGGTATTGGTAAATGGTAATCGATTGTCCAATGCCATTACAGAATCAAACCTACAAAGTCTTGGTACTTTACGTAATCTAACAGTCAATGGTGAGGCAACGATTAACAATACTGTTAGCGTGGTTAACAAACGTCTTGGCATTAATACAGAATTACCAGAAATGGCACTAAGCGTGTGGGACGAAGAAGTTTCTGTAGTTATAGGAAAAAATAAAGCCAAGCAAGCCTATATAGGAACCAACAGAGATCAGGGATTAGTTATTGGTGTAAATCGTTTGCCGCAGATTGAAATTGATGCTGCTGGATTGACTGCAATTAAAAAATTACAAGTAGGACTGTATAAAATTAGTCACGAGACTCAGGTACCGGGCTGGTCGGGTACACGAGGAGACATTGTGTTTAATTCTAATCCAGGACCTGACCGTGTGTTTGCTTGGGTATGCCTTGGAGCATTTAAGTGGCAAACATTAAAGAGTGCCGAATGAATATTAATTGGGTACTAGCTGATTCTATAGCACTTGATCCAACTATAGATATTACAAAACTTAAAAACATTGGTAGCCTCTGGGGCAGCTGGCGTACCTGGCGTAGTTGTCAAACTGACAACGTTATCTGTAATGATTCTGTTAAATCCGAGGAGTTGATTAAACGAGAATTTCAAAAAATTTGTAATTTCTACATACCAAATGCAGTGTATCAACAATTAAATTGTCCCAACAGTGTTAGATTATATGAAGGTACGTTTACACACGAAGTTGATCATCAAGAAGATATCATAGCCATGCATCTTGCAGCTGGATCAAACGACATTGTGTTATTATTAGGATTTGATTTAGCACAGAAAACACCAAGTCCAGACAAACTAGTAGAACATCGTAATCGCAACTATCAAGGATTAATTCGTCAGGCTATAGCAGACAACAATCATGTGCAATGGGTATTAGTTGATCACCCAGAACCTGTTATGAAAGAGCTAGCCGACTTAGAAAATCTCAGCACAGATACCATGGAAAATGTATTAACCTTTTCAGATAGTTAATACAAGTCATAAAAATAAAACAAAGGAAATTAATGAGTTATCTATTTACAAGTGAATCAGTATCAGAAGGACACCCAGACAAAGTAGCAGACGCTATCAGTGATGCGGTATTAGATTTAGTAATGCGTGAAGAAAATTCAGCCTTGCGCTGTGCCTGCGAAACCTTGGTTACCACTAACCGTGTGGTCATAGCCGGGGAGTATAAAGGAGTATTAGATCCAGAAGAAGTTGATGCTACAATTCGTCGAGTTATTCGAGATATTGGCTACGAACAGTCGGGATTTGATTGGCGCACGGTTGAGATTACTAACTTGCTACACGGACAAAGTTCTGACATTGCTCTAGGCACAGATAACTTCGGTGCTGGCGACCAGGGCTTAATGTTTGGATATGCTTCTAACGAAACAGACAATTATATGCCCAGTGCAATTTATTGGAGCCATCGCATTGTAGAGGCATTAACTCAAATTCGTAAAAATAGCAAGGTACCTTGGTTAGGCCCAGATTCAAAGTCACAAGTTACATTTGAGTATGACGATAATAACAAGCCGGTGCGTATTGCCAAAGTAGTATGTTCCACACAGCATGCCGAAGCACAGTCTATTGAGTTTGTTCGTAATACAGTAGAAATTATTATTCGTGGCGTATTACCAGAAAAATACATTGACAAAAATACTGAATTTTATATTAATCCTACAGGCCGTTTTGTTATCGGCGGTCCAGATGGAGACACAGGTCTAACTGGTCGTAAGATCATTGTGGATACCTACGGTGGTGCAGCCCCTCACGGCGGTGGCGCATTCTCGGGTAAAGATCCTACTAAAGTAGACCGTGGTGCTTCTTATATGGCTCGTTACCTAGCCAAGAATATTGTGGCCAGCGGTCGGGCTAATTGGGCAACAGTACAAATTAGCTATGCCATTGGCGTGGAACAGCCAATGAGTTTCTATGTAGAATCAGATGGTGATAGTCGTGGGCTAACCGAATGGATTCAAAAGAATGTAGATTTAACACCACTGGGCATCATTAATCGATTTAATTTATTTAGACCAATTTATAGTAGCACAACCAATTATGGTCATTTTGGTAAAGATGGCTTACCGTGGGAAGTTGTTGACCTGTTTAACTAAACAAGTTGACAACAAAGTCTAACTGCCGTATAATAGTAGTATGACTACAAACATAGTTCCTCGAATTGGCTTTGCCTGCAAATGGATTGATCTTCCTGATCAAGTCAACGGCATTTCGGCCAAAGACGATGCCAAAAAATATAACACTGGCACAACTACAGTATCTTGGTTAAATAGACAGTCGAGAGACGTAGCGGAGCAGAGGTTATGGGATTTAATGGTGCAGAATATCGAGTCAACACGACTCTTAGTGGAGAGAGTCGGTGAACTTGAACCACATCTTCGCATGGTTCGTCTTAGCAGTGATATTCTTCCTTGTTACACCCATAGTGATTACTCTGGCTATTGGATGGATGCTGGTGTTGTTTCATACGCGGCCAAGGCGTTTGCACGAATTGGTGCTCATGCTCGTTTACACGGTGTTAGGCTGTCTTTTCATCCTGGCCAGTTTACTGTGCTTGCGAGCAGTAATCCCGGAATAGTAGATCGATCAATAGAGGAGTTTGAATATCATGCGAATATGGCGGAGTGGATGGGTTACGGACAAACCTTTCAGGACCTCAAAATTAATGTCCACATCGCAGGTAGAGAAGGTCCAGCCGGTATCCGCAGTGCGTACGGAAGATTATCCCCCGTTGCCCGCAGTTGTCTTACAATTGAAAACGAAGAAAACTCATGGGGGTTAAATGATTGTCTTACCATTTCTGATATTGTTCCTATTGTGCTCGATATCCACCATAATTGGATCCGCGAAGGAGAATATATCCAACCCGGGGATGACCGTGTTAAACGAGTTATTGATAGTTGGCGCGGTGTTCGCCCTACTATGCATTATAGTGTCAGCAGGGAAGATATACTTGTCGGACATGATCCCTCTGTCGCACCTGCACATGCGGCACTTTTGGTAGAAGGTTACAAGAAACAGAAACTAAGAGCACATTCCGACTTCTATTGGAATTGTGCAACCAACGAGTGGGCATTGACATTCTTGGATGACTTTGACATTATGGCAGAGAGTAAGGGCAAGAACCTTGCTAGCCGTGCTTTATATGAGCAATGGATCAGTTAAAACTTTGGCCGCCGCCTGATTGGACTGAATGTGTGGTCAGTTGGGATTGGTTGCTAGGTGATGATCGCCCACATGTAAATGAAATATACAGTTGGTGCAATCAACATAGTAGTCCTAGCAGATATCATGTGCATGGATGGCATCAGACTGAAGGATTTGCATTTAAATTTGAAGACCCTCGAGATGCTGTCATGTTTAAATTAACTTGGGAATGTATATAATGGATTTTATTTTTGAAACAGCCGGCAATGCTTGGTTGTATATTAAGAAGGACTACACAGAAAATCGCATTCGATTTTTTGTCGAGTTGTTTAGCTGGGCATGTAGTGTAGTAAGTGCTGTAATCTTTGCGGCAACAGTGCCTACAGTTCCGGTTATTCCACTGTACACAATTTTTATTAGTGGATGTTGTGCTGCTGGGTGGACATGCTATACCCGTGGTAGTTTTGGACTACTGGCCAATTATGTCTTTCTAGTTACTATAGACTGTATTGGCCTAGCCCGGATGATTGTTAATACTTAATCTGGCTTTGGGCCTTTTGGTTTACGGGCAGTTTTTGCCTTAACAGCCGGCTTTTTTTCTGCGTTAGGTTTAGCAGTTGTGGCCTTAGGAACTACTACCTTTTTAGGAATTTGGGCCACAGGAGCCTCAACCTTATATGGCACTGGTGTTACATCTGGCTCTGCAGCACCAAAAATCTTCTTTAAAAATGATAGCATAATAAATCTCCTTGTCTATTATTTAGTTAGTATATAATGAATGTGTTTGGTTAAAAACTCCCTAAGCGAAAGCTGCCTACTTGCTATATCACAAGCTACAATATAATTGTGCTCTAATATTGACTCTATTTGTTGATATACTAAATGTGGGTCGCTACTTGCTAATTTTAATACCTGATCAAATGCCATACTCCACCGCTTATAATTGTTTGGTTCGGCGTCATAGCTTTCGTCAATTACTTCACTAAACGTTTTATATCCTTGATTGTGTAATTTCTTTAACAGTCCTTGGGAGCCAAACATTACAAATAGTCGTTTTTCAAATATTGGTTTGGCTGTTTTTTCTGTTAAAAATGAAGAGT
>Ga0214219_1000816_pt1 | contig 10981 bp, 9 predicted proteins | sample TroBogypolimnion_26_FD_153057 | JGI IMG/M metagenome (GOLD analysis project Ga0214219, IMG submission 153057) | Freshwater microbial communities from Trout Bog Lake, WI - 25JUL2007 hypolimnion | ecosystem: Environmental > Aquatic > Freshwater > Lake > Hypolimnion/Profundal zone | place: Trout... | reverse complement strand
TACTTGCTCTTGCAAAGTCGGTTGTAAAACTGGTTACTATTTCGTTAATACTTGCCGGCATCTTAATCCTCTTGACTGAAATGAGCCATATGTTCTTTCCATTCTAATACTGAATCTCTCCAAACCTTAGTTGGTACTGCACCTCTAAATTGTTGTAGAGGTAACATTGTTGCAATATCCCATTCGTTAGGTTTGATGGTTAACACCTTAGACCTTAAATGACTATAAAGATAACGCTTCAAACAAGGCCTAAACTCTGCAAGCCTTCTTGTAGAGGTAAGAATATCGTAAGAAATTCTCATTCTTCTAATATCATCTTCTTTTGTAAGTAGTGCATATTTCATTAGCTTCTGTAAGAAAGCAATACGAAACTTAACAGGAAGATAATGCAAGTTGATACCTAAAAATCCATCACTATACTTTTCTAGCACCAAAACCATTGGGAATCTATCCCAATATGGCAAATCTGCCTTTGTTTTAGGGTCATAATAAAAGCAGTACAACATACCGATTCTAAGTACATTGGTTCTCCTATCAGTCTCTTTATTGATACCAATAGGAATATTAGATGGTTTTTTAATCTCATCTATCTTTTGTTTTAGCCATGTAATAGAATCCATTGACATGGTTTTTAAACCAGTCAATTTCTTTGCTTCTGCGAGTTCGGTGAGTTTAGATTGTGTAGCCATCTGATATTTAGTTAGAGGCCAAGGTCATCTTCTGTGATAACTTTAAATGCCCAACCTCTATCTAAGCAGTATTCTGTGGCTGCTTTCCATTTGGCTTGATTAATGCCATAAGTTACAACCTCTTGAATGTATTGTTTTGTGACTCTTTTTCTTTTCACTGGTTCCATAGCCTGTTTTTTAGGCTTAACTTCAATCATCATGGTCTTTAATTGACCTTCTTTAGTACGAACCTTAACAAGAAAGTCTGGAAAGTAACGATGCCTCTTGCCATCAACTGGTGATATATAAGGAATAATGACTTCCTCTGAAGCCCAAGACACAATATCTGGACTCTTATCTAGCCATGTCATCACACGGCATTCCCAAGAAGAGCGATAAATGATGTTTTTGTAGTCACCCACATACTTTTGTGGATTTTGTGGTGTAAAACGACCTGAATATGCCATATAAATATTCTGTAATGTCTATCAATAGGATCTAAAATGCCGATTACCTTTTCGGATTCAGCCTCAACTCCAACAAATTATAATAATTTGAACAATACGTTTGGTTCATCTGGACCATTGGCTTCATTATATAGTAGTGGTTATACGCCTACAATATTACAATATCCGAGTGATTTGGGCTCAGCACAAAAAGGACATATGGTTGTATTTACTGCACTTGAGACAGTGCCAGCAGGATATGACCAAAATAATAGTTTTAGCCTATCAGATGCAGCCAAAGCCGCTGGTTCACGTATAGCTGCAGAAAATTTTAACGATGCAGGTAATGTGGATCAAGTGACCGATTTATCTTTTCAACCAAAAAGAACAAAAAGTAAAGACGTTATATCTTTATACATGCCAGATACAATCAACTTCCAGTATCAATCTTCATATACCGAAGTGAGTTTAAAAGATGCTGCCGAAGAGGCCGCAGGTGCCTTGCCTAGTGTTTTAGGTTCAATTGGCAAGGCAGTAACGTCCGTAGTAGATTCTAAGGCAACCAAGTTAGCCTTAAATTCTGCTGGTTATGCTATCAACCCACAACAACAATTATTGTTTGACGGTATTGATTTTAGGTCTTATCAGATGTCCTTTCAGTTTACACCTAAAAATGCAGCCGAATCTACATTAGTTAAGAACATTATTCAAACATTCAGAAGTCATGCTGCACCTTTGATTAAAACAGGTGCTGCAGGCATGGCATTCATTGTACCAGATTCTTTTGCAATTCAGTTCATTCAAATTGATAATGCTAACGGACAAAATCCTTTTGTCACCAAACTGAAAGAAAGTGTTTTAACAAACGTAGATGTTAACTATGCACCAAATGGCATATGGTCAACTCATGCAGATGGTTCACCAACACAAATCAATATGACACTACAATTCAAAGAAATCGCTCTTGTTGATAGGGGTGCTATTCAGGCAGGATTCTAATGCAATATTTCAGTACATTACCTAAATTCGTATATTATAATCCAATTACTAATAATCCAGTAATTCTGACAGATTTATTGGCTCGTGCAAGTGTCATTCCTTCTATCTTTACTAACCCATTATTGTTCTATCAATATGATGTACAAGATGGTGACACACCAGAAACTGTAGCATACAAATATTATGGCGATTCTTATCGTTATTGGTTAGTAATGTTTTCAAACCAATATTTGGATCCACAATGGGACTGGCCATTAGATTATGCAGAGTTTAATGCATACATTACTAATAAGTATCAGTCAACAGACCCATACAATACAGTATATCAATATCAATTGATTACAAAACAATATGATGAGTCAACACAAACGACAACAACAAATACAGTTGCCATATCTCAGGCTACATATGAAAATACACCAGTAAGTCAATCAGCATCTTATGTGTTGCCTACTGGTCGTGTCGATGTTACGACAACAACTAATGCATTGACTTTCTATGAATGGGAACTGCAACAAAATGAAGCCAAGCGCACAATCAATCTAATCAATGTTGATTATGCAGATGAAGTTGAATCTGAACTTAAAAAGTTAATGGCATAACATGGCAGGTATTCATTATCCTTTAGACTATTCCATACAGTCGTTAGACTTGCTGACCTCGAGCGGTAAAAAGATTGATTTCAAACGTATGATGAATAACTTATCATACTATGAAGACCTGTATAGTTTCATAACATCTGGCACATTGGCCGTTACTGATGCACAAGGTTTCATTGAATCATTACAACTAACTGGCAATGAGTTCATTGAGATTAACATTGGTAAAATCAAAGATGCACCTGATAATATTGTAGAAGTCTTTAGAATCTACAAGATTGAGAAAAGAAAACCAACTGGTAATCAGAACGCAGAGACATATGAGTTCAGTTTCTGCTCTGAAGAATTGGCATTGTCTGAGCAAATTAAAATTAGCCAAGGTTATCCAAGTACCAGTATCTCAGATATTGTCAAAGATATACTAAACAATAAGTTAAAAGTTAACTCCAACAAAATTGGTATCATAGAAGATACAGCAGGCATCTATGACTTTGTTGTTCCTAACATGAAACCATTTGAGACGATTAGTTGGTTGTCAACATATGCACGACCAGCTTCTTATCACGGTTCTGATATGTTGTTTTATCAAACAAGAGAAGGCTTCAATTTTAGGTCTTTACAATCTATTTACAATGATGAAGTGTTTGGAACATACAAGTATTCACAAAAGAATGTGGATTATGCCGAGCAACAGAATGAAGACAAAGAAACATCAGTCTTAAAGTATGAGTTATTCAAATCATACGACTCATTGAATGAAATTAATGCAGGTACATTTGCAAACAGATTAGTTTCAATTGATCCAATGATTAGGTCTTTCTATGTAACCGACTTTGATTACAGTAAGTATCAGCCAAATGCATCTACACTAAACAATAAACCACCATCAAACTATTATATCAATAGACTTGGTGATGCACAAAATACAAATTATCTTGGTGTATTGAAAGTGGCCACATCCAATAAAGATGAAATGATGGTTGATTATATTAAGAATAGACCAGGTTCTGTTGCTAAAGATATTTTTATTGAAACGTATGTGCCTCTGAGAACTGCACAGTTATCACTTGCAAACTACACGAAGGTTAAGCTAACAATACCAGGCGATACAGGTATGACTGTTGGTAAAGTGATTCAGTTCAACGTTAACTCATTGAATCCATTGAATAAAAATAAAGAATTGGATGAGTTTTATTCAGGTAAATACATAGTAACTGCACTTAGACACATTTTTACAACAGACCAAATGCAAACTATGATTGAAATTGCTAAAGATAGTTCAACAGGTCAATTCCAATCTATCAATGTGACACCTGATTGGACGGAGGCTATAACATCATGATGCAAAATTTTATTGGTAAAGACGGATTCATCTGGTGGATGGGAGTTGTAGAGAATCGTGTAGACCCATTAAATTTAGGCCGTTGCCAAATTCGTATTTTTGGTTGGCACACTGGCAATAAACAACAGTTGCCAACAGAAGGATTACCTTGGGCGTTGCCTATGAATTCTCCCAACTCAACAATGACTGCTGCGGCACCATTGGTTGGAGATTATGCATTTGGTTTCTTCTCCGATGGCATGAGTGGACAGGCCCCAATGATTATAGGAGTGTTTCCTGGCATTCCCGTTAACGGTGCTAACCCATCATTAGGATTCTCGGAGGGCACATTCTATCCTGTTGGTGAACCTACCACAAGTCGTTTGTACCGAAATGATGATTCTGGTTCTACAACCATAGATTACCACAATAATAACTTAGACACAGGTGTACCCACGGCATCTGGCGGTTCTTGGAGTGAACCAAAGTCTGGCTATGCTACTGTTTCACCTGATAATAGAGTAACAGAAACAGTTGCAGGTCATATTTTTGAATTAGACGATACACCTGGCGCTGAAAGAATACACTTGAATCACAAAAAAGATGGTTTAACCTTCTTTGAAATTGCACCAGATGGTAGTAAAGTTACTAAGGTTCAAGGCACAAACTATGAGATTTACCTATCAGACAACAATGTTCATATCAAAGGTGCATGTAATATTACAATAGAAGGTGATGCAAATATCTACACAAAAGGTAATATGACACAGAAGGTTGACGGTAATATGACCTTAAATATAGGTGGTACATTTACAGGAACTGCTTCATCTTGGAACTTAACTGGTGATATTAATGAATCTGGTTCAATTACAGCATCTGGTGATGTTGTTGGTGGTGGTATCAGTTTAGATAATCATATCCACGGTAACGTTCAGAATGGTGGCGGTAAAACAAGTGGACCTCAAGGATAAAGAATAAATAGAAGATGGCCACATTAACAAAGATTTATTCAGATATAGATTTCACTTTCAAACCCAAACCTGTTACGGGTGATGTGGCATTGAGCTATGACCAGCAGGCCGTAATTCGCTCAGTCCGTAATTTGTTGCAAACAAACCACTACGAAAGACCATTTAATCCTGATTTAGGTTCAAATTTGTCTGCATTGTTGTTTGAAAACATTTCTCCAAGTACAACAGTAGCGTTGCAAAATGAGATAATGAGTACAATAAGTAACTATGAACCAAGAGCAAAAGTTCAAAGTGTGTCTGTTAGTGTTTTACCTGACCAAAATTCTTATAGTGCAACAATAACAATGTATATTGCCAATGCAACAGTACCAACAACAGTAACAGTCCTATTACAGAGAGACAGATAAAATGGCCGGAGCAAATTCAAACATACAAGTTACCGACTTAGATTTTAATCTAATCAAAAACAATCTGAAGACTTATCTTCAAGGTCAGGCCGTATTTCAAGATTATAACTTTGATGGTTCTGCTCTTTCTACATTATTGGATATTCTTGCATACAATACACAATATAATGCTTTCTATTTGAATATGGTTGCTAATGAGATGTTCTTAGATACATCTATTAGACGTTCTTCAGCCGTTTCTCATGCAAAATTATTGGATTATGTGCCAAAATCTAATGTTGCACCAACGGCCACAATCAATTTAAGAGTAAACCAAGTCACTGATGCATCTTTGACATTACCACAATACACCAAGTTTCTATCAGAAGCAATTGATGGTGTCAATTATAATTTTGTAACAGTAGATTCTTATACAGTTAATACAACTGCAAATACAGCCAACTTTATTGGCGTTGAATTGAAGCAAGGCATACCAACTAAACAAACATTTACAGTAGACTCTGCTTCTAATCCAACATACACTTTTGAAATTCCTGATTTGGGTGTGGATACTACTAGTTTGTTAGTGACTGTACAACAATCATCATCTAATGCTTCATATACTGTATATAACTTAGCATCTGATTATTTGATTTTGAATAGTTCTTCTACTGTATACTTCTTACAAGAAGGTATTGATGGTTATTATCAAATTTATTTTGGTGATGGCGTTCTAGGACAACAATTATCTGATGGCAATGTTGTTAATATATCATACATTGTTACACAAGGTACCGCTGCAGCCGGTGCTAATAACTTTGTACTGATGAATTCAATATCTGGTTACGGCAACACGGTTGTTTATCCAGTTGTACCTGCAACTAACGGTGGTAACCAAGAAACATTATCATCTATTCAGTTTCAGGCACCTAAGGCTTATTCAGCACAAGGCCGTGCAGTTACAAAAGACGATTATATTACATTGATTCAACAAAATCAATTAGGTTTTGCGTTCGATGCGGTCAACGTATGGGGTGGAGAAGAAAATAATCCACCAGTATATGGCCAAGTTTTTATCTGTTTGAAACCAGCAGGTGCATATCTGTTAACAGACACACAGAAAAAACAAATTATGCAAAACATTATTGATCCTGTGAGTGTCGTGACTGTACAACCAACAATTGTTGATCCAGATTACACTTACTTGCAGTTGTCAACTAATGTTTATTATGATCCTACAAAGACAAATCAAACATCCTCACAATTGCAAGCAGGTATTATCTCTGCAATTCAGACATTTGGTACAACAACACTTAATACATTTAACTCATCATTCAATGCATATGATTTGTTAGGTACAATTCAAAATTATGATGCATCTGTTATTACTAGTGAATATACATTAAAGTTACAGAAGAAATTCTTCCCAAGTATCACTAATCCAGAAACATATAATCTATACTATCACACACCATTACAAAGAGGTGTGTATGGTAGTAGCATCACAAGTTCGCCTGGTCTACAATTTATCAACCCAGCCAATACTGCTGCCACAATTGATAATGTATTCATAGAAGAAGTACCACAACAAACATTTGGTGTGGATAATATTGTAATTCTAAATCCTGGTTTCAGTTATCAATCTGCACCTACAATTACTATACAAGGTGATGGTACTGGTGCTACTGCTACCGCAACAATTGTAAACGGAAGTATTAGTTCCATAACAGTCACAAATGCAGGCAACAATTATACATCCGCTATTGCTACAGTTACACCAGCATATGGTGACACAACAGGAACAAATGCAGTTTTAGTTGTTAATTTACAAGGCCAATATGGAACATTGAGGTCTTATTATTATAATACAACTAATGTTAAAACAATTTTAAACTCTAATGTAGGTTCAGTAGATTATGTAAATGGTATTATCACATTGAATTCATTTAAACCAACAGAAGTGGATAATCCATTAGGACAGTTTGCTATTACTGCTACACCAACATCATCAATTTTAAAATCTACATACAATGGTATCCTTACAATTGATCCATTTGATGCAACAGCAATTTCAGTTACTATGACTGCTAAGACGAATTAAGTAAATGGTACCAAATAATCAGAAAACCTCGTTATTAATTCCGTATCAACTTCCTAAATTCGTTCAGGAAAATCCGGATTATGCCAACTTTGTTGCATTTTTGCAGGCTTATTACGAATGGCTGGAGCAAACTGGTAATGTAACTGAACAATCAAAGAACATATTGAATAATATGGACATTGATGCTACTAGTGAGCAGTTCATACAGTATTTCATCAATGACTTTTTACCTTATTTTCCTGCTGATGCATTAGTTAGTCCTCAAATGGCAGTCAAAACTGCCAAACAATTGTATCAGGCCAAAGGTACTCCCGCTTCATTCCAATTTCTGTTTAGAATTTTATTCAATTCAGACTTCCAGTATTATGTAACAGGCGACTCAGTTCTTAGAGCATCAGCAGGAACATGGTATGTACCTAGAAGTGTTAGACTAGACACAACAGACATCAATTTTCTTGCAACTACAAATCTTAGGTTGTTTGGCGTAACATCTAAATCTATTGCTACAGTAGAAAATGCCGTACTAACTGGAACAAAAACAGAAATCTTCATTTCCAATATTGAACGTTTGTTTCAATCTGGTGAAGAAGTTACTGTGGTTGATGCACATAATCAACCTGTTTACTTTTTGAACGGTAAAGTTGTTTCTTCTACAACAGAAGGTGCAGAAACATTAACTGCAAAAATTGTTGGTCAGATTAGCCAAATCAATATTAATCCAAACTATCGTGGTACATTGTATCAACCAGGCGATCCTGTTATTGTGTATGGTGGTTTGAATCCAAATACTTCAAATCCTATTGGTGCTACAGCAGAAGTTGGAACAGTTACATCTGGATCAATTCAAAATATCAATGTATTAACCGGTGGTTATGGTTACACTGCATTTCCTAATACATTAATCAACATCACTAATGCTCCTGGTGCAAATGCAATTGTTGGTGGTTTGAATCCTGCAGCAAATACTGAAGCCAATGTTACTTACTTTGCAATTGATTCTATTGCAACTAAATCTGGCATTACAATAGGTAACACAACATATGGTTTTGCAAATTTACTTTCGGCTAATGCAAACACATCATTAGCTAATGCATTAACCTTCCAATCTTTCTCTACTTACCCAATTTCATCCGTTACATTGTTGAACGGTGGTGGTGCTATTTCTACCCCACCAGTTGTAACTGTAATTGCAAGAGAACATACAGATAATCCTGATTCAGCAAACGCATATGCATTTTTAGCATCTTTAGGTATTTTAGGACCAATTCAGATTATTTCTGGCGGTAATGGTTATCAAGCAAATGATAGAATTGTATTTACTGGCGGTGGTGGCCTTGGTGCATATGCTAATGTATTGACAGTTAATTCAACTGGTGCGATTCAAACAGTCGGTTATGTTTATCCCAATTCCAACTCACATTACCTATATTCATTGGGTGGTATGGGTTATACATCATTACCAACTTTAAGTGTTGTTTCTGCAAACAATCAAGCTGCAAATGCAATCCTTTCAGTGCCGGCAATTCTAGGAACAGGTGCCACATTCTCCACTGTAACAAGTAGTGTTGGTTCTATCTCTACAATCAACATTATTAATCCTGGCGAAGATTATGTTTCTGCACCAAATGTGTCATTGGTCGTACAAGACATTGTAGTATCTAATGTGACTATTGCTGAGTTACCACAAAAAGGTGATATTGCATATCAAGGTTCAAATGTTATAACAGCATTGTATAAATCTACTGTTAACAACATCACATTGTTGGTTCCTAATTCTGATCCATTACAATCTCTATACAATTTAAGAGTATTCAATTACACTACAAATCCAAATCCCGGTCAAACCATCAATATTTTAGATAAAAATATTCATATGGTCACTCAAAATGTGGCCTACAATAGTTATTACAATTCTTATGGTATAAGAAATTATGGTGATGGTCAAGCTAAGGCGTCTGCAACTTTCTTAAATGGATTGGTTGTTGGTCAAGGTCAATACTTGGACACAAGCGGCCAACCAAGTTCATATGACGTATTGCAAAGTTCACAATACAATAACTTCACATATGAAATTACAGTACAAAAAGAGATTGCTAAGTATCGTAATGTATTATTGAATCTGTTACATCCAACAGGTATGCAAGTTCTTGGTCGTTTTGCAATAGATGCTAATGCACAGTTCAAAACAACTGCAACAGAAGCTCTATACCAAGGTGTTCCATTGCCACACTATACTGGAACAAATGCTTCTGGTGTTACAATGAGTGCAAACTTCAGTTCATTTGCTTCAAATACTGTATACTTTAATAATTTAGCAAATGCTGACATTGCATCATTTATCTTTAGCAATCAAGTTGGTTATGCAAACAGTATCATTCAAATTGAAACACCACACGGACCAAACGTAAGGTCTGAAGTTTGGGGTATAGCGGCTGCATTTGATGATTTATCATTAGATACCGGATCAGAAGATTTGGCTGCTGAATCAGGTGGTGAAGACTTATTGACTGAAAATGCCTATGTTACACTTAAAGAGAGTTATTGGCTAACATTCTCAAATGTTGCAGTAGTTACAGCAAATTCTGGTTCTAATACAATAAATATAGTGTCACTAACTGGTTCTTATGACATTATTAATGACGGAGACTATAGCAATACTGCATATCCATTGAAAGATATTGTATATGCAGGCGATTTAGTACAAGTCAATAATACAGTTTATACAGTATCCAGTGTGAATTATACTGGTGGAACAATTACAGTAGCAAATAATTTCACATCAAATGCAAATGGTTTCTTATCTGTCAATAGAACATTGACAGCAACAGATGGACAAGTAGTGATTTATGGACCATTAGGTCTTGCATATACTCCAGAATTGACAACTGAAGACGGCCAATTATTGATAACAGAAGACGGAAACATTCTCATATTAGACTAGGACAAAAATGAGTACGATAAAAATTTCACAGTTACCAGCATTAACGGTATTAAACTCTAATACTTCAAACACATTGTTTGTTGGTGTTGATGTGCCTTCTGATACGACAGGTAAGTTTACTGCAACCACATTAGCGCAAGGTTTGTTCTCAAACAATGCTCTTGTTGTTGGTGTAAATCCAATCGTATTCTCTAATACAATTGCACAACTATCTGGTGTTGATCCTGAGTTTATTCAAGTAAATCTACAAAACTTCAGTAACACTGGTGCAGGTGATATGATTATCACTGCTGATACAGGAACAAACTCAAATTCATATGTTGATTTAGGCATCAACAACTCACAATGGAATGCTGCAGCTTACGGACAAACATCACAGTTTCCATATGATGGATACTTGGTAGTTCAAGGTCCTGGTGGTGTTGGCCAAGGTAATCTTGTCGTGGGCACAGCATCTGTTGGTGCTAATCTTGTATTTGCAGTCGGTGGTCAATTCCAAAATAACATTGTAGCTGTGATGTCTGCAAACGGATTGGTATTGAATACTCA
>Ga0214219_1000809_pt1 | contig 11035 bp, 4 predicted proteins | sample TroBogypolimnion_26_FD_153057 | JGI IMG/M metagenome (GOLD analysis project Ga0214219, IMG submission 153057) | Freshwater microbial communities from Trout Bog Lake, WI - 25JUL2007 hypolimnion | ecosystem: Environmental > Aquatic > Freshwater > Lake > Hypolimnion/Profundal zone | place: Trout... | reverse complement strand
GGACGTTGCTGACCAATGGCACGGTCACGGTCAGCCCGTTCACCCTCACCGACCCGGGCGCGGCCACCAATCAACAACGGTTCTATCTGTTCACCGCGCCGTAAACCGGAACTGGAATTCACCAGGGCGCAGGCCACCCGCTTGCGCTCTGCTTTGTCCTAAAACTAATATAATTGATGCGATCCGAAGGGATGGCGCAGCCCAAATGAAATTGAAATTCCTGCGCCATCCCGCATCGCCAATTTTTAATGCAACTCGACTTTGTCGTGAAGTTGACCCCGTTCCCAGTAACCAGCAATAAACCCGAAATCAAAGAACCATTCGCCATGAAACGAATCCTTGCCGCCACCCTGACCGTCGCAGCCCTGCTGCTCACGGCGAAATCCCAGGCGGGCACCGACACTTGGAATAAACTGTCCAGTGGCAACGCCTCCGGCAGTTGGAACACCGCCGCCAACCCGCCCTGGAGCACCGGTTCGCTACCGGGGACGACGGACACTGCTGATTTCAGCACGCTGGACATTACGGCGGACTCGACTGTCACGCTGGATGGCAACCAAAGTGTCAATGCCATTATCTTTGGCGACACCACGACCAGCAGCGCCGCCGGCTGGATTTTGAGTCCCGGCACCCCGGCCACCGCCACTTTGACCCTGAGTGGCACCACACCGACCATCACGGTCAATGCGTTGGCCACCGGCAAAGGAGTGACAAACACCGTCAGTCTTGCCGGCACAGCGGGACTGACCAAGGCTGGTGTGGGGACGCTGACGCTCGCCGCCACCAATAGCTATACGGGAACAACCATCGTCAACGCGGGCACACTTTCGGCCACCATCAGCAATACCATCAATGGCAGCGGTCTGACCCTCAGCTCTAGTGGATCGCAAACGGTCATCTTACCTTATCCGAATAAGCTATCGGGCACCGTCTCTTTTCAGGGGGGCACACTCATTTTGGGAGACAATAATGCGCTCGGCACCGGCAGTTTTAGCCTTGGCAACAGTGGCATGACCATCCAGTCGAGCATTTCAAACCTGTCACTTGCCAATAACTTTGGCGATGGCACTCCTAATCTTATTTTTGCCGGGACGAATAGCATCACCACCGCCGGAAACAGTTGGACTGGGTATTATACCAGCATCGGCATTAACAATAGCATTACCAGCGGCACGCTGACGATTGCGGAACCCATTTACATGGCCAGTGCCAACACATTTTCATATGCCTGGACGATTAACGGTGCGGGCAATACCGTGGTCAGCGGCGTCATGAACAACCAGAGTGCTGCGAATGGAGCAGGCAACTGCAGTCTGACATATTCCGGCACCGGCTTGCTGACGCTTACTGCCGCGAATGGTTACACTGGCGGCACCGTGGTCAGCTCAGGCATTTTGGAGGCCGACAATAATTCTGCCCTGGGGACGGGTTTGTTGAAATTGAGTGGAGGCACGGTGTCCAACAATGTTGGTAGCACCCTGTCAAACCCGGTGAATTTGAGCGCCAATTCCACCGTGGGTGTGGGTGCTTCGCAAGCGCTAACCATGAGCGGAACGATCACAAACACCGGTGGCCTGACGAAGTCTGGTGCGGGCACGCTGACGCTGACTGCGGTCAACGGCTACACCGGAGCGACGACGGTGAACGGCGGCACGCTGGCGCTCACGGGCAGCGGGGCGGTGGCGACCAACAGCGCCATCACCCTCAACGGCGGCACTTTGGACATGGGGTCGCAGAACGCCACCAACTTCACCGGCAACAACGGCATCGGCTTTGGCGCCAACGGCGGCACTCTGAACGGCACCGGCACCGAATATATGTTCGGGGTCAGCGGCGCTTACACGGCCTTCACCGTGGCGGCCAACGCCAGCGCCGTGATCAACGAAAACCTTAACATCACCAATACGGCGAATTCCGGCTATTTCAATCTGGTCAATGCCGGCAGCGGCGGGATGCTGACCATCAACGGCGTCCTCACGGCCTTGAACAACCCCAGCGGACTTTTCTTAACCGGCGGCGGTGCCTTGACGCTGAATAATGCGGCCAACAATTTTAACACCATCATCTATAATTCCGGCACCCTCATCACGACCAACTTCGCCACGCTGGGTTCCTACCCCTATTTGGCGCAGATAGGACAAGGCGTTGCCAACGGGCCCTGCACCTTCAATTATGGCGGGCCGGCGGCGAGCACGACCCGGAGCATCATCGGCAACGCCGCCCTCATCAATGTCAATAACAACGGCAGCGGGCTGGTGACCTTCACAGCATCGCCGGTTAACAACCGATACGGCGGGGCGCAGACCGGGTCAGGTCAGCAGCTGGTGTTTGGCGGGACGAGTGACATGGCCCTAACTGGGGTCCTGCAGGACAACACCCCGGGAACCTTTGTGACAGGGGTGGTGAAGACCAACAGCAACACCCTGACGCTTTATGCTGACAATACCTATAATGGAGCCACCACCATTCGCGCGGGCGCGCTGGTGGGCGTGAGCGGCGGTTCCTGTTCCAACAGCGTCATCACGCTGGGCGCCACGACGGGCAATCAAGCGGTATGGGGTGTGAGTGTGCTGAGCCAGACCCAGCCTTGGACTTGCGCCGGTTTGACGGTGGGCAACAACGGCGGCACGAATGTTTTGGATTTTAATTATGGATATAATCTGCCTAGTGCTTCGTTGTCGCCGTTGATGGTGTCGGGAACCGCTGCGTTCACCGCCCGCCCGGCGGTCACGGTGGAGATGGGGCACCTGGTTGCCTCGCCTGGCGCGCAATATCCGCTCATGACCTGGACCAGCCAGACCGGCAACGTTCCCACCAATGTCGCCGTGGCGGTCGCCGGACTCTGGGTCGCCGCGCACCTCACGGTTTCCGGGAACACCCTTTATCTGGTGATTGATTCCCTGGTCGACATTCCGGCGGGCGTAGCCTCACTGCCGCCGCTGGTGTTCACCAATGTTCAGGACTATGGCTTTATGTTTTGGTCCAATGGTCCAAGTTCCGGGTATTATGGCATTCGCACCAGCCGATACGGCATGGTATTTAACAGTTCCAGCTTGGCACCCTCGATTTTGATTCCCCTTTCGAATAACGTCGCGGAAGCGTCGGCGCTGACGGAAAGCTGGTCGGCGAGTTTTCCCCCGGCGTCGCCGGCGGTGATTTTTTCCTGCAAAGTGATCGCCGGCACGAGCACCAATGTCGTTACCCCTTTGAGTTCCAAGGCTCGCGATGCGGCGCTGATTGAATCCGGAAAGTTCTTTCAGCGTCGCTGGCACAAAGTCATGGCGGGCAGCGCACCGATTGACACCAACTACAGCACCACGGCTAGCGGTTTTGAAATTTCCGCGTGGCCGGATCGGATCGCGTTCGTCCTTCATCTCGTGCCGACCAACACGGTGTCCAGCGCCACGCTGCAAATGACTTTGGACCTGACCAATATCTATAACACGTTAGTCACCTCGGGTGCGGCCAGGGCGCTGGTGGCCACGAACGGCAGCGGCTTTGTGTTTCTGCCCAGCGCCGGCACCTCGGCCATGAATGTGGATGCCACCAATGCCCTGGTCACTGTGACGACTTCCGTCGTCAATTGGCAAAGCGGTCAAGAAGCCACCGTGGGCCTGATCATTTATCCGGCGGCGAGCAATGCCACCAATGTGCTGGCCGCGGCAGCAGCGGTGGAAACGGCACCATTGCCGCTGGCAGCGACTCCCGTTTTGCCTGGCGGAAGCAATCTCGCCGTTAATTACGACCTGGACCGCGGATGGTATGATGTGACGCTGCCTGCCGCTGGAACGTCGGGCGATGACGGCATGCTTAGGACACAGTTTACCGTGACCAACAATACTGCCAATCCGCAAGTGGTCCGCATTAATTTTGATGGCGTGCCCTTTTACATTCCCGGCATTACCGCCGTGCTGCGTGATCTAAACGGAAGCCCGCTGGGCATCCCCGTGCAGTTGTCCAAGGATTGGGACACGACTTCGACGAACCCGGTTTTTGCGGGCAACTGGTTCCATGGTCTGACCATGCTCACCGTTCCCGCCAACACCAATCTCAGTTTTGACCTGACCATGGTGGGTCAAAACTGGGGCGGCGTTCCCGCTGCGACCCACTCGCAATTGTGCGAGTTGCAGAACAGCAGCGCTAGCACCACCGGCCAGCAATGGGACGAGTCGGCCTTGGGCAGTTGCGGCGAAACCTTCACCTACGACCCTGAACACCAACTGACCGACAATGATGGTGCCGATTCGCGGCCGATCCTGTTGCTTAACACCAACGGCCAGGCCGGACAATGGTGCGGCAATTTCGGCGGGGCGGAGTTCCTGCGCTATTATGACAGCGGCGGCACCCAGCGACGGCACAGCCGGATGCGGACACAGTATGCGCGCTATTGTCCCAACCTCACGGAAGTGATGTATGCCGGCCAAAGCGATGACGGCAAAATCGCTCTCAGTTACAGCGCCTCCTTGCGGCGATCGGACGATTATTCACGAGGTTACCATCAGGTGTCCATCAACGTCGTTTCCAATGTGTCGTTTTCGCGGCTGGTCTTTTTTCAAGTGCCTGCGGATACGTATGCCTACAACAACGGAACCAACCTGGCCTACGGCGATATTGACCATACCAACGCCACCCGCACCTGGTATGCCACCGGCGGGTTGAACAAAAACGTCGGCACCGCCGTGGCGCTGACGAACAACCAACCGTGGGTGTCTATCGCCAGCAGCGGGCAGGAAAGCGCTTACCGTCCGGCGGCCAAAGGCTATGTCATCCGCTCTTGGAATGCCCGCATCAATGGCGTGACGAATGTTCCTCCATATTTAATCGAACACAGCTTGGGAAATTCTACCAGCACGCCCGGCTCCAGCCTTGACCTTGTGCCGCCTCCGGGAGTCACCACGCTACAACCCGGCGACTATGTGCAGGCGGTGATTGAACGGTTTTATGTGCCGGAATCCCCTGGCGATTATTATGGGCCGGACCAGAACCTGGACCAGGCGGTAACCAATTATGGCAATACCTACGCGATGGCTGTCCGCGAAGCCATCGGCAATAACCTGGTGGTGAACATGCAGGCGGGTACTCTGATTCAGACTTTGCCCAGCATAAAAATCGCGCTGAACTCGGAATTTGCGCAGTTTGCCATTACCGGTGGACTCAATTACGGCCCCGTGACCTTTATGGGTGCCAGCACCTATCAATATCCGAGCATCGAGGAACTGGTGGGCACCAATTGGATCATGATCAATCAGTCGGTGAATGGAAATGATTTCTGGCAGGCCGATTTCAACGGCACCAACCGCTCCTGGGATATCACCTTCAACTTGAAACTGGGAAGCACCAATTACCAGGATGTTTCCGCCCTCCAGAGCAGCCCCGTCACCCGGACCTTCCGATTTCGCAATCCGAACTCCATCGTGCCTGTGGCCACGACACTGGGTTTAAATACCTCGCCCGCCAGCCCGTCGATCTATGGCCAGGCGGTTGTTTTCACCGCGACGGTGCAAACCAACGGCACCGCGGCAGCGGCAGCAACGGGCAACGTGGTGTTTACGGTGAGCGGAATTGCGGTTGCCACCAACGTCATGGCGAATGCCACAGCCCTTTGTACCAACAACGCGCTCAACGCGGGTACTTACCCCATCCAAGCCGTTTATTCAGGCGATAGCTATTACCTGCCCAGCACGAACACGGTGACACAGGTGGTCACCCCGGCCAATACCACGGTGAGTTATATCGGGACGAACTTCACCTATAATGGGCTGGCGCAAGGGCCAAGTATTATGATTGTCGGATCCAGCGGGACGAGAACGACGAACTACTTTAGCACCCTGGGAACCCTCTACGGGAGCGTGAACGCGCCAACCAATGGCGGCAGCTATTATGTTACCAACACCGTCGCCGCCGACAGCAATTATCTGGGTGCCAATACCAGTTTCGTCTTCACCATCACGACTCCGATCCCAATACTGTTTACTAATGCAGTGTGGCTGGCCAGCGGCGGCGGCTTCCATCTCGGCGGCAGCGGACCAGCCGGCCAATCCTGGCGACTGTTTACCGCGACCAATCTGGCGCTGCCGGGGGCGCAATGGACCCTGGAAACCTCGAACACCTTCCCGGGAAACGGGCAGTTTAATTATACCAGTCCGGTTCCCACCAATGCGCTGCAACAGTTCTATCGGATGGTAAGCCCATGACGTTGATATAAGAGGCAATTTCACCACAGAAGCTCTCGTGAGTCTAAACAAAAAACATGAAGCATTTCGTTATAACGATTCTTTTCGTAGTTGCATCAGGACTGAATGCATCGGCTCTGGATATTTCGATAACCGATTGCGGAGCTGTGGGTGATGGAAAAGCAATCAACACCGCCCAGATCCAAAAGGCGATTGATCAAGTCCATGAACAGGGCGGCGGCCGGGTGCTGATTCCAGCGGGTCAATTCGTTACCGGAACGCTATATCTTAAAAGTCATGTTTCGTTGTCATTGCAGGGCGGAGCCGAGCTGCTGGGGAGCCGTTCCCTGACGGACTATCCGACCAGCAATCCGGGTTCCGGGGAAGTGGTCGCCCGGCAAAAAGTTCCGGCCGGACAGGTGTTAACCGCCTCGGAATTCATTCAAGCGCTGCTGGTGGCGGATCAGGCGGTTGATGTGGGGATTGAAGGCCCCGGCAGGATTGACGGGCGCGGGCAGCCGGACGCGTTCCCGGTTCACCTTGCCGGACAAAAGGAACTCGGGCGCCGCCCCATGCTGATGCGATTTTACCGGTGCCACAACGTCCACTTGGAGAATGTGAGCCTGAATAATCCGGCCTCCTGGGGTGTCCATCTGGTGGCTTGCGACGACATCCATATCCGGTGCGTGAACATCAGCCATCGGGCCAATCAGAACAACGACGGAATTGACCTTGACGGATGCCGTGACGTTTTCATCGCGGACAGCAACATTTCATCGGGCGACGACGCGATCTGTCTCAAGAGCAGTTTTGGAGACCCCTGCGAAAATATATTTGTAAGAAATTGTGTCATCAGCAGCGGCACGGCCGCCTTCAAGTGCGGCACCTCCTCCCGGGCCGGCTTCAGGAATGTCATTGTCTCGGATTGTGTGATGCGGGAGGTCAAGATGAGCGCCATTAAGCTCGAATGTGTTGACGGCGGCACCCTGGAAAATATTTTGATTCAAAACATCATGATGGATCGGGTGGAGGGACCGTTGTTCATCCGTCTGGGGAATCGAGGGGCGGCTTACCAGACGCCCGAACCGGACGGCTCGCCCGTGAAAGTGGGGGCGTTGAGAAATATCACCATCAGCCACATCCGCGCCACGGTGACCACCGCTGACAAGCTCCGTTCGGGAATCATGATCACGGGGATTCCCGGCCACCAGGTTTCGGGCCTCCGGCTGGAGAATATTGACATTCATTTTCCGGGCATGGGGCCTGCCGACAAGGTTGATCGAGCGGTTCCCGAAGATGAAAAGCGCTATCCCGAACAATTCTTTTTTGGAAGCCTGCCTGCGTACGGGATGTTCATCCGGCACGCGGAGAATATCGCGCTGAATGAAATCCAATTCAGTTACGCTGGCGAGGAAAAGCGACCGGCATTTGTTCTGGAGGATGTCAATGGATTCACGCTCCGTGATTCCAAATTGCAGGCCGACGGAAGGGCGGTTTTGGAAGCGGCCGATAGTTCTGAAATTTCTGTAGCAAATTGCCAAGTGACGGGGTCGCCCAATTGTTTGATTCAAGTCGGCGCCAATGAACTGGAACAGGTTTCGCAGAGTGGCAATCGCCTGCCGAGAAACACCAAGGCCATTGCATGCAGGAAATGAAAGATCAAAACCTGGGCGTCGTTCACTGCGGGGGGAGCCCCCTAAAGCGGAATCGCGTATTCATGACTTTTTTTTGCCTCCTGCAGGCGGTTGGCGTTTTCGGCCAGACTCCGGAACGGCTACCCGATCCGAATTTCCATCTCTATCTCTTGATGGGCCAGTCGAACATGGCTGGGCGCGGGCAAATCGAGAAAGAATCCGGAACCACCAACCCGCGCGTCCTCATGTTGACCAGGGAACTCACTTGGAAACCGGCCAAGGACCCGCTGCATTTTGACAAGCCGTTTGCCGGCGTCGGCCCGGGCTTGGCGTTCGGTAAAAAAATGGCAGCGGCCAATCCCTGGATGCGCATCGGCTTGATTCCTTGCGCGGTCGGCGGAACTTCCATCCAGGCTTGGGCACCGGGGGCGGAAGATCAGGCCACGCACACCCATCCCTATGACGACATGCTCAAGCGTGTCCGGGAGGCGCAAAAGATGGGCGTCCTGAAAGGCATCCTTTGACACCAAGGCGAAGCCGACCGTGCCGCCAGCGGCACCTATGGCCAGTCTCTGGCCAGCCTGATTGCACGGCTGCGCCGGGAGTTCGACGCGCCCAACCTCCCTTTCGTCGCGGGCGAGTTGGGAACCTTTAATGCCGATAATCTGGCCAACACGGAAAAGTTCAACGCGGTGCTGCAAGATTTAACAAACACTGTGAAAGGCTACGCCTGTGTTCCCTCCCAGGGATTAAAGGATCGGGGCGACCACTTGCATTTCGCCGCCGAATCCGCGCGAATCCTGGGCCAACGCTACGCGGAAGCGATGCTCGCACTGCAAGCCCGATGAAAGCATGAAAACAAGTACGAAATTAATAACGCTGTTAATTCTGGCGAGCCTTGCCGGCTTTGCTGCAAATACCACAATGGGCGCAGAAGATTCGCTGCCTCCGCTCACGGGCGGCAAAGTGCCACAAACTTTTGAGCAACTTTGGGCGGGATACGATCCGCAAAAAGAGCCGCTGGAAACTGAGGTGCTCAAGCAGTGGGAAGAAGACGGCGTGGTGCTGCGGGTGGTCCGCTACCGCATCGGGATTTTCAAGGGGCAGCCAGCGATGATGGCGGCGGTCTATGGATTTCCCAAAGGCGGCACAAGCTTACCGGGGTTGGTTCAGATTCATGGCGGCGGACAGTTCGCCGACTCCAAAGCTCCGCTGACCAATGCCAAGCGCGGTTATGCCACGATTTCCATCGCCTGGGCGGGAAGAGTCAGCGCGCCGGGCTACGAGGTTAACAGCGACACGGTGAAACTTTTCTGGGAGGCAAAGACCAACGATCCGGCCTACAAACTGACCACCGACTGGGGCGCGCTGGATGCTTATCATGCCCCATGCCGAAACGCGAAGAACGGCTTCCCGGACATGACGGCTCCTGCATCCTGGACCCTGGATGCTCTGGATTCGCCCCGGAATAATTCCTGGTTTCTTTGCGCTTTGGGCGCGCGGCGAGCCTTGACCTTTCTGGAACAACAGCCGGAAGTGGATCCTAAACGGCTCGGAGTTTATGGCCACTCCATGGGCGGCAAGATCACCGTGATGACCGCAGGGGCAGATGCGCGGGTCAAGGCGGCCGCGCCTTCGTGTGGCGGACTCTCTGACCTAAATTCCGGCAACGCGCTCTTCCGCGCCACCCTCTGTGACGATCAATATCTCCAACGCATTACTTGTCCCATTATTTTCCTCAGTCCCGCCAATGATTTTCATGGCCGCATTGATGATTTGCAAAAGGCCCTCGGGGAAATCAAGAGCCAAGACTGGCGAATAACCTGCTCGCCGCATCACAGCCATCAGGACACCGAACCCTACCAGGTCGCCGGCCTCTTGTGGTTTGACCAGTATTTGAAAGGTGAATTCCAATTTCCGCAGACGCCCGAAGTCTCCATGGAACTGAAAACGGCAGCTGCCGTCCCGTCATTCACGGTGAATCCGGATTCGAGCCGGCAGATTATTTCGGTGGACATCTATTACACCCAGCAAGGGCAGATGGATGGGAAAAAGGACGACCGGGAAAATACGATCGCCCGTTTCTGGCACCATGCGGATGCCAAACCGAACGGGAAAATTTGGACGGCAGATCTGCCGCTGCTCACCGTTGAGAAACCACTCTGGGTTTATGCCAATGTGCGCTATGCCCTGGACAAGCCCGTCACCGGTGCCGGGTATTATTACGGACGCTACACCGCCCAGCAGTTCAATCTTTCCTCCCGCATGCTTGTGGCAACGCCCACTCAACTCAAGGCGGCCGGAGTTCTGGCAACCACGAAGCCGTCGCTGCTGATTGAGAGTTTTGAAAAAGACTGGCAGAAGGAATGGTTCACTTACGAACTGACCGACAATTGGGCGCGCAAGACCCACAAACTCCACGACCCGCAATGGCAGGCTCCGGCGGGGGCAAAGCTCGCACTGGAGGTGCGCTGCGAGCAACCCCACAAGCTGGTTGTCGGGTTTGACGATTACGCTGCCGAAGTTCGAGTCACGGGTGGAAACGACTGGCAGAGGACCGTGCTGCAACCGGCTGACTTTCGTAACGCGGCGGGCGCGTCCCTTGCCGATTGGAAAGGGATCAAGGAATTGCGGTTGGGCCCCCAAGAAACACTGCGCGGAAAAATTGACGGGAAGGACAAGAGCGTGACACTGGGAGCAAGCTGGCAGGGGCCGAAACCACAATTCCGCAACCTGCGGTGGGTAAAAAGCACGGAATAAATTGAATTGCCGGAATACACCAAATACCAATGAAATCGTCCATATCAATATTAAGGGAAAAAATGAACTGCCGTTTATGCATCGTGCTAGTTCTTTTCTTCATGGCTGCCCCCGTGAGGGCTGGTGAATCTGACCAAGGACACCGAGAATCCATCGAGTGGTGCAACCACTGGTTCCCGTCACTTGATAAGAATGATCTGCCGCATGTCCTGCTCATTGGCGATTCCATTGTGATGGGCTACGGTCCGGTGGTGGAGAAGCAACTGACGGGAAAAGCTTATGTGGCGAGAATCTGCACCTCGCAATTCATTTCCGACCCGATGCTGCTGAGCCAGTTGAAGCTGTTTCTCGGACAGATGAAGTTTGATGTCATTCACTTCAACAACGGGTTGCATGGCGCGAGCTACAGCCAGGCCCAATACCGTGCCGCCTTCCCTGCGTTTCTGGCGGCCATTCAAGCAAACGCCC
>Ga0214219_1000808_pt1 | contig 11036 bp, 5 predicted proteins | sample TroBogypolimnion_26_FD_153057 | JGI IMG/M metagenome (GOLD analysis project Ga0214219, IMG submission 153057) | Freshwater microbial communities from Trout Bog Lake, WI - 25JUL2007 hypolimnion | ecosystem: Environmental > Aquatic > Freshwater > Lake > Hypolimnion/Profundal zone | place: Trout... | reverse complement strand
GTTGAGTCCGCTGAAACCTGAATTACAGCGGGTGTGGGCATTTCCCGCGCGGATGATGGCGTTTTTATTTTTTAGTCAGGCTATAGAGGCAAAGTTAATAGAGCATCGTTATGCTACTATACTGCACCGAAAACCCTGTAATACTCATTTGATTTCTCAACGATAGCTCAACAGTCCAATCAACAACCATGGGGTAACAGAAAATGAAAACGACTCACATAATCCTCAAAAAACTCGTAACAGCCAGCTTTCTGCTGCTCGCCTTTATGGCAACCAGCCAGATTACCAGCGCGGCCACCTATTATCTCGATTTTTACAGCACAACCGTGGCCGCGGGTAGCGGCCCGGTAAATCCAACCAACGGCGTAGTGGCCATTTACGGCACAAACCTGACTGCGGGCGACGTGGTCGTGTTTGATGGTGTTGCGGTCAGCCAGACCCCCGGCACGGGTGATCAGTGGGCGGCGATCAACCTGAATGCAGGCGGATTTCACGGAGTCACCGGTGCCACTTTGGGTGTAAAGGCGGAAACCGCCAACGGTACTGGTAACAGCCAACTCTTTCCGTTTTCATCATCATTTGGAGATGTCGGCGCAACCACTAATCATGTTCGCGTCGAGTTGACGGTAACGACCACGGGCAGCACCACTAACATGACTTATGTTGCAAAGACAGACCCTAACTTTACGGGAACTTTTTATCCCCTTTCCGGCAGCGGCTTGACCTTTCCGAATAACATCATTCCTCTCACTTTTGGTGCTCAAGCCCAAGGTCAAGCGTTTTACGACACCAGCGGTAAGCTGTCGATTACCGCCACTCCGGCCAGCTCCGATCCACTGTTGGCCGGCAATACCACAACTTTTACCGCGATTTACCAAGGTCCGCCCTCCTGCACTTTCCAATGGTTGAGCAACAATGTTCCAATTACCGGTGCGCACAGTCTGACTTACACGCCGCCGCCGATCACCGCGGCAAACAATGGCGACCATTATGCCATGATCCTGCTTACCAATTCGGTCAATGCGTTGACCAGCGCTCCGTGTGTGCTGAACTACCACGCCGGGCCGGCGACATGGGTGTTTAATTTTGCGCCTACCAATTTCACGGCGGGCTCCGGCGCCTTTTGGACTACACCCAATATATCAACCATCACGAATCTCGCAAATTTTGCGCCGGGGGATACAGTCGTGTTTGACGGGATCGTTACGGGCAATGGTGCCTGGGGTGGCCCGGCAATTAACTCCTTTGGAGGGATAACCGCTGCCGGAATGGGGGTATTGTTGAGATTTGGCTTAAACGGACAAGGCGGCGCGATTTATACCAATTCTGTCAGCGCAAACTACAACAACATCACGACTGCCGCCGCGGCAACCAACCATCTGCGCATTGAATTGTATATCAGCACCCAAGGCAGCCTGACCAATATGGGCTGGAAGGTTCTGTTAGATCAAAACCTGACGGGAACATATTCAATCACTCAAACCGGAACAAACCTGACCTTTAATGCCACCTCGTTGTGGCTCCAATTCCAAAACCAGAATAGTTCGTCCATCAGTTTTGGTCAAAATCAGACATTAACTACCTATGGTTATACCGGTGGCCCCTTCGCCTACAATGGTTCCGGCCTGAGTCCGACCATCAGCTACAGCGGTTCAACGGGTGCCAAGACGACAAACTATGTGGGCACCGGTTCAACCGTATATTCCAGCGTGAATTCACCGGGCAACGCGGGCACCTACTATGTGTCGAACACGGTGGCGGCGGACGCGAACTACTTGGGAGCCACCAACAGTCAGGCCTTCACGATCCAACAGGCGACGTCGGCGACGACGACGGTGGGGGCGGGACCGTTCACCTATGACGGGACGACCCATGCTGGCGGATCGGGCACAGTGACCGGGGCGGGCGGGTTGAGCACCGCTGCGACATCACTGACCTACAGCGGTGATCAGATTGATGCCGGTTCGTACACTGTGACGGCGCACTATGCCGGGGATGCCAATCACACCGCCAGCGACGGGGCGGCGGTGACAATCACGATCCAAAAGGCGACGTCGTCGACGACGACGGTGGGCGCGGGACCGTTCACCTACGATGGGACGACCCATGCTGGCGGATCGGGCACAGTGACCGGGGCGGGCGGGTTGAGCACGGGTGCGACCTCGCTGACCTACAGCGGAAGTCAGATCAATGCCGGTTCGTACACTGTGACGGCGCACTATGCCGGGGATGCCAATCACACGGCCAGCGACGGGGCGGCCGTGGGCATCACGATCAACGCGGCGGCGACTACGTTTTCGAGGTTGAGTTCCCTGACCAAAAGCTATGGGGTGACCCATATCATTCTGACCGGCGGCGTGAGTGCCGCCGGGCCGGTCTATCCGGCTAGCGGCGAAGTGGTCAGGGCGACGATCAATGGGTTCCCGGTTAGTGGGACGGTGACCAACAGCACGGGCGACTTCGCCATCAATTATAACGATCCGTCCCTGGCGACCAATGGCGTTGCCAGATCGCCTTACACGATCACCTACAATTATGCCGGGAATCTTAATCTGGCGGCCGCCACCGCTGACACCAGCACCACGCTGACCATCAACCGAGCCATCACTGTCGTTGGGGCGGCCTCTTCTGGGAATCCGTCTGGCTACAAAGCTGCCATTACCTTCACGGCCACGTTGCCGGCGGACGCCACGGGCAGCGTTGTTTTCTCTTCCACGATCGGAGACTTCAGCACGAACAGCGTGAGCAATGGCAGTGCCACGAGCTTGAGCATCACGAACCTGCCGCGCGGCACGAATCTGATAGCGGTGGGTTTTGCGGGCGACAGTAATTACCTCGGTTATACCAACACGCTGAATCAAATCGTCACCAACCATCCACCGGTGGTGAACGCGGCGAGCTACACGCGCAATGCCGTCATCCAAACAATGGAGATTGCGGTCACCAATTTGTTGAGCGCGGCAAGCGATTTAGACGGCGACACTCTCACCCTCGCCTCCGTCAGTCCGACCACCAACAGCGCAACCCTGACGGTTTCTGGCGGCTGGATCTTGTACTACAACACCAACGCGGTGGCCGACCAGTTCACCTACACGGTGAGCGACGGGTTTGGCGGCACGAACAGCGCCACCGTAACCCTCACTGTGGCCAACACACCGTTGTTCGGGCAGAGCCAGGTGGCGAGCACCAGCGACGGCACAGCGACGTTAAAATTTGCGGGGATACCCGGCTACAGCTACAGCGTGCTCCGCACCACCAATCTGACGAGCAGTTGGACGGCGATCTGGACGACGAACGCACCGGTGAGCGGCGCTTTCCAATACATCGACCTTTCAGCCCCGCTGCCCAGCGCTTACTACCAGCTGCAATACAACCCCTAAACCGTTTACGCCGCCTAAAATTCAATAAAACCATGAAAGCAAAAATTCTCGTTTTGATGCTGGGCCTACTGGCGCTGAAGGGTTGGAGTCAGCCGATGACGGGGAGCTTTACCAACAGCGCGGTCAGTAGGATACCGGTGGGAAGCCCGGTGGGTTTGATGGAAAAGTTCACGGTGAGCAGTTTGAGCGGATCCATCAGCAACGTGCAGGTGACGCTGGACATCACGGGTGGATTTAACGGGAATCTGTATGCGTATCTGGTCAACCCTGTGGGGCAATTGGTGGTGCTGCTGAACCGGCCGGGGGTGACGGGGAGCAACCCGTTCGGTTACAGCGATGCGGGGATGAACATCACGCTGGACGGCTTGGCGGTGAACAACATTCACAACTACGACAGCGGCAGTTATAGCTTGCGCGGGACGACGTGGGCGGCGGACGGGCGGAACATTGACCCGGAATCGGCGGGGAGCGTGTTTGACGCAGCCTCGACAGCGGCCAATTTGAGCGTGTATCAAAATACGGCAGCGAACGGGGTTTGGACCTTCTTTATAGCGGATTTGGGGGCAGGTGGCGGCACACCCAATTTGAACTCGGTCATTCTCTCCATCATAACGGTGCCAGAGCCGCAGTCGGGGGCTTTGCTGGGTAGCGGGTTGACCATTATTTGGCTGATGCGCAAACGGAATAGAGGGTTTTTTGCGGAGAAGAAGTAAAATGATTTGCAGTGGCGGCGTTCGATAACTGGGGAGGGCGGGGCGCGAGTCCCAATAAGCCAAGGTTCTCCATGGTAGCCGTCCGCCAGGACTTTCGTGACGGGTTGGGGTTCCCGTCATCAAGACCGAAGCGTGGGTTCCGGTTTGGGGTAGGCGATTAGGAACGCTGCATCGGTGGGGATAAAGTTCTTACGGCTGGTAGCTGGGCTATGGCTGCGCCCGAGGACGGGCGCGCTCCGGGGCAATAACAGAAAATTATTATGATAACGTCCGCGAACTGATTCACAGGTCGGCGGGATGCCGGCGGGCACGGGTGGCAGGCGGATGATTTTCTAGAACGCGGAGCCATTTTATCAGTCTTACACTGTCAACCGGATAGCGCAGGCGTGCTCCGGAGTTCCAGCCGCCCGGTTCAGAAGAGGATGTTGAGCGCGGCACCAAGCCCGCCGTCGGTTTCGTGGTAGGCCGCCGCAAACCGATCGTCCGTGGTCCTGACGTTGTAATTAAAAAAGGTCCGGAGACTGCAATTCTGGTTGAAGAAGTAGCTCAGCGAAACGCCAAGGGAATTCATCAGATCATCGCGGCCCGTATTTTGCAGGGTGTTGTACTCATAGTAGGAATACATAAACCGGTAGGCGGGCTGCAAGACCAGGTGCGGGGTGATTTGCCAGGTCAACGTGAGGCTGACGATGTCATCGAAGTGGTTGTTGATCTGGGCGTCCGTGCCCAGGGTGGCAGGCTGGTCGGAGAAGTGATAATCCGTCTGGTTACCCAGGGTGAGGAGCACGTTTTGGGTGAGGGGAATGAAGCGCTGGACTCCCAGCACGGGCAAAAATTCCCGGTAGGTCTGGTAGTAATCCGACTGGTTGACGAGCCGGGTGCCGCTGGCATCGAGGGACACGAGCCAGTGACCGATGAGATATTTGCCGCCGATAAAAACGGTCTGCGCGTTAAAGTCCAGAGGGGACATCCGCGGGTTTTCATAATTATACCACTGGCTCGCCACACCGAGATTGGAAGAAAGCTTGCCCTCCCCGAGCGTCAACGACGTCGGCGTGAACGCCGCCTGAACGGTGTTGACGAAGATGGTGCTCCCGATTTTGTCCGCAGTGGGGGCGAAATTGGCGTTGTCGGTGTAGAACACCTGGCTGTCCAACAGGAGGTTGAAATACGGGTGGCGGGGAACGAGCCGGAGAATGTGCTGGGGGCCGACGTCCGCGTTTTCGCCCTGATACAACTCGGGCACGTTCGTGGCCGTGGCCTGGCCCGGAAAAGCCGCTCCGGGCGGGGCCGTGAGCTGGATGTTTTGAATTTGCTGCACAGCAACAGGTTGGGCGCGCAGGGTCCAAGGACCCGTGGCGCCGAAGGCCAGCAGCAACAGGAGGAAGGGAAGCGTCTTCAAGCGAGTCATCTAAAAAGGATTTTCTAAAATCAATGCAGGGTGGTCACCGTGATGCCGCCGCCGTTGTTGACGTAGTTTTGTGCGGGGTTGCCCCCATACGTGACATTTTGAATAAAATTCACATAGCCCGGCAGGGAGGAACCGAGGTTCAACGACCCCAGCAGGCTCTTGAGCGTGACGGCACTGCCGGCACCAAAAGACACATCGCTCAAATTGATGGTATTGGCGGCCATGTTGACCACGCCGAAATCCGACAGATTGGCAGTGGTGACGGTGATCACATTAGGAGCGGTGAAACTGGCGGTCGCCCCCGTACCGGCGGCGGTCAAGGTTTGCCCGCTGGCATCCAGCAAAATGCTATCGCCGGAATTCAGGGTCAGATAATGCGCCTGGATGGAGGTGGAATTGATCGTCAACGATCCGGTTTGCGACGTCAACGTCACACGGCCTTTCTTGGCATCGGTGATGATTTTGTTGTCCGTCGAGTTGAGAATGCCGAAATAGGGGTCGCCATCATTGTCCGGGTCGGTGGCCAGATTGCCGTCGTCGTCCGTCGCCCCCAGCAACCCGACATACCCGCTGGTGGTCCATGATAAATTGATCGCCGTTGGAGCGGTCAGGGTCACGGGGCCGGCGGGCAGGATGAAAAAGTCCTGCAAGTTTATGGTGGAACCGGAGGTCAACCCGACTTTGCCCAGGGCATTCAGGATGCCGCCGCCCGTCATCGATAAGGCGCCGGGGGTGACCAGTTCAAAATCGCCCACATCGGCCTGCACGGTGATACCGGGCGCGACGATGAGCTGCTGCCCGCCGACGAGGGAAAGCTGATTGAGGGCGGACAGACCAACGAACGTCACCGAGGTATTCAGGCGGAGGTTCGCGGCGGCCACAAAATCGAACCTGGGGTGAGCCGCATAGGGGGCCACATCGATGGTGGCGGAATTAAATCCCAGGTTGCGGCCGGCGAAGCCGCTGAACGATCGACTGGCAAAGAAAGGATTGCCTCCCAGTGAGAACGGATGGTTCAGAAAAATGCGGGCCGGGGGCGTGGGAATCCCGGCATCAGTCAGTGAAGAACTTCGGAGGTTCGCGTCGGTCTGGAGGGCTTTTTTGAGACTGCTATTAAAGACGCCATTTTGAATCGTGCCGGGGTCAATCACTTCCACCTGATCGGAGGTGGCGGAGTTCCCCACCAGGAGGCCCGTATCGGTGGCCCGTCCGCTCTTGATGAGTTTTAATTGCTGGCCAATTTGGCCGTTAACGAGCGGCAGGGAAGCCAAGGGATGGCCAAACCCGCGCACCAGCAGGCTGTTCCGGACGAGTTCATCCAACCGGAAAACCACGATGGGGGCTAGCTGATCCGCACCCGGCAGAATAAAGGTCATCTGGCCGCCGCTCAGCTTCTGTTTTTTCTTATTTTTGAGGTTCACATTCACCCGGCCTTCCAAATCGAGCACCTTCATGCCGCCGTCCGGCATCGTCGAGACAATGAGCGTTGTGCCCAAAACCGACGCGGTGGCTGAGCCGGTGTGGATGGTGCCGCCGCCTTTGCCATGAGGCGAATGGAACAGCAGGCTGCCCTGCTTCAAATTGATCGTCCGGTTGGCCGGGTCGAAAGAAAAAATGGTGTTGGCCCCGACGCGCGTGACGGTTTCATCCTGGGCCACCAATTCCGCGCGCGAGTCCGCCCCGGTGCGCAAAATGTCCGGCATGGAAAAAACATCATTCACCCCCGCGGCCCGCGGCCCCTGACCGGACGCAGCGATGATTTGCACGTCGTTGACGACCTGCGAGAGTTTGGATTGTTTGAGGTCAATGGCCTGACTGGAAGTAGCGGAGACCACGGCGACAAGACCAAGCCACAGGCTGGATATATTTTTCATAGCATTAAACGGAGGACACTTGCTCCTTGCAGGAAGATAATTTCTTAAATTAAAAAGACTGTTGAGTCAATTTTTATCCACCGCCCATTTCCGCCACAAGCCCGTGAGAGGCCGGCGGGAATAAAATAAAGGCGGGGTGCCCTCCCCGGCCTGAGGGGCGCAAGCCCTACTTATCCGCCAAAACATAGGAGCCGTCCCACTCCGCCGGCGGCGGGCTGATTGCATACGCCGCGCAGCGCGTCACATACATCGTGCACAGATAATCCTCACCGCCCATCTGATCGTGGGCGGCCTCAAACACCGCGATCGCCTCGGTAAATTGTCGCGCGCGGTAAAGGGCGATCGCCTGATGGTAAACCGCCAGCCAGGCGGCGGGCGGCTGCGTCCGGTCACCCAACAGGGCAAACACCTCGACCGGCTTGGTCTTCCCCTTGACCGCCAGCAAATCCACCGCCCGATAGATAAAATGGTCGCGCGTGAGTTTGACCACTTCCTCGCCGATGAGGATATCGGTGTGGAATTGTTTGGTGGCGCTCTCCAGCCGCGCCGCGAGATTGACGCCGTCGCCCAGCACCGTGAACTCCATGCGCTGCGGATGCCCAATGTTGCCCACGATCACTTCGCCATGATTCACGCCGATGCCGATGGACAGGCTGGCGCGGTCGGCATTTTCCCGCCAGCGGTCGTTCAGCCCGGCCAGCGCCATGCGCATCTGCAACGCAGCCGTCACCGCCCCGCGCGCGTCCACATCGCTGCCGTGGGTGTGCGTATCCCCCCAGACGGCCATGATGGCATCGCCGATGAATTTTTGCAGGGTGCCCTCCTGATCCAAGACACTGCCCACCATGTCCGCAAAATATTCGTTGAGCTGGGCCACGAGCTTATCCGCGTCCGCTTTTTCCGTCATTGTCGTGAAGCCGCGGATATCGGAAAACAAAACGGTCACCGGCTGTTTGCGGCCCTTGAGGGCTTCCACAAACGAACGGCGGTCATCGAGGATGGTCTTCGCAACATTTTTGGAAACGTACCGGTCCAGCACATTGCGGTAGCGGCGCTTATCGAGCTGTTCCAGGGTGTATTCAAACACAATGCCGAACGACCCGGTGGCACCGAGGCAGAAGAGCAACGGCATCATGGCGACGACGCAATTGCCATGAGTAAACGCGACCTGACAGCCGATGATTAACAACGCGGTGGCCCCCCCGAGCAGCAGGACTTTGAGCAGCGCCTGCGGGATGCCGAGACAGGTGAGCAGCGCCAGCGCCACGCACCCGAGGGCGAGCCAGAAATTGGTCCGATCACTCGTCTCAAAGAGCCATTCGCCGCGCAGCAGGGCCGTCAACATCTGGGCCTGAATTTCCGGCCCCGGCGTCGCGCCGAACGGCGTCGCGTGGACGTCGTGGAATATTTCAGCCATCGGGCCGACGACGATCATTTTGTTCGAGACTGCCAGGCCGCCCCGGAAGGGCGGTTTTTGCCAGAGCGCCTCAACGAACATGTTTTCCACCGGCCACGCGCGGTAGGTGCCAGCAGGGCCTTGAAAATGGATGAACGTTTTCTGATCCGGCGGCGGGGAATTATTGCGCACCAGATATTTTGCCGCCGCCCGGGCGGTGATATGAATCAGGGCTTCGGAAGATTCCCCGTTGCGCACGAGTTTTCCCAGCCCTGCCACCAGCTCCGGCGCCAAGCCGGGCGTATCCAGCATTTCGCGCTCCAGCGAAGTCCGGTAACGGGCGCGGCGAACAACGTCATCGCTGTCCGTCCAAATATTCACCAGGCCGGCCACCGACTCTGTCCCGGGCAGCACCAGCCGACTGTTGGGGGTGGTCAATTTCTTGGTTTTGCTGTCCGCCCCCTGCTCATCGGCCAGCATTTCACCGATCACCACGCGGTCCTTGTACTTCAGCAAGGCCTGCGCAAAGACGTCGTCGCCGTCGGTCTCGCTGGCAAAGACGAAATCGAACAGCACCACCTTGGCGCCCGCGGCCATGAGTTTTTCGAGAATTGCAGCATAGACCGAACGGTCCCACGGCCACGGCTGCTGCATTTTCTGGAGGGTGGGTGAGGCGGCGATCTCCTCCGGTGCGAGCGTGTCGAGCTTGAAGGAACTGGTGCCCAGACCGATGAGTTGGATGTTGGGATCGGGCAGATCCTGTCCGCGCAACTGGTAGCGGCGGTCAATCAGGATGCCCTCGCCCTGCTGCCAGAGGTGGGACCCGGTAAGCCAGTCGCTGCGGGCCAGCCAGAAGATCAGCAGCCCCACGATGGCGACAATCCACTTCGGACGATGAATGAAAAAGCGCAGCATGAGATAAAAAACCGCCGCGTTTAATCGCAAGCCCGACTGCGCAACTCAAGGAAATAAAAAAGGCCGGACGAAATGAATCGTCCGGCCCGGGAATTTTCAATGACGGACTAGGTGCGCGCGGCGGGCTTCTTGGCGGCGGCATCCAGGATGGTCGTCAGCACGCTATTCGGCACCTGGGCGAAGGTGAGCGGTTCCATGGAGTAGGAGGCGCGCCCCTTGGACAGGGAGCGGATGGCGGTGGCGTAGCCGAACATTTCGGCGAGGGGCACCTGGGCATTGAGGATGGTCAAGCCGTGCTTGGCCTCGATGCTGACAATCGTCCCGCGACGGCGGTTGATGTCGCCGAGCAAGTCGCCCTGGTATTCGTCGGGCGTCGTGCATTCGACTTTCATCAGCGGCTCGAGCAAGATCGGGCCGGCCTTCTTGAAGGCGTCTTTCAAGGCGAAAATGCCGGCCATGCGGAACGCGAGTTCGTTCGAGTCCACTTCATGGAAGGAACCGTCCACGACTTCCACCTTGATGTCGATGACCTGGTAGCCGGCGTAAACGCCGCCCTTGATGGCTTCTTCGATGCCGTCAATGACCTTGGGAATGAATTCCTTGGGGATCGCGCCGCCGACGATTTCGTCCACGACTTCGACGCCCTTGCCCTTTTCATTCGGGTACACTTTGATGCAGGCGTGGCCGTATTGGCCCTTACCGCCGGACTGACGGATGAACTTACCTTCGCCTTCGGCTTCCTTCGTGATGGTTTCGCGATAGGCGATCTGCGGAGCGCCGGTGTTGGCCTCCACCTTGAATTCGCGCTTGAGGCGATCCACGATGATTTCCAGATGCAACTCGCCCATGCCGGCGATGATGAGCTGGCTGGTCTCCTCGTTGGTGAAGCAGCGGAACGTGGGATCTTCTTCGGCGAGGCGCTGCAGACCTTCGGACAGTTTGTCGCGGTCCTGCTTGGTCTTGGGTTCGACAGCCATCGAGATCACGGGCTCGGGGAAGGTCGGCGGTTCGAGCGTCACGTCGAAGTCCTCATCGCACAGGGTGTCCCCGGTGGTGATGTTGCGCAGACCGACGAGCGCGGCGATGTCGCCGGCGAACACCTCGTTGATGTCCTTGCGTTCGCTGCCCTGGATGACCATGAGGCGGGAAACACGTTCCCGTTTGCGCGTGCGCGGATTGTAGATCGTGTCGCCCTTCTTGAGGTGGCCGGAATACACGCGGAAGAACACCAGCTTGCCCGCGTAGGGATCGGTCCAGAGCTTGAAGGCGAGCGAGCAGAACTTGGTGTGGTCGGTGGTCGGAACCTTGACGACGACATCGGTGCCGAGCTCGTGGCCTTCCGCACCG
>Ga0214219_1000806_pt1 | contig 11085 bp, 4 predicted proteins | sample TroBogypolimnion_26_FD_153057 | JGI IMG/M metagenome (GOLD analysis project Ga0214219, IMG submission 153057) | Freshwater microbial communities from Trout Bog Lake, WI - 25JUL2007 hypolimnion | ecosystem: Environmental > Aquatic > Freshwater > Lake > Hypolimnion/Profundal zone | place: Trout... | reverse complement strand
AAGCCGGCAGCCTCTGCCCTCAAGATGGCACCATCTTCCAACCTGCTGGATGGCTATCTCGAAATGAAATACAGGCACGAAGGCTTTTACACACCGGGCAGCGTAATCCTTCGTCCAATGTCAGAAGCCACTTACGGACATCAGGCAAATGTGCAACTCTATTTCAACTTTGAAAAAAATTAGCCATCGCTGAACGAATCCGAATCTGCGGATCCGCATTTTGACATTTTTTTTGTCTTTCAACCACTGAACATCTCCTTTCCATAAATTTCTATCCCTGCAGGGTATACAAGATTCCATCCCAACTTGTATATTTGTGACTTCCGATCCGATTGATACTACTACTATTATGAAATCTACCGCACTATTCATCGTTGCTTTTTTAGCAACCATTTCTGTTGTTGCCCAAAACCATCGGGTGACCGACTATGTAAATCCCTTCACAGGAACCGGTGGTCACAAGGGGATCGGATTCGGAAACACCTTTCCCGGAGCTGCTTATCCTTTTGGCATGATCCAATTGGGCCCGGACAATGGGAATCAGGGTTGGGAATATTGTTCGGGTTACCATTATCCCGACAGCATCATTGCAGGATTTTCGCACACCCATCTGAGCGGTACCGGGGTGGGTGATTTTGCCGACATTTCGCTGATGCCCACGACAAAATCAATCGATAAAAAATATTTTGTGCAGTCGGATGAGTCTATCCGGGAATATTGCACGGAAAACGGAGTGAGACCCGATCAGTTTTTAAACAGGGACGGTCACCCTGCACCCTTTACCAGAAATTACCTATTGAAATACAGGGCCAAATTTTCGCACAACGAGGAAAAAGCCACAGCCGGATATTATAGTGTCAGACTTCCCGAAGATGACATACAGGTAGAACTGACCACCAGTGAGCGGGTAGGAATGCACAGATACCGTTTCAACAAGGAATCCGCGCAGCAACACCTGATCCTGAACCTGGGGTTCCACATCAACGACGACCGTTGCACGGATGGTTTCATCACCTGCAAATCTCCACAAATTGCGACAGGCTATCGATTTTCCTCCGGCAAGGCGGGGGTACAGCGGGTCTATTTCGCCATGCAATTTTCCCGGCCGGTCAGCAATTACCAACATTTTCTGGAAGAGGTCTCCGGACTGGATTATGCCAGGGGCAAACAACTGGCAGGCGTTTTTACTTTCGATGGCAAACAGGGGAAAGAGTTGCTGATCAAGGTCGCCATCTCCTCCGTCAGTGTGGAAGGTGCCCTGCGTAACTTGAAAACAGCGGATAAGTTGGGCTGGGATTTTGATGGAATGAAGGAAGCCACCAGAAAAAAGTGGAACGATGAGCTGTCAAAAATCGATATCGTCACAGGCAACGAGGAGAAAAAATCCACTTTCTATACCGCACTTTACCACAGTTACCTGGTTCCCTACCTCTTTTCGGATACAGACGGGCAATACAAAAATTTCAAACAACAAGCCGATAAAGCCACTGGATACAGGCAATATACGGTTCTTTCCCTCTGGGACACTTTCAGGGCACTCAATCCCCTGCTGACCCTCCTTCAACCTGCCGTGGAGGGAGACATCATCTCGTCGATGCTGGCCAAATACAAACAAACAGGCGAACTTCCCTACTGGGAGATTGCGGGAAACGAAGGCGGATCCATGATCGGTTACCACGCAGCCTCCCTGATTGCCGATGCAATGGACAAAAAAATTGGAAACTTCGATCCGGAACTGGCCTTGGAGGCCATGGTAAAAACCTCCCTAACCAACCGGAAAGGATTGGATTTTTACCGGCAATACCATTTCGTCCCTACAGACAAGGAAAAAAGCGGTACTGTCTCCAAAACCCTGGAATATTGCTACGACGACTGGTGCATTGCCCGCGTAGCAAAACAACTTGGGAAGATGGAACTCTTCAAAAAATACACGGAACGTTCAGAATATTACAAAAATCTCTACGATCCTGCCTACCATTTGATGCGGGGCAAAAACAGCAACGGGAGCTGGTATGAACCCTTTCATCCCCGTTTTGCCGAATATGGCAATCCACACACTGTCGAGGGAAATACCTGGCAATACTCCTTCTTTGCCCCGCACGACATGGACGGTCTGATCAAATTGTACTGTGGGAAAGCCGGATTGGAGATGATGCTAGACAGTCTTTTTACCCAAACCAAGGAGCTGCTGGGGGAAGATACGGACGATGTGACCGGGCAGATCGGACAGTATGCCCAGGGGAATGAGCCCAGCCACCACGTCGCCTACCTCTACGATTTCATCGGAAAACCAAAAAAGAGTCAATTTTACACCAACATGATCATCAATACGCTTTACGGCAACGGTCCGGAGGGGTTGTGCGGCAACGAGGATTGTGGACAGATGTCGGCCTGGTATGTTTTCAGCTCCATGGGTTTCTATCCGGTCAATCCTGTCGACGGGAAGTACTATTTTGGCAGTCCTCAATTTGAAAGTGCCGCCATCACGCTGCCGAATGGGAAAAATTTCACCATAAAAGCCCACAATGTCAGCGCGGAGAACATTTTCATCAAAAGCACAAAGTTAAACGGAAAGCCAATAGAAAGAAATTACCTCACCTACGATGAACTGCAAAAAGGCGGTTTGCTCGAATTCGAAATGATCAATAAATAACTGCCGGCTGCCCATCTGCAGGGAGCTCGGCCTTCCCCGGAAGGGGGAAAATCCACGTTCGCGGGATAGGAATTTCTTCCCGCACCTGCGGAGGAAATTTGCTGCAATTTATTTTGCTTTCAGTGTTGCCTGATTATTTTCAGCGTGAAACTGCCGGAAGGTGTCTTGATCCTGATGAAATACAGACCGGCCACAAGCTGGCTCATGTCCAGGTTGTAGTTGGTGGTGAATGGGAAAATAATCTGCATCAACTGTCCGTTTCCTGCGTAAACACTCAGTTGGTTCATGACATCCGTGGCCTTTATGGTCAGTAGATGCTGAACGGGATTTGGAAAGTATTCCAGATTTGCAGCCTTGACAGGTTCATTTGTCACCAGTGAGAGGTTGCTGGTCGTCCAGTTTTCCGGCAGGGCATTATCTGAATCCGCCGAGGTCAGCTGAAGATAGGAACCATTTCCGTTGGCATTAGGCCAGGGGGCATTTGCTGAATAGGTTACTTCATCGATTTTATTGCCCAAACCGTCAAGCAGCAGCAGTTGCTGAGAAGTGTTGGAAAGGTTTCTCGTGAACTGACCAAACGGCTTGATCTTGTACTTGCTTTCAAAAACCACCGCATTCCCTGCCAGGAATATCTTGGCATTCGCCTCAATTTTACTTCCGAATGGAAATTGATAAACAAATCCTGTTCCGCCGAAATAGATACCCGACAGATCGACCTGTTTGTTGCTGTTGTTTGTGATCTCCACAAATTCCAGGTCACTGCTTTTGGGAAAATCGATGGTCGTGGCAGGATTGTAGTTTATCTTGGAAATGACCAGCGAAGGAATGTATTCCGCATAACAACCCTGATCAGTTACAAGATTTGCATTCATCCAGGCAGTCCGCTCCCTGATAAACGATTCTACCTGACCCACTTCCAGGGAGTGGCTGGTAAAAGTATTCCACCTGGTTTTCTCCCTGGCCACTGCTTCCGAGATGACTACATCCGTCTGATCCAGGAAAGTTGTGATGTTGGTAATGTTCAATGGCCCATTCGCAGCAGTCAGTTCGTGCCATCTTTTGGCCAATTGGCATCTGAACCGGTCATTTTTAAAAAGATCCTTCCAGAAACTGGATCCTTCATTGTCGCCATTGGAGAACTGCCAGACATTGGATTTACTCCTGTCATATCCCCAAAGAAAAAGGTCATTCCCATAGGTGAGGTTAAAGTCCCAGATGGGTCCTGCCCTCAGTTTTCCGTTTCTGTCTTTGTGAAAAAAGGTACTGAATTCATACGCGTCCACATTGCTGGCCAGCTCATTGATCAGGATGAAATCGACAAACGAGGCCACATCAATGATGGAAGGATAGCCATCCGCCAGCGAACTGTTTCCATCGCGTGCCGCAATGCGCAAAGCATCAAAGACATTGTGAATGTACCCTGTCTGTTCGGTCGTTGCACTGGCAGGTTTGGGCAGTTCATGAATGTAGGTGACCCCCTGCTCCAGTGCATCTCCCTGAAGCATGAAAGCAACAGGATCTCCCTCTGCCTTGTCGGCCTTGGTGATGTATCCGCCGGAGAGTTCTGGCAAGGCAATATCGGTGGTGGCAATCTTGGTCACATCAACCCGATCGCCTCCGGCCTTGATTTTTTCCTGTAAGACATAAAGCCCTTTGTAATCGTCGTTGATCACCACTTCGCAGAAGACGGTCCGGCTGGCGTAATTCCCCATCATCCGTGACAGGTTGTAGCTAAGGTAATCCCTTACCAGGGAAGGATCAAATCCCAGACCGTTGAGAATCCAGTCGTTTTCGGAAGGCAATCCAAGCAGGCTCACATTGTTGTTGCTCACCAAATCCGACTTCACGGTAGTCAATCCATATTGTTTCTTGGGAAGTGCCTGGGTGGATGAGCCCCTGATTTCGATCATGATCTTCCCATTGTAATTCAGGCTGGCTGCACTGTTCTGGTTGGACATATAGTTTCGGTTTCCGGCACCGTTGAAAATTACTTTCATCGTCGCGGGAATCTTTGGCTCATCAGGAATTTCAATTCCCTGGTCTGTGCGTATGATCACAATGGGCAGATTGCTGTCCGTAAATACCTGCGAAAAGGCATGGATACTCAACAAAATGGCGAACAGTGCGCACAAAAAGAGCTTTTTCATCGGCTGAAAGTCAGGTTATTCAGAGGGATGAAGTTAAAGCTTTAATTTGGATTAAAGCCTGACTTTTCACATCCAAAGAGATAGTTTCACAACAGCGTCCTTGCAATTTGTTCCGAGCGGTTCAGAATTAATTTTTATCCCGTAAATTGCAGTGCTTTTCATTTTCTGATTGACGAACGACTACTACACAACCTTGACATGTTTAGAAAAATAGGCACGGCACTGCTCTTTTTCGCCATCCTGCTGAAGGCCGGCGCCCAGTCACCCGAGATTGGCAAGGAGAAACAGCTCTTCTTCCACGACATCCAAACGGATGCCAACCACAACCTGATCCCGTGGAATCAGGCAAATCCGGCAGCATCCTACGATGAGATCCTTCATCTCTGCTGGAACTATTGGAAAAACGTACCCGGATACTGGATGCGAAAGATTCCAGATTTCAAACAGAAATTCGGCATAGAATTTCCGCCGCTCTACCTTCTTTTCCGGACACATGATCCGGCCGATATGGGAATCGGCGGCGATCAGTTCGCGATGATGCTTTCCTCCTTCAACCTTTGGTACGACTACACAGGCGACCGGGCTGTTCTGGAGAACATGATCTTCCAGGCAGACTGGTACCTGGCCCACGGTCTCTCCTCCCCCACCTGTCTTTGGCCCAACATTCCCTATCCCTGCAACACGGAGAAGATACCCGTTTACGACGGCGACCTGGTGATTGGCAAGGGATTTACCCAGCCCGACAAGGCCGGAAGCTTCGGCTTCGAACTGGTGATGCTTTACAAAAAAACAGGCGACAAAAAATATTTAGATGCGGCCATCAAGATTGCCAATACGCTGGCCTCCCAGACCAGGGAGGGCGACCACGACCACTCACCGATGCCGTTCAAGGTAAACACCGAGACGGGTGCCACCGGATTTATCCTTTCGAAAGACCGGAAAAGCAAGATCGAATCTTCCTACACCTCCAACTGGACCGGCACACTTCGCCTGTATCAGCAACTGATTCAACTGAATGCGGGCCAGCCGGAAGCTTACCGGACTTCATTCGGCAAGATTACCAAATGGCTGCAGCAATATCCAATTGCCAACAACCGCTGGGGTCCTTTCTTCGAAGACATCGACTCGTGGTCGGATACCGAGATCAATGCCGGAACGATGGCCTCCTTCATCCTTGACAACCCCGAATGGATTCCGGAATGGAAGCAGAAGGTACGCGGCATCCAGCAATGGGTTGCCGACACGCTGGGCATCCCCTACTGGAAGCAATATGGTGTGACTGTCATCGGCGAACAGACCGCCTACATCATCCAGGGTCAAAGCCATACCTCGCGGAATGCCGCCATCGAGATGCGCTACGCAGAACTGACAGGCGATCATTCGAGGGTGGAAGAGGCAATCCGGCAGCTCAACTGGTGCACCTACGCCGTGGATGTGGATGGCAAGAACCGCTGGACCGATTTCGAATCGTATGAGCTCTGGTGGACAGACGGCTACGGGGACTTTATCCGTCACTACCTGCGGGCAATGGCGGCAAATCCTGAATTGGCACTCCCCGAAAACCACCTTTTGCGAAGCAGTTCTGTCGTTCAAAAAATCGCATACGAACCGAAAAAGATCTCCTATATCACCTTTGATGGGAGTTCGGAAGAGTTGATTCGGATGAAGTCTAAACCGAAAATTGTGCTGGCCGATGGCAAGAAGTTAAAGGAAGAAAAGCCGACTTCCGGAGATGATGCTGAAGGCTGGAAGTGGCGGCGGCTCTCCAAGGGCGGCCTGCTGAAAGTGAGCCACAGGCAGGCAAAAAATGTGGTAATCACCCAATAATCAAATCTTTCCGGCCTGATTCGCTGGTATTGATTCAAAATCCGCACCCTGAAGTACGTGCAATACAATTGGTGAGGTCTGTTGAAACCGGTTGGCAATCATCCGGATTCAATGGAATCAATATTATCAAGCTTTATCACCTATTTTCAGGTTGTTTCCAATGGGATCCCTTTAAATAAATTTGTACTTTTGAACGAACAAGGATTATGTTGAAATCGGACAACCCATGCTTGGGTTATCTGCTGGTGAAAACAGAATCTGTTCCCCTCATTATCAGCTATTAACCTACCCGTAAAACATCACCAAATTACATCCGCACCAATTATGAAGAAGCTTCAAAATTTCATTGTGATCATTTGTGTATCACTTTTTTCCATCGCAGCATCTGCACAAAAAGCAGGAGATAAACCAGCAACATTCAACGCAGTGGACAAAGGTGATGTAAATCAATTCAAAGCGTTGATTGATGCCGGTGCAAATGTAAATGAGATTTACGAAGATATTTCCTTATTAAATTACGCCTGCAGCAGTCATGAAACCAGTAGGGTGAATAACGACATCGTTAAAATATTACTTGATTCGCCAAAAATCAATGTGAAAACAATCACCATCACAGACCCGGGAATTGACCAGACCTGGGCAACAACACCATTGGTTGCCTTGCTTAGCTCACTCACTTCCAACTCAATCCTGGACAATGTAGTTCGACTCATAAAAATGGGGGTGGACATCAATTACCACAGCGAATTCAACAACAAGTTTGATGCTTTAATTATAGCGACCTATGGAGGCAAACCAAGTGAGGTGTCAAAAGCCGTCACCATGGAGATCTTAAAAAACGCCAGTCCCAAATTGAACGTGAATTACATGGGTAAATACGATCGTACCGGTTACCTGGATGTAGTTGAATCGCAGCATGCCGAAGCTGTTGAAGCCATTTTAAAACGGGGTGCCAGAGTGGAAGGTGTTAGTTCGTCTGAGTCGTGGGGTGGAATGATTCCCAGAACCATAGAACATGACAGCCATGAGGTACTGGATATCATCATGAAATACGGGGCCAATAAATATGGTCCCACCCCCGGCAGTGCGATGCCATTAAATGCGGCAATGATAAAAGCGAAAGATGTCCAATGGGCTGAATATTTTATTACAAAGTACAAGGTGGATGTGAACCACCTGGGCAAGGCCGGAACCAGTGGCGATGTACCCGCCATCAATGATGCTGCGTTTTGGAACAACGTGGAGGGAATAAAATTTCTGCTCAGCCACGGGGCAAAAATCAACCTCTCTACTTCGCAGGGAATTACTGCCATCCAAATGGCCGCACAACACAACAGTTTGGATGCCGCAAAATTTCTGATCGAACAAAAGGCCAAACTAAATGGATACAATTCAGTGTTTTTCAATGCAGTTAGCTATGCTGCAGTTGGTTATCATCTGGAAATGCTTGAACTTTTGGTGAAGGGTGGTGCCGATGTGAATGAAGTTTCGAAAGATTCACCCTGGGCCGGACCATTGGCCAGGTTAGCGATGATGTTTGGTCCGCTCGATAAAAAAGTGAGATTGAAAACCATCGGAAAATTGCTGGAATTGGGTGCAGATCCGAATGTTTTGCACGCGCAGGAGATGACCGCCATCATGTGTGCAGCAAAACTTGGAACAAGCGAAGGATGGAAGGCGGCGGTAGACGTTTGTGAACTTTTAATTAAAGGCAAAGCCAATGTGAATTTGGCAAATACCGCAGGTGAAACGGCATTGATGCTGGCATCTCAGTCAGGGAACGCAAAACTTGTAGCCTTGCTAATCAAGAGTGGTGCCGATGTGAACGCGGCAAACAAGGTGGGAGATACAGCACTGAGTTATGCCAACAATGCTCCTGATAACAAGGCAGACATTGTAAAAGCATTGGAAAATGCCGGGGCAAAACCTGTCGTGGCCAGCACCAAATCTGTATCAAGGTCGGTGCCGGCCAGTTTGGTGGGTACCTGGAAAGGTTACCAGACCAACGACAAAATGCTGATGGCTACATTTGTAGTAAATAAAAACAATACCTACTCCTACAATGCAACGGGAAAGGTAGGTGGTCAGAATGTATCCTTCAGTCACAAGGGGGCAATTGTTGCGTCAGAAGACACGTACACCCTAAAGCCTGAAGGACAGGCCTCTGCAACTTATAGTTACAAGATCATCAATGGTAAATTGTCTGTCAACAATGGCAGGCCCCTGGATAAAGTGAAGTAGCGGTGCCGTTTGCCATCGGCATTTGGAGTTTCTCAATTTTTACTGCTACCTTGCACGCCGAATTCGATTGACTTTTAACTACTACGTACTACAAAATGCAAACAAAAACTAAAACGGCACGCTGTTTGCCGGCGGTTTTTCTGTTTCTGACCCTGCCATTTTTTTCGGGCGGACAGGAAAAATCATCCACCACTCCTCCAATCACAACCTTTTCACTCCTGGATACCCCGTTTGTGCAGGAGACGCATACCGCCTTCCCGGTAGGGAGTGACAAATCTTCCAACGAAGTACGCGGCATTGCCGTGGATCAAAAGCAAAATGTCTGGATCGCTACCGCGGATGGCATCTTCACGAGAGAGCCGGGCACTGCCGTCTGGAAACCAATTATCACAGGCGAGGACAGGGGACCCGCCTATGCCGTATCGGTCTCCGCCGAGGGGACCATCCTGCTGGGAACCTGGAATGGACTCTATTCCTACCGGGATGGTGAACTCCGAAAAGAGGAGGGTCCGCAGCCACCTGTGTCGGTTTTGACAACTTCCGCAGACGGAACTTATGCCCTTGGGCCACATGGCATCTGGAAAAGGACCGGGCAAAAATGGGAATCCCGGAATTACAAAATTGCGCGATCCGTCAGGGATGCGGAAGGTGATGGAAAGGGAGGATTGTGGGTGGCAACGGATGCCGGATTGTACCATTGCGTGGCCGGAAAATCGACCCTCTTTCAGGATACTTCCGAATTGATCAGCTGTTATGCGAAGGCTTTGGCTGATGCACCGAACGGAGATTTATGGGTGGGTTCGCTCGGTGGAGTTTCCATCCGCCGCAACGACAAAATGACCAGGACCCTGACGACCCGGACCGGAATGCCCTCTGCGGTGGTGCGCTGCATTCGTCGCTCCCCGGATGGGAAGATGTGGGTGGGAACCGATGTGGGCGTGGTCCGGTTCGACAACGATTACCACCACTCCCTGCGTTTCAGCAAACGCTGGCTGATGGACGATCAGGTCAATGCCATCGCCTTTGATGCGAAAGGTGATGCCTGGATTGGCACTGCCAATGGTGTCAGCTGCATCCACAGAATCGAGATGACGCTGGAAGGAAAGGAACAAAATTATTACGGTCAGCTGATGCGGAAACACATCCGCTCTCCCTGGATCTGCGGAAACCTGCATCTGGAAGTTCCGGGTGACACCACTACCTGGCGCAACACGGACGACGACAACGACGGAGAGTACACGGGCGGCTACCTGGCGATGGAAAGTTTCAGGTATGCCGTCACCAAGAGCGAAGATGCCCGCATCAAGGCCCGCAAGGCCTTCGATTTTCTGGCTTTGCTGCAAACGGTCACGGGCACGGAGGGTTTCTTTGCCCGTACCATCGTTCCTTCCGACTGGAAAAAGACCAACGATCCCAACCGGACCTACACCCCCAGGCAAATCGCAGATGAGCTGGTGATGGATCCCCGCTACAAGCCCGTCGAGGTGCGCTGGCACCTGTCGGCCGACGGCAAGTGGCGCTGGAAGGGAGATACCAGCAGCGACGAGATGGACGGTCACATGATGGGCTACTACTTTTACTACGAATATGCCGCAACGGAAGCGGAGCGGTTCCTGGTAAGGAAGCACGTCAGCAAAATCATCGACAGGCTGATGGCCACCAACTACAACCTGGTCGACATCGACGGGACGCACACGCATTGGGCCGTCTGGTCGCCCGACCAGCTCAACAACGACCCCGACTGGTCGTCGGAGCGGAGCCTCAACTCCTTCGAATTGCTGGCCTACCTGAAACTGGCGGCTCACATCACAAAAGATGAGAAATACGAGAAAGCATATCTTAATCTGATCGACAAGGAGGGATACCTCGACAATGCCGGCAAATTGAATGCGAAGAATCCTGCGTGGCAGATCTATTTCGACCGGACGATGGAGGGATACCTTTTCCCTATCCTGCTCAAATACGAAATCGATCCGAAACTGCACCAGTTTTATGCCGGACTGATCGACGAGTGGATGAAGGGTCAGACCTCCGGCGAAAACCTGATCAACAACCTCACCTATGCCCTGGCCACAGGCAAGAAGGTGAACATTGCTCAAACAATCGGTTTCCTCCGGGATGCGCCGCTGGACCTGGTCGACTGGCACATCGACCATACTTTGCGGGAGGATGTACAAATTGTGCGGTCGCCGATTATGGAAGAGATTCAAATCTCGG
>Ga0214219_1000803_pt1 | contig 11099 bp, 9 predicted proteins | sample TroBogypolimnion_26_FD_153057 | JGI IMG/M metagenome (GOLD analysis project Ga0214219, IMG submission 153057) | Freshwater microbial communities from Trout Bog Lake, WI - 25JUL2007 hypolimnion | ecosystem: Environmental > Aquatic > Freshwater > Lake > Hypolimnion/Profundal zone | place: Trout... | reverse complement strand
CGATATTCGTCAATCACTCCGCGCCATTGATGAACGCCGCTTATTGATTTTGTAAAGATGCCCATTACATCAGACCTTCCACGCGGATAACACTGACGACTCGTTGAACAACATCGAGCTGACGCAAATCCTTTACAGTATTTGCTAAAGACTCCTCGGTTGAAATGTGTGTAAGAACTACAAGTTCGGCATCGGCTCCCCGGCCCTCTTGGCGCACGGTCAAGATAGAGACACCATTTTTAGCTACTGTGCTGGCCACAGATGCAAGTACGCCTGGAACATCAGCGACGTCCATGCGAATCAAATAGCGAGTGCGGCTAACTCCAATAGGTGCAATGTCCAGATCTGCATAATCAGTCTCGGTTGGTCCAAGGCTTCCCTCGTTACGATTTCGCGCAACAGCAACAAGATCACCCAAGATGGCAGATGCGGTCGGAGTTCCCCCGGCGCCGCGTCCATAGAACATTAACTCTCCAGCAGATTCGCACTTCACGAAGACCGCGTTAAACGCTTCCCGAACTGCTGCGAGCGGATGCGTTACCGGAATCATGGTTGGATGTACACGAACTGAAATCGTCTCCTCTTCACTTCCGTGAAGTTCATTTGCTTCTGCGATTGCCAATAACTTAATGACAAATCCCATTGCTTTGGCGACGCTTACATCATCAGCGGTGATCGCACGAATTCCTTCGCGATAAACATCTTCATCGGTAACTTGAGTGTGAAATGCGAGTCCAGCCAAGATCGCAGCCTTTGCTGCTGCATCAAATCCATCGACATCTGCAGTCGGATCTGCCTCGGCATAACCTAAAGATTGAGCCTCAAGAAGTGCACCCTCAAAAGATGCACCGGTCTCATGCATCTTGGTAAGAATGTAGTTGGTTGTTCCGTTGATAATTCCCATCACGCGCTCGACGTGATCGCCCACCAAGCTTTCGGCGAGCGGACGAAGAATAGGGATTGCGCCGGCGACTGCGGCTTCATAGTAGAAATCGACATCGGCCAAATCTGAGGCGTGGAAAAGTTCCGCTCCGTGTTTGGCAAGCAGTGCCTTGTTCGCAGTAACTACCGCCTTGCCATTGGTCATCGCGGTCAAGATCAGGGTGCGGGCAGGTTCGATACCGCCCATCACTTCAATAACGAGATCAATCTCGGGATCGGTGACGATCGACTCGGAGTCTGTGGTGAGAAGGGCGGGATCGATCCCCGGCCGTGGAGTATTGAGGTCTCGGACAGCGATCTTTGTGATCACTAGCCCAACTCCAGCACGTGCCGCCAGGTCAACTTGGTTAGCCACCATGAGGCGGGCAACTTCAGCGCCGACGATTCCAGCGCCGAGCAGGCCGACGCGTAATACGCGATCGTCGCTCATGGGTTCACATCCTCTTAGTAGCTCTTAGTAGCGCGCTTCATTTATTTGGATAACGGGTTTATCCATCTGATGAGGGCTAAGTATCTCAAAAAAACTAGTTCTCCAACGCCAATAAATCGGTAATGCTCTCGCGCCTCACGATTACCCGAGCATTGCCCTGGCTCACTGCCACCACCGCAGGGCGGGGCACATGGTTGTAGTTGGAAGCCATGCTGTACCCATAAGCCCCAGTTGCAGGTACCGCCAAGATATCTCCGGGTTGAATATCGGCTGAGAGCTCAATATCTCTAATAATGATGTCACCGCTCTCGCAGTGCTTGCCCACCACTCGACTGTTGCGGTTCGGACCAAGAGGTAGCCGATTCGCTACGATCGCAATGTATTCAGCACCATATAAGGCGGGGCGAATGTTGTCACTCATCCCACCATCGACAGCGATATATCGACGAGAAAGACCCCCATCGAGTTCCACATCTTTAGTGGTCCCGACTGTATAGAGGGTGGTCGTTGTTGGACCAACTATGGCTCGACCAGGTTCGATAGAAATAATCGGTACCGAAATCTGAGCCGAGGCGCACTCGCGCTTCACAATATCTGCAAGTTCATTAAGAATGCGAGAAGGATCTAGGGTCTCTTCACCCGGAAGATAGGCGATTCCGTATCCTCCACCTAGATCTAACTCAGAAAGTTCTTGGCCATATGTTTCTTTATATCGGGCGAGCAAAGTAATTAATTTAGCGGCAGCGGCTGCAAAGCCTTCGCTCTCAAATATTTGCGAACCAATATGTGAATGCAGCCCCATAAGTCGTAAAGAGTTCTCGGCCCGTATCGCGCTGATCGCATCCCATGCTGCGCCACTTGCAAGTGAGAATCCAAATTTCACATCTTCATGAGCGGTGGAGATAAATTCGTGGGTATGTGCTTCAACTCCTGGAGTGACCCGAATGTAAACCCGTTGAACGACGCCTAATTCGCTTGCGATTCGAGCAACTCGCTCAATTTCAAAGAATGAATCAATAACTATCGTGTGGACTCCATAGGAGATTGCTTCTCGAATTTCATCTTCCGATTTGTTATTGCCATGGAGCTCAACTCTGCCGGCGGGAAAGCCAATTGCTTGTGCCACAGCAAGTTCGCCGCCCGTGCATACATCAAGACCAATCCCAACTTGGTCCACCCACCTCGCCACCTCTTTGGAGATAAACGATTTAGCCGCGTAATAGACCGTCCCTGCACTCTCTCCGAATGCCTCGTCCAAAGCACTCTTCCAATGTGAAGCGCGTGATCGAAAATCTTCTTCATCTATGACAAAAAGGGGACTCCCGAATTCAGCGACCAAAGCGCTGGCTGCAACCGATGCAATCGTGAGGTGATCAACGTCAAAGCGCGAGTTTCGCGAGAAAACGGCAGGGTCAAATGCGCTCATGACTACATCTTTTCTGGCGCAGTAACACCCAGCAAGGCTAACGAATTGGCGATGACTCTCGCAGTGGCGCTACACAGTGTCGCACGAGCGCTATGCAACTCTGTTGCGGGTTCATCTCCCATTGGCAATACTCGGCAATCTGCGTAGAAGCGATGGTAGATACCGGCCAACTCCTCTGCATATCTGGCGATGCGATGCGGTTCGCGCAACTCAGCAGCACCTGCAACGACGCGAGGGAATTCAGCGAGCGCGCCAATAAGCTCACGTTCGCGCTCATTGACCAGGAGCTCTGGATGGATCTGGTCAGCGCCATAGCTGATGCCGAGATCGGATGCATTGCGAAGGACCGCGCAAATTCGAGCATGGGCATATTGCACGTAATAGACCGGATTCTCATTGGTGCGGCTTCGTATAACATCGACATCCATCACCATCGGTGTATCAACTGGATAGCGAATCAAGGTGTAGCGCGCGGCATCCACGCCGACCTTCTCCACCAACTCCTCTAAGGTGATGATGGTTCCGGCGCGCTTGCTCAGTTTGAGTTCCTCGCCATTTTCCATGATCTTTACCAACTGGCCGATGAGGACATCGATGTTGTAATTAGGGTCATCTCCAGCACAGGCAGCGATGGCTTTAAGTCGATTGACGTAACCGTGGTGATCAGCACCGAGCATGTAAATACATATTTCAAAACCACGTTCGCGCTTGCTTATGTAATACGCCGAATCAGAGGCGAAGTATGCGAATGCGCCGTCAGATTTGATCATCACGCGATCTTTATCATCTCCGAAGTCAGTTGTTCGCAACCAGGTAGCGCCACCATCCTCAAAGACATGCCCCTGTTCTCTCAGACGCTCGAGACAGTGCTTGAAGAAATCATTTTCATACAGCGATTTCTCCGAGAACCAGATATCAAAGTGCGTTCTAAAATTTTCAAGTACGCGCTGTTGATCTAGTAGTTGCAGTGCATATCCAGCATCTCGGAATGCATCTAAGCTCTCGGCTTCGGGGAGCGATAAATATTCTGGGGAGCGATCTTTAATCGCATTGGCAAGATCAGTGATGTAGCCGCCGTGATAACCATCCTCGGGAACTGGTAGCCCTAGCGCAGCAGCTCTAAGTGAGGCACCAAATAATTCCATCTGATTTCCGCGGTCATTGATGTAAAACTCACGCGTTACCTCGGCACCAGCAGCGCTCAAGACGCGACCTAGGGCATCTCCGACAGCGGCCCAACGCGTGTGACCCAGATGCAATGGGCCCGTTGGGTTAGCGCTAATAAACTCTAAATTGATCTTCTTTCCAGCCAAGGCAGAGCCATGCCCATATCTCTCCCCCTCGCTCAGGATCGAGGCGATAATGGAACCCTGACTCGAGTTTGCCAGGGTGATGTTGAGAAATCCTGGGCCTGCAATATCGATGGCAGAGATTGAATCCTTAATAATTATGTCTGCCAATAAATATGTGCGCAGCAATTCTGCAATTTTCCGCGGATTGAATCCGGATGGTTTCGCTAGGGCGAGGGCAACAGAGGTCGCATAGTCGCCGTGGTCGCGATTCTTCGGCCGCTCGAGAGTCACCTCGCTGGGTAACGCGAGTCCACTCGGCAGCTCCTCCGCGGCGAGCGCAAGTTCCAAGGCGCGCACTATCGCCGCCCCGAGTTGATCGCTCACTGGGCTTGAAGAAGTTACTCCGTTGCTATTCATCTCTACCTTCATTAAGTTGCGCAAGATCTGGGTTGTGCAAGCTCTGGGTTGCACAAGTTATGCGTGGCGCAAGGGTATCGGTCGGAGCGAACGAGCCTTAAATCGCAGAACTCTTTCCCGAAAAATAAAGAAAATAGGATTTTTGCGTTATCAAACTGTTATGACAAATGTCCGAAATGTCGCTTCTTTGCTATCGGAAATTTCATCTTTTACGACTACTTTCCTACTACCGAGTACTACCCATGGCCAAAGCAGGTTTGGCCACGTACTCAAAACCTCTGAAAGGTATACCAACAGATGACAAATCGTCGTTTCGCGGCAGCAGTTGCAGCAGCATCACTAGTTCTTACTGGTTTTGTTGCAACAACAACTGTTCACGCAGCAGGTCCACAGGTTGGAGTCATCCTTCCTGACTCTGCATCATCTCCTCGTTGGGAGACAGATGACCGTCCACTACTCGCAGCTGCATTCAAGGCTGCTGGTGTTACTTATGACATTCAGAACGCTCTTGGCGACAAGACAAAGTTCGCAACAATTGCTCAAGCAATGCTCACAGAGGGTGTCAAGGTTCTCGTTCTCGTTAACCTCGATTCACCATCAGCAGCTGCTGTAGAAGCAACTGCTAAGAAGCAGGGCGTTGCAACAATCGATTACGATCGTCTAACCCTCGGTGGTTCAGCTAACTACTACGTTTCATTCGATAACGTAAAGGTCGGCGTACTACAAGGACAAGGAATCGTTGCTTGCCTCAAGGCACACAAGGTTGCTCACCCACGCGTTGTTTACTTGAACGGTGCTCCAACAGATAACAATGCAACCCTCTTCAAGCAAGGTTATGCATCTGTTGTTGGTCCATACCTCAAGGCCACCGGTGGAACCCTTGTTGATGACAAGTCTGTTGCTAACTGGGATAACACCCTTGCTGGAACAGTCTTCGAACAACAACTCACAAAGGCAGGCGGAAAGCTTGACGCTGTAGTTTCAGCTAACGAAGGTCTTGGCCTCGCAGCTGTTGCAGTTCTCAAGAAGAACCACCTCAATGGAAAGACTTGCGTATCAGGACAAGATGCTTCAGCAGCTGGTCTTGCAGCAATCTTGACTGGTGATCTTTCAAACACCGTTTACAAGCCAATCTCACAAGAGGCTAATGCAGCTGCAGCACTTGCAATTTCATTGGTTAAGGGAACAAAGGCTGCAACAAACGGTATGGTCATGGATGGAACACGTCACGTTGCTTCTGTTCTATTGACACCTACCACCATCACAAAGGCAAATGTCGAAGTAACTGTTAAGGACAAGTTCCGTACAGCTGCTGAGATTTGCGCCATTGCTGGTGCAGCCGCTTGCGCAGCTAACGGCGTTAAGTAAGGGTCACCCCGCTTAGCAGTTAGTTTCAAGTAGCAAATAGTGTGAAACTGGGCCGGAGATTTTCTCTCCGGCCCAGTTTTCTTAGTTATAGTGGCGCCTTAGATCATCGCCGCACCCCAGTATTAACCCCAGCTGGCTTTATTGACAGGAGTTTCTAGTGAGCGAACCCATTCTTTCGCTGCGGGGGATTAACAAATCCTTCGGTCCAGTACATGTATTGAAGAACGTTGATTTTGACGCCTATGCTGGAAAGGTCACCGCCCTTGTCGGCGATAACGGCGCAGGTAAGAGCACGCTCATCAAATGCATCGCTGGTATCTACACAGCAGAATCAGGTGACATCTTCTTCGAGGGCAAGAAGGTCGAAATTCATGGACCTCGCGACTCCACCAGCCTAGGAATTGAAATTGTGTATCAAGATCTCGCTCTCTGCGACAACTTGGATATCGTTCAAAACATGTTTCTTGGACGAGAAGAGCGCACCGGAGTAGTCCTCGATGAGACTCATATGGAGTCTCTCGCCGCCAAGACTCTCGATGGACTCTCGGTAAGAACTGTTAAATCTATCCGTCAGACCGTCTCCTCTCTCTCAGGTGGACAACGTCAGACCGTCGCCATTGCTCGCGCCGTTCTCTGGAACTCCAAAGTGGTTATCTTGGACGAACCAACTGCGGCACTTGGTGTCGCTCAGACAGAACAAGTCCTCAAACTTGTACGTAGATTGGCTGACAATGGATTGGCTGTAATTTTGATTAGCCACAACCTCAATGATGTATTCGAAGTTGCCGACCATATCGCTCCGCTCTATCTAGGAACTATGGCTGCACAAGTCGAAACTAAGAATGTAAAGGCAAGTCAAGTGGTCGAACTCATTACGACCGGAAAATCTGAAGGAATCGTAGGAGTAAACGCATGAGTGTTAATACCGACAACCTGGCCAATCAAGAAGTAACTCTCAAGACCGTTGTTACTGATTACTTCGCAAAGATTAAGGCTGGAGATATTGGCGCGCTGCCTGCATTCCTAGGCCTCATCGCACTTGGCGCCGTATTTACCTTCTCATCCCAATTCTTCTTAACCGCACGCAATATGGCCAACCTACTAACTCAGGCTGCGCCCGTCATTGTTATTGCGATGGGTCTGGTATTCGTACTTCTTCTCGGTGAGATTGACCTCTCCGCAGGTTTCGCCTCTGGCGTGTGCGGTGCGACGCTCGTACTCCTTATCAATGATCACCACTACCCATGGTTCATTGCACTCTTCATCAGCATCGTCGTTGGAGTGGGTCTGGGTTGGTTGATGGGAACTCTCGTCGCCAGACTTCGTATTCCGTCCTTCGTCGTGACGCTCTCTGCCTTCTTGGCTTTCCAAGGAATCTTGCTTCTTATGGCAGGAGAAGGTGGAACGATCTCACTACAAGATCGCTTCATCATCGCAGTTGAGAACAACAACCTCACTCCCCTACAGAGTTGGCTATTTGCCATCATCGGTCTGGGGCTTTATGTGGGTCTTGGACTCAATCGCCTCTTGCACCGTCGTCGCAAGAATTTGAAATCTGAACTCTTTAAAGTCTGGCTCACTAAGAATGTTCTCTTAGTAGTTCTCGGTTTGGGTTCCACGTATGTCTTGAACGAACAACGCGGAAATCCACCAAACAGCAGCATCAAGGGAATGCCTATCGTCGTTCCAGTCTTGCTTGCGATCTTGGTGGCAGGCACATTTGTACTTAACCGCACCGTCTTTGGTCGCCACCTTTACGCAGTTGGTGGCAACGCTGAAGCCGCGCGTCGCTCTGGTATCAATGTCCGTCGCGTACGCACCATCGCATTCATGATCTGCTCTGGTCTTGCTGGAGTTGCCGGAATGCTCTTTGCATCGATCTCTAACTCCATCTCCCCAACCACTGGTGGCGGAACCACTCTGCTCTACGCAGTTGGTGCTGCAGTTATCGGCGGAACTTCTCTCTTCGGAGGAAAAGGAAAGTTGCGCGATGCAGTTCTTGGTGGACTGGTTGTAGCAATTATCAATAACGGTATGGGTCTCTTGGGCTTTAGCTCAGGAACCCAATACCTGGTTACTGGTGGAGTGCTCTTGATCTCTGCCTCAGTTGATGCCATCTCTCGTAAAGGCGCCAACGTAGCTAACTGATAACCTCATTAACTCCATAAAAAAGGCGCCTCGAAAGAGGCGCCTTTTTTTATAACCAATTCCAACTAAGCCTTCACACCCATCAAGTGCTCAAGGGCAAGTTGATCAATCTTCTCGTATCCATATCCGCGAGCGCCTGCTAGCTCCACATCAAAGGATGGATCAGCAAGATCGCGCCAGGTCTCACCAGCAGCCAGAGTTGGCACCTCGAGCTGATCAATGCGAGATTCCTTCATCGCATCGATTACGCGAGGATCATTGCGGAATGCCAGAGCGCGCTCCTTGAGCGCCAAATATGTACGCATATTGGCGCTGGCAGACTCCCACACGCCAGCGTCGTCTTCGGTACGAGCAGGCTTGTAATCAAAGTGCTTTGGACCTTGATAGTTGTAACGCTCAAGTAGATCGACCAGGAAGAATGCGGACTTCAAATCACCATGTCCAAAGACCAGGTCTTGGTCGTACTTAGGACCATGTTGTCCGTTGAGATCGATATGGAATAACTTGCCTTGCCAGAGCGCCTGAGCGATGCCATGAACAAAGTTCAATCCCGCCATCTGTTCATGCCCAACCTCAGGATTTACACCAACCATCTCTGGGTGATCCAGGGTCTCAATGAAAGCGAGTGCGTGACCGATAGTTGGCAAGAAGATATCTCCACGAGGCTCATTTGGCTTGGGCTCAATCGCAAACTTGATGTCATAGCCCTTGTCTTTGACATATCCACCGAGAATATTGAAACCCTCGCGGTAGCGCTCTAGAGCCACATATGCATCCTTAGCTCCATCGGACTCGGCACCTTCACGGCCACCCCAACAGACATAGATCTGAGCGCCGAGTTCAGCGGCGAGATCAATATTTCGCATCACCTTGGCCAAAGCGAAGCGACGGATATCGCGATCATTTGAGGTCAGTGCACCATCCTTGAAGATGGGATGGCTGAAGAGGTTGGTCGTTGCCATTGGGACCTTCATGCCGGTCTCGTCTAAAGCCTTCTTAAAACGATGGATATGGCCATTGCGGGAGGCATCATCGCTTCCAAATGGAATCAAGTCATCATCGTGGAAGGTCACACCGTAGGCACCGCGAGCCGCGAGCTCATTGACAGAGCGGACTGGATCGAGTGGGGCGCGGGTCGCATCACCAAAGGGATCACGGGCCTGCCATCCAACAGTCCAGAGACCAAAGGTGAACTTATCAGCGGGGGTCGGGGTTAAAGACATGGTTAATCGCTCCTCTATGAGTACTTATATCGTTTTAGGTCGCCTCATTTGGTACTAGGCCTAACCTACCCGTACCCTTGCCGCTTATCTACCCTCCAGCGGGAGTGGTGAAATGGCAGACACGCAGGTCTTAGGAACCTGTGTCTTCGGACGTGCGGGTTCAAGTCCCGCCTCCCGCACCAGTTTTATCCAGAGGAGTACCGAGAATTGTGCTGAAAGTTTTATCGAGCCTTGTATCCAGAGTTGTATTGACAGGACTGATCGCCTCTTTACGACACTAGGTTACGTAAGCCATGATTAATGAGCAGACCTATGAAGGGACCCACTGATGGCTGAGAAGAACTTCCGCTCTTGGATCGGATTTAAAGACGAAGAAGCTAATTCGACCAACGCATCCACCAGTCAAAGCGGCGCTTCTGGAGTCCGACCCACATCTCCTTCTACTCCTAATCAAAGCACCCTCGATCGTATCCGTGCGCTAGAAGCGGAGTTGGCAGATCTACGCGCACGTCGCGACATCACCAGCCTCACCCGTGAAGAATTTGAAATTTTGGCTACCGAGACCGCGACATCGTTAATTAAGACTGCGCAAGCGCGCGAAGCTCGCGCAGCTGCAACCGCAGAACGTGCCTTGGCGGAAGCAGAGCGAGCTGCCAAGCAATTGGCAGATACTGCAGAGAGCAAAGCTCGTGCTGCACTCCAAAGCGCTGAAAGTCGTGGACGTAAATATTTAGAGGCTGCTGAAACAGAAGCTAAGGAGGCGATCGCCAAGGCGTCCAAGGCTGCGCAAGAGTTGCTGGATTCCAAGCATCGTGAAGCGAACACCATCACTTCTGCTGCGAAGCGTGAAGCCGATCGCGTTATTACTGAAGCCACAACTGATATCGCTAACTTTAAAAATTGGTTGACCGATGCAGTGAGCGAATCTGAAAGACTTCAGAAGATCCACAATCAAGCCCTCGCCGCTGCAGAAGAAGGTATCCGACAGAGTCGGGCCCGCGTCTCTACCGCCTTTGAACGACTCGCTGCACTTGGCCTGCAAATCGAAGATGCGCTCGATGAGCATCATCGTCCTAAAGAGAAAGAGTTCACACGTCCCTCAACTCCTGCTGCTACAAAGTCCACCGCAAAGCCCACGGCAAAGAAGGCAACCACAGCAGGCAGTAAGAGCGCGGGAAAATCTCCAAAGCGTAAGTAATGGCGGTTAAATCCTCCCGCTATATAGCCCCAATCGACGGGCTGCGGGCGATAGCAGTCGCTGCGGTCATTCTTTATCACTTGGGAATTACTTGGATTCCTGGTGGATTCCTCGGTGTTGACCTCTTCTTTGTCATCAGCGGTTATGTAATAACCCGCCTCTTGCTCGATTCCATTTTGAGTAAAGGAGCGCTTGATCTGCGCGAATTCTATTGGGCGCGGGTAAGGCGTCTTGTTCCTGCACTTTTATTCATGCTCTCGGGAACAACATTTATTGTCGCCGCATGGAAGCCTGATGCTATCCACCGCTTTTTGAGCGATCTTCCCTACGTCCTCACCGGCAGTGAAAATTGGCACCTAGTTGGGGTTCACCAGGATTACTTCCAGGCAATCGGACGCCCACCTCTTTTGCAACATACCTGGTCTCTCGGAGTTGAAATTCAGTTTTATGCGATCTGGCCCCTAATCTTGCTGACAATTCTGCGTTACTTCGGAAAGAAGCGCGTAGCGCAAATATCTTTAGCTATCGCATTCATCTCAGGCCTAACGCTCTTCATATATTCGATCCATGTGGATACAACGCAAACAAATAACATCAGCCATATCTACTTCGGAACCGATACCCACAGTTTGGGGCTTTTCCTTGGGGCTGCACT
>Ga0214219_1000802_pt1 | contig 11111 bp, 7 predicted proteins | sample TroBogypolimnion_26_FD_153057 | JGI IMG/M metagenome (GOLD analysis project Ga0214219, IMG submission 153057) | Freshwater microbial communities from Trout Bog Lake, WI - 25JUL2007 hypolimnion | ecosystem: Environmental > Aquatic > Freshwater > Lake > Hypolimnion/Profundal zone | place: Trout... | reverse complement strand
GAACGAACTGACGCATCCGGCACAGGCCAAGGCCGGAGGCAAATTAAACATTTCAACCAAATGGCAAAACGTCGGTTCTGCACCGTGCTATCAGCCATATCGCGTCGCGTATCGGCTGGCCAACACGAACGGCTATCGCCGAGTGATTGTCAGTTCCACAACCGTGAACCACTGGCTCCCTGGATCAATCGAATTATTCACGCCTGAATTTTTCAAAATGCCAAAAGACTTGCCACCCGGACCGGTGAATGAAGTTGCCGACAATATCAGCCTGCCTGCCGATTTGCCGCCGGGGGAATACACGTTGTCCGTTGCTGTGGTCGGTGCGACCACCGAAGAACCGGTGATCAAACTTGGGATTGCCGGGCGGAGTCAGGACGGTTGGTATGCGTTGAGCAAGTTGACGGTGATTCTTAACACCATTTTGAACCATCCCGCTTCGACTCAAACCAATAACGAACAGTCATCTGCCATGAAATGAAACAATCTGCTTCAACTTTCATTTTCAACAGATTATCCGTTGGCGTATTGGTGGCATGTCTCGTTTCGCAGGCCAGTCTAAAGGGGGCTGCTCTGGCTGAACTGGTGGATCCTCGGGTTGGCTGCGCCCCCAATCAGGGATCGACTGTCATCGGGCCGACATTGCCTCACGGCTCCATTCATCCCAGCCCCGATACGGTGGATGGTGGCCATGCTGGTTATCAGTCGGGGCAGCCAATTCGTGGGTTTAGTCAACTACACGCCAGCGGGACTGGTTGGGGACGGTATGGCAATTTATTGATTTCACCCCAGATTGGGCTGTCTTTGGCTGCCGATGGACACGACTCGCCAGCCAGCGATGAAAAAGCGGAGGCATTTGGCTACCGTGTGCGCCTCACCCGGTATGCTGTCCTCGCTGAAATTGCCCCGACCCGGCATGCCGCGATTTATCGTTTCACTTTTCCCGCCAGTGATGACGCCAATCTAATGATTGACCTTGCACATCAAATTCCAGGTGAAATTGCGACGGTTATCAAGGATGGCAAAGTGTCGGATAGTGTTATTACCTTGGACCCAAAACAGCGCAGTTTCAGCGGCTCCAGCCATTACGAAGGTGGATTTGGCCACGGTAGCTACACAGTTTATTTTTATGCCGAACTGGATACGACACCCAAAGCATTTGGCACATGGAAAAATCAGCGGGCTGTTCCGGATGCTGTCGCCGAGCGCTGGTCGAAGGTTGGTGACCGCATCGGTGGATGGTGGCGTTATGCCACCAAGGCTGATCAGGTCGTGCAGCTTAAAATTGGCGTTTCTTTCCGCAGTGTCGAACAGGCTCGGGAATATCTTCGCCAAGAGATCCCGGATTGGAACTTTGCCGCCGTTCGCACCGCCGCACGCCAGGCATGGGACAATGCGCTCGGAAGTATTGAGGTTGCAGGAGGAAGTGAAACACAGCGGATCCAATTCTATACCGCGTTGTATCATGCCCAGATTATGCCGCGCGACCGCACTGGTGAATTTGTTCGCTTCCCCGCTGACGCCCCAATGTGGGATGACCAATATGCCGTCTGGGATACTTGGCGCACGAAGTATCCGCTGATGCTGTGGATCCAGCCTGAAATGGTGCGTGGGGCCATTTCTTCGTTTGTTGATCGCCTACATGTTGACGGTCAAATTCGGGACACTTTTACTTCGGGCTGGGCCGGTAAAAATTGCGAACGCGACCAGGGCGGCAACGATGTGGATAACATCATTGCCGATGCATACGTCAAGGGTTTGCGTGGCGTGAATTGGGCCAAGGCTTATGAGCTTCTTAAATCCGACGCTGAACATGAGCGGCAAGGAAATTCTCTAGCTGGTGGAAATGACTATCGTCGACAAGGGTGGATTTCTGCCGGTATCATGTCGGTTTCTAGCACCCTGGAATACGCTTATAACGACTTTGTGACCGCCCAAGTTGCTCAGGGACTTGGCCATCAGGCTGATGCCAACCGCTATTTTACCCGTGCCCGCCAATGGCAACACCTTTTCAACCCAGCAGCAGAAAGTGAAGGTTACAATGGGTTTATCATGCCCCGCACTCAGGATGGTGTCTGGTGCACGAATTGTGACCCTAAAAAATATCCTGGCTCGTGGGGGATGTATTTCTACGAAGCAAGTAGTTGGACCTACTCTTACTTTGCACCACACCAAATCGGGCGGCTTGTGGAACTGATGGGCGGCAAGGAACGGTTTGCAGAAAGACTGGAATATGCACATAAAAAAAACCTCATACAATTTGATAACGAGCCCGGCTTTCTTGCCCCATTCTTGTTTCACTATGCCGGTCGGCCTGATATGTCCTCCGAGTGGATGCGCCGTTTCGTGCGAGAACGCTACAGCCTGACCGGCTATCCAGGTGATGATGACAGCGGGGCGATGTCGTCATTCTACGTTTGGGCATCAATGGGAATATTTCCGAATGCCGGTCAGAATATTTACTTCCTCAACGGACCACTATTTGATCGGGTGGTTGTCAAGCGTCCTGAAGAAGGTCGTCTTGAGATATCCCGCACCGGCACTGGCGACTATGTCGCGAGTGTGACATTAAATGGCAAGCCGCTTGACCGTTCCTGGATCAGACACCGTGAAATCAAAGGTGATACTGTAATTGCCTTTGCCATGAGTGAATCGCCAAGCCGTTGGGGCACACAACAACCGCCACCCTCAGATGAAACGGTCGCGGCATCTGCGCCTTGATTAAAATAGAATATGGCCGCTCCTTTGAACAATCCAGCGACTAAGCCAAACCTTAGCAACGGTGCGAACTATCGCGGCTCGTTCGCCATCATGACCTCGCTGTTTTTTCTGTGGGGTTTCATGACCGTGTTCAATGACATCCTGATCCCGCGGTTTAAGGAGGCGTTCACGCTAACCTACTTCCAGGCCATGCTCGTGCAATTTGCGTTCTTCGGTGCTTACTTCGTCGGCTCGCTGATTTACTTCCTTATTTCTATCACCACCGGCGATCCGATTGCGAAGCTCGGTTACAAAAGTGGCGTCGTGATTGGATTGCTGATTTCCGCCACAGGCAGCGCGTTGTTCTGGCCCGCAGCCGTGGGCATGTCGTATCCGCTGTTTCTTCTGTCGCTATTTATCCTCGGTCTTGGCTTCGCTATGCTGCAAATTGCGGCCAATCCTTACGTCACCATTCTCGGGCCGGAGAAAACCGCGTCGTCACGGCTGAACCTCGCGCAAGGTTTCAATTCCATCGGCACGACCATCGGCCCGATCATCGGCGGATTTCTCATTTACCAATACTTCGCCAAGACTGGCGCGCATGGGGCGGACTCCGTCAAGCTGCCGTATCTCGCGTTCAGTATCGTGTTCGTGGTGCTGGCGGTGATTTTTTCCTTCATCCACCTGCCGCACACCGGCGAGGGCCAGATTGAGCGCGGCGCAGGCGCGTTGAAGTATCCGCACGTCATCCTCGGCGTCATCGCCATCTTCATGTATGTCGGCGGCGAAGTTTCCGTCGGCAGCGCCATCATCAATTTTCTCGGCCAACCGACCGTCGCGGGATTGACCGCCGTGGAAGCGAGCAAATACGTTTCACTTTACTGGGGCGGCTTGATGATCGGCCGTTTTATGGGCGCGGTTGAATTGAGCGAGATGAAGAAGGCAAACAAGCAAATCATGCTCATCGCCATTCCAATGCTGGCGTATCTGCTGTTGTGGACAGCCAAGAGCTGCCCGATGGATGCGCTGCAAAATCATTCCGTTGGTAGCATCTTTTCACTATGGGGCGAATCGTTTCGGGCAAACTGGGCGGTGTTCCAGCTCTACCTGCCGTTCATTGGCCTGTGCTGGGTGCTGTTCCAGTTTAGCAAGGGCTTGGCGGGTCGGACCCTGACCATTTTCTCACTCACGGTCGTTGCCTTCCTGCTCACCGCCATTCTCGTCGGTGGCAAGCTGGCGATGTGGTGCGTGGTGGCGATTGGCTTGTTCACCTCAATTGGCTGGTCGAACACGTTTTCGCTGGCGCTGGAGGGCACGGGTGTTTTGAAGAGCCAAGTGTCTTCGCTGCTGGTGATGGCGATTTTGGGTGGGGCAATCTTGCCGCCGGTGCAGGGTTTCATCGCGGATGCCACCAAGAACTTGCAACTCTCCTTCATCGTGCCGTTAATGGCTTACGTTTACGTTGCGTTCTATGGCGCGATAGGACACCGGATTTGTCGCCCCCAATTTAACTTTCGCGAATGAAATTTATGAAGCATCCAATTGTTTTTTGCTTTTTAAGAATTGAATCTGCAAAGCATCAGTGGTCCGATGATTGCCCTAAGCGTATCTGTGGCCAAATGAAAATGCTTTTAAACACCATCCGATCGTCAGCTGTTTTGCTGGGGTGCCTCGTGGGCCTCGGCCAGATGGCCGTGGCAGAGAATAACGTCGTCGTGGTGAAGCCGCAGCCAACTGACGAACTGCTCGCTAATCCCGGCATGGGCTGGGAGACATTTCACGGGCTCACCAGCAAGACGGACAAGACTCTACCGCGCTGGATTCCTTCCACGGTCATGTATATCCGCTGGGGTTGGATTGACCTCGAACCACACCCCGGCCAACTCAACACTAACCTGATTGACCAGACACTGAAGGAAGCGCATGACGCCGGGCAGAAGCTGGCGTTTCGCGTCAAAACCTGCTCGCCAAATTTAGATATGCCGAACGGCCCGAGCAAAACCGTTCGCTTCCATCCGGCCTGGCTCAAGGCCGCCGGCGGGCGGGAAATCTTGGTGGATTACAACGGCAGTGCCCCGGTGATTCCCATTCCTGATTTTGATGACCCCGCGACCTTGAAGTTACACCTCGACTTCATCAAGCGCTTGGGCGAGCGCTATGACGGTAATCCTGACTTGGATCATGTTGATCTCGGTTCGGTTGGCTGGTGGGGGGAGTGGCATCTCTCGCGCTCGAAGCTGGGCAAAATGCCGTCGTTGGAAAACCAAATGCAAGTGGTCAATGCCTATCTCGCAGCATTCAAGAAAACGCCGTTGATTATGCTTTTGAACGGAAAGGAATGCACGACCTATGCCACGCAGCACGGCGCGGGTTGGCGGATTGATTCACTCGGCGATCTCGGCACGTTTTCGCCGACCGAGAACCACATGCGCAACAAATATCCGGATTGGTTTGTGCAGACCAAGGTGCAGGACGTGTGGAAGACCGCGCCGGTGGCCTTCGAACCGCCTGCCGAGGTTTCTGAATTCGTCCAAAGGAAATGGCCATTGCGCTGGATTTTCAACTATGGCCTGGCGCTGCACGGCAGTTACTTCAACGGTAAGTCTGGAAAGCTGCCAAATGACAAAAATTTTCGCGCTGAGTTGGAGCGATTTCTGCGTCGCCTCGGCTATCGGCTGGTTTTGGATGAGCTAACGCACCCCGCGCAGGCCAAAGCTGGAGACAAATTGGATCTCTCGATGAAATGGCAAAACATCGGCTGCGCGCCATGTTATCAGCCGTATCGTGTCGCCTATCGGCTGACCGACAAGCAGGGTTATCAAAAAGTCTTTGTCAGCCCTGTGACGGTGAATCACTGGCTGCCCAGCTCGATTGAATTGTTCACGCAAGAGTTCTTTGAAGAGCCGAAGGATCTGCCGCCCGGGCCGGTGAGCGAAATCACCGACAGCATCAACCTGCCAAGCGACCTGCCGCCGGGGGACTATATCTTGTCCGTCGGCGTGGTTGGCGCAAGCACGGAACAGCCGGTCGTGCGGCTTGGAATCAAAGGCCGCGCCAAGGACGGTTGGTATCCGTTGAGCAAAGTATCCGTCGTTCCGTAACTGCATAATTTGAAACGCGCCAATCAATACAATTCCATTCATTCAAAACTACCAATGAAAAAAATCGCACTTCTCATCACCTCCAGTTTGCTGCTCGCTTCACCATTGCGGGCAGAACTCAAAATGCCCGGCATCTTCGGTGATCACATGGTTCTCCAACAAAAGCAAGCCGATCCCATTTGGGGATGGGATACACCCGGCACGGAAGTCACCGTGTCTTTCGCCGGGCAATCCTTGTCCACGAAAGCCGGCAGCGACGGCAAATGGATGGTAAAGCTCGCACCCATGCCCGCCAACGCCACGCCGCAGACGCTCACCATTGTTGGCTCAACCAAGCGCGAGATCCGCGATGTGCTCGTCGGCGAAGTGTGGTTGTGCTCTGGTCAGTCGAACATGGGTTTCAAGCTCAATCAGAGCTACGACGGCGATTTGGAAGCCCTCACCGCCAATCTTCCGGACATCCGGCTCATCAACATGCCGCTTTTGGGCACACAGGAAATTCAGGACGATTTCAAAGGCTGGTGGCAGGCGTCCACGCCTGAAACCGCGCGCAATTTCAGTGCGATCGGCTTTTTGTTTGGCCGCCGCCTGCACGAGATTCTCCACGTGCCGGTGGGATTGATCAATAATGCGTGGGGCGGTTCGGCAGCGGAAGCGTGGGTGCGGCGTTCGGCGCTGGAAAACGATCCGCGCTTCAAGCAACTCATCGCCGACGCCGACAAGCGTGAGGCGGAACTGTTGCCCGACCAAGGCAAAGCAGAAATGGATCGGCTGCTGGCCCAGTGGCGGGCGGATTGCATCAAAGCCGGAACAACCAATCCGCCGTGGCAGCCGCAAAACTATCTAACCGGTAATCTTCGTCCAGGGAACATTTTTGCCGGTGTTCTCCATCCCATCATTGGCTTCGGCATCAAAGGTGTCATTTGGTATCAGGGGGAAGCCAATTCTGGACGCGGATATGAATACGCCAGTCTGTTTCCGTTACTGATCGAACAGTGGCGCAAGGAATGGAATCAGGGAGATTTTCCCTTTTATTGGGTGCAACTGGCCAATTTCGGCAAGCAGGCCACGAACCCCTGGGACAGTCCGTGGGCGGAACTCCGCGAGGCGCAGAGCAAGGCGTTGCAACTGACCAGCACCGGCCAGGCCGTCATCATTGATCTCGGCGAGGGAAAGGACATTCACCCGCGCGACAAACATGATGTTGCCGCGCGCCTCGTGCGCTGGGCGTTGGTCAAGGATTACGGAATGAAACTGCCGTTCCGCAGTCCGGAGTTTCTGGGCCTGACAATCAACAGCAATAAGGCGACAGTGACCATTGATTGTTTCGGCAGCAAACTGCGGCCGTTTGGAGTTGAAGAAGCGAAGGGCTTTGCGGTTTGCGGCACGGACAAAGTCTGGCACTGGGCCACGGGAAAAATTGTTGGCGGGAACAAGGTTGAAGTGTGGAGTGACGCAGTTGCGTCGCCGGTGGCGGTGCGTTATGCTTGGAGTGATAATCCGGTGTGCAATCTCTATTCCGACGATGGTTTGCCGGTCACGCCTTTCCGCACGGATGACTTTGAGATGATTACCAAGCCAAAACCGGCGATACAGGCCACGGAAAACCAGAAATGAATAAAACACTCGCCACATTTGCGCTGGCGATGAGTTTGTGTGGTGTGACTAATGCCATCGCTCAGGTAGCAGCAGCGGCGGATTCTTTGGCCGGATTGACCAACTCGGGAAACCTGGCATTGCCCACGTTGACCACGGTGCGGCAGGTGAACGAATTAAGCCCGGAGGCGGCGGCGCGCGGCTATCCGGTGCGCCTTCAGGGGGTGCTCACTTTCCATGACTGGGATCTTAGTTTCTTTCAAGACGACACCGGGGCGATTTACCTAAACAATCTAGATCGTAGTCTGCATGCGGGCGCAGAAGTTGTGGTGGAAGGATTCACTTCGGCAGGCCAAAGTGGTTCGATGGTGATCGGACGTGACGGAGCGAAAGCGGCGATTCGCGCGGTTGGCCCAATTCAATGGCCGCAACCCAAAAAAGTGTCCGCAGCCTCGCTAGACGAGGATCGGTATGGTGGACAGTGGGTCAGCGTGAGCGGGAAGGTGACGAAGGTGGCGAGCGCGCATGACGGCATCATACTCGACTTGCTTTCAGATGGGGTGCTGGTGCAGGCGGCCATTCCGCGCTGGCCGCAAAACTGGGTGCTGCCGGGATATCTGCGCGATTTGCCGGTGACGGTGCGCGGTGCGGTATCGCGCAGGCAGTCACAGATGGATGGTATGGTCCAAAATGTCGGAACGGTTCTTTGCACGCCTTCCTTGGAAATGGTCGAGGTGTCACCGGAGGCATTGGACGATCTGTTCAAGCTGCCGCGCGAGAATTATCTCAAGCTTTTCCGCTTCACGACATGGGAGAATCCGGCGGTGCGAATTTACGGCCAGGTGCTGTTTATCCGGCCGGGGCTGGGTTTCTTTGTGCTCATGGAGGATAAAGCCATTATCTGGGTGCAAACGAGCCTCCCCGGAACGCTGATGCCGGGCGGTTTTGTTGACGTGGTTGGCCGGCTCGATACTTTTGATGGGCGGGCTTTGCTCACGGATGCTTATTTCCGCGCGGGAAAACCGGGAACACTTCCGCCACCGTGGAAGCAAACCGCCCGCGAAGTGAATGAATTTTCCCACGGAGGAACGATACGGGTCGAAGGTCGGCTGGTGGGTCAGCAAGCGAGCGTTTCCGAAGACTCGCTGGTTTTGGAAAATCAGGGGGTGACTTTCCTCGCGCGACTGTTCCATGTCGGAAATGTGCAATTGCCCAAGTTGCAACCCGGCACGCTGCTCCAACTGAGCGGCCTCTGCGTGATCAAACGCATGCCGCTGGCGGAAAACCTGCCACAGACCTTCGCCTTTCAACTCTGGCTGCCTTCGCCCGCCGATGTGCAAATCCTTCAACGTCCGCCGTGGTGGACGGTGCAACGCGTCTTAATTTTGTGTGGCGTCATCCTGCTTTTGGGTTTGCTGGCGGTCGGTTGGGCGGCGTTGCTGCGGCGTCAAGTGGCGCGTCAATCCACTTTGATTGCCAGTCAACGGGAGCAGCACGCCGTGGCTGAGGAACGTTCCCGCATCGCGCGGGAATTTCATGACACCGTCCAGCAGCAGCTCGCAGGCATCAATCTCGAACTCGAAACCACCGAGTTAAATCTGGAACAGTCCCCGGCAGAGGCGCGCAAATCCGTCGGGCTTACCCGCCAGATGATCCGCCATAGCCTGGCCGAAACACGCCAGACGATTTGGGATTTGCGTTCCCCCGCGCTGGAGCATGGTGGGCTTGTGGTGGCGCTCCAAAACCTTGTGTCCTCGTTGCAGCAATCCAGTTCGATGCAGCTCGGGCTGCAAGTGGCTGGCGCGCCGCGGCGTCTGTCCGGGACTTTGGAACATGGTTTGTTTCGCATTGCCCAAGAGGCCATGACGAATGCCATCAAACATAGCAAAGCTCGGCATTGCAATTTAACAATTGATTTTGCGGCGCGCAGCGTGCGCCTGCGAGTGCAGGATGACGGCTGCGGGTTCCAAGGAGGTTCTTTTTCGGGCGATGGAGAAATGCATTTTGGCCTGCTGGGAATGCGGGAGCGGGCAAATAAATTGGAGGGCGCATTTGACCTCCACAGCCAGCCTGGGCAGGGCACCAAGATCGAAGTCACCGTTGAAATTGCATGAAATCATCTTCCAAAATCCGCGTCTTGCTCGTGGACGACCACTTCTTCGTCCGGCTCGGATTGGCTCGCGCGCTGAACCGCGAGCCGGATTTCAAAGTGGTGGGCGAGGCGGGCAACGGCACAGAGGCGATTGAGGCATTCCGGCGGGTCAAGCCTGACCTTGTGCTCATGGATTATCACATGCCTGGTCGCGACGGGGTGGCTGTGACCCGGGCTCTGCTCAGGGAATTCTCGGCGGCCCGCGTGCTGATGCTGTCCATTGATGAGAAGGAAGAGGATGTTCACCGCGCCCTCGCGGCGGGGGTCGCCGGCTACCTGCCCAAGGCGACACAACGCGAGGAGTTGTTGCGCGCCATGCGCACGGTGCATGCCGGCGAGCGTTTCCTGCCGCCGACGTTGGCGGCGCTCCTGACGGCGCGCGTGCCCGCCAACGAGTTGACGCCGCGCGAACTGGAGGTGCTGGAGTTGGTGAGCAAAGGGTTGAGCACCCATGAGATTGCTCATGTCCTCGGGTGCGCGAAAACCACGGTGAAATGGCATTTTAAAAACATCATGCAAAAGCTCGAAGTGAGCGGTCGCACCGAAGCCACGCGCGCGGCGTTGGAGCGTGGTATCTTACATGTCGAATAGGGGCGAAGAGCTTTACCCCTCCTTTGGTAGGGGTGTGCTTCGGGCGGGGTGGGTTTAGAGTTTCTCGAAATCACATGAGCAGCACGAAGTTTATGAGCCGGCACAAAGTTGAAAATCGAAAAGCTTTTACCCTGATCGAGTTGTTGGTCGTCATCGCCATCATCGCCATTCTCGCCGCCATGCTGTTGCCGGCTCTGGCCTCCGCCAAGCGAAAAGCAACCATGGTTGGGTGTCAGTCCAATTTTCGTCAGACCCATCTAGCCCTGACGATGTATCTCAACGACAACGCCGACATGCTGCCGCCTGGAAAGAATTTGCAAGGTTTATGGAATATCCAGCAATGGAGTTACCATGCGTGGTGGTGGAACGAACTGGTCAATTTCATGACCCCCTATCTGGGCTATCCCGCTCCCGACCTCACCTGGCGCCCGGCCAAAGTGATGTTGTGCCCGGGTTTTGAGCGGAACGTTTCCAGTGGAAATCTGACCAATTGCTATACTTATTTGATTTACGGGAATTACAATGATCACACAAACGTCATCAGCTTTTTGCCTTTTGGTGACCCCAATGCCACGACCGGCTCTCACAAGATAACCGAGGTGCAGGCGCAGGCATCTGCCTCGGAGGTTTGGTATATCACGGATTCTGATGCTTTGGCTTGGCCGGCTGCCTGGCAGAACGGGATGCCAACGCCAGCCCAGCCGGTTCACGGTAGCGTGCGCAACGCGGCTTATTTTGACGGCCATGTGTCAACTATCAAAGTGAACCCAAAAGGCGGCTTTTTAGCTCCGTAAACGCAAATTGATTACACACTCCAGATACATATTTCACAATTTCCAATTCCACGCAACATACAACAATATAGCAAATACTCATTAAAAACATAACTATGAAAATGAATACATATAAAAAAAGTCCTAATGGCTGGCTCTCTTTAGCCCTGATGGGATTGACAGCCTTCGTAGTCAACA
>Ga0214219_1000799_pt1 | contig 11138 bp, 27 predicted proteins | sample TroBogypolimnion_26_FD_153057 | JGI IMG/M metagenome (GOLD analysis project Ga0214219, IMG submission 153057) | Freshwater microbial communities from Trout Bog Lake, WI - 25JUL2007 hypolimnion | ecosystem: Environmental > Aquatic > Freshwater > Lake > Hypolimnion/Profundal zone | place: Trout... | reverse complement strand
ATAACTTTGGCATAAATGTCAAATTCTTGTTCCTCAACCACAATGTAGTAAGGACAGTTCATTTTCTCTAATGCTTTGCTGGTCAATCTGGAGTCAGCTCTGCCTTTGGAAACAATGTAGATTGGGTATTTAGGATTCATCAACATACCTCAAATGGGCTACAGCTCTAGGCTCTGCATAGGGAAACCAGATGGTCTTAAGTTTAGGGGTTATCTTTTGCCCCATCAATTCAGCAAACTTTTGGACATCTTCCTCATTTCTGAACCTAACATTTAGGACTCTGTAAGGAGTAAGGTCTTCCTGAAAGAACTCTGGCATATCTTGCCATTTAGCCTGAGCTGTAATAATTTCACCAAATAAATCATATTTCATAATTCACCTTTGATATTTATGAGCAGTTAAATTTTTTCGCAACTCATTTATTTTTTCTCTTATTTCATCAGACATTGGTGGAACATCTGGTGGTGGTAAATAAACTTGAGTTTCAATTCGTAATTTTGGACATTCCATCAATAATTTTTTAAATTGAATTAAATTTGGAGGTCTTTCAGGTAGATTTTCAAAAGCCCATCTAAAACAATCCCATTTTTCATGAAAAAAATTAAGCTCACTAGCCCAAAGTTCTTTGACTTCATGAATGTCATTTAATGCCCACATGGAATCCCAGCTTGATCCATAAGTGTTGGAAAGTCTTAAAAAAACCTTATTAATAACTTCTATAGGTAGGCTCATTTCAGCTCCAATATGTCATTAGGGGTTATGTCTATAGTAGGTCTTTTGGTTTTCCCTACCATTTCATCATGTCTAGCTTTTTTAATTTCTAAATCACTTTGGTAAAAGGATTTTTGCTTGTTTTTAGAAATATCCTGTCTTCTGACCCAATTTCTCCAAGTTGCTGACCAGTCAGTTTTAATTGCATCTTTAGGTTTAGAAATCCAATAATCTTTAAAAGATTCAGCTATTTTTTGTGGATCAAGGTCTGGTCTTTCTGATCTACAAAAATTGTAATCAGACTCAGATAATTTCCAGTTTGGGGAAAGCCTTGAGGCTTTTGTCTTTACCTCTGTCTCTCTCTCTTTCTCTTTCTCTAACTCTGTCTCTGTCTCTGTCTCTAGATCATCATGTTGATATTCTTTTGATATCACATTGATATCATCATGTATCAGCCAATGATTTAATTTAGATAAGCAATCTTTAGTAGTCTTTAATGGCAATCTAAGTCTAAAACTAAGTGTTTTTAGCTCAGGTATATTTCCATCATCTTCAGAAGCAATAAGCCAAAGCATACAAAGTACTTTTGCTGACAAAGGGTCAAGCTCATGCCAGTCTATGTCATCCAAAAGGTCACGATACAGTTTGACCCAAGGTGGTTTTCTGTCCTTGAAATGCTGAAATTTAGTCCAATTCTTTATTCTCATAAATGCTCCGCGTTACTCCCAGAAAAGAAACTATGGCAGGAGGGGAGTACTCTTTTCGAAAGGGGGATCAATCCCTTTCTAGCCCAGTTTCAAAATATTCTAACCCATTAACTTATAAAAATTCCAGAGCCTCTAATTTTGTTACACCTTTTGCAAACAGGCACAACTTCCAAAGGTTTGTTGTAATCCCTGTGGTCATAACATTTAGCTGGTGCTCCACAATCAACACAAATTAAATTTTTTAATTCAGGCAAAATTTTATCCTTTATGGCTTTTTTAACCAAAAGACTGGCTTTTCTGCCTCCAGTTCTTTTTCCTTTTTCATCTGTACATTTAAAACAAAAAATTGCCCTAGAATCTCGCATTTCTATGTTTACATTACAAATTGCACAAAATTTAGCCATTTTTAGAATCTTGGGGTTTTATCAAACCATTCAGGTTTTAAGACTTTCAGTTGCCAAATCCTGCCCTCTGGAATTTTTTTCCATTTGTGCACACTCTGTCTTTCTACTCCTAATATTCTTGCTAACTTAGAAGCAGACCCAGCTAATTCAATTGCTCTTTGTTTTTCCATGTTGTAATTGTAAGACACAACTTACATAAAAGCAACAGATTTAAATATTTTTTGTAAATTGTGGTTATTTAGTCAGATTTGGCTTACACTTAATTTATCAGGACAGCAACTGATATTTTTAAATTAAGACTAAATTAAGGAAACATTATGAGCAATAGATCATTTTATGAACCAGATGGTGACTATGATGAAGACCCTGAATATGCAGAATTAAGGGCTAAAGATTTTTTTGAAAAGCAGTACAGAAGTCATTATTTTGCACATCCACATTGCCAAGACCCTGACCATCCAGGATGCCCAAATTGTGAACCAGAGGACTATGAAGATGACAATTAAATTCAGAAAAGGGAATATTAATCCCACAACAAAAACATTTCCAAGAACACTAGCTGAGGCATTTCCTGAGCATCCAGAGCCAAACTTTGAGCAAGAAGGTTTTGATAAGGAAGACAAAATGGTAATCATAGCCTGCTTTGTTATTGCATTTATTTTATTTATTTTATTTACATGGGGAACATTATGACTAATCAAGGTGGAAAGTTAATAGCAACAGCATTTGTAAAGGCACAGAAAGAGTTTGGACCGGCTCTTAAATCTAGCACTAACCCACACTTCAAATCCAAATATGCAGACCTCTCAGCCTGTGTGGAGGCTGTAATTGATGCTCTTAATAACAATGGTATTGGCATGATGCAAAAACTCTATGAAAATGCAACTGGAGTAAGTGTAGAAACCATATTTCTGCATGAGTCTGGGGAGACTTTGGAGTGTGGTGTTTTGCATGTTCCTGCAAGCAAACAAGACCCACAGGGTTATGGTTCTGCTTTGACTTATGCAAGGAGGTACTCTCTGATGAGTGCCTGTGGCATTGCTCCAGAAGATGATGATGGCAATATGGCATCTAGAAAGCCAGAGCCAAAATCAAATGTAAATGAATCTGAAATGGCTGATTGGTTAGAGGCTATAGCTCAGAGCCAAGATTTGCCTGAGTTGCAGAAAAACTTTGTAAAAGCAATTGCAGCTACAGATGGTGATAAACCTTGGCAACTCAAAGTAATTGCTGTAAAAGACAAAATGAAAAAGAAATTGGAGGCTAAATAATGGAAATAGAACAAAACACAGATGAGTGGTTTCAAGTTAGGCTTGGAAAGGTCACAGCATCTAGAGTTGCAGACATAGTAGCAAAGACCAAATCAGGCTATTCCACAAGTAGGGATAACTATATGGCTCAATTGCTGTGTGAGAGGCTTACAGGCAAGCCTGGTGAGTCTTTTAGCAACTCTGCTATGCAATGGGGGACTGAGACTGAACCACTGGCTAGGGCAAGCTATGAGGTCAAATACAACTGCATGGTTAACCAAGTAGGATTTGTCCAGCATCCCAGAATTGAAATGTCTGGTGCAAGTCCAGATGGTTTGGTTGATGGGGGATTGTTGGAGATCAAATGCCCAAACACAGCCACACACGTTGACACTTTGTTATCTGGCAAAGTGCCTAGCAAGTACATTACCCAAATGACATGGCAGATGGGTTGCACACAGACTAGCTGGTGCGACTTTGTGAGCTATGACCCCAGGATGCCTGAGAATCTTCAACTTTTTTGCAAAAGAGTTGACTTGGATCAAGCATATTTGGCTGAATTAGAGACTGAAGTAATCCAGTTTTTAAAAGAGCTAGAAGATAAAGTAAATAAATTAAGGAACTTAAATGTCTAAAGTAATATCAGAATTGAGCACCATTGTTGGCACATACACAGACAAGGATGGCAACAAAAAGAACAAATATCATAGGCTTGGGTCTATTATTGATACACCACAGGGACACATGCTCAAGATAGACTCAATACCAGTTTGTGACCCTCCTTGGTCTGGCTGGGCATGGATTAATCCCCCAAAAGAAAGAACACTTAGTTTTGACAAAAAGGATGATGACATAGGATTTTAAGGTTTTGGGAGGTGTTAAGGGTTAGCGCCTTGCCTGGATTTGGAGAATGGAAGTTGTACACACACTGCTTTATGTGAGCCTCCCAATTTATATTTACATTAAGGAAAAATTATGAAACAAATTACGATTTTTGACCAAATAAATGAAATGTTTAACAGCTCTGGTTTATTAAGCAGGCACTTTGGCACTGAGTCCAAGATGTTAGCCAGAAAGACTGACCCAGAGACATCCAAAGCCTCAGCTCAGACTGTGGACACAACCAAGCTAGAGGAAATTGTTTATGAGGCTATTAAATCTTTTGGAAAGAAAGGATGTATTTCTGATGAAGTTTTAGATATGTTCCCAAAGCATAGATATAGCTCAATTACTGCTAGATATGCACCATTGCTTAGAAAAGGATTTATAGAGGCAACTGGTGAGACTAGAAAGGGTAATTCTGGCAAACAACAAAGAGTAATGAGGGCAATATGACTAGATTTGAACAATGGTGGTATGAAGAAGGAAGTAAACCACTTCAAGGAAATGATGATTGGGAAGAACATTGCAAAAAAATGTGTGCTATTGCATGGGCAAATGGGGCTTATGTGGAACGTGAGGAATGTGCCAAAGTTGCTGAAAACATAAGCAGTTATGACAGAGATGAACCTGAAGTATCAATTGCTAAAGCGATTCGAGCAAGGATTGATGTATGAACCTTAGCCAAGGCAAATTAGCGGATAGTCTTGTTGATGAAATGCTAGAACTAATTCACAAGTACGATGAAACACTTTACATGGCAACAGTTATTGGATGCGTGGAGTTAGTAAGGCAACAATTAATTATTGATGCAATGGAAAAAAATGATGAATAAAGAAGAAATAATTGAGATGGCTAAACAAGCTGGAATGATTCCCTTAGAAGGTGCAGTTAATGCACTGGGTAAAAGTGTCCCTTTGGATTGGCTAATAGACTTTGCCAAACTAATAGCAGAAAAAGAACGTAAAGAATGGGCTAGAGAGTTTGCTGGAATGGGAGAATGGACTGCTGTACATATGCTTGAAGAAAGGGGACAAGAATGAATGGCATATTAATTCAACTCACAATCAATGTGGTGGCACTATTTGTTATATTTATTTGTGCATATTTAATAATTAAAGAGCTAAAGGAATTGAACACATGAAAACAGAAGAACAATGGGCAGAAGAAGATGAGCCTGTGGCATATATTAATGTTGAACAAAGAAAACTTGAGTGGGCTAAATACACATTTTGGGAAACTCCAACAGTAGTAAATTTGCCAAAGATACCTCTCTACACAAAACCACAACAAGGGTGTGATGAATGTGGGGTTGGTGGTGGTTATGCGTTGTATTGCTTACCATGTGCTGAAAAGTTTTTTGGTAATAAAGAATGGGTAGGTTTGACTGAAGATGAAATTTACAAAATAGCGTTTCAATTAGAAGGTGAACATTGGAAAAAAATTGCTAATGCCATTGAAGCTAAATTAAAGGAGAAAAACACATGATTGAATACGACTTTGAAGGATATGCAAAGTCTCAAATTGATAAAGGATTAAGTTATTTAGAAGGTTTTAGCAAAGGCTATCACCAAGCCAAATCAGAATGGGTAGGGTTGACTGATGAAGAAATATTTGAAATTTGGAAAAAATCAATGTTTATAAACAATGGAAAATATGCTGTTTTAAACAACCAACCATTTGTTCATTTTGCTAGAGAAATAGAAGCTAAATTTAAGGATAAAAACAAATGAAACACAAACATGCAGAACTAATTAAAAAATGGGCAGATGGTGCTCAAATTCAAGTTAAATATAATGAATGGCAAGATACTGATAGTCCTGGTTGGGATGAAGAATTTGAATACAGAATAAAACCTGAAGAAAAACCTGATTTTGCAGTTTCAGCTAATGTGGTCTTTAAATTGGGACTTAATGGAGATTATTTAGAGTTTTCCAAGACTGGGAAACACAATATTGAATTTGTATTTGATAACACAACCCAGAAACTGAAAGCAACCAGACCCTATAAAAATGATTGAACTATTAAACAAAAGAAAGCTGCAACTCCAGGCACTTTACAAAAAATGTCCAGACATCCAGATTGTTTACAGGCTTAGGGAAATTGAGCTAATGACCAAAAGATACAAAAAATTGTTGGAAATTGAAGTAGATGCTAGTGGTTTTAGACCTGAGCTGGAGGAGTTGGCAAAGGACTTAAATGGCTGATTCACTCATAATATCTGCACTTTTATTCATTGGAGCATCAATTTTTGCCACTGTTGTTTGGTGTTTTTTGATGTATATAATCTGGGAGGAGGAAGATCAAAAGCTCAAAAAAGCTATCCAAAACAACAAAATTCACTTGACAAGAGATAGTGATTTGGGATAATTGAGATTCCAATTTTTAACTTGCAAGGAACAAAAAATGGGATATTATGGAATGGAAAAAGAGCCTAAAGGGGCTAAGTCATCAGATTCAACTGGTGAAAAGAAGATGGGACCAAAGTCTTTTGACAAGATGACTGGACCAAACAGCATGAAGGGCACAAAAGGCATGACTGGTGAAAAGATGCCAAAAGGTGCTGATTCTGCTGACTCCACTGGTGAAATCAAAAGACCTCTAAATGGTGGCGTTGCAATGGGCAAGGCTGACAGCATTGGCTCTAGAGACATGAGCCACATGGGCAAGGTAGATGGCAGAACTGGTGAATTTAACACTGGCTCAAGAGAGTCTGAGTGCTATGTTCATGAGAGAACACCACATATCCAAGACAGCATGTAAAAAGCGAAATACCCCAAAGATTCGTGGTCTAAGGGGTATTTCTAATCAACCCAAATAATAAGGATTTGAATTGACTGCTCAACATTGTAAGACTTGTAGATATTTTTCCCAAGAGGGATTTAGGGAAATGGGTGTTTGTAAAAGATACCCTACTTTCCAAAACAGAAATAGCACAGATTGGTGTGGTGAACATAATCCAATTTTGGCAACCACAATAACATTACCCAAAGTTGATTTAGAGCTGGGTGTTGTTATGAACCCAGCAATAGTTGACCAGGCAGAAAAGAAAAAGCCTGGCAGACCAAAATTAAGTGGGAGGCAAATCCCATGAAACCTATAAAAGACAAGATTATTGTTAGACCTATTCCAAGAATACAGTCCACTTTATATGTCCAGACTGCTGAGGCAGATACAGTAGGACATGTAGTAGCAGTTGGTGATGAAGCTGAGGCTGAGGGTCTAAAAGTAGGGGATAAAATATATTTTGGCACTTTGGCTAAAGACTACAAAGATGAATACTTAAAGTATCAAAATTTTAAGGATGGGGATGAGAAATTCCTTGTGCTATCATGGCAAGATGTATGTTTTGTAGAAGAACCTGATGAATCACCAGAAAGTGTATGAGGCTTTAATAAATAAAGCTAAAAATAGAGAAAAATTAAATCAATATCAAGAGCTTCATCATATTTTGCCAAAAAGTATGGGTGGTTCTGATAATTTAGATAATTTGGTATTTTTGACGGCTAGAGAGCATTTTATTGCTCATGCTTTGTTAGCGCATATTTATGATAATAATCAAATGTGGAGTGCATTTATTATTATGAAAGGCAGGGAAGCATACTTTAATTCAAGGTTATATGAAATTGCTAGAAGAAATAAATCAAAAACAATGATAGGTAATAAATATGCAAAAGGCATAAAATTACCAGATCATGTAAAAGATGCTGTACGAGAATCTAATAAAAAACGTATTAGAACTCAAAAAATGATTGAAAAATGTACTTTTGCTGGTAAAAATCATACCCAAGAACATAAAGATTACATGAGGGAAAAAATGAAAGGTCGTGAAGTTTCAGAAGAAACACGACAAAAAATGAGAGAATCGCAAAAAAAGAGATTTGAATTAAATCCAATAAGTAATGAAACAAGACAAAAAATGAGTAAATCTAAAAGAAAGGAAGAATATGCCATTAATTAAGTCAAAACTTGAGAAGAATGTTGGAAAGAACATAGAAAAAGAAATCAAGGCTGGTAAACCACAGAAACAAGCGGTTGCGATTGCCCTGAATGTTAAACGTGAAGCAGAAAAGAAAGCCAAAAAGAAATGAGAGCTAGTCTAGCAGTCCATTTATTAATAGCACTTGGCTTTGATGAGCATCTGTTCATGAAATGGCAAGCAGGCAAAAACCCAAGCTATACCAAAAAAGGTACAGGCAGAAAGCATAGACAAGGAAAGAAAAATGATATTTGAACATGAAATCCAAGATGTAAACTTAATAATTACTAGCCTTGAGCACAAAATCAGGGATATGCAAATATTGGTTCAGAAATTAATGGCAAAAGCTAGTGAGCAAATGCCTGCTCCAGCTCAAGTTACTTCAGTAGCTGAGACATCAGCAGAGCCTGCTCCTGAAGCCCATCCAAATAACTAAAAGTTATATTAAAATCAAATATATACTAAAATTTACAATATGGGTGCTCCACTAGGTAATATTAACTCAGCAAAAGGCAGACTTTTCCAAGAAAAGCTGAGGATGATTCTTTCCCAAGAGCCACATAGAGCTAGAGCTGTTGCTGAGGTCCTAATTAGCAAAGCTGAGGAAGGAGAGCCTTGGGCTATTAAAGAGCTAATGGATAGGATTGATGGGAAGGCAGTTCAGGCAACAACTCTTGAAGATGCAAGTGGAAATGTCATCATGCCTCATCTTCAGGTCACATTTGTAAAGCCAGATGGAGCAGAGTGAACTTAATCAAGCTATTAAAAAGGCTGAGTTTCCAGTCAAACTTCAGTGCCTGTTCCAGCCATCCAGATATAAATGCATCTTTGGCGGCAGAGGGTCAGCAAAATCATGGTCTGTTGCTAGAGCATTGCTCATCTTGGGTGCAAAGCAAGTCCACAGGATTTTGTGTGCTAGGGAATTCCAGAACTCCATATCTCAATCAGTTCATAAGTTACTAAGTGACCAGATCATAGAACTGGGATTAATTGGGTTTTATGAGATTACCCAAAACTCTATCAGGGGGGCAAATGGGACTGAGTTTGCCTTTGTGGGGCTGAAAAATAATCCACACAATATTAAAAGCTACGAGGGTTGTACCATTGTTTGGGTAGAGGAAGCTCAGGCAGTTTCAGCTAGAAGTTGGGATATTCTTATACCTACTATCAGAGCCAAAGACTCAGAAATCTGGATAACCATGAACCCAGAGCTAGAGTCTGATGCTACATACCAAAGATTTATTCTGCATAAGCCTGATAATTGCATTACCCAAAAGGTCAACTGGAGTGACAACCCTTGGTTTCCAGAGGTTCTAGACCATGAAAGAAGGACACTTCAGTCTAGAGACTTAGAGGCTTACAACACAGTTTGGGAAGGTCTGTGCAGGCAGACTGTGGATGGAGCTGTGTTTGCTAGGGAAATGCAAATGGCAGAGCTGGAGGAAAGAATCACTAAAGTCAGGTATGACCCTACCAAGCCAGTTCATGCTGTGTTTGATCTTGGCTGGGCAGATTCCACATCCATTTGGTTTGTCCAGTTCATAGCTCAGGAAATCAGATTTATTAGGTATATAGAGGATAGTCAGCAGACTATGAGCCATTACCTAGCACTGATGCAGACCTTTGGTTATGTCTATGACACACTCTGGTTGCCACATGATGCACAGAACAAAACATTGGCGGCTCAGGGCAGAACCATTGAGGAAATTGTCAGAAATGCTGGGTTCAAGACCAAAATAATCCCAAGAACTAGCATTGTGGACTCTATCAATGCTTCCAGAACTATGTTCAGGAACTGTTATTTTGATAGGGATAATTGCTATGATGGCTTGCAATGTCTCAGACATTACAAGTATGAAGTTGACCCAGAGACAAAGGCTTTTAGTAAAAACCCACTCCATGACCAATATTCACATGGAGCTGATGCTTTCCGCATGGTTGCTTTAGGTGTTCAAGAGACTAGACCAAAAAGACCAAAGCAAGTAAACTATGCACCACCACAATCATGGATGGCTTTATAACATGGCACTTGACCCACTAGAAACAGATTATGACCCCATCATAGATGAGGCAAAGCAGTTCCTGAAGTTTGCTAATGATGCAGACACTATGAATAGGCAGGAGGCTTTGGAAGACCTGAAGTTTGCAAGTGGGGGCGATCAGTGGCCGGTGGACCTACAGAACAGCAGAAACCTTGAGTCCAGACCAGTCCTAACCATCAACAAGCTAGATGGCTATTGCAGGCAAGTCACAAACCAACAAAGACAGCAAAGACCCAGAATTAGGGTTCATGCCACAAATACTGTGGAGGATGCAGCAGATGCCAAAGTAATCCAAGGCATGGTCAGGCACATAGAAGTTAACTCTAATGCAGACAATGCCTATGACAATGCTTACAACTATGCAGTCAGAATGGGTTGGGGATATTTAAGGGTTGATCACAGATATGTGAGGGAAGACTCTTTTGACCAAGAGCTATTTATTGACCCTATTGATAACCCATTTACAGTTTATTTAGACCCAAATTCAATTGCAGTGAATGGCTCAGACCAGGAAAGATGTCTGATTACATCCATGATGCCAAAGTCTGTGTTCAAGGAAATGTACCCAGATGCACAGGACACTTCATTTACATCCAGAGGCACTGGGGATACCCAAAGTGAGTGGATTACTAGGGAAGATATTAGAGTTGCTGAATACTTTTACACAGTTAGAGAGAAAGCCAAACTCTATTTATTAAGTGATGGCTCTGCAAGATTTGCTGATACTAAGGACTTTTTTGAAAGAATTGGTAAAGCTGGACTTGAAGTAGTGGATGAAAGACCTAGTGTAAAGAAGACAATTAAGTGGAAAAAGTTGACAGCAATTGAGGTGTTGGAGGAGAAGGACTGGCCGGGGTACTACATCCCAATTGTCCCAGTCTATGGTAGGCATGTAGTCATTGGAGATAAGAGAAAGAAATTTGGCATGGTCAGACACGCCAAGGATGCGCAGAGGATGTACAACTTCTGGGTCACATCCATGACTGAGTCTGTGGCATTGGCTCCGAAGGCTAAATGGATCATGGCTGAAGGACAGGATGAGGGTCATGAGTTGGATTGGGCAAGTGCCAACATTAAGTCAATGGCTACTTTGAGATATAAGCAGACAGATATTGATGGCAACCCAGCTCCTCCTCCAATTAGGATGCAACCAGAGCCTCCTCCTA
>Ga0214219_1000795_pt1 | contig 11204 bp, 18 predicted proteins | sample TroBogypolimnion_26_FD_153057 | JGI IMG/M metagenome (GOLD analysis project Ga0214219, IMG submission 153057) | Freshwater microbial communities from Trout Bog Lake, WI - 25JUL2007 hypolimnion | ecosystem: Environmental > Aquatic > Freshwater > Lake > Hypolimnion/Profundal zone | place: Trout... | reverse complement strand
AAGGTCCTGAAGCGGGGTCTGGTACAGGTGACCATCCTTTCGTGACCAATGAAAATTCACCAATGAAATTAGTTAAAGATTTGGCTAAGAAGTCTTACAAAAAGATTAAGCAAGAAACAATGATGGGTAAAATCGCTGGTGGCATCTAAAATGAAAGCTAAAGATATTGTAAAATCTGTTGCTAAAAAGACAGACTTAACCGCTGCAAAAACTGGAAGTGATCCTAGAGATGGGTGGTCTTCCAGTGGTGCAGGCGGCGGTATCGCTATTCCAGAGAATGTCACATCAAGACGAGCAGAATTACTAAGTAAGTATTACAAATCCAAAGGTTGGAATGTAAACTATATTCCAAAAAATACTAAAGTGTCTCAGTCTAAAAAAGGTGATTATGAGAAATGGAAACGTGACCATGGAATTTATGAAGATGAAGTCAATGAAGATTTGACAACAAAATATAATGGTCCACATACTGGAGCTCCAGAAACTCGTTCCGAAATTTCTAAATCGCCAACACTAAAAAGAAAACGTCAGTTAGACCAAGCTGCAGCTCATTATGCAGTAAAACCACCGGCAGGAACCATGAAACATACAATGGCCAAAGAAGAAAACTTAGATGAAGTGTCACTTGGTGATTATAAAGAAAAAGCTAAGGCACAAGTCAAAGAATTAAAACCACACACTAAAGGTGAGTATGGTGATATCGTTAAACGTGCAGTAAAACGCCGTGAAAAAGGTTTGGCTATGGCTGCAAAGCGTGAAGAAGTTGAAGTCAATGAAGTTTCTTCAGAATTACTTGGTCGTTATAAAGAAAAGGCTAAACAGTCTGCCGATACTTTAACTGCTGCAGGTAAACACAGACAAGCTGCTGACCGTCACATGAATGTGATGAAGGCTACTGGTAAACAGATGGCCCACACAATATCTAACTTGAAAAAGTCATTAAAACAAGAAGATAATTTTGGTGATCCAAAGGCTGCCTCTGAAGCACCTTTCGATATGGGTAATACACCTAATCAAGTTGCACCAAAGAAGATGTCCAAAGCTGCATCAATGGTCAAAGAGATTTATGCTAAGCATAAGTTGAAAGAAGATATGTATGATTGGGAGAAAGACCAAAAGGACGCAAAGCCTATGGGTAAGAAACCATCTATGCAAAAAGTTGACGGCAGTAACGAATTAGGTGATAAAAAGCCAAAGGCTCGCATGGTGTTAAAGGGTGGAACAACCTTGACAGGCGAAAAGAGAGACACGGTTGAAATTGATCCTATGTTGAAAAATCGCACAGCGATGCCAGATTATAAAGATATGGACAAGAAAAACCAAAAACCACAAGAACAATAATAAGATAAATAGGTAGATTACCTCATCAAGGAGACTTAAAAATGCCAGCATGGTCAAATACAGACGGACACAACGCAAAACCAAAGTTTGACGTTGAACGTGAAACAAGAGATGTAGTACAACTTTCATTGGGCTTACCAGCTTATGTTGGAAACACTACAATTACACTAAGCTATTCTGACGGAATTTCTGTCGCTAACGGCGGCTCTAATGTAGCAAACGTAGGTGTTGTTGCAGGAGATTACGTTTATTTTTATCCTAACGGAGTTGGTGCACCAGGCGGTACAACAGGTAACGGCTATCCTGGTATGTTCTTCTCAAATAATACTGTACAATCCGTTTCAGGTAATGTAGTAACATTAACTGCTGCTGTTTTTGCTAACAATGCAGTTGGTACAGTTATTGAATTTGATAAAGCAATTGCTTATCCTGCAGCAAAAACTGTTGAAAAAACATACAATCAAGATACAGTTTTGGTGACAGCAACTCGTCATGCTAATAATTCAGTTGCAGTAGGTAACATAAACTTAGGTTGGAATCATATTCAAAAGAAAACTAATAACGATGGTTCAGTTCGTTATATTACTGAAACATTAGTAGCATTAGCAAGTCCAGCAGCATCAAATACATATTCCGGAAATACAAGCTGGGGCACAGCATTTACTGGAGTTTAATATACTCTTTATATAATGTTTGATGATTTGAATGAAGACAATTTCGTGATGTATGCAGTTAAATGTTATACATCACCTAGTTGCTTAATGTCTGAGTTTGAAGGTGACCTTAAAAGAACGAAATACTTAAAAAGATTGTTTCGTAGATATAAGGCCACCAAAGTTATAAAAGAACGTTTGATACTTAACCATATCATACTTTTGAATAACGTATTTGGATTAGAAGCGACAGCCAGAATATTATTCTTCAGGATAGACGAAAAAGACTATGATGCATTAAAGACTTTCTTAGTGTATTTGAATCTCCTTCCAAGTGAAGTAAAAGGTATAAGAGGTAAAACAATAGTAACAGATGTCATACCAGTTGACATGAGAATAGCAGAAATACTGAGGAAAATATGAAATCATTCACTACTTTTAGAACAGAACAGATTGTAGAAGATAAAGATCCAGAGTATTCTGATCCTTATATGGCTGTCAATCAACTGCGTACAATCATGCACAATGCACAAGAAATGATTGATTTGATTGACGACAAAGCTGATTTGCCTGAATGGGTTGAATCTAAGATTACATTGGCTGAAGATTACATTATGACTGTTGCTAACTATATGCGTAGCGAGATGAAGAAATGAAATCATTCAATCAATTAAGAGAAGAAACCAAATCGTTGAGAACCAGCAATCCATGCTGGACAGGTTATCATCCAGTTGGTACAAAAAAGAAGAATGGTCGTACAGTACCTAATTGTGTACCAGAAGAAGTTGAAGAAATCTTTGATGAGATTGAAGAACTATTCATGGAAATTGCAGAAGTAAATGGCATCGATCCCGAACAAATTTGGGAAGACTTTGAAGATGTATCGGATGAAGAATTGTATGAGACTGCTGCATGGCGCAGAAAAGAAGGCAAAGACCCTAAAGGTGGTTTGAATCGTAAAGGTATTATGTCATACCGTAGAGAACATCCAGGTTCTAAGTTGAGTATGGCTGTTACAACTAAACCATCAAAACTAAAACCAGGTTCTAAGGCAGCTAATCGTAGAAAATCATTCTGTGCTCGTATGGGTGGCATGAAAGGTCCTATGAGAAAGAATGGCAAACCAACACGTAAAGCATTAGCGCTCAGAAAGTGGAACTGCTGATGAAATCATTCAAATGTTACATTAACGAAGCAGGAAACTTTCCAACTGTCGCAGCCGCTAAAAAAGCACACGATGATAAAGTTGGCACCGGCAAATTTGATAAGAAAAAAGATCCAACAACTGGTGGCACAATACACTCCGTTAAATATGATAGAGATACGGGAGAAACACCTTATAAATTAAAACCTGGCCAAAATAAATCTGACCAAGAAATTTTACATTTCGATACTAAGTCATTAAGTAAGGTTTGGAATAAAAGACAGGTAAAAGAAGACGGTGGCGGCGGTGCTGGTGCCGTAGGTTCAGCAGGACCAACTAATGTAGTCAGTACAGGTGCTATTGCAGGTACTGGTGGTAAAGGTGGTGAACCTGGTGTTTACTTACCACGTAAAAAGAAAAAACATGATCCAATTATGATGAATATGGGTCACAGAAAACCTCCAAAGATGTAAGGTGTAATCATGTTCAGCATGTTTTCACCTGACTTCATAATCAACTGGTTTTTAGGATTATTACCAACTTGGGTTCCATGGGCAATCATCGGTTTCGGTGTTGCCCTTTTTCTTTTGTCCGGCATACTACATAGATTAATACCTTTAATATATCGTTTCTTAATAACATTACTATGTTTAGCTTTAATTGGTTTTGGTGGTTGGATTGAAGGTCGTCAAAACATATTAAGTGAAGGTGCAAAAGAAGTTGAGAAAGTTGTGGTGAAACAAAAGGTTATCACCAAATATATTGTGAAAAAGTATACAGAAAAAATTCAGAAAATTGAGGCCAACCATGATGCAATTGCTCAAACTATTACGACCAAAGATGATAATATGTGTACTGTTCCTGAATCTTTTGTACGGGTGCACGACAGTGCCGCTAAAAATACCGTTCCCGGACCCTCCACAGGAACTGATGGTGCCGCCTCCGGAATTGCACTCTCTGAGGTCGAACGAACAATCAACGACAACTACACCACCTACAACAAAGTATCCGAACAACTAAAGTTACTACAAGAATGGGTAACTAAACAGAAAGAGATAAATCCATGAAAAAACTTTTAGTCTTTCTTGTCATATTACTATCTGGTTGCTCTTCAATACAATCAGCACTCTTTGTTGCACATTACGACAACAATGAATATGGTTTAGTTAACAAAGTTCGCACAGATGCTTTATTGAAGAAGTGTGATAAAGATGGTGTACAGGTGATGTATGAAGATTCATTACAATTGAAAAATTATAGCCAATATCTACCATATAATGATGTTACAATAAAGATGAATAATGACTTGTTTACACTAGTGGATGAGTTACATCAAAAGGATACATTTAGTCCAGCCTATTGTGCATTAAAACTAAATACTATATCTAAGTCGGCAGAAAAAATACAACAAGCAATTGGAGGAGAACCAAGATGAATCCCATACAAGATTTAGCAATTCAAGCAAACGGTTATCAACAAATGTATAATGACGGCCAAATATCTGCCGAAGAATACAAAGAGTTAATCAATGATATGAATATCGTTGGTAGAATTAATGCAAATGCAGAACAACTAGAAGAAGATGACGAACATCATGCTATGTTGATGGCTGCATTAGATTTAGCGGAAGCACTAGCATAATATGGAATTGACTAAAGAACAGTTGAGACAAATTATACCAAAAAATCCATATTTGGATCATTGGTATCAAGACTTGTCACAACTATTACCTGATTACGATATTAATACTCCTGAGAGAATTGCGGCCTTCTTGGCTCAATGTACACATGAGTCAAATGATTTTACAGCACTTAAAGAGAACCTAAATTATAAGGCTGCATCATTACGTAAGATGTTTCCTACACACTTTGAAACAGACGAGATAGCAAATCATTATGCAAGTCTACCTAACAAACAGGAAGCGATTGCCAACAGAATGTATGCCAATCGTATGGGTAATGGTGATGAAGCGTCTGGTGATGGTTATAGATACTGTGGCCGTGGTGCCATTCAAATCACAGGTAAAGATAACTACTTTTGGTTTGCAGCAAGTGTTTCAATAACACCAGAAGAAGCATCGGAATATATGCAAACATTTGAAGGTGCATTACAATCTGCATGTTGGTTCTGGGAAAATAATAACTTGAACAAATGGGCTGATGCTGGTGATATGGACAAGATGACTCATATCATTAATGGTGGTACTATTGGTATAGAAGACCGTAAAGCACGTTATGCTAAGATACTCCGAATTCTAGGAGCATAATATGCATGATAAGAAACTTTTTATGTGGGCAGGACTAATATTGGTATTGCCTTTATCGTTGGCGTTTTTTGGTCACGACCAATTCCGCTATCCATGTCAAGACCCAGCTAACTGGGATAAACCTGAATGTAAATTACCTATCTGCGATGTTACAAGAACTTGTCCTGAACAAATTTTCAAAGGCCAAAGAGACCCTCGCTTGGGCCCTCCTCCACCTGAAACACAAACTGTTAAACCTTCGGCCCCAGGAGCGTATTGTGGACCAAAATAATAATGAACCTTTCCTGTATACTGAAGACCAGCTTATGGCTCGTCTTAAATTCTTTATTGGTATTTGTCTTGCAATGACACTTACAGGTATCGTATTTGTTGTACTATATTCTATTATCTTTATCACTCAACCATTGAATGCTATTAGTCCTATCGACCAAAAGTTCTTTGAGATGATTATTCCTATCGCTACATTCTTAACTGGTACTTTATCTGGTATCATGTTAGCAGGTGGCGACAAGGACCTAAAAGCAAAGGCATTAGATGCAGCAAACAGACCGCCGCCAAGTTCCATTCCACCCTATTCACCCGCCGGCTTCGCAACAGGGCTTGCAGCATCTGCGTTATCTTCAGCAGGAGCAATGTCTGGATCAACCTTTAATCGTCCATCAAGAGGCACCACAACAAGTGTTACAGTCGTTGAAGAAGTCGTTAACTCAGGACCACCAGTCGTAGGATTTGGCGGCAAATTAGGTCCACCCCCAGCACCACAACCTGAAATTTAAGGAATCAAAATGAAAAAAATTATATTTGCGTTAGTAATGGCTTTTGTATGTGTTAGTGCCTCTTATGCTGAGCCTTTAGAAGTTAAGAAGGTTTGTGAGACAACAAAAGATGCCAAAGGCAAAGAGAAACAAGTGTGTAAAGATGTCAAGGTTCACAAGAAGCTTGAAGGTACACCATTACCAGAAAAAAAATGAATTGTAAAGCTGATCCGAAAATTGCTCCATCCAAATCAGCTGTCGTAAAGGCAGTAAAGAAATGATTTCGGATGACGACCTAAAGGTTGATGTTGGCGTCCTGAAATCTCAGGTGTCAACACTAACAACCTTATGTGGAAAAATGGACCAAGTAATAGAAAAATTGGTGGATCAGCACGACCGTCACCTAGTCAAAGTCTATGAGAATATAGACCAAAGAAGAAAAGAAACTGATATGGATATTAAAGAACTACACGAGCGTATTGATGTGGTTTTGGATAAAGTTCAAATATCCGAAAAGACTCTTTTGGAAGAAATCCAAAAATTAAGAGCCGATATGCAAGAGCATAATACTAAAGACCGCCAGAACATAGAGCAATTACTCCAATGGAAATGGATGATTGCCGGTGGTATAGTTGTTATCTCATGGTTGCTTTCTCACGTTAAAATTGATACAATACTCACTGGATTAAAATGAGTACCTTTCCTATATTATGTCTGTTTTTATTGACCGTAAATTCCTTCTACAAGTCTCTCCAAAATTATCCAGGTTCGTAAAGAAAAAAGACGACCTGTATAACTTTCGGTGCCCATTCTGTGGCGATTCTACAAAAAGCAAAACAAAAGCCCGTGGTTATATTTACCGCAAAAAGAATGATTACTTTTACAAGTGTCAGAATTGCTCTGCGTCCACAAACTTCTATAACTTCCTAAAACAAGTTGATCCATCTATGGTTGATGAGTATTCCTTGGAAAGATATAAATCCTCTGCCAATACAAATTCACCACAACCTGAATTCTCCGAACTCAAAGTATTGCCAACATTTGAGGTTAAGGTTAATTTGCAACCAATTAGTCGTTTACCTGATGGTCATTTTGCGAAAGATTATGTAATTGCTCGTAAGATTCCAGAAGAATTTTATGATACACTATACTATGCGGAAGATTTCAAGAAGTTCATAGAAGATATTGGCCTAGAAAAAGATGGGTTGATTGAAGGTGACAAGAGACTTGTTATTCCATTTTACGATAAGAATCATAATCTCACCGGAGTGCAAGGTAGGTCACTATCCGAATCAAAGATACGATACATTACAGTTAAGACGATGGAAGAAGTTCCTCGTATGTATGGACTGGATCGTGTAGATGATAGTAAGATGGTTTATGTGTTTGAAGGCCCAATTGATTCTATGTTTATTGATAATGCAATCGCTGTTGCTAGTTCATCCTTGGAATCTGCAGCCACAATCTTAGATAAGAAGAAATTGGTATTGGTATTTGATAATGAACCTAGGAATAAAGAGATTGTCAAACTTATGGAACATGCCATAGATAACCACTTCAATGTGGTCATCTGGCCTGAAATGATAACAGATAAAGATATAAATGACATGATTTTGTCAGGATTTGACAAAGAAGAATTATGTGATATAATGGAGAAAAACACTTTTGTTAACTTACGTGCAAAAATGGAATTTATTAACTGGAAAAAAGTATGAATGTTGAATTGATTAGTTACTCACAAGGTGCAGATGGTAAAAACCTGTTAGACCAAGTAGCATTTGCTGCACGTGTCTCAAATCCTGCAAATCAAAATAATGATGCGACCTCTGAGAAGTTGGTTCGTTATCTCATTAAGAACCAACACTGGTCTCCATTAGAAATGGTAAATGTGTGTTTAGAGATTAACACCACACGTGATATTGCCAGGCAAATCTTGCGCCATCGGTCATTCTCATTTCAGGAGTTTAGCCAACGATATGCTGATGCTTCTCAATTAGGGTTTGAGAACAAAGAGGCGAGATACCAAGACACAAAGAATCGTCAGAACAGCACTGAACTAGACTTAAACGTGGATGATGATAGGAGACTCGCCTATCAATGGGAACTGATGCAAAATAATTTACTAGAACGTGTAAAAGATTCCTATACATGGGCTCTGGAACATGGTATAGCTAAAGAACAGGCTCGTGCAATTCTACCTGAAGGAATGACCAAATCTAGAATGTATATGAATGGAACCCTTAGGTCTTGGGTACACTATATACAACTCCGAAGCGGCAACGGTACTCAAAAAGAACACCGTGAAGTTGCTTTGGCCTGTGCTGATGCTATTGAAACTGTTTTTCCAATGATTAAGGAATTTATTAATGTATAATGATGTGGTGAAATTTATTGAAGCATGTGACCAAGAGAAAAATGAGGACAATGCGGTACTCTATCATAGACTGATTAATGAAGAATATAACGAATTCATTAAAGCAAGGAGCGACAATGATGAGGTAGAAACACTAGATGCATGTATGGACATGATTTGGGTTATTCTTGGATTTTGTTATATGAAGGGTTATGATGTGCACGGTGCATGGAATGAAGTTGCAACCTCTAATTTTTGGAAGATTGATCCAAAGACCGGTAAAGTAAATAAAAGACAAGATGGGAAGGTGTTGAAACCAGAAGGATGGACACCACCCGATTTAGAAAAATTTGTAAAATAATAATAAGGCAACAACATGACAAAGTATCTAGGTATAAACATAGATTTAGAGAGAGATAAACTTTTTGATGAACTAGGAGTGAAACGATTACAAGAATCGTACATGAAAGAAGATGAAACAAGCCCACAACACAGATTCGCTTTCGTATCGAAAGCTTTTGGTACAAATCTTGCACATTCCCAAAGGCTGTATGATTATTCTTCTCGTCATTGGCTTAGCTATTCTACACCTATTCTTAGCTTTGGTCGCAGCAAGCGTGGTCTACCCATATCTTGCTTTCTTAACTATATTGAAGATACTGCGGAGGGTCTAGTTGATAACCTATCAGAAACAAATTGGCTTTCTATGCTCGGGGGCGGTGTCGGTATTGGGTTTGGCATTCGCTCTGCTGACGATAAGTCTACTGGCATTATGCCTCACCTTAAAATATATGATGCTTCTTCTTTGGCTTATCGTCAAGGTCGTACTCGCCGTGGTTCTTATGCCGCTTATCTTGATATTAGCCATCCCGATATTATTCCTTTCCTTGAGATGCGAAAGCCAACAGGAGACCCAAATGTCCGATGCCTAAACTTACATCATGGTATTAATATCACCGATGACTTCATGCATATCATTGAACAGAGTATGTTGGATCCAGATTTCGATGATTCATGGAAATTGATTGATCCAAATACAAAAGAAGTAAGAGAAACAGTATCAGCCAAAATGTTATGGCAAATGATTCTTGAGCTTCGTATGCATACAGGTGAACCTTACATTCACTACATTGATACAAGTAATAGAGGAATGCCTCAGCACTTGAAAGACTTGGGTTTGAAAATTCACCAATCAAACCTTTGTTCTGAAATTATTTTACCGACAGACAAAGATAGGACTGCTGTGTGTTGCTTATCTTCATTAAATTTGGAGACTTATGATGATTGGAAAGATAACAAACTTTTTCTTCGGGACGTGGCTGAGATGCTCGATAACGTCCTTCAGTATTTCATTGATAATGCTTCTGATAGCATATCGAGAGCAAGATACTCAGCTAGCCGTGAGCGCTCTATCGGTATTGGTGCTTTGGGTTTTCACGCATATCTTCAGAAGAACGGAATCCCATTTGAAGGAGTAATGGCCAAAGTTGCTAACAATAAAATTTTCAAGACTATCAGAGAAGGTTTAGATGATGCAAACAAACAACTCGGTACCGAGCGTGGGGAAGCTCCTGATGCAATGGGTACTGGCAACCGCTTTTCTCATGTTATGGCCATTGCTCCTAACGCAAGTTCTTCCATTATCATGGGTAATACTAGCCCTAGCATTGAACCTTATAGGGCAAATGCTTACCGTCAAGATACTCTATCAGGTTCTTACTTAAATAAGAATCGTTGGTTAGATAAAATCATCAAAGAGAAAGCAAAAGATGATAATGATTACAATGACATTTGGTCTTCCATTATTGCTAATGATGGTTCTGTTCAACATTTGGATATATTATCTGACTTAGAAAAAGATATATTCAAAACATCTATGGAGATTGACCAACGTTGGGTGATTGATTTGGCCGCAGACAGACAAGCATACATTGACCAATCACAATCATTGAATGTGTTTTTTCGTCCAGATGCTCACATTAAATACATTCATGCTATTCACTTTATGGCATGGAAAAAAGGTTTGAAGACTTTATACTATTGCCGTTCTGAGAAGATTGGTAAGGCCGATAAAGTATCCAAAAAGATTGAAAGACAAGTTATTAAAGAACTAGATATGACAGAAATTGCACAAGGCAATGATTGTATCGCATGTGAGGGTTAAAATGAAAAGACTATTAAGATTTACGGCATCATGGTGCCAACCTTGTAAGATTCTAGAAGCAAATATAGAACGAGCAGACTTGAATTTACCAATTGAAGTAATCGACATTGATAAACATGAAGATATTGCTAATCAATACGGCATTAGGTCTGTTCCTACTTTAGTCATGTTAGATGAGAACATTGAAGTGAAACGTAATGTTGGAGTCAAAACACCAAAACTACTGAAAGAGTGGATCGAAGCATGATTAAGAAAACAGATTCGAAAGTTACAGATGAAAGAACATACTTCAAACCGTTCAATTATGCATGGGCATACGATGCTTGGCTTAAGCACGAGCAGTCTCATTGGTTACACACTGAGGTTCCTATGCTTGAGGATGTCAAAGATTGGAAAAAGAAACTTACACCAGGTGAGAAACAATTCCTCACACACATCTTTAGATTCTTTACTCAAGGAGACATTGATGTTGCCGGTGGGTACGTTAGGAATTATCTACCCTATTTTCCACAACCAGAGATAAGAATG
>Ga0214219_1000793_pt1 | contig 11213 bp, 5 predicted proteins | sample TroBogypolimnion_26_FD_153057 | JGI IMG/M metagenome (GOLD analysis project Ga0214219, IMG submission 153057) | Freshwater microbial communities from Trout Bog Lake, WI - 25JUL2007 hypolimnion | ecosystem: Environmental > Aquatic > Freshwater > Lake > Hypolimnion/Profundal zone | place: Trout... | reverse complement strand
ACCTTCTTCATTTTGGCCAACAACTTGTCCATGATCGCATTGGCCTGATCTTTGGGCACCAGTCGATAGTGAATCGCAGCACCGTTGACAAAGAGGAAATGATAGCCGTGGAGCTGACCGTCGGCGCTTTTCCAACCGGCCAGCACGCCGGTGGCGGGATTCAAAAATGCCGGCGCGTAGGCGGCGCGCAGTTTGTCGGCTTTGGCGGAAAAAAAATGCGCGTTGTCGGAATGTTTTAATTCTTTCGCGAGCGCGGCGAACATCCGGCACGCGCGATAGGCCAGCGCGTTCGCGTAGGCGTCTTCGTGTCCGAAATTGATAGTGTCCCACCAGTTCGCCGGACGCCGGTTGGGCAGCGGGCGGTCGCCAAAATTTCCGGTGGTAGGATATTTGATCAGGCCGTCGCCGTCGGTGTCGGCTGCCATCATTTCTTTGCCCCACGCGGAAAGTTTTTCGTAATTGGCTCGCGCCCATTTCAAATCATGCGAGCCGTTGACGTAGTTGCACGCGGCGATGAGAAACGACGGCAGCGTGTCGAGCGAGGTCCACGGCGTTTTCCACGAATCCAGATCCGCGCCGGTTTGCTCCGAGCCGTAGCCAATCTGGCCGTAACCTTTCGCGCCTGCGAGATAGCGGTCAAGGGTCATGCGCACGAGGTCGTTGCAGGTCAGCCCGCGCGCGAGCGGCGGTGTGTGAAGCGCGAGGTCGGAATATTCGAACAGCGTGAATGAACAAGCGTCGCTCGATGAGTTGTTGGCGAGCATTTGGATGCGCGGGTTGAGTTGAAAAATGTTCAGCCAGTCGCGGCGGAAACCGTCGTAACGCGGATTCTTTTCAATGCCCGCCACCTTCGGATAAATCGTCGTCACTTCAAGTTTGTATTCGACGTGTTTTCGTTCCGCAGTTGCGGGCGGAAATGCGACGCGCACAGACGCTGGCTTCACAAAACGGCGCGCATCGTAGTCCAGCGCGCCGTCGCCGGTGATGCGTAGCGTGCCCATGTCTGGCAAATGCAGCACGCAAGGCAGATTCATTTGCCGCGTATCCGGTGTCATCAAGCCGAGCAGCGTCACGTGATTCGCCTGCTGGTTGAAGTTGAGAACGAAGGGTGGCGCTTCGACGCCGGCGGAATAATCGGAACGCAGCGTTAGCGTGCGTTCGCTGAACTGAACGCGCCAGACCGGACGACCGCCGAGCGAGTAAATGAAATTGTCATCCAATTTCAGCCCCGGCGCAAAATAGGTTTCCGCTAGCATGGGATTTTGATCCAACCGACCGCCGCCCAGCGAATCCACCGAGAAAAAACTGAACGCCGGCTGGTTGGTTGCAAGGCGCGCGGCAAAAAATTTCGACTGAAAATCCAGACCCGCCGCAACGGAGGCATTCGCGGCAAAAAGAAAAAAAAAGAACAGGCAAAAACTGGCGCCAAATTTTTTTGTGGGAGGATTATTCATTGGATGGTGAAGTTTTGGTGAAAACCGAGATCCCGCCCAAGTGCGAGGCATTTTTGCCACGGCTCGATGGCCGCCGAACAGGTGGCATCGCGCAACGACGCGGCGGCGGCGCAGACGCCCAACTCCAGACAGCGTTGAAAATCCCAGCCTTCATGCCCGCCGAATAAAAAGCCCGCCGCAAACGCATCGCCCGCACCCGCCGTGCCGGCAATCATTTTCGTCGGCACACGAACCGAAGCCTGCGCGAGCGTTTTGTTTTGGCAGGTGACGCACAATGCGCCTTCGGGCAGATGGACGACCACTGCTTGACGAACGCCGCGTTGCAAAACCTTTTTCGCCTGCGTTTCCAGCCCGGCAGGACTTTTGACGGCATTTTCCCCGACGAGCCGCGCGAGTTCGTATTCGTTCAAAAAAAGAAAATCGAGATGCGGCAAGCTGGGATTGATGATGGCGGCAAAATCGCCGTTGCCGATGCTCACTAGATCGGCGGCGGTGAGCAGACCAAGGCCGCTGGCCTGTTCCAGAATGCGCGAGGCGGGAGTGTGTTGGTCTCCACCCACCGCATCCAGCTTTTGCAGCAAACACAGATAGCCGAGATAAAAAATGCGCGCCCGGGTCTTCGACAAATCAAAGTGAACTGTGTCGAGTAGAGCGTTCGCGCCGTGCTGATGGAAAAAAGTGCGGCGACCCGTGCTGGCCACCGTAATCACGTCTGTGTAGGAAGTTGGCGCATCCGAGGTTTGAACGATTGCGCTCCGGTCAATTCCGTGCGCGTCGCAGTCGCGCATAATTTTTTCTCCGTCCGCATCCCGACCGATCAGCCCGATGCCTGCGAGCGGAAAACCGCAGCCGAATTTGGCCAGGTTTTTGGTGACGTTGTAAGAACCACCGCCGTTGCCGTCAGATTGCGAAGTAATGTTGGCCAGCGTGTCCTGTGCCGGCCAGCCGTCAATAAGTTTGACGTGATCCAAGATCCAGTTGCCGCCGGCGAGCATACCGCAGCGATCTTTTCTGGAGGGCGCATTTGCTGGGTTGGTCATGGCCATGTTTAATGGTGTGGTTGTTCTTACGAAACAAAAATAACAAAAAAGCACGTCGCTTACTGGCGCTGGCTCAAGAATGCGTGAATGATGTTTCAATCAATTCCGTTTGTCCAGAATGCTGTGCGAATTTTTGCGGTAAATAATTTATCAAACGAAAATGGATTGACTCGAACGCGTTCGCGTCCTAGAAATCTCCCATGTTCCCCAATCCATTTATTTGTGCCGCGAAATGTTTTTTTCTTTTCGCATTATTGTTCCTCAACACGGCGGAAATTTTCGCAGCGCCCATCCGCGTTGTGATCTGGGATGAACGCCAGGAATTACAAAAGACGGTTTACGGAGATTATTTGGGCAACACGCTGGCCGCCGAGCTGGCGCAACAGCCGGATTTCACCGTGAAGTCCGTCGGACTCAATGATCCTGACCAAGGGTTGACCACCAATGTCCTCGATCAATGCGATGTGTTGATTTGGTGGGGACATCAGAAGCATGATCAGGTGACGCCTGATCATGTGCAGGCTGTAGTCAGCCGGTTGCTGGCAGGAAAACTGTCGCTCATCGCGCTGCACTCGGCGCATTGGTCCAAACCGTTTATTACGGCGATGAATGAACGTTCCGTCGCGGATGCTCTGAAAAATATTCCGGCGGGGAAACGCGATTTCATCAACGTCGTGAAAATTCCGCCGGTTCCCGGAATGCCGGAACGCCATGCCCCGCTGACGCCATCGTCACAAATCGTCACCAATTCCGCCGGCACCGAGAATCTCGAAGTAAAGCTGCCAAGCTGTGTTTTCCCGCACGTCTCCAATGACGGCAAGCCAAGTCACCTCACCACGCTCACGCCAGGTCATCCGATTGCCAGTGGCTTGCCGGTGAATTTTGATATTCCGCAGACCGAAGTTTATGGCGGGCCGTTTCATGTTCCCAAACCGGACGCCGTGATTTTTTCGGAGCGCTGGGACAACGGTGAAACGTTCACTAGCGGTTGCGTCTGGCAGGTGGGAAAAGGAAAAGTATTTTATTTTCGACCCGGTCACGAAACGTATCCGATTTTCAAGCAGGCGGAAGTTCTGAAAATTATCAGCAATGCCGTTCGCTGGGCGGCGCCGTCTGCCTCCGGTTCGCACTAAAATGTCCGTCCACATCATGCAAGCTTCGGGTCGCTTCTCCGAGGTTGCCACCGTTCACTTGGGATTGTCGCAGCGGAATTGTTCCGCAAACGCAGAAATTCCTCAATTTACGGATTTAGGCGCTGCGAATCCGTTAAAACAACCGTTTCCGCATTGAAATGCAGGCATCTACCCGACCACGACAGGCGCAAAACAGCCCTATTTGGAGCTGGTTCGAGCCATTGCAGGTTCTTTATTGTGAAATCAAAAAAAGAAAGTTGACATGTTTTTTGACCTGTGTAATAGTGCATCCATGATCACATTGGTTAGGGGCAACCGCTCTGCCACTGCTGCTATCCCGCCACGGCAGTTCTTGACTGCGATTGGTGGGGATTTGTTCTTTATAGCTTGCCGAAAATAAATATGAAAGTTTCCTCACCTACTCGCCCCGCAGCCTTTACCCTCATTGAACTTTTGGTGGTCATTGCTATCATCGCAATTTTGGCGGCAATGCTTTTGCCAGCATTAAGCGCGGCAAAAACCAAGGCACAAGCTACCTATTGTATGAACAACGAAAAACAATTGACCCTAGCTTGGATAATGTATGCAGATGACAGTAATGGGCAGTTGGTTCCGAACGTGGGTGGGGGACAGTCAGCTCAATATTACAACCCAAATGGCACTTGGTGTTATGGAAATGTTTCCTCTACCACACTCGAAGAAACTAATTCCGCAGTAATACTGGCTTCATTGTTGGGGCCGTTTACCAAGTCAGTAGCTATTTACAAATGTCCGAGCGACCCTGGTAACCCGATCGGGACTCCGCGAGTTCGCAGCATTTCCATGAACAGTTATATGAATGGAAATGGCGGCGGCAATCAGGGCAACAATGCCGCCTTTAAGAACTACAAAAAAAACACCGATTTGGGGCAATCAACGCAATGGTTCGTGTTCATCGATGAGAAGCCAGCCCAAATCAATGATGCTTATTTTCTGGTTCCGATGGGCCAGGCTAGTCCCACCAGTGTTTCGGTAAACGATAATCCTTCCCAAGTTCACGCGGGCAGTTGTGGGTTCGGGTTTGCCGATGGACATGCGGAATTACATAAATGGGTCTCCGCCAAATTTAAATCAGCAGCGTATTTTAGCGGCAATGTAAACATGGGAACTCCGGAATACACCGATGAGTTGTGGCTCAACCAACACACAACCACATCTAATTAGGATGAGTGTAAGCCATAAATATAAAGCTTCTAAACCCACAAGCCACATATAGAAAAAAATCTAGCACCAAAACAACCCCCAACACTTAAACGCCTATTGCCATGAAAAAAATATTTGTTTTAGCCTTGATAACCGCCGGCATACAGGTCAATGCCTTGCCAACTTACGAACCGTTTACGGAATACGCGGGACTGATTGCTACCAGCGGATCTAACTCCGTCAATCTAGCATTAAGCGGCTACACTGTTACCAACGGCCCCATCGTAGAACAATGGGGCGGCGGGACCTCTGGGTTTGGTCTCTTTTTTAGCGGCACAGCTGGAACTGGGAACAAAGGTAACGACATCATTGTAACCAACAACCCAACTACCGTATTTACCGCCGCGAGTCTGGCAACGCTTGTGCCTCCTGGGTTCCCCGGTGCGGGCGGCAACATCAATATCACCGCTTTCATTCCCTCTAACGCCACAAATACCACTGGTGTCCCCTATACGGTGGGGGCAAATCAGGTCGGCAATAGTGCCGTGTTGAAGTTTGCGCAGCCGGTTGTGAGGCCCACCAGCGGAGTGAAAACGGTTTATGTTTCTTACTTGCTTGACGTGATTGCCGCCGGGGCTACTGGCGGAGGAAATGACGGTCGCTACGCCTGTTTTCTTTCGAGCACAAACCTGTATGAAGGAACTGGCAGCGGCGGGGCGTTTTTGACCTTCAGTTCGTTTTTCAACACCTTCACCGCGAATGTAAAATATTATGCGCTGGCTTTCAAAGCCAGCAGTCCCGTCCTGACTTCAGGTTCCGGAACCGGAAACAATCTGATGATGTGCGATAGCTCGGCTGGAAATTCAACGCCCACCGGTTCTGCCACGGTGGGGGCTGTTTACAATACCCCTAATTTTTGCGTCGGCGCTGTGATCATGAATGCCGCTGGCAGCGGCTTGTTGGACACAAATATCATGTGGGTGAACCCCTCGACCAACACCTTCGGCGGCAATAACCCGCCACTGACGAACGTCGTGGCAAAATCTGTAGTCGGCACATACGCCATGAGTGATCTTGCAGGATTTTGCTTGATTGACCGAGTGGGTAGCGGGGCGTCCGGCGGCATTCCACCTACTTACATTGGAAATCTACTTATCGGCACAACTTGGTCGTATGTGACAGGCGGGCCTGAATTTACTAACACGCCAGCGGATGTTGTTTATAGTCCTGGATCTACATATACTTTTACCGGTCAAGCGGTAGCCGCTGCCCAATCGGTAACTTATAAATGGCAGCGAATTGTGGGCGGTGTAACTAATAACTTGACCGATGGTGTGGGCACGGCGGGTGGCGCGGCGACAATCAGCGGTTCAACAACCAGCACTCTGACGATTGCTGGAGTTTCGGCAGGCGATGTGGGCCAGTATCAGTTAGTTGCCACCGCCAGCGGCACCGGCTTAAAATTGGCAACCCCAGCTCAAATCAACACTGATCCAAACATCACGACCAATCCGGGAAATGTCACCGCTAACTATGGTGCTAATGCGACGTTTACTGCGACGGCTACTTCATTGCAACCTTCAATGTCTTATCAATGGTATTTTGGATCAACACCACTTACGAACGGAGTTCAAGCCGACGGCAGCACCGTCAGTGGTGCGGTTGGCACAGTTTCGAGCGGTTCATTGTCTACCACGCTAACCATATCCAATGTTTCTTACCTCGATGCTGGAAACTATTCTGTGCAAGTCACAAACAACGTTAACTTCAACGCCATCTCCCTGCCTGGTGTGCTGACAGTGAATGATCCCTACATCGTCGTGCAGCCCAATGATCCGCACAATCCTCTGGTGCTCGCACCCGGCGGTTCCGGCACCGTCACCATCACAGCAGCTGGCTCTGGCTTGACTTATCAATGGTATGGCGTTAACCAAGGAATGTTAAGCGACGGCGGTGATCTGTCTGGGACAACCACATCCACCTTGACCATCTCTGGCGCACAATACAGTGACGCGGACAATTACTATTGTATTGTAAACGGGAGCAGTGGCATACCCGTGACCAGCCAGGCACAGCCGGTATACGTGGAGGCAAATGTCGTCGGACCGTTCGACGCTTCGCAATGGCCTCCCACTGCGGCTCCGAATGCAAACGTAGATTTCGTTGTGTTTGATCCAGGATTGTATTCGACGTTAAACATCAATCTGTGGCCTCCCTCAGGCAATGTCATGAGTGTGACCGCCAGCGGCGGCGATCAAACCTGGGTTTATACCACGATCAACGGGGGCTTGGGCAAGCAAATGACCGGTTCATATTTAAATTTGGTGGATCCGAACTACCGTAACTTCACAAATGTCCCTGCCATTGACATATTGGTGAACGTGTTTGGAAATTCCAGTTTCTACAATGCCACGAACGGTTCGCTGACCTTGGTCTTTCAGGAGGGCACCACGGCCGACATTCACAATGTCAATGTCCCGTCTCCCTCGGGGTTGAACAACGGTCAGTGGAACTGGGTGTTGTTTTCCATCACCAATGTCATTGACATAAACAATAAGCGGTCGGTGGGCGATCCTACTTACAATGTCAACTACGGTGGCATCAATGGCGGCACCATTCGCATTTACCAATCCGGCAGCAGCTTTACCCTCCAGCCGGTCATCGTGCGCGCAGTGGCCATGGGCCCGAAAGGCTCCTTTGGCAGCGCCAGCCAGATCAACCAATTTGCTCCGTCCACCGGCTGCAATCAGGTGGTTTCAAACAACCTCGCTTGGATTGATTTCAATTTGAAACAAACTAATAACTTGAGCGTGTTGAACAATGCCACCATCGGTGAAACCTACACTGGCGCCAGTAACATCGGCCCGACGGGAGACAAGCGCACGGCTATTTTGCCAAGTTCCCTGATGGAAATGCCGATTCTTGGTGACTATCTTGGTTTGCCTTGCAATCCGAACAAAACAATGGAAATTGGTATTGAAGTCTATGATGATCCAGCACTCGCTGGGAGCAGTTTCGGACCGACGACTTATGCCACGGATACCATCGGAGATTTGGCTACTTATACTGGCGCTCCTTATACCCTGACCGGCAGTGGGCAATGGATCAAGGTCGCGTTCTATGTTGGACCGCTGAACTTGAGCGGCGTCAACACGGCACCATCAACCGGCGGCCCCATTATTCAATTCAACGGATCTGCCCCCTACATTGACCGGGTTGAAGTCGGTGTCATCCAAACAGGAACTAACCCGCTGGCTGGCCAGATACCCGATCCTAGTTATCGTATCCAGCCGTTGGTTTGTATCACGACCAATTGGGGTTATTATGCCGAGTGGAATCCCAGTGGTAACATCACCAACAACGTCGACATATCTGGCGGTTATGTCACCGCCCTCGCCGGTCCGGTCGGCGACCAAAGGGTGGCCGAAGTGGGCAACCCAGGAACTCCCGGAGTATGGTATAATCAATGGGCTTTGTTGAATCAGGCATTTGGCCCCAACTTTCAGGATAATGCCGATGTAATCATAAAAGTTACCTATTATGACGACCCGGCCTTGGTCGGATCGTCGCTGTTTCCCAACGCTTATTCGTCGCTGATCAATGGCAGCACCGTTTTGATCAGTCCTTCCAGCCCGTATAACACCTCGGTGACGTTGACGGGATCGGGTCATTGGAAGGATGCCACATTTGAGCTTCCTAACGTGAACTTTCAAAATGGCGTCGGCCAATCCGTATGCCGGTTTGCTCAGTTCTCCTCGACACCCATCAGTGTTTCGCGTGTTCGTTTCGATGTGATGCGTCCGTGCGGAGCGTGGCAGGGCATTGACTATCTGCAAAGCCTCGGCATGAACAAGGCGACAAATTCCCAAATCAAACTCAACTGGCTGGGGCAGGCCGCGCTGCAAAGTGCCCCGGCTGTGTCGGGGACCTATAATAACCTGTTGTCCGTGACCAATTCGACCAACAACATCTATACAACAACCATGACGAACAGTGCCCAGTTCTTCCGTTTAAGTTTCCCGGGCTATCCGACGAACTTGAGCACCAGTCCAATATATCCTTGATCCACGATCTCGTGAGGCGGGGAACTGTTAAGGTTCCCTGCCTCTTTTCAATTTTGTGAGCAATGTTTGCCACCAGCAACCTCATGAAAGCCACCGGTATTAATTGGTATTGCGCGTTCACCCTGATTGAACTGTTGGTGGTCATAGCCATCATTGCCATTCTGGCAGCCATGTTGTTGCCGGCGTTGAGCAAGGCAAAAATCAAAGCTCAGGCTACCTACTGTCTGAACAACGAGCGCCAGTTGACGCTGGCGTGGTTGATGTATCCGGATGATAACAACGCCAAATTGGTGTCCAACGTCGGCGATGCGCAGCCGGTTGTCCTGTCCAACGGGGCTCCGGGTTATACCACAAACGGCACATGGTGTTATGGCGATGTTTCGTCAACCACCAAGCAGGAGACGAATTCCGACGTGATTCTGGCGTCGCTGCTGGGGCCTTATTCAAAATCCATATCCGTTTATAAATGTCCCAGCGACCCTGGGAATCCAGCGGGCACGCCGCGAGTGCGAAGCATTTCCATGAACTGCTTTATGAACGGGATAGGAGGCTCGCAAAACACCGGAACCACTGGCAATAATTTCAAAACGTTTAGGAAAACCGGCGACTTGTTCACGCCAACGCAGTGGTATGTCTTTTTGGACGAGCGGCCGACCAGTATCAATGACGGTTACTTTGAATGTCTGATGGGGAACAACTCTCCGACCATTGTTTTTGTGCAGGACGATCCCTCCCAAATTCATGCTGGTTCCTGTGGCTTCGGATTTTCAGACGGACATTCCGAATTGCACAAATGGACTTCCGGGACATTTTTGTCGCCCGCCTTTTTTAATGGCAGTTTCAATCGCGGCACGGGGGAATATGACGACGAAACCTGGTTGCAATCGCGCACCACGGCACACAATTAACCTACATTCTAATTTATCAAATAATATCAACCGATTAGAGAGCCACTATCTTTAATAAAAACAAAACCCAACCAAACCTATGAAGAAAACCTTGTTCTTGGTATTTGCTGCCGTCGGTCTTCAAGCTTACGCCCTGCCAACGTATGAACCGTTTACCGAATTTGGAAGCCTGGTGGCGACGAGTGGGTCTAACATGGTTTGCACATTAAACGGGGTTGCCTTGGCGCAGGCGACCAGCGGGACGGCTGGAGTAACCAATGTTGTCAAATTTGATCCGTATCTGTCCCAATCCATTGACTTCAGTTCCGGCGGGTTGGCGGCTCCCGGCGGCGAGGTCTGGACGACGATCAACTTCGCGGGCACCAATAAAAACCTGCTGGCACCCAACGGGGCCAGCGGTGTGGGCTCCGCAACCATCAAAGGACTGGATGTGGCGATTATTCAAGACACCAACAACGCGGTATTTCCCAACGCCGGAGTCGCCAGCGTGCTGCCGACAACCTTTCCAGGATTTCCGCCGACCGGAACGGCCATCACGAACATGATTGAAAACGCTTCGCAGCCGGCAGTATTCACCGGCACCGGATCTGCCGCTCTAAGTCCCTACATGTGCGGCAACAGCGCGCTTTTGAACTTGTCACAGGTTATAACTCGTCCGGCCAGCGGCACTAAAACCATTTATATTTCTTACTTGCTGAATGTTGCCCAGGCCGGGCAGTTGGGAAGCGGCAACCAAGGGCGCTATCTAGCCTTTGTCTGCCAGACTAACATGACTGCCGGAATTAAAAGTGCCACGAGCTATACTTATTGGAAGCAAATGTTCGATACTTACAACACCACCACCGCTGCGAAGATCGCCTATCATGGGTTGCTGTCGAAATCAACCACCAGTTACTACGTTGGTGCCTGTGATTCGTCTGCGGGAAAAGGGTGGGCCACCACGCCGTTTTTTGCCAACTACGCCGCGCCGGTTTTTGTCGTGGGAGCATATCAAATGTCCGCTTCCGGGGCGGACACCAACTTCTTGTGGGCCAACCCGGCCACCGGCAGTTTCGGCGGGGCCGCGCCACCTACAACCGCCGGCACGATTCAGGCATTCCCCATGACCAACGCCATGCCGGACATCGCCGGCATTGCCTTTATCTCGCGGGTAGGAAATGGTGCCAGCGGCGGTGTGGGAACTAACTATATTGCGAATCTGATTGTCGGGACCACTTGGTCCTATGTCACCGGCGGGCCGGAATTTACAAACCAGCCGATGGCTGGCACCAATGTCAACATTGGCCAAACCATCGCCTTGACTGGCCAGGCGATAGCAGCCGGGCAAAGCGTCTCTTATCGGTGGCAAAAAATTTCCGGCGGTGTCACCAATAATTTGACTGACGGCACCGGCACGGCTGGAGGGACAGCGACGGTATCCGGTTCCGGCACG
>Ga0214219_1000767_pt1 | contig 11400 bp, 6 predicted proteins | sample TroBogypolimnion_26_FD_153057 | JGI IMG/M metagenome (GOLD analysis project Ga0214219, IMG submission 153057) | Freshwater microbial communities from Trout Bog Lake, WI - 25JUL2007 hypolimnion | ecosystem: Environmental > Aquatic > Freshwater > Lake > Hypolimnion/Profundal zone | place: Trout... | reverse complement strand
ATGCTGATGGCTCGCCAGCCATCCAAAGATGGCAACCTTTGAGCTTCCCGATTGCCTTTGGCCGCCTTATCTGAGCGATTTTCTTGAATAATTCCTGCGGTCATTTCCAATTTGATTCTACTTTCACTAACGGAGTCAATTCATTTACGTTGTTCCGCTTTGCCGGAAAATTGTGGACTCGACAAAATGGCTTGTAACTTGCCCGAGACTTATTTACTTGATGGCCGTGAAATTGGCTTCCTCACCTAACACAAGCGTCCGTCTCGCCCTGGTCAGCGGCAGTATCCCGCTGGGTGGCTCCACCACTTTCCTGATTAATTTCGCCGGTGAACTTGTCCGGCGCGGCATCCCGGTGCTGGTCATCAGCCTCGAACGCGAAAATCCTCTCGGCGCGGATTTTCAAAAACAGAACATCCCCGTTCTTTGCCTCGATAATCGGGGACTGATTTTTGAAGACCGGCTGGCCGTTGCCCTGCGAGAATTATCCGTCTTCCAGCCCACGGCGGTCGTCGCCACCTTGGGCGCGAGTTCTTTTGAAATCCTCCGCTATCTCCCCGCCGGCGTGGTGCGCATCGGCATGGGCCAATCGGATGATCCGCTGGTCTATGCCATGATGCGGCACTATGCGCCTTGGATGGACCTCGTGGCGATGGTTTCGCGGGCCATGCAAGAAAAAGCCGCCGCCATGCCGGAATTTGCCCGCGTGCCGGTGGCTTATCTTCCGTATGGCGTACCGATGTGCGCCGACGCGGCATTGCCCGCCCGCAATTGGCAGCAACCGCTTCGCCTCCTGTATTTGGGCCGGCTCGGCCGGGAACAAAAGCGCGTGCACCTCTTTCCGGAAATCTTTGCGCAATTATGCGCCAGCGGCATTCCGTTTCATTGGACCATTGCCGGCGTGGGAGAGGAACGCGCGTTTCTCGAAGCGAACCTCATCTCGCCCTCGCCGCGCCAGACGGTCCATTTTGCCGGCAGCGTGAATTATGCGGCCGTGCCAGGCTTGCTGCAAACGCACGCGGTTTATCTGCTGGCTTCGGATTACGAGGGGTTGCCCTTGAGCCTGCTGGAAGCCATGGGTTATGGGGTCGTGCCGGTGGTTAGTGATTTGCGCAGCGGCATTTCCGAAGTGGTGGATGCCACGACCGGCCTGCTGGTGCCGGTTGCGGACACGGCTGGTTATGCCCGCGCCATCGTCCACCTGCACGCGCACCGCGAGGAATTGGCCGCTAAATCGGCGGCGGCCCGCGCGCGGGTGCGGGAACGTTTCTCGGTGGCGGCGATGACGGAGCAATGGCTCCGAGCGTTGCCCGCTCCGCCCGCCTCGGTGCCGCAGTGGCCGCGCCGATGGAAAATTGGCGGTCCGCTGACGAGTACGGACCGAATTTATTTTTCCCCGCCCGCACGGTTTTTTCGCCGGCTCGTCACCCGGTTTCGCAAACAGGCGTAAGTTGCCGCCGGTCGGCTTGCCGGGGGTTCCGTGGTCGGCTTAATTGCCGGCGGATTGCTTGGCCGCTTTGGCGGCGGCTTTGGCAGCCTTCGCGGCAGCCTTGGCCTCGGGCGTGACGGCGGGCATGTCAATGACCGTGAAGCCCCAGCCGCCAAGATTGTGTTCCTTGCCCTTGTTTTGGCCGGAAAGAACATTGCGCACGGCGTCCACCAAGAAATGGAGCGTGCGGGGAGTATTCATGTTCGGGCCGATGGCGCGGTCCCGGGCTTCGGTGGCCGTCTTGGCCTGCTGGTACAGGTTGTTGGCGGCTTGGTTATTGGTATCGGCGGTGGCGGCGAGGGGAGCCAGCAACTCAATGTCTTCGATGCCATTGAGCGGACTATTTGCTCCCAGTGCGGTGTGCTTGAGGGAGATCGCCTTCGCCAGGGTGATGAACTCATCCGGGTTTTCCGGAATCGGTATTCTCATGGGATGGTTGTGCTTTTGGTTGTTTTGATTTCGGCTGTTCCGAAATCCGACTTTCGACGAAGCCGGCGCGACGGATCAGCCCCAGTTCAATGGCAAGCATAACTAACTGGATAACTGTAATCATTCCATATTTTGTTATTTTTTATACTTTTATTGCCTAATCAAACTCGTTTTGTCTTAATTAAACAACTTATTGTGCGTGTTTTACTATTATGTGCGGGCTGAGCGGGCGGCCGAGGCCGCGGCAGAGAACTCCGGGGAGCCGGAAAGAGATTCCGTGGCCAAGGAGTTCGCCTCCGTGAGGCAGGAACGTTACTCCGGGAAGAAGGAATACTATCCCGCGTCGCAGGAATGCTACTCCGTGATGCCGGAATATTATTCCGTGAACGCGAAAGGCTTTTCCGCCATCGAGGAACAGTCCTCCGCCGGCTCCGGAGGCGATCCGGCAGAGCCGGAACAGTCGGCCGGTAGCGATGAACAGTGGGCCGCAGTCCCGACCGGCTCAACCATCGGGGCAGCGCGGTCGGCGGGGGCTGAACTGCGGTGGTAGCCGGCGGTCGGCGAGCGGCAAGGCTAAGCCGGGGTGGTCGAGGGCGCTTCCGGCCGGCGGGCCACAAACGCCCAGCCGAGCGTGTGAGTATCGTGGTTCAAGTGCGTGTCGCACCAGAGGAAGAAGCGGTTGATGGACTAGTGAACGAATTTTGCGCCGATGGGCTGGGTGTGTTCCACCACTTGGCCGATGAAGGCGTACGAGCGGCCGCGATTGTATAATTGCACCAATTCCAATCCGCTCGTCTTCACGAGGTGCAGCAAGCCGTCGTACGGATAGCGGAAATAATCCAGGCGCTGACGCCGCTGGGGGGGGCGATTCCTTTCCCATAAAAACGCAACCCCACGATGGAAGTCTGCGAGCCAAGCTCTTGCGAATAATCTTGCCCCGAAATTTGGTTCTGGCATAGTGATTGCGCTGCTGACGTAGTAAAGCAGCCTTGGGATCACTGGAAAAGTCCGCCACTTGCCGTCAATTGACCGGCAAAAAGTAATTTTTTCGAGTCCCCGTCGGGATGGTTGGCAATGTTGGTTTCTGAGTCAGGTGTCAGTTTGCTTTTGCGGTATTCAATTACGGCAGACGAAAGTGAAACCACACAGAAGCCCAAGTGCGCCAAGTTACTGTTTCAAATTAGGCTTTGGTAGGTTACCCAAGTGGCCAACGGGGGCAGACTGTAAATCTGCTGGCTATGCCTTCGATGGTTCGAATCCATCACCTACCACCACTTTCATTCCCCTGTATTTACAGGCTCCAAATGCGTTTGAGTGGTTTTTATCTTCGAACATCATTCTACCTCATTCCCACCCAAAAGCACCTAAATTACGTCCCTCATTGGCACTCAGGCGTCACTCAGACAATCAGGCAGCGGTAACCGGTGACGTTGGTCGAGGCATTCCATCTCAGAAACACCACCGCATTGCTCGCCGTCGCCAAAAATTCAGCGGCGCGTTCGGCGGCGGGTTCCACGAGGGCAGCGTGACGTTGTCGAACGAGACCAACGTCAAATTGCCGGAACTGCGCGAGCAGACCGCAAAGCCTGCGAGTAAAGTGGCGTTCATCATGATCGTTTGTCGGCTAAAAATTCATACTGTTCTTGTGTGATTGACTACGTAGGCCATAATTTTCTGGTGCGTTTTATAATCAACAGCATCAATGATGAGTGCAAGACGTTGTGCATTTCAATCTGTCTGGCGGTTTTATTTTTTTCTGCTGTTGGTGAAATTCAGGCGGGTGACCAAAATGTCCAAGATGAATCACCTTACGTTTGTCGGGTCTGGCGAGCGGAAGATGGGCTGCCGCAAGAATCAGTATGGGCCATTACACAAACCCGTGATGGTTATCTGTGGGTTGGCACGGGTGGCGGTCTGGCACGCTTTGACGGGGTGAGGTTTGAATTATTCGGAATCCAAGATGGTCTGCCTAGCATGCAGATTCGGTCGTTGTTGGAAGATCGGAGCGGCGCTTTATGGGTCGGGACGGCAAATGGTGTGAGTCGCTATGTGCATGGCACGTTTACCAGTTGGACCCGGCGTGAGGGGTTGGCGGGTGAATCGGTTACCCAATTAGCTGAGGACGGTCAGGGAAATATATGGATTGGCTCTAATCTAGGTCTCAGCCGATGGCGAGACGGCAAAATTGAGAATATTACTGCGAAAGTTGGCATGTCCGAGGCTGATGTCCGGGCGGTGATTGCCGACGAAACGGGTGCTATTTTGGTTTCACTGGTCAGTCAGGGACTAATGCGATTTGATGGAAAGGCGTTAGTGCCCGCTCTCGCGGACGATGAGCTACGCCAGCTGAAGCCCTACCGCTTACTACGTGGACTTCATAGAGAAATATGGGCGGCAACGGTGGGTAAAATTTACCGCATCGGTGAGACCAACTGGACGGTTTACGGCGCTACTCAAGGATTGCCGGAAGTGCTCATCACCTGTCTGGCTCAAAGCCAAGATGGAACGCTCTGGGCAGGGACCAGCGATCAGGGAATGTTTTTTTTACGTGGTGAAAAATTTCAGTCGGTGCGACACGAGAATGGACTTTCGGATGATGCGGTGCGGTCCATCGCGCAAGATTCCGAGGGTAATATTTGGGCTGGCACGCGCGGAGTAGGCTTGAATCGTTTGCAACCACGAAAATTGTCCACAAAAAAACTTTTCGACGGTGCGACAGAAGTGCAGCCGATATCATTGGCGGAAACGGGTGATGGCAGTTTGTGGATCGGCACCATCGGCCACGGGCTGCATCGTTTTCACGGCGACGTGCATGAAGTTTTGCTGCGCGATGAATTGATGCCAGGAAATCTGCAGGTGAGCGCGCTGCTGGCGGGACGCGACGGCAGCTTATGGGGCGTTGGGGGGACAACACTTTTTCACTGGCAGGATGGCAAGCTGCTGCCAGCCTGTCCGGCTTACTCTGTGCAAAGCTTATGCGAAGACAAAGATGGTTCTTTGCTGCTAGGAAACGAGAAAGGAATTTTGCAACGCTACATTCACGGCCAACTTGAAACGGTCACGAGTCAGGTCAATGGCTTTGCCATTGCGTCTATCGTGGCGGCTTCAGGTGGGGCATTTTGGGTGGCGACTTATAGCCACGGTCTGGCTTACGTGAAAGGCGGCACTTGCAAAATGTTTGGCCGCGCGGACGGTCTGCAAAGCGAACTGTTACGGGTGCTCTTTCTTGACCAAAAAAGTATTTTGTGGATAGGCACGGAAGGCGGCGGGTTGAGCCGGATGGAGAATGGAAAAATTTTCAGCTTCAGCCGGGCGCAGGGAATTCCTGACCAGACTATTTTGCAAATCTTAGAAGACGACAACGGTTGCCTATGGCTTGGCACGCAGCACGGCATCGTTCGCGTGTCGCGCGCTGCACTGGAAAGAGTCGCGGCAGGAAAATCGGAGCGCGTTTTTCCGACTGTCTTCGGGCGTTATGACGGAATGTTGACTGAACAATGTTCCGGCAATCCCGGTGCCGGCCTGAAAACGCGCGCAGGGCTGGTCTGTTTTTCCACCGGGAGCGGCGTTGTTACCATTAATCCACAATTCCGCAACGACGATGCTATACCTCCGACGGTGCGCATCGAGCGCGTGATGGTAGACAATCACGCGGCGCAAATTTCTTCAACGGGAGCCAGCACCAAAAAAACTACCGAAACAGAAAATGTTTTGCTCGTTGCGCCCGGCAATCAGCGCGTGGACTTCTTTTTCACTGGCATATTTTTTTCCGCGCCGGAAAGCGTAAAGTTCCGTTACCGGCTGGAAGGATTTGACGATGACTGGATCGAATCGGGAGCACAGCGCAATGTCTATTACACGCATCTACCGCCGGGCAATTACACATTCACCGTCGCAGCACACAGCGGGAATGGACACTGGAGCGGGCAGGTCGCCTCTATATCGCTAATCGTACCGCCGTTTTTCTGGCAGCGAAAACTTTTTCTGGTCGTGATGGCTCTGTTATTTGCCCTAATCATTGCCGCCACGGTGCGCTGGCTGGAAAAACGTAAAGCGCGCGCGCGGATGAAAAAATTGGAACTGGCCCACGCCATGGAGGCCGAGCGCACGCGTATCGCTCAGGACATTCACGACGATATCGGTGCTGGCCTGACGGAAATCGGTCTGACCAGCGAACTCATCGAAGATCAATCCCTGCCGGTGGATGAGGCGCGGCAGTTCGCGCGGGAAATCAGTCTACGTTCGCGAGAGTTAGTGGCGAACATGGATGAAATTGTTTGGGCCATCAATCCGCGTTATGACACGGTGAAGTCCTCGGTGGCCTATTTCAGCCAGTTTGCGGACCGAATCTTCAAGCCGGCGGGCATCAGTTGTCGGATGGAAGTGCAGACGGACCTGGGCGAACTCCCGCTTAGTTCCGAGCAGCGCCATAATTTATTCCTTGGTTTCAAGGAGGCGCTGAATAATATACTCAAGCACGCGCGGGCGCTCGAAGTGCGGCTCGGGGCAAAACTAGACGAAAACGTCTTCGTGCTCAGTGTGACGGATGACGGCGTCGGGTTTCAAGCTGGCGTCGGAGGTGAAGCGCAAGACGGATTAAATAATTTGCATGATCGTCTAAAAAAAATCGGAGGCAGTTGTGAGATCAAAAGTGCCGTAGGGCAGGGAACTAAAATTATATTTCGTCTGCCGCTCTCGGATAAACTTTCAAAATAATTTTCGATGCACATAGCTGGTAAAAAAAAATCCAGTCTGGAAGCGGTGTCCATCGCTGCCGAAAGTGCACAGGGATTTCCCCCCAAAACCCCTGTAATGGCTGCCACCGTTGCTATCATTGAAGACAATCCCGGTCTGCGGCGTAGCCTAGTGCGCATCATCAGCCGTGCGGCGAATTTGAAGCTCCTTGGGGACTGGCAAGACGGTGAATCTGCATTGCCCGCGCTAGAAAAATTGCGTCCACAAATTGTTTTGATGGACATCAACTTGCCCGGAATGTCCGGCATCGAATGCACGGCGGCGTTGAAGCGAATTAGCCCAGAATCGCAGGTCATCATCGTCACGGTTTATGAAGATACTGACAGTATTTTTCGCGCACTTCGCGTCGGAGCGTGCGGCTATCTATTGAAGCGCGCGTTCTCGGCGGAAATTCTTGAGGCTATCGCCGAAGTTCTTCACGGCGGCGCGCCGATGACCAGCGAGATTGCGCGCCGCTTGGTGGACGCCTTCCGCGAACCGCAACCCGAAGCGCCAGCGCGTTCAGAGCTTTCAGGGAGGGAAAAAGAAATTTTGAACCTCGTGGCACAGGGGTTTGCCAACAAAGAAATCAGTGGCAAGCTGGACATTTCTTATCTTACTGTGCGAGTGCATATGCGGCGCATTTACGAGAAACTTCACGTCAGATCCCGCACCGAGGCGCTATTGAAATATTTGCAGGAACAGGGCTCGCCCCTGCCTGGCGGCGCAACGCCCGCTTCTGAAAAAAAATCTTCCACTAGCTAAACGTGCAGCCGTCGTCGAAACGACGAAGGCTCGGCGTTACACCAATTGAGGTATAGCGTGATTTTATTTTTGCTGATAAGTTTTCTCTTGTTCGTTTAAAACTCATGACATTCGAACAAACAAAGGAAACCTTTTGAGCAACCAAACAGCGCGGCGTTCGTCGCCTCTAAAAAGTTCTTTAGCATTCACGCTTTTAAAGAACGATCCAACATTTTAGTTGCCATTTTCAATCCTAACCCTTAACACCCCAAAGCCTCAAACCTCGTCCATGAAAAACCCGATACTAAAAAAATTCCTGACTATTCTGTCAGCCGCCTGTCTGGCGGTTCAATGTAGCAGCGCCGCCAGCCTGATGCTTACTAATTCCGACATTGTCACACCCGGTTCCGGCGGCTATTGGCCAAACGCCGCCAACTGGATCGGTGGCGTGGCTCCCGGAGCAAGCGACGTGGTGGTGTTGTCCAACTCTGTTGCTTCTATGGCCGGTTTCACGGGACCCGGAAGCGGCCCCTATTTTTCATACATCAAAGGCTTGGCTCCAGATTGTAGCTGGACGAATTCCTTTGGCGACGGGATCTTGCCCCTGACGTCCATCGTGGACTCGATGCAAATTGGTGGCCTGTTGGTCGTGCAAACGAATGCGTATAACAACTGGTGGGTAAATAATCAGATGTCGGAAGGCGCCCATAATATCTTTATCACCAATAAGCTCAACATTGTTAGTTCGACTCCACGAGATTTGCTGCATATCGGAGCTAACACCTTGGGCGTGGGTTCGGGGTTTGATAACTTACAAGTAATCACATATGCCACCATTCAAGGGCCTGGTAGCTTAAATGTGACTAATCCTGTCGGTTCCATGATGGTTTTGCAGGGTTCGCAAACCGCGGGCGCCGCATCGGCCACTCACACCGCAATCTTGGACATGAGCGGTTTAAATACATTTTCATGTGTGTTATCCAATATAGCTACAGCCACGGACTTCAACACCGTGAACTCGGCATCCGACCCAAACCAGACCGGTTATGCCCGCCCGCAGGGGTGCATCTTTTTTGCACTGACCAACAACATCACCCTGACGGAGACGGCTTTTCCCGCATTGGTCGTAGGTTTCGAAAATAACAACAACGGTACGTCATACAACGTTTCCAACATGCTAGGTTCGGTGAATTACATGAATTTTGATGCCATGTTGATCGGTGGTGCAAAAATCAACCAATCAGCTCAAGGCGGGGGACTTTATTTTGGGAACAATTTCGTCGCAAGTCCCAATCCCGCCACCGCTGCGACTCTCCTGCCTGTGCCGCTAACTGACTGTTACGCAAAGTTCCGCAACATTGACGGTGTGAGCCGCCAGACTGCGTGGGATATTGGTGATAGTTCCCAATCGCTCGGCACCACCACACCGACTTATGGACGCGTTGATTTCAACCACGGTAGCGTGGATGCCTTGGTGGATACCATCTATCTCGGACGCGGTAATGCGGCACTCGTATCATCTTCAGCGTGTATTTCTACTGGCAACCTCTTTTTTGGTCAAGGCACGACGAATCTCAGTCTCATAGACGTGAACCAAATTGAGCTTGGAACCATGCTTAATTTAACTGCACCTGCGGTAGGCATCATTACTGTTTATAGTAATGCTACGCTCAATGTGGACAATTACATTCGCATGATTAATCAGCCGGCCGGATCCGCGACTCTAACTAGCCGAGCCAATTTGAATGTGCTCGGAGGAAAAGTAGCTGTTTCCGGCAATATCATTAACAATGGATCGCCAGGTGGCGGTAACAGTGTAATCACTTTAGGTAGCGGAGGTGTAATAGATATGCAGCCAACGAATTCGAAACCAGCTGGATCAATTACGGTGGCGACGCTGAACCTTGGCTACGGAACTTTAACGAATTTTTCAACTCTAACTGTCAGCAATTTGAATGTGACAACTCCCAACGTTGCATTCACGCTAAACAGTGGCCAGACTTTGTCCTCTGGCGGCGTGGGATTTGCCAACACTCTCAATATCGGCGTGACTAATTTGGTTCCGCCAACCACCGTCTTAAATCTTGATGGCACCTCGTTGGTCAACAACGGCAATGGGATCGTGGGATTGGTGCTGAACGGTGGCACGCTCTTGATGGACATCGGCACATCCAGCGACAAGATCAACATCAACGGCGGACTGACCTTGTCTGGTGTGAACTACGTCAACGTCAATCCAGTGGCGGGTTTTGGCGCGGGGACTTATCCAATCATTACTTATAACACTAACACGACCTGGGTAGACTACAATGGCAATCCCAGTTCCGGCATTACGGGCAACGTGGCGACACAGTTGGTGGCCAGCGGCCCGATAACCAACAGTTCTTATGTGGTCACATTCGATGCCAGTACGCCCGGCGTGATCAACATGATTGTTTCTATTAGCACTCCCACCAGCCTCACTTGGGTTGGCGATGGAAGTGCAAATATTTGGGACATCGTTGGTGCGAACAACTGGAACAATGGCGCTGGTTCATCCAAGTTTTATCAGTTCGACTCCGTGAGCTTCACCGACGCAGGTTCCGCCAGTCCTGCGGTCAATTTGAACGGCGTGGCTTATCCGTCGTCTGTCTCCGTTAACGCCTCGGCGAACTATACTATCGGCGGTGTCGGCCAGATTGCCGGTAGCGCCTCGCTGACCAAGAGCGGCACGGGCACGTTGACGGTCGTGACGACAAACAGTTTTACGGGGGGCACGACGATTAATGCCGGCACATTGCGGATTGGCAATGGCACCACGACTCAAGGCGATTTAAGTAGTGGCGCAGTCTCGCTAGCCGGCACGCTCGCTCTGGCGGTTCCGACCAATCAGACGCAAAATCTAGCTAACACCTTGTCGGGAGCTGGACTCGTCAAGGCAGAAGGGCCCGGTAAAGTTCTGTTGAGTGGATTGAACCAATCTTTTTCAGGTAACTACATCGTAACTGGTGGGGCACTATTGCCAACATCGGTGACCAACATAAGTTTCGGCGCTAGTACCTCGACACGTTTGATATTTGCTACCAACAACGGCACACTGGACATAAACGGTCTTGCCTTGTCAAACAACGTTACCATTTCCGGTTTCGGGTTAAATGGTGCCGGCGCACTGGTAAACAATGGAGCAAGTCAGGCCGGCGCGAACATGCAGGTATTTATGGCCGGCGACGCGTCGGTTGGTGGTATTTTTCGCATGGACTTGAACAATGTTGGGTCCACGCCTGGCGGTTTGACGGGGAATGGTTTTAATCTTACCAAGGTCGGAACCAACTGCGTTTCAATCTTCAATAGTTCAACCAACGTATTTACAAATAACATTGGAAACATAACGGTCAGCTCCGGCGTCCTGCGCTTACAGAACGGTAGCTTGCTGACGACGAATTCGACTAAGACGATTACCGTGGCTGGCGGCGCTACCTTGGAATTGAACAATCTTTGGCTCCGTGCGGCTACTCCCAACGCGCTGACTTTGGCGGATGGAGCATGTCTCTACGGCACGGGTGGCACGGGTACTAATATTTCTGGCGTGTTCACGAATGTGCAGGCGAACCTCTACACCGGAACGATTGGATTGAACGGCACAGACGTGTTTGACGTTTCCACTAACTCGGTGCTGCGAATCAATGGCGTCATTAGTGGTGGTGGCACTCTTGTAAAAGGCATAGGCTCGCATCCGTCCAGCGCTACGACGTCGGTGAGCACTGGTCGCGGCACGCTATTTTTGGCTGGCGTGAACACCTTCACCGGAGATCTCTTGATCCAGACTGGCACGCTTGCTTTGACCAACAACGGAAGCGTTGCCACCGCCTCTACCATCACGCTGGCAGCCGGTGCTGGCGGAACGTTAAACGCCAGCGGTCGCACTGACGGTACTTTGGCGATCGGCCAAGGCCAGACTTTGCGCGGGATCGGCACGACCATCGGCACCCTCGTGGTTCCTACGAACTCCACGGTCGCTCCCGGCAGTC
>Ga0214219_1000765_pt1 | contig 11416 bp, 6 predicted proteins | sample TroBogypolimnion_26_FD_153057 | JGI IMG/M metagenome (GOLD analysis project Ga0214219, IMG submission 153057) | Freshwater microbial communities from Trout Bog Lake, WI - 25JUL2007 hypolimnion | ecosystem: Environmental > Aquatic > Freshwater > Lake > Hypolimnion/Profundal zone | place: Trout... | reverse complement strand
TGGCTGCTTTGCTGTAACTACCCCGCTAGCTGGTACAAAATCACTTTCGCTGAGCGATTTCATCGACGGAAATTCGTCCATGACAGTAAAGGCACCCGTGTGTCTTGATACAAGAGCGTTTTGCGGCTGGAGTATTTGCGACGGTCTGTTTATGATGGAAATAGAGTGTAGAAAGAAATCGCGACCGGATGGGTTTGCCCCGGGATTGCCAAGTTGGGACGGATAGAGAATTTTCAGGATTGTTTCCACACCAACTGGACCTTGCCCAGAAAAATCAATTGCAGTTAAACTGCGCCCCGTAGCATATACATGAGGATCAAAAAAATATACACACGGCGCACCCGGGGGCGAAACAAATGCAACAACATGACCGAAACCAGGCGGTGGGGGTCCAGTGGGGACATGCGGGTGTCGTGGATCAAATCTTGAAGGATATAATTCTATCATACCACCAAGATTCTGTGCTTGGATGCGTCTAAATACTTCTGTGACCGTTGTGTCGTATTTAAGTTTCGCAGCTCTGTATATCGGCCCGAGGGCGGGCATTTCCCGTGGATGCAGCACATCATCAAACACGAACGTTGTGACAACCTTTGGATTTCCAGGAAACGCCTCGTGTACTATAATTTCAAAGTCAGCAGTGCATCGATCCCTCCCACCGGCAGGTGACACATTATAGCGTGTATAAAATGCCTGTAGGTGTCCTGATTTATCAGTTTTAAATTTTTGTAGGGGGCTAAATCCTTTCGTCTGTGAGATTTCTTGAACACTAGAAAGTTCGCTATAATAGTGAGATAGAAACGGTATGATCGTCGCGAAGCAGTAAGAACGTTCAAAGATGATTTCTGGCGGTGGCACGAGATACTCTTCCTCGGGAGCCCCACCCGCTGCCTCCTCATCGTGAACTTCAACGGCGGCCTCGCTCGTTGCTTCAGCTGCTTTCTTCGTAATAGAACGCAGTAGAACTTCGGGAAACTGCAGCGGAGCGCGTGGCGGATACGTCGAGCCTGCTGGGCGTCGAATTCCCATGCGCGTAAGGGCTATCATGCCACCGCGCATAATTGAGCGCCTATTTTGCCCTGCATGAAACGTATCGCCAGCTGACATCGACAACCCCGGTTCATGCGCATACAAAGCTCGCATTTGGGCACTCGCGTGTGAAAGTGGTAGTGGATGATTACTAAAACGTCGTCCGGCTTCATTTTCCACGTAAAATCCATTTCCATCCTTTCCACTACGAGTAATGTGATAAGGCATGACAAATCATATACTAATTCACAGCAATGGCATATTCTAATCGACCGTATATCACAACGTCAAGAGATCGATACCAGCGACGTTTAATGTATCTTTTGCTCGATGCACAGCCCTATCTGCTAGGCGACCCAAATGCAGTCGTCGTTGGTATTCGCATCGCACATCAGTGTTACGCATGCAGGGTAAACGGAACAAAAAGGCGGTTTAATGGTGCGCGGTGGTGTGAAGGGATCACTCACGTTTAAACGCTCTTTTTACCGAAGACCAGAGCCCCCCGTCCGCGCGCGCTTGTAATCGCCATCGCCACCAAGGCCGGCATTGCTGTGATACCCACCGCCGCCAGCACCAAAGTCCTTGCGATGCGCAGTGCCGATCGCCAGAGCACTCGTCGGGGCGTGTGCAGAAAAGCCACGACCATAGTGGCCACCAGTACCAACCATGCGAGTCAGCTGCGTGCGAGACAGGCCGGTCTCGGGGACAGCCGCCTCCACGTCGGCGCTATTGAGTACCGTCTTGCGGATTGCAGACTGACCGCGAACAGTCTCAAAGAAGCCAGTATTAATTGCAATGAGCGTGACCGTAGCCGACGTGACATAGTCAAAAAACCCAAACTGGTTGTCGATGGTGATATTTGCCTGGATGGAATAATTGCCGAGGCAACCCGGGGCGAGACCCGGGCTGAGCGTGATGTCGTGGCCCATGCGAAGCAGCAGCGGTGTACCACTGAGCTGAGTAACGGGCTGCGACTTGAAAAGGACGTTGCCATTGGCAATGGCAGCACCCTGTGCGGTCACACGGGAATACGAATTGATCGCACCCGAAGCATAGCCACGGAACTGCGAAAAGTCGACATCAAGACCAGCAGCAACGCTGCATTCATAAAGGTTAAACTGCTGGAATCCAGAGCAAAGATTGCTAAAGTTATCAAACGAGATGGAGACGTTCTTAATCGGGATGTACGTGTCAAGCTGGCCAGGGCCCTTCGTCGCCGGCTTCACATAAAGCATGACCATGTCAGGGATAGACGTCAGGGAGATGGTATTCGTCTGAAGAGTCGCCGAACCAATCTGCCCAGCAGTGACGTTCTGCGACAGGACATAACGGGGAAACTCGACATACGGAACAGTAGACACAAGAGGCAGCGTAACATCAGGACCCGGGGTGAGGAACGTGACATACAGCGAAGGGTTAATCCAGGGACCGTTCAGGCTGCTTCCGACGTTGCTAAATGCAAGATCGCTGATAGTCGTGCGGATGCTCGAGGAGCGAAGGATATTTCCCGTATTGGACGTCGGCTGCGACAGATCATCGATCCAAAAAGACTCAGCCGCAAGAGCGGCAGACGACGACGAAACACCCGCCAGAATCGCCTGCGACGTACCAAGCTTCGACGTGAAATTCATAACAACCTGCATGTTCGTCATGCCATACAGACCCACCGTCTGAAACTCAGCAGAGTCGGCCCAGATAAGAGGCGAGATGACAAGCGGCTCGACGACCGCCACCGTACCAAAAACAGGCATCGAAGTCGTCGTCGCCTGGAAGCCACCCTGAAGCGCAAGCGTGCTCTTCACGGCGGCAAGACCACCAGCAGTGCCGGTGACGAACGTATATACAGAGCCCGCCTGGCCGAGACCACCCGAAACAAGACCAGACACGAAGCCAATAGCCACAACAGGCGTGCCAACTGCAACAGTCGACGAAACATAGATACGAGCACCGATCATCGAATAAGGCGGCACGTTCTTCCAGAGAGTGAGGTACTCACCAGCGGCGAGGTTACCCACCGCAGCCTGCGAAACGATATCGAAGCCCGCAACCACGCTCAGAGCAGTAGCAACGCCGACGTTCGTATTGCACATGAGATCACCACCCGGGAATGCAGTCGTCCACACGGGCTGGCTGTCAACAAATGGAACGACGCACAGGCCACCAGCGACGGTATTTGCACCAACCACCGACGTAGTCGCAGGCGCCGCGATGTACCAACCAGTGCCGTTTGCCGCACTCGTGCCACCAATGTTAAAACTAGCCGCAGTACCGGCACCAAGAAACGGATACACCGCGGCTGCACCAGGCGTGATACCACCCTGTGCACTGGCAGCCTGAATCGCAGTAACACTCGAAAGCGGCACAGTTGCACCCACACCTGAATACCACATCGTGGGAAAGGCGCCGTTGGGAAGATCACCAAAAGAATTCACAACGGAATACGACGAAAAGTTACCACTTCCGTTATTCGCATCATCCTTGCCCCATGCAAACGTATCATAGCTGCTAGGAGTCGTGCGCTGCTTCACGTTCTCCTGCGTCATTGTAAGAAGAAGCTGCTCATGCAGGGTATCTCCGTTCGTCGTCACCGTGCAGTCGTTAAGAGTGGCAGTCATGCTCGAAAGCGCACTCTGCACGGGGAAGATGCAGTACGAAAGGTCCTTCGCGCTCACCGCGGTGGTGTATCCCAGGGACTGAAATGAATCGGTGCTATTCATGCTCGTCACGGCCTGCTCCGAGGACAGATCAAACCGCACACCCGCGATAGGGTCGGGCGCATCGTAATTCGACGGCTGTGCGAACACAATGCCCACACCAGACGCGGCGTTTGCATACGGAAGAACCACATCAACCGTAATAATAGTACCCAATGCGTTGCACGCCACGACAGTAGCGCGAAACGCCGTCGCGATAGTTGCACTGCCAGCAAACAACACAATCGTACCCACAGGGGGGATGGGGAGAAGTGCATTGGCAAGCGTGAGAATACTGCCCGCCATGGTAATGTTACCCGCGACTGTCCGGTAGATATACGAAGTGACCGCACGAGGACCACTATAGAAAAGATTCGCGGAAAAGCTCAGAGACGTCCTCAGCTGGATCTTACGGTCCACAAACACGTTAAGAGACGGCACAAGGATCTGGAACACCATGCTACTCTGGTTCGCAGAAATGGCGTTAAACGGGGCGACGCTCACGGATAAGGCACCCTTCTGCACGGCATACGCCGGCGGGTCCTGCATAAGGCGAGCATCATAGACCGCGGTCTTCGTAATGGAACTCATTCTCGCGATTAGAGCGTAGTCTTACAGTGGGTGACAATGATCAGACTTGTCTTTTAATGGACTGAGATCAAAAGGAAAACCACGTGCGTTCACTTTACACAGTTTTGTCTACTTCGCTTCGAACATAAAGCGCATATTAAGGTTTCCGCCGTTGGAAAGACTCAGGGGGCGCAATGCCTGGCTCTGCTTCAGCCGCAAAAAGACACCGTAATCAAACTGCTTGAAATCGGACGAGCTCTTCATGTCGACTGGCAACCTCTGCTGCGGCTCAAAGATGATCTCACTCCTATACTCCTGGCCCAGATTCTGCTTGACGACAAACTCAGCCAGGATCTTGAGAGTCTGCGAAGATCCCTGCACCTGCGAATAGGCCGTGTCGCCAAGAAAGTTCGGGGCCTGGCTCTGGTCATCAACCAGCGGTACACTGGACGTCGCCACAACAATGGTATCGATGGGCTGCCACATGTTTCCGATTGACGGGTAATCCTGTGGAAACGTATACAGGTATGGCTGATTTCCCGCAACACGGCCGTAAGGAAGATATCCAGATGTAACTGCTGTCGGTGTAAACAATGGCAGTGGCTGTGGGACATTTAGCCCTGCATTCGTGGCCTGGGGCAAATATCGCACATACGATGTCTGAATGTTCGTACGGGGGTCTGTGTACAGGAGACGAAGAGCCGGCCAGTTTCCAAACAATGCATGGAAGTAATCATCCGCCTCAAAAACCATGCGCTCGTCGAAGCACTGACCCCCAGCCCTCGCAATCGTGTAAGGAGCGGCTGTAAAATACGAACATGCACCCGTCAGGCCCCAGGAATCACGAGCCTGGTCATCGTACGACGATGTCAGCAGCTGCTGCGGCGTAGACTCAATGTTCGCAGCGTCGTCGTTAAATCCAAAGTATCCATCGTCGCCATTCGTTGCCTGCGTACCGCCAAACCCATAGCTATCGACATTGAGCGAAAACAGACTTGTCGAAGAATTGAATGACACGGTCGTTGGCAGTGTTCCAATCACAGGCTGGCTCGATGCGAGTACAGTGGAGAACGGATACGCGACAATGACAATACCCGATCCGCCGTTTCCACCGTTGCAGACGGTGTTTGCAACCGCATAATATGCACCTCCTCCACCTCCACCCGTGTTTGCAGTTCCATTGGAGCCAGCGGGGTTACTCGATGGAGTAAGGCCTGGCCAATTCGCGCCATTTCCGCCACCTCCCTTTCCACCTGTGCCGCCAAAGCCAGGTGCGATCCAGAACGTAGCACTACCGGCGGCGCCACCTCCACCACCACCATAAAACGTATTATTATACAGAACACCGTCACCACCAGCACCTCCAACTGCATAGGTAAGAGTCTGATTTAGTGTTGCTCCAGGAGCGCCCGCACCGCCACCGCCGGCACCAGGTGCGTTGCTCTGATAAACACCCAATCCGCCGCTGTTGCCTAGGTTGCTCGTTACAGTACCTGCAAGCGCCGGGGGAAGTGTGCCTACAGTCGCCGTTCCACCTAGGCGCTCCGTTTGCTGGGATCCACCGCCACCAGACCCACCCGCAATACCAGCATTTGTATTGAACATTCCACCAGCTCCGCCGCCAGGTGCGCTAACGCTCCCACCAAATGTAGTGGTACCGCCACTTGTGGCTGCAGTTGCGACATTGCTGGCGCTGATATTTCCACCCGTCCCGCCTGCGCCAATGGAAACAGTAAACGACCCCGGAGGTACGTTTGATGCAGCCGTAGTAACCAAGCAAAACCGGCCAGCACCTCCTCCGCCGCCAGCATATGCTCCACCTCCACCACCACCACCGACAGCAAAGATCGTAATTGGCTGGCTAGATGGGTTTGATGTCATTGTAAACGTTCCACTGGTTGTAAATGTGTGGTACCTCATATTGTTCACAGTGGTGATGGTCCCGCCAGTAGCATTGACAAGTCCAGTTCGGAGCTGGCTTGATGCTGTCCACTGAGGGGCATTGTTAGGCGGCGGTACACCGACAGTCGCAGTGGCGGTTGCAGTGTAAAAATTGAACGTCGATGCAGAGACGTTATAGGTCACGGTATCTCCGGTGTAATATGTCACCGTCGGAGACCAGGTAGACCAAATTGCCTCACCGCACGACACCCACGACGTACCCGTACCCGGAATCTGCGGGGCAATCAATCCACCAGACGCATACTGTGAAATATAGGCAAATCCATTGTAAGTAACACTGACAATGTTTGACGAGGTGCTCGCTGCATATGTCGACGACGCAGACCACGGAAGCGAAGCGTTACAATTTGCATTTACAGCGCCCTGAAGCTGGCGATTGAGGCACTGCGAAGAAAAGATCTGATTGTAATCAAACTCATCAGAAATGCAGCGAATGAGCGTGGGATTCAAGACCTGGTTCAGAAGATGCTGATAGCTGTAGCAATCAAAATATGTACCAGTATATCCATTCACAATCTCACCTGGCGAAGGAAGCACTGCAGCCTGATCTTCCGGCACCCACCGACAAAACTTATATGTGTACAGATTCAGCGTTGAACGAAACCCTAGCTGGTATGCACGCGGGGCAGTGTAATACACAGGCGCACCCGACGTAGACGGCTGGATCGTAAAGGTCGCATTTGGCGTGAACCCAAGAAGCTTGCATGCCTGAAGGACACCTGCCTTGCTCACAGTAGCCCCGGATGTGTTTGCAGTGTTATATGCAGACGGCAGTGTAAAATCAAAAATGACAGTAGGACTTACAGCCTGACCGAGCGAATCGGTATACGCGACAGCTGAAAAGCTAAGCTTCTGTGTTCCAGATGTCGACGTCACTATTGCGGATACAGTTGCCGGACATCCTGCACTCGACATTAGCGCGTTGAGCCGAGTCACGAAGCCTGTGGCCGAGCATGTTGACGAACCACCAGTAGACCCAAGATTGATAACACCCGTCGCAATCTTAGACCCCAGAACACCCGTAATGTTCGTGTTCGTGTTATATACAGTAAACGGAATAAACCCAAACGTGGGCCATGAGATATACTGCGATTCAAACGAAGGGCTGATGCCCTGTGGAACAGACGTTCGATCATCTGTACTATATACAGGGCCGCACCATGTAAGAGAGATACCAGGCTGCATAGCTGTCTCGTAAGAGATGAGACCACCCTCCGTAATTGGCGCAGGTGTAGAATTTGGGTCCTTTCGCAGCACGGGAATGAACAAAGGAATGTTATTCGTCGTAAGTGCTCCGCGGGCAAGACTCACCATATAATCCTGTGTCGATCCGACCAGCGAGTGACCCGTCCTGATGTCCGTAAAGGAGGCATTTTGGCCGTGTGCACCTCGCTTTGTGATGCCAGTGTCACTAGAAATCGAAACTGCGATGTTGGTATCATAAAAGATACTATCTTGTGACGTAGATACGATTCCAGCACTCATCGCTCCATCGTAACGACCTCGCTTAGAGCGACTCATTTCACCACTTTTGGTGTTATTTGTCACCTATCTAAAAGCAACGTCTCGCTTCCTCTAAAGTTCCAGTTTCCAGTTTTAGGTGATATAGTTATAGAGCCAGCCGCGCCTCGCTTCTCTTATTGTCACCTAAAACTCGAAACTCTCCCTTGTAACTTCAACTTAGAATTTTGATATGGCATTTGTGGTGAGGGTACGTGGTAACCCACTTGACCCCGCAGATCTTCCTACTATTCAAAGCGCAATTGATGTCACTGAGGCGAAAATTCTGGCAAACTATAAGAATCTTCAGGAAGGTTTTTTCTTGATCGCTGGGCGGCCAAATTTTTGGGATGAAGCGGGCGGACCAACATATAGGGATGCACTTGCGCGATTTCATGCGGTTGCTGCAGAGTTCAAACGAATTCACGAATATCTTCTTGCTGCAAAAAATGCAGCCGAGTTTCAACACAGGCCTCGCGGCGATGAAAATGCAGTTACCCGTCGCGTTACGAATGCTGATATTAGACAGCGAGTCACCGAGCTAAATACGGCAATTGCGCATCGACAGGCAACGGAAGCTTTGTTTAGAAACCACTTGTATTCTCAGCACGCCGGATATATTGGAAATGTGCATGGTCAGGCACCCCCAGCTGGTGCTAAGATTGTACACATTGAAGGTACGACGGCACCACAAGAAGCATATAACGGCGAGACTGAGGATGAAATGGAAGGGCGCGGTCTTATTGACAATGAATACCAAGCAGCCAAACACGGGTTTGCCGATTTGAAGTCAAAGTTTGCACCGACTGTTAATACAAATTTGGCCGAGCATACGAATGAGATCATTGACAAGTTTAATATTTCCGGTTATTACCCGTCGACTCTTGCCTTTCTCCGCACTCATGGCTCTGAAGACATTACATCGCTTGCGGTTCGACGTGCGCCAATTCGCGAGAGTACTAACACAGCTCTTGATATGATTTCCATGGGCACGTGGAACAAGACGAGACATGATATTGGGTACGATAAAATGTTCCACCTTGCTCTCATTGTGAACGGGCGCTACGCTATCCAGCGTATCGGTCGTATTTCAGTCGGCCTAAAAGACACAGATAGGCCAGGTTCTGAGTATATGAGCGTACCTTTGAAAAATGAAGGGTATGGTGACGCCCTTACAATGCGCAAAATGCTTCAGACAACACGGATTCGCATCGGCCATGATGCATTTTTCAAGTACGACTCCTTTGCGAATAACTGTCAAAACTTTGTCATGGAAAATTTGAGCGCGAATGGGCTACTTACACCGAATCTTCAGCAGTTCATTCACCAGCCACTCGATGAACTGCTTAAGCAGCAACCGGAGCATGTATCGACTGTCGCGCGTACTATAACAAATGTGGGGCACATTTTCGGTCTTGGAAAGCCACATGACGGTGCATCAGATGAAGAGGATATGGACCACGGAATGCCTTATGTCCAGGGTGTGCATCGCGCCTTTTCAGAGGATGATATCCGAAAGCTTTGTGGCGACATTCCCGTTTTGCGGTACCCAGAGCTTGCAACAATGACGGATCCGGCAGAACTATTTAAAGGGAAGGTGGGTGCCGCCCTTTTGTTCTTGACAGAGGGACACAGCGATGGGCATTGGATTGCGGTTCTCGACAAACCAGATCATCACGAGGTTTTTGATAGCTTTGGTACGGCCATTGATGGCGATCGTAAGTGGCTCGACAAGAAGCATCTTCTAGAGTTTCATGAGACTGCACCCCTCCTTTCTATCCTCCTTCAAAAGAGCAAAAAGCGAATTATTCACAATACCAAGAAACTCCAGGATGATCACGCGGATACCTGCGGGCGCTATGTGGCGGCTCGGATTGTTAGGGCGGAGACCCCGCTTCACCAGTTTGTTCATGAGCTTACATCAAATGGACGATCTCCCGATGAGAATGTGACACTCATGACACAGTCGATCAAGTGATATGTGTTGACCCCGCTTCTATCTCACAGAAAGTCAGTGGCGGCGCGTTCTCTTAGCTATTGTTTAAAAGTGAAGCTTTTTTGTCATTCCCAAAAAATCGAAGAATTCGGCGTTTTTCGTTCGATTGTGCGTGTCAACCCATTGTGTAATACAAGATGGGATCGGTGGGAGATACATCGAGCGTCGGCGGAGCATCGCGGAGATCAAGTGCATCTTCGTCGAGCTCTAGCTCGGCCAGCTCGGCCAGCTCGGCTAGCTCGGCGAACTCTGCCAGCCTTGTCGAGGAAGGCAGCGGCGGATCGCGTGCGATCACTGCACCTCGATCGGCGCGCGCATATACCTTCGATGTAGTCGTGACCGACTCGGCATGGAGGCCTCCGACCCCGGACCGCGAACTCAAGGATCGCATCTCCTTTACGTGCGGTCAGATGGAAGTGGGCGCAGATGATACCTTTCTTTTTCGCGGATATGCAGAGTTTACGAGCCAGGCCACATCCGCATGCCTTCGGCGCTGGATAACGTCTTCGTCCACCGACGCTGTGTGCAATAGCTTTGCATGTATGCCTACATTCTTAAAGGATCGTGAGACTATCGTGAGATCGAGGACGGATTCAATGACGCGATACAAGGACCCAGATGACCTCATCGGCGGCGCATCTTGGCAGATCGGCGCACAGCCTGGCGTTTCAAAGCCAGGCGAGCGCACCGATTTTGACTCGATCCGCGAGGTCTTGCGCGAGCACGGGCCGGAGGAAGGTATCCGCCTTGTCGCCGAGCAGTTTCCCGGGCAGTTTATCCGCTACCCGAACGGCATCACACAGCTCGCACAGCTCGTTATCCCGCGCGTGCGCGAGGCTGCCGAGTTTATTCTACGGCCCTGGCAGCAGGCGCTTCACAAGATCGTCTCGGGCAAGCCCCACCCGCGCCACATCTTTTGGGTGGAAGATGGCCTGGGCAATAGCGGCAAGAGCCGTTTGTCGACATATCTTTGCCGTGAGATGGGCGCCGTCGAGCTTGATGGGCGACTACAGGACGCAGCCTTCTCATACACCGGCCAAAAGATCGTGATCTTTGACCTTGCACGCGCCGTTGAGCCGGCTACGCTTCGCGACCTTTACATCGTCGCCGAAAAGCTTAAGAACGGCCAGATCTACAGCTCCAAGTACCAGTCGCGCCTTAAGGTCTTCGATGTACCGCATGTAATCTTTTTCTCAAACTCGCCACCACCTGTTGGCGTTTGGAGCATTGATCGCCTCCAGCACATCACAATCTCACAGGCCGTCGGATTTAGCGCGTCGTCTGCAGTTTTGGTCGATAGCGCCGAGGAGGTTGAGCCGGAGGTATCTGGCACCGATCTCTTCAAAAACTTTCTAGACGCCGAGAACAAGAAGCTTCTTGATGCCAAGGCTGCTAAGGCGGCCAAGCGCGTGCGTGATGCCGAGGATGCCGCAGAGAGAGCAGAGGCGGATGCGCACGCGGAGGATGTGGCGTCAAGGGCATCTTCGCAGCGCGAGGAGCTTGAGGCATCTAAGCGGCGAAGGATGGATGCTGCGTCCAACAGAAGTTAAACACTTATCCGCATCTCCAATAGCTTCGCAATCACACTCACTGCTCCCACAGCGAACGACCACCGCCGCCGCCACCGCCGCCACCACCGCCACCGCCACCGCCACCGCCACCGCCA
>Ga0214219_1000760_pt1 | contig 11439 bp, 13 predicted proteins | sample TroBogypolimnion_26_FD_153057 | JGI IMG/M metagenome (GOLD analysis project Ga0214219, IMG submission 153057) | Freshwater microbial communities from Trout Bog Lake, WI - 25JUL2007 hypolimnion | ecosystem: Environmental > Aquatic > Freshwater > Lake > Hypolimnion/Profundal zone | place: Trout... | reverse complement strand
GTCTCCGCTCCGCGCAAGGCCGATGAGATTGCCGCACCCGAGCCGATTTGATTGAGCGCTACCGTGGTGCCACCAATGAAACTATCTCCGTAGATCATCTGCAAAACACCCATCGCCTCGTCGGGTGAGATGTTCATGTACTGGGCAACTGCTTCGGCGGCGGCTTCGTAGGCCGGGTCCGATGCGTCGCTACCTGTTGCTTTGGTCGCCACCTTTGTCGGTACATATTTGCGTTGTGCGCCAGCAATCGCTTGTGGGATTCCGGTGATGGCCTTCGTCATCGCCTTCTTGAGTTTCGGCGTGTAGAGGTCAATGATTTTATCAGCGATTCGGTGGTTGGGATGTTGACCCCAATCAATGCGTCGTGCTTTTTCCAAGCGTTCAATCTCGGCGTTCACAACTTCCATTTCTTTGCGCAAGGTTTGTTGTGCCTCGTCATAGAGCGTGTCAATCAAAGCCTTTTTACTTGCTTCAAGTGTTACCATGACACCGCGTTGGCTTAGTGCCGACTTGGGAATGGTTGAGTTGTCCAACAACCACGACCTGTATTTCGACGGCATCTCGTCAAGGTTTTGCGCCCCACCGCACTCGTCAATGACCTTCTTGCGATGGGGTCTTTCAGCCTGCTCGCCATCTCCCGAACCGAACCGGCCACCAGCCCCACGTGGATGCTCCGACTCGTCCCACTCGGCTTTCTGTAACTTGGCTATCTCTATTTCTATAGTTGCGATTTCCTTAGCGATCTCGGCACTTGCTATTTCATAAAGTGTGGTTGCTAGTGATTTGGCTGTTGGTTCAGATACTTTCAATGAACCATCAATGGCGTCGTTTGCCATTGTGCGCCAAGGTTCTGCAAGATCGTTGGTAGTTGCGTCATCGCCCGCTTTTCTCAGTGCTGTTTTGATTGCTGCGTAAAAATAAAACAACTGGTCGGTTGTGATAGAGAGGCGAACCGCGCTCAGCAGGTTCGAACCTTGTGGCGATGAAAGTTGCGTCGGCATGGTCATGACATGTTTTCAATGTTGATTGTCAGCGCTGACCGATCAAATACAACTGTTGCGTTTTGTTCTGTCATGTCGTGTCCGTTCAGTGCTTGATAGCCATGCGACAACGCTTGAAGCGTTGGGTTACTTTCGGAAACAGATTTAGCAGTCAAGGCCTCCTTAGACCAACCTCGTGTGTCAACGAAGGCCGTATCTTTCCACAAGTGTTGATTTGAGGTATCCGCTACTTTCATTTCTTGGTCAGCCCAAATACCAACTCTGAAACCTCCCGTTTTTCCAAACTCGTTCGCAACTCTAACGTTGTCTGTTGTGTAAATACCTGGGCCGAGAAGTGTCCCCCCTGTTCCGTTGTATGAACTTAGTTCAGAGGTAAGAGCATCAACGCCTTCTTGACTACAACCACGGAACAACGTTGGTCTCTCGGAGTCCATGCGCTCGTAAGGATTTGGCTCAACCTTTGCTGGTTGGTCGTAACCTAGTATTTTTGCCATTTCAGTCGCTACTGCTTGTTCTCCTGCCATTTTCGACCATACTTCTTGTCTTTGTTCTTTGAAGATGCCACGTACCGCATCGGGTGGAGGATTTGGTAAAACGGCATCGTCTTTGGCTTTTTGATATGCCAAACCTATTCGATTGCACTCCTCTTGGGAGAACTGAAAACTGCCGACGGCTGGTCGTTCTGTCGTTGAGGACTCTGAACTTTGCGTCGCTGTACTGTCGCCGCTCCCGAACCGACCGCCCGCTCCTCGCGGGTGTGCTGATTCGTCCCACTCCTTGGCGAGCGCCTTGGCAAGAGGCGTTTGACCGTCGGCATCCACCGTGATTAGTGAACGCAAGCGCGTGGCAAGATCAATGGGGGTCACGGAACTACATTACTGCGCTTTTTGGAGAGCCGCGCTTCCCTCGTTGGCTCACCCCAATGGATTTAGGCAAGCACCTCGCCCTTGGTGCGGGTGAGAATGGTTTGCTTGACGTCTTGGTACTCGGCAAGGTCCTTGACGGTGCCGCTCATTTTCACGGCGTCGCCACGCTCGGTGCCCCAAAGCCAATCTGCCGTACCGAACGTCTTGACTTGGTTGCCCTCGGCCGTTTCGATCACGAGAATGAGCGAGATGCCGTAGCGGGTTTCGCACGGTGTCCTCACGATGACGGTGCCTTCAACCTCAACCTTGTCGCCTACTTCAACGGCGAGGTATTGGGGAACGGGCTTGGCGGCTTGGATGGCACGGGCCTCAAGGGTCTCCTCAACGATCTTCACAACGAGTGCGTATTGAGCGTCGGAGATTTCCCACTTGCTTGCCTTGCCGATGATGTCGTCGCAAATCATTGGGAGCGAGTCAATCGCCTTGAATTCCACAAGACGTGGGAAGCGAGCAACGTTGACATTCCAAACGGCGTCTCGGTCTGCGATGCGTTTGGCCTCGGAGCGAGCACGTGACTTGGCGTTGCGTGCTTCGCGTGCTTCGTGCCATGCAACGATTTGCTCGTCGGTCCACGATGCGGGAACGGACCAAAGGCGCGCGGTTGGGTCACGACGATCGCCCAAGCAACGGTAGCAAGTTCGTCCTACGGATGGGAACATTCCGGTGCCTCCGCAACGATGGCACTTGTCGCTCAGGTTTCGGGCTGGCTTGGTGATGTTGTCGGTCTTCGGGTAAAGGTTTGCGATAGTCATGACGCAACCGCCACGTTGTTGTTGAGATCGAAGATGAATCGTGTTGGGTCGTATTTCCGACCCCGCGCCGCCCTACGAATCACGTCAAGGTTGTCACTACCTTTGATGATTACGATTCGGCGTGGCTTGCTGTACTTGGCCATGTCGGGGTCTGTGAACACAACCGCATCAGCGATGTGACAAAGAACAAAGCGGCTATCGCGTGTCGTGGCGAGCGTTGTGCCGTCCAATGCTGTGATGATTTTTTTAATCTTCATGTTGGCTCCCTTGTTCGTTGTTCCCATGACTCAATTATATACACCTATTTTATCCCATTACAAATACCCCTAAAAAGCCTTGGGATTATTGGGAAAACTGTATGCCGAATAGATCGGAAAAGGCTAGGAGCGGACCTTGGCTTGGGATTCCTCAAGAAGTCCGTAGGTCCTTCGGAGCCGGTCAAGTTCCGGCCTCAGCATCCGTGCGACAACCATGGCGGCCTTCGTCACGTCGTCGTCGGAGTCAATCTCTTCGATTTGCTCCTCAACGTCTTTGCCGTCCTCTTGGTCCGGTGTCGTCTTGGCGGGTTGGCTTGCGTCAAGAACGGGAAACTCATCTTCCGTTTTGTCGGCGTGTTGGACCACGATGGTGTCGCCCGCCTTCAATGGTTCGGGCATCCTTACTTGACCGCTCGGAGTAAGGAATGCAACGTCACCATCCGATTTCTTGCCCTCGGTGGCAAGTATTCCGTTCGTCCACGACACGGCAGGGTCACCACCCCAAGCGGCCCATGCAACGCGACCTGGCGATGGGTAGCCGTCGTCGCCGGGACTCCAACCTTTTCCTTGCTCATCAACTTCGTGACGTGCGAGGTAACTTGCCATGCGCTTGATAATTGCAAGGGATACGGGTCGGCCTGCGGCGAGGTCGCCAGCGCGCCCGCGACCGACTGCCGTGAATCCTCCACCTGCGTGTCCGTCCTTAATCCACCCAACTGCTCGCTGTGCTTCTTCTTGTACGCCTTGTGGTGGTGTGTAAGTTTCGCCTGCCGCTTTTTTGCCTTCCGTTCCCGGTGCTCCACCTGTAGCGTCTTGGTGACGTAGATTGCAGAAGCCCTCGGGGTCGTCAACATACTGACCAGCGATTGCCACGCAAGCATCGAAGTCTCCGGGCTCGCCCCATTCGATTTGTCCGTCGGCTCCATCGTTGTACCACTCGATTAGAGCGGACGCGTCGGCGCCAGAATCTTTTGCCAACTCATGTCGGATTGCGGTTAGTCCGCCTTCTCGACCTGCTTTGTTGAGGGCTTCACCTTGCTCGGGTGTGAGGACCTCGAATCGGAAGTCCCGCCAAGTAGCACGGTCAGCGCGGGCCTTTGCGAACTTGGTGAAGGTGGCGATTTCTTTTTCGACCTCGGGTTGTCGGACGTCGTTTTTTGGCGTGACGCTTGGCGTCTTAGAATCTCCACCACCATTGGCGCTAGGGCTTCCGCCAGTAGGTCCAGGTCCAGCAGATTCATTAGCGTTGCCTGCATCTCCAGCAGTTCCTGCATTCCCTGCGGCGTCGTTGTTGTTATTTTGGCTGTCATCTGTCTGTCCTGTTGTGGATGGCTTTGGCTGTGCGCCTCCGGCCTGCGCCGCCTGCTGTTGGGCAAGTGTACCTGCCAAGAATGTTACTCCGGTTCCAACCGTGACACCGAGTTGGTCGGCTTCTGGTTCTGCCATGAGAGGGATGCCGCGCTCGGCACGAATCTCGTTACGGGTTCGTATGCCAGCGTTGATGTCTATTTGATCGGCCTGTGCACGCGTAAGGTCGTCGTCGTCATTACCTCCGCCAGTTGCGGTAATCGTCAACTCCGGCCCTATGCCCATGAATCGTCGCGCTAGGTCGTTGATGCAGTCAACCAAGAAGTTCTTCAAGGCTTCGGTTGCGTATGCCTCGTACTGGTCGGACTCTCCCTTTTCGTGGCCGCTCCCTAGTGACGACTTTGCTCCGATACCGAGCATGTTCGACGGGATGCCAAACTTCGCTCCGATTTGTTGGACTAGCCACTGGTCGTAGGTTGACTTGTATGCCTCGTCCACGCCCTTTAGTTGATCGGCCTTCATTCCGGGACGGAGAAGCATGAAGTTTTGGCGACGCGCCGTTTGTCCAGAAAACTGGTCGTTGTAGATTCGCTCGTAGTAGGCGAGTTGTTCTGGTGTCCATGATTCCGAGCCGTCAGTAGTAACAACCATCTTCGGCGTTACGCCATTGGAGTATTCGGCATGAAGCCACGCTTGTCGTTCCATGTAGATCGTGGCAATGTTGATACACTCTTCGACCTGGCTGTAGCCATAGATACTGTTCGGTCGTGGGCGTCGGATGTAATACGCCATTTGGTCACCCGTGTATCCGTTAGGAACCTTGCCATCTTGCTCGACGTTCTCGGCTTGGAATTCGCCACGAGGAAAGCCGTAGAGGATTTGCTGGAAGGCAGGTGCTGGTGGACGAGGGATGAAGCCTTGGTTGTCCAAAAGAATCTTGATGGTACTGGTGTCAATCGTTGACAATGAGGTGAGTTCCCCGCCAAGGTTGTACTCGGGCGAGATAACGATTCCGTCGTAGACCAGGTGAGAGTAAATGATGTCCGTCAACCATTGGGAGAATGTGAAGCCCATCCGTTTGTCGGGGTAATCAAAGAACTGTTGCACGCGTGCGAGTTCGTCACCGTACTTTTCTCGTGCGAGTGTTGCGGCCTTGGAAGTGTTGGTTATCCCCTCTTCCGTCATGATCTGTTGAAGAATTTGCGAACTGAAGCCCCACGACCACTCCAAGCCAACGATGGCGTCTTGAACGATCTGGATACATCGTTGGATGATGTCTACGTCCTCGGCCAATCCCTTGAGTACCGACCACGGAACCCGACGATCAATAAGGTTGACGTTGGCCGCAATCAGATACTCGGTGCGTCGAGCGAGGGTGCGACCGCTGGGGGTAAGTGGGTCAATCGCGTCAGGGAACAGCGGATTTGCAGGACCGAAGCCACTGTCGAACATTCCTGGGGGTCTTGGTAATGGCTGGAAGCCTTGACCTGGGCCTACTTGATTGAACGGCGAGTCTGAACTTCGGTTGAACACTGGATACGTTGCGCCAGACGACATAACGCCACCACTGCCATTTGCCGATGCTTGTGCCAGTGCCGGTGAGATGGCCTTTTCGACCTCTTCGCCTACGCGCTTTTCAACAAGTGCTTCTATCTCTGCTTGCTTACGCTCTCGTCGTCGCCCTATCGGACCTGCCATTGAAAACCTCTCATCGCCTATTGAACGGTGTCCACTGTTGCGGACCAAACTGTTTGATTGCGTCAACAACCGCCTGGTTCCGATCATAGGTCATGCCACCGACTTGCGTTCCCGATGTTAAAGTGAATGCTTCGGGTTCTAGCAATTCCGGTTCTGAAGCCTCTGGAACCTCTAACTCCGCACCACACTTGGAACACCGCAAACGACCACGTTCATTGAGTTGGCCGCAAGTGCATTCGATTGCCATTGACTCTATCCACTCTTTGCCGCCAGAGAACTTGGTCAAGCCGAGTTCACTGAGTCCCCAAACCAGTGCATCCAACCTGTCTGGGCTCTCTCCGCTATCCGTTGTCCATGTTGTGAGTTGATCTTCGAGGATTGGGAAAGAACCGCAGTGGTGGATTCTTCCCTGTTCGTACAGCGCCGCTACCGGCTCGGCACGCGTGCGCTTTCCCTGTCTTGCGTGAACCCTCTTGAACGGCGCTCCTGGGAAAACTGACCGAACAACCGTTTCGACCATCTCGCCGCCTTGGTTGCCTTCCGCAACGATTCGGTCGGCTTTCCATTTGTGGAATGCGTCGGCAATAACGTGAGCCCATCCGTCTGGGGTGTACTTGCCCGACAAGTCATCGAGGACAAAGCCGTGCTTTTTGCAGTTGGCAACCGTGCAAAGAATTCCCGAGTTCTCCACTTCGTAGTGTGGTCCCTCGGCTACCACGATGATTCCTGTTTCGTCGGAGTCGTCGCCAGATGTTGTTGCTGGGTCAACAGCCACGATAATCCGTCGCATATTTTTCAGGCTGATGGTCATAGGGAATCTTCCAAACCTACCAGCGTGACCTCATGCTGGGTTTCAATCCAAACCCTCGCGCCGCAACTTAACGGCTTATCTGGTTGATACACAACGCGAGCCAACTCCTCGCCGTTATCAGATTTGATAACAACCTCGTGAGCGTAGCGATTTTCCTTGTACGTCTTGACGGTTAGCACTGGCTCGGTCGTTCCCTCTTTGGCGTTCCGTCGGATGACGTGCTGGTTAACGTGAATGATGGTCTTCATTGCCCTTTTCCAATCATACGAATCAAGAGACAAGGTGTTTCCTGCGTGCATGTGAATGCCTCGGACGCGCCCACGATCAGTCTATTTCCAGATCAACTCGAAGGTCGTCAATGTTTTCTAAAGTCCACAACGCTCCGTCTACATCGGTCAGCATTTCACCCATCAACTCCTGGCGACCAATGCGTGTGCCCTCGTAGGTTGAGATGACTTGCTCACGGAATGAGTCCGCCAAGTTCTTGAGGTTGGAGTATGTGCTGTCGGTTGTGATGGCGGTTGACTTCCGGTCCATGATTTCTCGGATAAGCCGCACGCGCTTTGGCGTTGTGGTTACGAAGCACTGAGGATTCTCACCTAGACGGAGGCCAAGCATCAAGTTGTTCCATGAGGTGTCTAGTACGTCGCCCTTCCTTGCGTCGAACCATGCCGCCGTTTCATCACACCAAGCCGCGTCATGTTGTGGCCCTCGCAACTGCGATGGCGCTGCCGCCGAGTAAGTGAATGCTTGCGCCCCATTCGGCCAGATGAGCCGACGCTTCGTTGGTTCGTGTATCGGTCGCTCGTGAGGGTCACTGACTGCCATAATCCCCGAGTCTCCATAGATCATGACGTCACGGGCATCGGCTGGGGTTCTTGCGATTAGCGCGATGCGCTTCTTCCCCTGGTTCCACACCTGGTCGAGCACCCACTCTGCTCCGGCTCTTGTTTTGCCCGTACCTCTTCCCCCCGAGAAAAGCCAGACCAGCCAATCGCCTTTCGGGGAACGTTGTGATGGGCGTGCGTGCCGACAGGCGAAGGTGTGTGGGCCTTCCATCGGGTGAATGCACCAGTGGAAACCTTCGTGCGGTTCTCCGTCGCACTCATCATTCGGACACCACCACCGCCTCGATAGCGTCGGGGTCTCCAACTGAGAGACCACCGATTCTAAGAGCGGCGACAAAGTAGTTTCGGAATTCATCAACTCGGTCATTTAATCCCATCGCCTCTAGTGCTTCAGTTTGTGCCTCAATCATCCGGGCTGTGTCGCTTTGTATATCATAGACAACCATTTCGCCACGAGTGAGTGTTGGAGCGTTCAGTCCGAGGAGTTTGGCCCGTTGCGCTTGTGCTTTCAAGACTCCTGCGGCGGCGTCCATGCGTGCGCCTTCGTCAATGAGCGGTGCAAGTTGTCGTGTAACCTTGCCAGTTCTTTGGTTGGTCACGTCTTGCTCGTACATGACAACCTTGCCGTTGTTGCCAACGCGTACAGGTGGGTCCATGATGACGCTTTGGTAGTAGCGCTCCATGTTATCCAACTTCTCAAGTTCGATCTTGCGCACCATCTCGGCACCCTCGGTCGGTATCTCTTGAATGGCTCGGTCAACCATGCGATGAGCGGCGGCCACCGAAACCTCAAAGCGATCAGCGATCATCTGATAGGTGTACCCGAGTGAGCGCAAGTCGGCGGCTCGTCGGTCGTCGGCTATCTGCTCCGGCGTGCGTACAAACCGACCGGTAGTTGCGTGGTGTGGTTTTACGGTGGTCATGAGTTTTCCTATGGTAACAGTCTAAATATCCTTCGGCACTAACTTCATCGTGTACCTAACCTCTTCCTCCGGTGTCCAATCTTCTCGCTTGATAAGCGGGCGACGCTTGAACTTTGAATAATCAACGTGGTGATGCCATCGGTTGTACTTCCAAGCCACTCGGGCCACGTCGGGATGGGCGTCGGCAAGCATTTGTGACTTGGGCAAGGTTCCTTCCTTCGAGTAGAAATCAGCGTTGTTGCCACCGCCCATGGCTTGTGTCGTGCGCTTCTCTTGGAGGAACGCGTAGAACAAAACCGTTTGCCACCTGTCCTTGAGGATGTCAAGACTAAGAATCGTGTCCTCGTTGTATCTCCCTCGCCAACGATGCGGCAAGTCATTGCGGATGAGGTTGCACGAATAGATGCGCCCGCCCAAAATGAAAGGCGGACTTCCGTTGCGATACGGCCGGAATGTTTCGTATTGGGGTCCGGCCATACCAACGTTCTTGTAGCGGAGCACGAATGTCTCCATAGCGTGAAACGGTGTGCCATCGGCGCAACGGATTTTCTTGTTCTCGTGCAAGCGCCACCAGTACCAAATGTTGTCGTCCATGACCCAATGCCAATCGTGGCCTTCGGCTATGGAGTGCTCCCAAATGAAGTTGCGCGCCGGACCTGGACCCTTTGATTTTGTGTCGCCAAGATCGTCAAGGGTCTCGTAGTCGCGTTGGTAGATCGGGTCCAAGATCAAAAGATTTTTGGGATCAACCTTTTTGGCATACTCCTCGTACTCTTGCTCTTCTACGACAACGTAGAACGGCAAGCCCATTTTAGTGAGCGCTCTTGGCGTGACTGCGTTCTTGGCTCTTCCTTTCGACGGAATGTAGAGCGGGAACCTTGGATTGGGCATTAATCTTCATCCGCTACCCATTGCACGGTGGAGTCGCGCCCGCCCGTCATGCCATCGCCGCCTTCCGGCCACCAAATTGATGCTTTAAAATCCCTTCCCAAAAGTTTGAAGAAGTCATCTCGGTCTTTTTCGCTCAAGAAGTGAACGGTGCATCGGTAGGCCGAGTTGATGTCCTCTTGCTCGAACTCGGGCATGTTCTCCCATTCGTCAATGGGGTTGGTTTGTAATTCCGGCTTGAACTCGTGGATGAGGTCATCAAGGTCTTCGCCCGTGAATCCGGTGCCCCTTAGTCCGTACTCCGTTCGTACCAATGACTCAAGAATATCGGTCAAAACAATACGGTCATTGTTGGATTTACGCGATGACTCGTTATCCATGAGCATGATGCGCAACGCTTCTTCGTCCGTACAATCCCGCAAGATGACGTCAATCTCCTCAAAGCCCTCAATCTCAGTCGCTTGTACCGTGTGGTTTCCTGCGATGATGCGCATGGTGGACTTTTGGACAAGCACGGGTTTCATGTAGCCGTGTGATTCCAATGACTCAACGATGATTCCGATGTCGCCTTGGTTGGGGTTGTTCGGATGCTGTCTAAGGTCTCGGACTTTCACACGCGTTAATTCAAGCGCTCCAACTTTTTTCATTTGTTCTTCTCCGCTAAAAACTCTAAGAGAAGTGTGTAGGCGTGGCCAAAATGGTCCATGCCCTGTTTCACTTCCCCAAAGATTTTAAATCCAAGCGGGTGTAGCGATTCGTTGATCAATGCCAATGACCCGTTGAGACTTTGCAATCCGGCATTATAGGCGTCAAGGACCATCTCTGCTTCGGTCATCACCACGATTTTATCGGGAATGCCGATGATGTCGTTATTCATTGTTCACTGCCTCCATGTGATCTACGATACAGTCCTTCTTGTTGCACTTCACGCGCACCCGTGCCGCTTTGGCAATTACCTCCGGCTCGTATTGCCATGCCGAGAGTGAGAGACCGTGCCCATTTGCCCATTTTGGGTTTTGTGTGACCCATGAATGGCACCTCCTACACAGAGATACGAATAATTCCGGCTCTAACCACGCTGTGCTTCGCTGTGAGCGATTGATTAGTTCGTGAACATCGGTAGCACTGCTTTGGCATAGCGTCGCTATACGGGCCTCACAGAGGCTTTTGCGGGCAAGTTGGGCTCGGCGCAGTTCTTGGCGCTCGGGGATGGCTTCGGAGCGCTTTTGACTTACCGGCTTTATTCGACTCCGTTTCATTGGTACTCGGCAAGGACACTTGGCTTCTGCAATAGGTCCGGCTGGAACCAGCGCCGCTTCAAGTAGTTACCCCATGGCGTAGCCAAGTCCCAAACGTTGATTGCTCGGGCCTCACCAATTATTTCAACTCTTGGGTAATTGTTTTCTGCATCGCACCCGTGAACTTGAGCCCAAACGATGAGATGGTCGTTCGTATAGTCCTTCTCGTCAATGGGAACGCGCGTGCCGGTGCGCCGTCGTTTTACTTCAATGCCAAATGACACGGGCTCACCATCTTTGTTCAGGCGTCGCAAAGTAATATCAGCGTGTTTATCTCGGTGCTTATAGTGCTCGGTTGGTGCCCAATGACCGGCGTGCCAATAACCACCGTAGGCACGGGCGACTGCAACTTCGGCTCGTGCGGCGTCAATACTTGCTCGGTCGTTATCGGGTTGAAGTTTGCTTTTGTCATATGAGGTGCGGTCGGCTTTGCCAGCATTGGCATAATGCACCGAGATGCCGACGTGATGAGCGTGTATATCCTCCCATGATTCAAGCGTTATCCAAATGCTCATGGCATATCAAACAGTGTCGGTTCTTTGATTTCGAGCGGCTGTTCTTTTGCCCACTCAACGCGAGCCTCAATGATCGGCCAGTAGTCCTCGGTCCCGATCCGACACCCGTCGATGTTCAGCGCCCCGGTGCCGTGCTCGAGGACATTCGCTGCGACGATGCCGACGAGCGGCTTGCGGGCGACCACGACCGGCTCGTGTGCGGGCTTCAGGGCGG
>Ga0214219_1000753_pt1 | contig 11525 bp, 6 predicted proteins | sample TroBogypolimnion_26_FD_153057 | JGI IMG/M metagenome (GOLD analysis project Ga0214219, IMG submission 153057) | Freshwater microbial communities from Trout Bog Lake, WI - 25JUL2007 hypolimnion | ecosystem: Environmental > Aquatic > Freshwater > Lake > Hypolimnion/Profundal zone | place: Trout... | reverse complement strand
TTATCAACTTTGCCTTCAAGATTCTTGAAAGCGTTAGCTACTGGTGAAAGCGCTTTGTTTACTGCTTGTTCGATCTTTGGACCAATTGGCTCTTCAGCCTTAACTGGTTCTGGTCTAATGTAATATTTGTGAAGTACATCATTACATAAATCCCAAGTTAGTTTATTAATTTCATCTCCAGCTAAACGCATAATACGTTTTGCTTTGGTGTCCCATTGGTATTGGTACGCTTTACCGTCATAGTCGGTCAAGGTTCCCCATTGGATTTCACCTTCAGTATAATTAACTGTTATAAACTCTATATTTGCAACCTGTTGAAATTTTGGTTCTTCAACAACAGGTTCTACTTCAATAACCTCAAGGACCTCCTCTACCGGAGTAGAGACGATCTTAGTTTTTATAGATCTGAACATGAATTATTGGGTAACTACCAACTCGTAGTCAGCCTTGCGCTCAACAGAAGCAGTCTTGTCATCCCAGACAACAGCGAATTCACGGTCACCTACGGCAATAACAGTACCAGCAATCTTTGTGCTAGGTGTTTCAGCAACAACACGTGCGCTTACAAGAGACTCAGCAGCAGCACTGGCAACAACGCCTAGTGTGCAGTCAGGGTTAGCTTGTGCATTGTTGAATCCAAATGAATGAGCAGCAAGTTTGCTTGCAGCCTTCTTAGCAGCTGGAGCAGGAACGTTAGAAAGGTCAGGTGAACCTGTCAAAGATGGATTGGCAACCATTGGTACTGGGTCCTGGGCTGGGTTTTCATCAGTAGCGTGCATGTGTGATTCATCAACATACTTTTGAATTTGAGCACCTAGTCCCTGACGTTGTTCGTCATAAGCCTGGTAGTTCTGTTGAAAGTGATTGCTGCTCTCATCCATGTAGTCGCCATTCCATTGAGCGCCTTGTGGGATAAAGTTTGGATCGGCTTGTTGTGGTGCGGCTGTCTTGTCAAAAAGATCGGCAACCTTAATATTTAAACGTGGTTCCATGATTTCTCCTGTATTGGATACATACACTATAGTAAATACCCTAGTTAATTACATTATTAATTCTTAGGTGGTACGGGGGCGCCATCTACATAGTTGGCATCTACCTGCTTGGTAGTCATATCATCTAATCCCCCGTTACCTTTTAAAACTGGAAATGTTGATTCAACAGTACTATTTTCTGGTAAGTGAGTCATAGAGTTTGTTGCAATATAGCGAAATTTGCTAGCAAAAGCAAAAATGCCTTCTTCAGATTTTTCGTTATTTCCTCTGGATGCTAATTCTTCTGCTTCTGTTTTACGATCTCTAGCAGATGCACAATCGATATGACCAAATAGTTCTCGTTTTCCATCTTTAGAACGTCCAAGACTTACGACTGGGTTTCCTGGCTTAGCTCCATATTCGCAATCAACACAAATAGCAGATTTATCGCTCAAATTTGATGATATTTTAAATATTGTAGCAAATTTATCGTTCAAATTTGATGATATTTTAAATATTGGCATTATTCTTCCTCTTCTTCATGTGAAAAACCGAGTGCTTCAAAAGCACCACGTAATCCACCATCTTGTTTAATTCCTTCAATAACTTTACGTTCATCTTGTGGTGTTTTTATGGCATCTTGACCGGCAGTTGATTTAACAACATCAATAAAACCTTTTCTACCTTCTGGAGTGCTAATAACATCATCTACTGTTGGTGGATCTAACGGTACTTGAATACTTCTTCGTTTTCTAGCCGGTGTTACTTCTACTGCTGCTGGTGTACCACTACTATTGAATGCTTTGTTCGGAGATTCCATTGGTCTAGGTTGTTCTGTTGACAACTGACCACTAAATGCTGACCAGTTTGGACCAGTGTAATTTGATCGTGGTTCTATAGCATAACCAGGTCGGTCTTCCCAGCCATAACCTATATCGTATTTTTTAGCAAAAGAATCGAATGCTTCATCACTATCAAAGTTGTTTCTATCAATACCTAAAGTTCTACGACTTTCATTAATTAAACGTCTAAATACAGCTGCTGTTTTATCGCTATTAATTGTTGGCAATGCTTCTCTAAGTTCGTTTAGACCAAATCCAGTACCAACTTTGGTCTTTTTGTTAACTGTTGTTTTTGATCCAGGTGCCCAACCACCGAGAGGGTTCTTTTTTGATGGTTTTGGTTTAGTATATAATTTATCGGCATTGGCAACTTCATTTCTTAACATTGTTTGAGCTTGTGTTCCTGAATGACAAATAAGCTCAGCAGTTGGATCAGTTACTGGTGCTAAAAAGTTTCCATCCACACTTTCCAAAGAATCGTATGCTCTTTGACCTTGCAATGTTGAGCGTTCTCCAAAGAACGGTGTTAGATTGTGAAATAAATTAGCAACATGTTTGCGAGCACCGGAAAACCTTGAATCCATCTCACGAGAAACGTTCATAGCTTCTATTGGGTTATTATATTTTACTTCTCGTTTTCCCTTGCGTCCTTTTAACAAATCTCTTCGGAAAGTACGCATTTTACCAATAGGTCGATAACTATAAACAATATCGTATTTTCCATTATCTTGTACGTTGGTAACTACAGCAAACATTTGTTTGTCTCTACCACCGCCACCAGCATTGTAAACGTGTTCATTATCATTATAATCTTCTGGGTTTAATCTTTTCCCTATATTGGAATCAGGGTTTTCAAGGTCCCAGTTAAGAAAATGGCAAACCGTTCCAACTTTTAATGGTTCATCAAGTTTTTTAGTACCCATCAAAGTTAGTGCAGGTGCAATAGGTTCAAACTGATCATCCACTGCAACATACCTAAGTTTTTCGTCTTTGAATTCAGTACCATTAGGTTTAGCTTTTACATCTGCTGATCTAAGAGGAACATTGCTAGTTTCTCTGTGAGGTATACGGATAAATTGATCAACCCAAGGTTGCAATGCACATTGTGGGTGGCATGCTTCGCCACTACAAAATTTATTGTGGAAAGAAATACTATGATTTTCAGCTGCTGCTGATGCCTTAATATCTGTTAAACTACGTGCAGCATCTGTGTTATAACCAAGACCGTTGCATTTTAAACATCCTTGACCATTGCAACCACGACATTGATATGCTTCTGATTGTCTAAGCGATTCAGGAATTAAAGCATATACAGCTTTTACAAGTTCACGATTTTGTCTATTTTGTTGGAAATGGTTAGTTTTTTGTTGACGAGCTTCTGCTCTAACGGGGTCTTCTATGCGAGCTCTTCTCTTTTCGCCTATCCGTTCTTTAACGTGTTTTAACCATTTACTAGGGCTAACTGTAACGTTTTCTGGAACCCAAGTTTTTACTAAATTACCTTCTTCATCGGGTCTTAAAACTTCTGTAGATAACTCAGATCTTCTATTGGGTGTTTGCAATGCCAACGTTTCAATTGGGCTAAATGCATCACGTTCATGTTCTTGAGATACTTGTTTTTGGATTGCTTTGTTTGATTCTTCATGAGTTTCTGATTCAATGCTCTTAGCTAATTCTTGTGCTTCTGGGTTTTCAAAGATGTTGAATCCACCTTCTCCACCACCATAAAGACCTTCAACGTCAGCATCACTATAGATGTCGTCAAAACCTGCGTATTTAGAGTTAAATTTATTTTTCGGCATTTTCCGATTCTTTCATCAATGGTTCAGCCATCACAAGTCCATTATCTTGTATAGATTTACGCAATGTGTCACGCATTTTTGCACTACCTTCAGCACCTTGTTGATCAAATGATTTCATGATTACATTGCGCAAAGAATTCTCATACGCACTCATAGCTTCATCATTTGATTCACCAGCATCATAAGCGTGTTCTAGTCGTGAAGCATTTTCAAACATTGGTTTTAATGATTCACGTAAGCTATCTGGTGATACGCCGGTACTTTCAATGGCAGATTGAATCTTAGGAATTGCTTCTTGAATTCTAGGGTGCAATGATTTTGCATTCATTGTACCATCTGGTTGTGTTTTAATAGTTGGAGTATCAACCGTTAATCCAGGAATATTCATTGGCAAAGATGCAAAACGTTTACCAATCAATTCATTAATATCTTCAAGCTCTGCACTGGCAGCACAAAATTTAGCATTTTTGCTTGCACGGTGTTTTTGACTTCTTTTGTTTAATTCTTCAAGAATGTCGGGTGTTATGTTGACTCCAGAAGTATAAACACCAACAAGATCAGAAGTAGTTAAATTTGGGCTAGATTCATTTAAACCGTATTGTACAACTCTTCTTCCTTCGGCATCTGTTTCAGTATTTGGTAACTGAGTTACAGGATCCACTGTAGAAAAATCTGTCATTAGCTCATGAGGGTTTGTTGCTGCTCCACCAGGATAAGCTTTACCCATTGCATATTGAAAAAGCATGTTTGGTATTTTTATACCAGTTGGTGTTACCAATTGGTGATGACCTGCTGGAAGAATTAATGCTTTTTCACTGTAGGAACCGATTCTGCAATTTTTGCAAGGAGTAGTCCATCCTTCTGTATCAGTCTCTTGGAATTCATCATCACCATGACAATCAGGGCATGAAGGATCACCATGTGCTTTCCAACCATCAACGTTATCAATAGGAGCATAATCAAAACTTTCCAAAATTATCGGATTACCATCAACATGTGTTACTTCTAATTCACGTTGTTCTACAGGAAATTCTTCTGGATCTTTAGTAACAGTTTTAGGAATTGTACCTGCTCCATTACATTTAGCACAAACATGACCATCAGTTAATTTGATTGTTGCGTTATTTGAATGGCAATTCCCACATTCTACACCAAACTTAGGATTCATTGCAGAAAGGTCTTTACCGGTTTGCTTACATGTACGACATGGTATTGCTAACTCTTCAGATTTATTATTTTGCCATCTAAAACCTTCGCCATTACAATCAGGACAATTTGGACAATCTTCTTGATTAAGAATACGTGTACGACCATTACCAAGACCTTCACCAATTTGCCTACTACCATCTTCAGAGTAAATTGGTGCACCTGGTATGCAATCTCCACAAAATGTTGAATTAATAGAACGATATGGATCTAGGGAACCATTAAAACAAGGTTGTCCTTTTCTCATTCCTGGACATTTTTCACGACTAGTTACATTTCTAGATTCGTATCTATTGGGTGCTACATAAGTTGTCATTTCATCACCAAATTGGTCTTTACCAGTTGGTCTTCTAAAATATTTTTTAATTCTTGTTCCAGCAAGCCCAAGTGTTACCATTGGGATTCTTGCAATAGAAGACCCTCTATCAGCTAGTGTTCTAACATATCTAGTTTCTGAAGAAGTAGGGTCATCACTTAAATTTTCTGGCAACATTGATTGACGTAGTAAAGATTGACTAGAACGAAAGTCTTTACCAAGAGATATATTGCCAGATTCATCAACAATATATTTAGGTGTAAACTCATGTTTTCTATCAGCATGGTCTTCTTGACTTCTGCCACAAATGCAAGTATTTGCTTTAACTTCATCGCTAATAGATTTTACTTTTGGAGTTCTTCTATTCCTGGTGAATATGTTGGATAATACTTCTTCTGGACCATGTTCTTCGAATACGTTTAATGGATGAGTTGGATCAAGTTCGTCTACAAATGGCAAACCACTTTGAGAACGTAGCATTGATGTTGCTGATTCTTGGTTTACAGTGCGACGAGCTTGCATAACGGCGTCAGTTGGTGGTTTAGGACCTCTAGTAACACCGGGACTACCCTTTGGAACAAATACAGTAAGCCCATCTTTACCCAAACCTTCAAATTCTGGGAAATCATAACTTCCAGATGGCAATGGCACTGCTTCATAGCCAGACTCTGGACTACTCAACCATTCTTTCATTTGGTGAACTTTTAGAACACCACGGGCGTCTCTGTTATCTTTCCACTGTGGAAGAGAATCGTGGTACAGTGCAATTTCAGAACGTGCAGCAGGGTTTCCTGACAAAAGTGCTTGTGCATCACCATGGAATACTCCATATGGTTTTCTAAGTTCAGTTTGTCGTTCTACATACTTTTTTCTTCTTGCTGCAATATCAGCAGCTTCTGATGCGTATGATTCATTGGCTTCTAATTGAGATTCATCAATATACGCTGGTGCTTCTTCGTGTGGAAGAAGGTTTGGAAGTCTACGATCTGATTCTTCTGCTGTTTTAAGAAATTTAAACTTACGCATAATGTTTACCATTCTGGTCCATTAAGATCGTATTCAGTGGTAGATATATCTGGTTCGTCTGCTTCTGTGGCGGTTGCATTAAAAATTCCACCGTGTTGAGCCACTAAATCTGATACATCAAATGGTCTTTCTGTAGCAGCCATTTCACTTTCATAAGGTTCAGCACCATCATATTGTGTATAAGCATTTTGTTTTTTCTGATCATCAGCCATGTTCTGAACATAATCAGTTTGTCTTGCAGCTGCTTGTTCTTTACCACGTCTCTTGGTAACTCTGTCTTTACGATCTCGAACCCATCCATTAAATAAACGTTGCATACTTGGAGATTCTCCTGGTAGCAAAGTTTTACGTAAACCGTGTAGCATAATGTGTAGTTTCATCATTTCATCATTAGCAGAATTATTGTGAGCTACACAAGTTGTCAAAACTGTACGACCATTAGTTACATAACCTTCAGCTTTTGGTTTATTCTGAGAAGCATCAAAAGTAGGCGTATAATTTCCATCTTCAATTTCTGGATGAAAATCTGGATCGTAGTGATCAACAATATCGCAATGAGGATATTCTGATTTTGTTTGTCCGTATCGACGTAGAAATGCATCGTCAGGAAGCCTTACACGATCCCTAGCTACGTAGCAAGGTATGCCTGCAAGCGGTATGTCAGCAAAAATTTTTCTTATCTTTTTAGCCACAATTATCCTTCACACTTATACGTATCTGCTAGGAGTTGAGAAATTTGTTGTCGTTGCTGTAATGGATCTTTGACAGTTCTTTTAATAATAGCCGTACCTTCATTGATAATGCCATTAAGTCGTGTCATTTCTTCTGGACCAACCACTTCTGGTCGAATAATTCCACGGTTACATTTTGGACAACCCATATCATGTTCTATACGTGGTATAGGTACATTGTTAATGATTTTTGGAGCATCTTCTGGTAGTTCTTTAGGTTCAGCAATGTCTGGCAAACCATCTTGTTCCATCATGGCTTCTTGTTTAGCTATAGCTTGAGGGTCATCAAACATTGCATTTTGACCCATAAAACTAGGTTTTTCTTGTCTCTGTGATTGCAAATCTTGTTCTAAAGATGACCTAGTAGGTTGATCGATATTTTGTCCACGATCCCTTAGAAAAATTACAGGACCAACATTTTCAATATCAGATATTGCTTTTTCATTAGGTGTTGGCGGAGCATAATTTGCAAGGCTCTCTTCTCTATCTTCTGCAGCAATTGATCTTGCATAGTCTAGAGCAGCTGTGTCTTTAGGATCAATACCTTCAGCTTCTGGGTTAGGAATTAAACTATTTTTAACACGTTCTTTAAGTAATGATACGGTTTCAGGAGATAATGATTCTTCAGTTGAATTTGTTGAATTGCGAGCATGTTGGCCTGGGGTATCATCATGTGGATAACCATTTACTTCTAGATCATGTTCTGGACATCCATCACAGTGGATAGTATCAGCGGATGATACACCTGAGCATTTTGGATTTTCACAATCTGAACAATGTTTTCTATTTACTGTCATTTCGCCAGTGTTTTTGCATGTAGGGCATATGTGATCTTTATCTTTAAAGACAATTTGAGATTTTCTTCTGCCTTTGCAACCTTTTTTCTTTTGCTTACACTTATTGCAGTGATCTTGTTGGTCATTCATTACAGTACCGCATGTGTCATCTTTGCAATTACGGCAATGAGTATCCCAGTATCTAAATAAGTTAAGTTTATTCCAAACAGAATTACCATTACAAGTTGGGCATAGTTCTTTTTCTGGTGCTTCCATACCTTCACCTTCTAAAACAACGTCTCTTGTTCTAGGGATTGCTGGCATTGATATTGATTGTCTTAGTTCAAAGTCATTGGGGTCATATGAAGAATCTACATCATAATCATCGTTGATAGCAGATTTTTTTGTAATACCTTCTCCACGTCTTTTCAAACGCAATGGATATTTTTTAGCATATGAAGGATCTGAGAACCTACTAAGGAAATGGTTGATAAAATCTTTGGCACCAAGAACACTTTTTGGATTATATCCAAGATATTCGTTGTATTCTTCTTGCGTTAGATCTGGGTGTAATACTTCACCTTCGCTATTAGTAGCAACTTGTTTGTTGCGTGGTCTAACAGGATACTTAGTACTAATTTCTAAGTCAGAACCTGGCAAAAAGTCATTGGCATCAATATCTTCTGCATCACCCAATATACGTGGTCTTACAATCTCATCATATGAATTTGGTGTAATAGCTTCATCACCAAGAGTGGCGACATTTTCTTGTTCTGAAGGTAGTGCTTTGTTTGCTACCTTACGACCATTCATGCCAAGAAATGCCCAAGGACGATTCTTACCGTATAAGAAGAAATTCTTTACACTTTCAACACCGTGACCAACTGTATTGCTAGGAGCCAATGGGTTACGCATAAGAACGGTTTGTGTTCCAGGGTATAGACCTTCTGGACTATTCCTATCTTGTTCACCAGCATCTCTCTGGAAAACAATACCTGCTCCAGTTTCAGCGTCTGGTTTTACTGTAGGGAATTTAAATTGAGGATCTGGTTTAAAGAAGCCAAGGTATGCTTCTGGGTCAACACCTTCAGGAACTGGTGCGCAGTTATTGGCACCATATACAAGTGGGTTGCAACGGTTATATCCGTCTGTTCTAGCAATACTCACACCGTCTTTTTCGCTTCTACCACAGTGAGAACATGGTAAAGTCTTATTGGGTTCTACATCAACATGAGTTGCAATTGGTTCGCCATAATCTATACAATCTTTATTGTCACAAGACAATGAAAGAATTGGCAACTTAATTCGCTTAATACCTCGTTGGTTGCCATTAGCATATGTTTCTTTAATCATTGGATTATCAAATACAGTGTCAAAAGGTACGGCTGTTACATTACCTTCTTCATCCATAAATTCTGAATTTTGTCTTCCTTCAGGTAATCCATCTATGGTGTGGTGCGCTGGATTGAGTTGAACTTTACGCAAATGAATTTTTTCGTCCAAAGCTTTTAATGCTCTATCAGATGCTTTGTAATCTTCATTTTCACTAAGGTCACCAAGTTGACGAGCTGTTTCACGAGTTTTTACAAGATCTGGTCTTCCTTTTTGAAGTTGTTCCAAATCTTTTGTTGTAGCTTCATGTAGTTCTGGACTAAAACGGTATACTCTTCTTTCTCCAGATCCTTCTTGACCAGGGTAGAGAACATTGTAATCGTTGTCTACAAACGCTTCACTAGCAGCGATAGAATTACCGTGGTTGACACACTTAGTGTTACCACAGATTGCACTGACTGGTTGTCGCATTGCACTAGTCTCACGACCATATGGGAACATACCAGGTTCCCAGTCATACTTTGGATAACGTCCTTTTTCACCACATACTGTGCATTTTTGTGGACGCATTAAGTCCAACATCTTGCTCATTAGTTTAGGGAATCGGTGACAAGTTGTACAAAAACCTTCTGAGTGAGTTGGCAAAGTCCAACTACCTGTTGTATCAGCAAAGTCTTCAGGTGCACTTTGCAACACTTCAATAGGATTATACGAAGCTGTAGCGTTAGGGCTTTCGTGAGTTTCACCCTTTGGATGCCAAGCACCGGAAGCCACATCAAATACATGTTGACCATGTAGATTAGTACTATTATGATCTACTTCACCATTTTCATTAGTTCTGAAATTACCAGGAATGTGAGTAGATGCTTTTAAGCGGAACGAATCAGGTCCATCTGGTTCATAGAACAAGTGAATATCAAAATGACGACCACTATCGTGATGTTTTATTCCACTGAATATTTGTCGTTCTGGAGGTGTATCTCCAACATCAGCTCTAGATATTACAGCTGGAAGTTGAGCTAATCTATCTGCAAAACCTTTATGTGGAGTGCTTGCCATTCCTTCAGGAACATGATCGATGCTTGGATAGTTACCATTGTACCAGTGTTCTTTGTTGCTATCCCACATGTTTTTGGCGTCATCAATGTGAACATTACCCATTCGTTGTTCGGCGGGTTCTCCAAATGCTGATTCTCCTACCATTTTTTGATAGTCAGTATTAACAGCTGGGTCTATGTTTCGTACTTCTGCAACTTTAGAGTTGTACTTTACTTTATATTTTGAATTGTACATAATCAATTCTTAGCTTATCACTTGTTCAAGATATTTTGCAATTGTGCAATTCTTGAACTAACTCTTGATCCAGCATTTCCCATTGCTTGTCCACCAATACTTTGAGGTGCAGGAGTTGGAGCAGCAGGAGTGGCTGGTGCAACAGGTGTCATTGCAGGTGCTGGGGTTGATACTGGAGTAGGAGTTGGAGTTGGAGTAGGTGCTTGTGTTGCAGGAGCAGGAGCAGCAGGTGTTGGTGCAGGAGTAGATGGAACTGGGGTTGCTTGTGATGTAAGAGGAGTTGTTGTTGGTGTTGAAGTAGTGGTGGTTGCAGGTGCCGGTGTCGAAGTTGCAGTAGATGAAGTAGGTACAGGAGCTGGTGCTGCAGGAGTAGGTGTGCTTATTTGATTTTGTGCAATGTTAGGATTAGTACTTATTGCAGGTGCAGGTGTGCTTACAGCAGGAATTGGAGAACTTATAGTGGGAGCAGGTGCAGCAGTTGGTACTGTTGGTGCTACTACAGGAGCAGGTGCAGGGGTTGCTGCTATAGGAGTAGCTTTAGGAACTGCTGCTACAGGAGCAGGTGTAGCACTACCACCGGTACCTGGCATCATAGCAATCATGCCATCTTTAATAAAATTTGTATCGTTTGATCTCTTCAATCTCTCAGATAACTTAGCAATTCTTGCACTAATCTTAGAAGAAGCATTTTGCATTTGCTGTTCATCAATTCCTTGTGGTGGTGTAGCTTGTACAGGTGGTTGTTGAACAACATCACTAGAAACAGGAGCAGCAGGAGCAGAAGTAGGTACAAATGTTGTTGGTGCAGGAGTTGTTGGAGCTACAGGTTTTGTAGAATCAATAGATGTATCAACACCTTGTTGTGGAGCTTTTGGAAGATTGTTTTCATCAATAGTAGGATCACCAGTTAATCCAGGGTGCGTATTAACAGGAGTTGCAGGTGCTTTTGGTGTTGGACTTTCTGGAATTAAACCATTGTCTGCTTGGTGATCAGCTACTTGAGCAGCAGTAGAAAAAGTTGCTGCAGGTGCAGGTGTTGTTGCTTTTTGAAAAGCAGTTGATTGCGCTGGGGTAGCAGTATTTGTTAATGGTTTGCCAGGTGCAATTACACCAATACCACCGTTAGCGCCACCAGTAGGTGTAGAAACTGGTTTTGAACTTGCTGGAGTTACACCAGAAGCTTGTTGGTGAGCAGCTGTTTGAGCAGCAGTAGGTAGAGTTACTGTAGGT
>Ga0214219_1000747_pt1 | contig 11611 bp, 9 predicted proteins | sample TroBogypolimnion_26_FD_153057 | JGI IMG/M metagenome (GOLD analysis project Ga0214219, IMG submission 153057) | Freshwater microbial communities from Trout Bog Lake, WI - 25JUL2007 hypolimnion | ecosystem: Environmental > Aquatic > Freshwater > Lake > Hypolimnion/Profundal zone | place: Trout... | reverse complement strand
AGCAGGATGCGCATTATTAACGATCACCGCTAAGGCGGCAATTTGATCGGTCATGTTTTTAGCGCTGGTAAATTGCTGCTGCGCCCAGTGCTGATATTCAGCAAGTTCTAAACGACCTAAGTAAGCTAAGCAGGTATTTTTAATGCGACGACGACCTATGGCATCAGCATTAAACAAGCCTGATTCATCGAGATGATGGGCGTTATATAAGGCTTTGAATTGCGCCTGTAACTGTTCAGTTAAGCCATGAATTACAAATTCACGAGCCTGATGAATAGCGACCACATCAATCACCGACATTTGCTCAGCCAAATAGGTTTCTGAAGGCAGGCTGAGTAATAAGGATAAATACGATAAATCAGCAGGCGCTTGCGCCATGATTTGTTTAAAGGCTACGATAAGAATAGGGTTTAGCTCTAGGCTACGTCCCTGATGGATATCCTCGATTAAATTAAAAATAATTTGGCTAGCGAGTTGCTGTCCGGCTTCCCAGCGATTAAAGGTATCGCTGTCATGGCTTAATAAAAAGGCCAGTTCTTCAAGGCTGCGCTCGAAAGCCAGTTTAACCGGCGCTGAAAAGCCTCTTAAGATAGAAATGATTGGGCGCTGCGCGAGCGCTTCAAAGCTAAAGCTTTGCGTGGCTTCGGTCAGTTGCAAAATAACTTCAGCGCCGGCAGGGCTGCCATCCGGATTAAGCAAGCCGACCGTGACAGGAATATGTAAAGGTTCTTTATTAGTCTGTCCGGGCGTATCAGGGCAATGTTGGCTTAGCGTTAAGTTTAAGGTTTTGCTATCTGCATTGTAAGCTTGTTGTACGCTGATGACGGGAGTGCCCGCTTGTTCATACCAACGACGAAACTGAGTTAAGTCGATATTATTGGCCGCTTCCATGGCGTTGACAAAATCATCGCAAGTGACGGCTTGGCCATCATGACGCTCAAAATATAGATCACTACCTTTACGAAAACCTTCGGCACCGACTAGAGTGTGAATCATACGCACCACTTCCGCACCTTTTTCATACACGGTTAAGGTGTAAAAGTTATTAATTTCTATATAAGCTTCGGGGCGTATTGGATGAGCCATAGGGCCTGCATCTTCTGCAAACTGGCGCGTTCGTAACATATTGACATCTTCGATGCGTTTAACGGCTTTAGACGTGCGATCGCCGGTAAATTCTTGGTCTCTAAATACGGTAAAGCCTTCTTTAAGGCTAAGCTGAAACCAGTCACGGCAAGTAATACGGTTACCTGTCCAGTTATGGAAATATTCATGGCCTATGACGCCTTCAATATGTTCATAATCACTATCGGTCGCGGTATCAGGACGTGCCAACACAAACTTAGTGTTAAATACATTTAGACCTTTATTTTCCATGGCTCCCATATTGAAATGCCCCACGGCGACGATCATGTATAAATCTAAATCATATTCACGGCCGTAAACTTGCTCATCCCAGAGCATAGAATTTTTAAGAGACTGCATGGCATGAGCGCATTTGTCTAAGTCATGGGCTTCGACAAAAATTTGTAAGCTGATGCGGCGATTAGACAGCGTGATAAATTCATCTTCAATACACTCTAACTGTCCGGCGACTAAAGCAAATAAATAACAGGGTTTGTTAAAAGGATCTTCCCAAGTGACCCAGTGCTGATTGTTGGCCAAATCACCTTCAGCGATTTTATTGCCGTTCGATAACAAGACCGGATAACGATCTCTGTCGCCCACTAAGGTGGTGGTGAACTTAGCCATAACATCGGGACGATCCAGAAAGTAAGTAATCTTTCTAAAGCCTTCTGCTTCGCATTGTGTACATAACATGCCGTTAGATAGATATAAACCTTCCAAAGCCGTATTGGCTTTTGGATTAATGATGTTTTCTATCGTCAGTACAAAACTGCGATGTTGCGGCACGTTAGCAATAGTGAGCGTGTCTTCAGTTTGCTGGTAGTCTTGTGCGCTTAATTCGTTATCATCATTCAGTACTACGCGGGTTAAGATTAAATTCTCACCGGCTAAAACCAGTGCCACATCACCGATTTGGCTGTCAGGATTGCGGATTAACGTCAGGCGTGAAATAACCTGAGTGTGTTCTTCAGCTAAGGTGAATTTTAAGTCAACGCTTTGAATGAGATAGTCAGGTACGGTGTAATCTTTTAAAAGAATAGTCGGTGGATTAGTGGCTGTCATGTGTATACCTGTTGATATGCTGTTTTTTAGCAGCGTAAATAGTGAGTAAAAACCAAGCGCAAATTAAGCTAACGCCACCGACGGGAGTGATGACGCCTAATATTGTCATGTTCAGCAATACCAGCAAATATAAGCTGCCAGAGAATAAGACGATGCCGATAAACATTAAGGTGCCAGCCCACTTTAATAATTTAGAAGTAGGGGCTTGTAGCAAAGCCAACGCAATGCCAATCAAACCTAGCGCATGCCACATTTGATAGCTGACACCGGTTTGATAAATGCTTAGCTGCTCGGGGCTTAAGCTGGCTTTTAAAGCGTGAGCACCAAAGGCACCCATGCCTACGCCTATCAAGGCACTTAAGGCACCTAAAAATAAAAAAACGGATTTCATATTAACGCTCTGTGAGTCTAGGAATGAGTTGAGCTAGATTGCAAGGTCGAGTACGGTGATCTAATTGCTCTTTAATAAGGCTATCCCAGCCAGTACGGCAGGCGCTGGAAGAACCCGGCAGGCAAAATAAGTAAGTCGCATTAGCGACACCGGCCAAAGCGCGAGATTGTATGGTTGAGGTTTTAATGTCTTGATAGGATAGCATCCTAAAGGTTTCACCAAAGCCGTCTAGCACTTTGTCGAGTAAAGGCGCTATCGCTTCGGGTGTGCCATCACGACCTGTTACGCCAGTGCCACCGGTGCTAATCACCACTTGCACCTCTGCTTGAGCGATCCACTGGGAAATCACGGCACGGATTTGGTAAATATCATCAGGCACTATTTTCTTTTCTAGCACATGATGTCCTGCGTCTATGGCGCGATCAACTAAGGTTTTACCCGATACATCATCGGCTTCAGTCCGCGAATCAGAAACGACTAAAATGGCAATGTTTAAAGGTATAAATTCTCTGTCGGGGCTCATGATTTTAAGTTGCTTATTTGGGTATGAATCAATGTTGGGTTAACGATAAGGCCGTTAGCCCAACCTACAGATTATTCGTTTTTAAAGCGATGGGTCATGTAGGTTGGGCTGCCTTTTGGGACAACTCAACATTAGATAGCATCAATGTTGGGTTAACGATAAGGCCGTTAACCCAACCTACAGATTATTCGTTTTTAAAGCGATGGTTCATGTAGGTTGGGCTGCCTTTTGGGGCAACCCAACATTAGATAGTATCAATGTTGGGTTAATGATAAAGCCATTCGCCCAACCTACGTGATATGTTTGTTATCTTAACACAACAAATAAGCCTTGTTCGCCGCGTTGGATATTAATCAGTAGTGGATTGTTGGGATTAATGACGCGTTTTAATTCGTCCAGATTATGCACACGATAACGATTAGCAGAAACGATCACATCACCTGGTCTTAAACCTACTCGCCAAGCATAAGAGGCGGTATTTATTTTATCGAGGCTAATACCTTCTAGCTGGTTTTTTGCGGTGGCAGTTAACACGGTGCCGACTAATAAACGATGTAGTTTTTCACCGGCCAGTTGAGTCTGTTCTGGCTTAGCGATAATAGCGGTGACGGCTTTTTTTTCTGTGCCATGAAAGTAGTCTAGGGTGACTTTGTCACCAATTTGCAATAAGCCTACGATGTTATTGATATCTTGGCTGTTATTAATAGGCTTATCGTTCGCGCCCACAATAATGTCGCCTGGCTCTAAGCCCGCTTTGGCGGCGGGTGAGTCATTTTCAATACGACTAATAGCAGCACCATGCTGGGTTTCTAAGTTAAAGGCATTGACTAAGTCAGGTGTTAAATCTTGCGTGGTGACGCCGAGCAAGCCACGTTTTACTTCGCCATGCTTAACCAGTACATCTTTAATGGTCGTAATCATATTGGTGGGTATAGCAAAGCCAATGCCGACATTGCCGCCCGTAGGTGCCAGTATGGCAGTATTCATACCCACTAATTCGCCGCGTAAATTAACCAGTGCGCCACCTGAATTGCCGGGATTAATGGAGGCATCGGTTTGTATAAAGTTTTCATACTTTTCTATACCTAAGCCAGAGCGACCTAAAGCACTGACGATACCAGAGGTAACGGTTTGTCCTAAACCAAAAGGATTGCCTATGGCGACTACAAAATCACCGACTTTAAGCAGACTAGAATCAGCCATGGTTAATTGGCTTAAATTATTAGCAGGAATTTTAATGACCGCGACATCAGATTCAGGGTCGGCGCCGATCAATTCAGCATTAAGTTGTCTTCCATCATGCAAAGTAACTAAGATCGTATCGGCTTTATCGATAACATGATTATTGGTTAAAACTAGGCCTTGCTTGCTGTCAATAATAACGCCAGAACCCAAGCTGTTTTTTTGTTGCTGTTGGCGGGATTGATTAGGCACATTAAAAAGCTGCCTAAAGATAGGGTCCTGCATTAAAGGATTGTCGCTGATTTGAATGTTTTTCGAGGTAGCGATGTTCACCACCGCAGGCATGCTATGTTCTAGCATAGGCGCTAACGAGGGCAGGGCTTGAGTGCCATCGTAAGGGGGTAAGCCTGCAGCCTGGCTAAGAGAGTATACTGATAAAATAGATAATAAAGCTAAGGACTTTAATAAGTTTGTTTTCATCTGCAAGAGTCAAAGGTGAGTTAAACAGTCATAGATGACAATATAAGTACGAAAACGTTTAAATCAAGGCTGAAATATTTTCTGCTATGTGAATCCTAGTGGGTAAGTCGTCATTCTGGGATGGCGACTTACCGATTGTAAGTCATATGGAGCCGATATTATTAATGATCAGCGACTTTAATCAGCCAGCCGGTATTATCATCGCAACCTAATACGGCCTTTGCGCCCACATTGATTCTAATAAATTCGCCGGTGTATTCAGCAGGTAATTGAGCTTTAACTTTAAAAAAAGTACTGGTGGTTTCTACAGTAAAAGGTAGGGGCTGTTTTTTTGCAGTTAAGGTAATAGTCGTAGGATCTACCCAAGCGGATATTTTAATAAAAAACTCTGATTTCGGAGCGACTTCAATATTATCGGGAGCCTTATATTCAGGCAAATTAAAATCGGTGAAGCGTGGTTTTTTACAAGATTTTGCTAATTCTTCTGGGCTATAAGCTAAAGCTTGGCCACTTAAGGCGATAAGTGCTATCAATAACGCCGATTTTAATAGGTGGATCATATTCATGGTTATTCCTCAATCAAGGTTTGATGTTATTTTTATGTAACCTAGTAATGCAGTGGGTTACTTTAGATATATTTGCCATGAAATTCAACTATTTCATGCATCAGCCATCAATTAAATTGTAGGGCTGGATAAGGGGAGCGTAACCTGACATTTCGACGCTACGGAAACAGTTATGATTCATTTGTAGTGTTACGCTGCGCTAATCCGATTTACGAATTGCTGTCAGCAATATTTCGATAGCCGCCACGATAATATAAAAGTGGTTCGCCGGTTCGGCAGATGCTATCTTGAACTTCAGCAATGATAATCCAATGTGTACCTGCGCGTACTTTCTCTAGAACTTTGCAATCTAAAGACATCAAGCTGTCATTCAGTATAGGCGAACCGGTTATGCCGGCTTTCCAGCTGGTATTGTCAAAACGTTGCTGTTGGCTAGCGCCGCCGGCAAATTGATTAGAAACGTCTTGCTGATCTGAAGTTAAAATATTAACAGCAAAGTAACCGCTTTCTTGTATGCCTAGGCCGGTATCGGCTGCATCATTAATACACACTAGAATTTGTGGAGGATCAACAGAAACGCTACTAAAGGCGGTGGCTGTCATGCCTTGAGCGCCATATTGTTCAGAATAAGTAGTGACTACGGTAACGCCGCTAGCCCATAGTTGTAGCGCTTTTTTAAAATCATCAATACTAACAGTCATTATGTTCTCCGATTATTGATTTGAGTCTATAGAGTCTTTAAGTGCACACATTGAAGGCAATGTTTAACTTAACTTGCGCTTATAGTACAACACCCTAGTCGCCTTGTTAACAAAACAGCGACGCATTGATGATGTGTAATGCAAATAAGCATAAAAAATTAAGACGGATTATTAAATTAGCTGGGAGCTTGCAGAGGAAATAGTGGTTAATCTTGACTAGATAGCCAAAAGTTCGTGATTGATACAGATCATTACTAACGGATCATACAGCAATCCATGTTTGATAGTGGCTGGTGCTAGCTAATCAGCCAACAACTGATGATTGGCAGGGATAGATTCTAGTTGACCATAGAAGGTTCTGTATTTGGCAGGAATTATTTTTTGCTGACCATGCAATGCTCTGTCTCTGACAGGGACTATTTCCTGTCAGACTAGGAATGATCTACGATCTAATAGAAATGCTCGCTACTTATAAAGCATCGGTGCCTAATTATTGGACTAGGTTGTTTATATATTAAGGAATGTTGCTGGTGAAATGAGAGTTGTTGCTAAGTGCCAGTGCTTAGGCCGGTGTAGTTGGTGTTTTGTCCGGTGTAGGAGACTTGCGGGCAAAGCGTTGTGCAAGACTGTCTAAATGTTCATCCAAAAGACCATTTTTATCTGCGAGCTTAGCGACTTGATAAACGACTAACGTCTGGCTGTAAGCATCGCTGCCCACCGCCATAAAGGTATCTTCTAAGCGCTTCATAAGTTGGCGCATAGCTAAAACAATGGGTTCTAGTTGCCTAACTAAGGTTACTTCTTGGTTGTATTGATCAAGATCAAAATTTCGTGGCAGTATGCCTGGGTTCTGACTGGCTAATACTAAGCCATGGTCTATAAAGGCGCGGCTTTTGTCGCCTAATTTGGGTAAGCTACGTCGGTCGGCAGTGGTTAAGTCAAGTAAGAACGGTAGTTTGCTTTGAATATCGGTAATCGTTTGTAATAGAACTTTTTGTTGATCGACAGGTAATTCGCCGATGATAAGATTGTTAATCATAAGTACCTCTTAAGTTGAGAAGAAACATATAAAGTTTGTATCGCAAAAGATGTTTTAAGTACTTTTGCAGTATTTTGATGCGCTAACAGATTTTATTGATAGATAGAGGCTAAGAAGAGCCGCCAGTTAGATGGTAACACAGAAAAATATAAAAAGAATTAACTTGTGGGTTAGTTTTTATTGCGTTGAATTAAACAAGGTATTAAGTGACTGAGTGGTAGGTCAGAGGCGAAAGTTGATTGGGGGTAATCAACGCTCTGTAATAGGCCCTTAGTATTGATTGACTAAGGGCGATTGCTAGATTATAGCTATATATGATCATCCATTATAAAAACATGGCGTTCAATTTATTTATTTTCTAGTCCTGATAAGCCGACAATAGACCAGTTATCAAAATCGAGTATGCCTTCTTGATCGTCACCGTTATTGTAGGTGATGCGGCAAGTGTAGTTTTTTGAAGTAGTATTTGAAGTTTGATCTGTAATGCTAAATTCACCATGGATAATAAAATCGTAATTACCCATAGACCAAGCATTGAGTGCTTTTTCAGGAAAACTAACTACCGTATCTGTGCCTAGTTTTGATTTAATCTCATTATTGCAATGCAAGTAGGCAATCGCTGTTAAAGGGGTAGATATAGGTAGTTGACTCGCTTGGTCTTTGCTGTCGACCAGAAAAAGATCGGATGCTGCAACTTTGTACATTAATGGCATAACCAGTTTATATTGGCTTAAAAGTAGTGCTATAAATGCAAGGATAAATAGTAAGTTTTTGTACTTTTTCATAGGGTTATAGTATTGATTTAATAATTATTGTTAGCACTATAATATAAGATAATTCCATTAGAACTCAGCTTATTAGTAAGCGCTAAGTGTATCACCTCTTTATTTAAAGGCAAGGAGGTAAAGCTTGGTTTAGATAGTGGCTAGGTACTGTCTATGTTCAACGTTATTTAATTAGAAATAAGCTAGCTAGACCTAAAAAAATAAAGAAGCCCATGGAGTCGGTGACGGCTGTCAAAATGACACTAGTGCCTACTGCGGGATCTTTGCCGAATTGATGGCGTAATAAGGGTATACCAAGGCCAAAAATAACAGCAACGAGCAAGTTAATAAACATAGCGGTTGCCATGACAGCGGAAAGTGCGATGTCTTGATAGAGCAGTAGGCTTAATAAACCCATAATTAAGCCGATAAAAATACCATTGATGATGGCGAGTTTAAGCTCTTTTTTTATTAATCTGCCCACATTGCTTGGCGTGACTTGCCCTAAAGCGAGCGATCTTATGATTAACATGCTGGTTTGATTGCCGGTATTGCCGCCCATGGCTGCAATGATGGGCATTAATGAGGCTAGCGCTACTAATTGCAAGATGATATCCTCGAAGACACCAATAATACGTGTAGATGCGAAGGCGGTGGCAATATTGATTAATAACCAACCCCAGCGATTTCTCGCGCTTTTCCAAACACTAGAAAATAGATCTTCTTCTTCGCTAACGCCGGCTTGGCTGAGTATATCTTCATTTGATTTTTCGCGGATATAGTCAAGTATATTGTCTACGCAGAGTCGTCCTTGTAATTTGTTTTGTTTATCGACTACGGGCGCCGAAATAAGGTTATAGCGTTCGAAGGCGCGTACGGCTTCAGCCGTTTCTTGATCAATTTGGAATCGTATAAAATCAGTCACCATGACCTCAGCAACTTGCTGTGAGGGTAGGTGGGTTAGTAATCTTTGTAGCGGCAATATGCCCTGAACAATATTGTTTTGGTCAACAACAAATAATTTGTCAGTGTGGCTGGGTAGTTTTCCTAAGCGGCGTATATAAGCAATGATGGCCTTTAGGTTAAGGTCATTGCGGATAGTAATCATGCCGAAATCCATCAGGGCGCCTACTTGGGTTTCTTGATAGGATAAAATATCGTTTAAATGTTGACGATCTTCGCTGTTCAATGAGCGAAGTATTTTTAGCATGGTTCTTTTAGGGAGGGTGGCTGCTAAATCCGCTATTTCATCCGTATTTAATTTGCCAGCGACTGTGGCGAGTTCTTCGGCGGCCATGCCTGAGATGAGCGTTTGCCTGACGGCGTCGGAAACTTCGAGTAAGATCTGTCCATCATGACTAGACTTGATAGCATTCCATACGGTTTGGCGCTCATCTAAAGGTAATGACTCTAAAATAAACGCGCAATCAGCAGGATGAAGTTGGATAAGTTTTTCTTGTAGCCGACTCTGATGTTGATTTTGCAGCATGGCTGCAATAAGTTCGTGGTTTATTGAGGGGCCACGCTGAACCAACGCTGTTTCTATGCGTTGCTTTTCTAGTAAGCTAATGATTTCTTGTAATTGATGATCAAGAAATTGTGCTGAATGGATTTGTTCAGTAGCTTCCATAGTGCTAGGCCCATTATTAAGTTTGTGATAGTTGATTTACTGTGAACATAAATCAAATTGTAGCTAGCTTTGTTTTATCTTGATTAATAATAGCCTTTATTTCAGAGCTTAAGCTTTTTTACAAAAATCTAAATCAACACTAAGTTATCTCTGTGTATCATTTCTGAATCATCTGCATAGCCTAGGATTTTCTCAAATTCTGTGCTGTTTTTACCGGCTATGAGTTCTGCGTCTGCATTGCCATAGTTAATGAGTCCACGTGCAATCTCGATTCCTGATTCATCTTTGCAGGAGACTAATTCGCCGCGTTCAAAATGTCCTGAGATGGTTTTGACACCAACGGCCAATAAGCTTTTGCCGTCACTTTTTAAGACTTTAACTGCGCCTGCGTCGAGTATTAATTGTCCTTTGACTTGCAATTGCCCAGCCAACCAGCGTTTTCTTGCGACTAAGGGTTCTATGTCTGGCAGAAAGTGTGTGCCCAAATTGCTGCCTGATATGACCTTAGTAATGATATTGTCAACAGCACCTGCAGCGACGACTGTGGCAGCACCTGAACGAGAGGCTAGCCGTGCAGCACTTACTTTGGTGGACATGCCGCCACGACCTAGTCCGCTACGGCTATCGCCGGCCATCGATTCTAAGCGAGGATCATTCACGCTAATTTCAGAAATTAATTGTGCGTCTGGATATAGGCTGGGATCGCCGGTAAACAAGCCTTGTTGGTCAGTAAGAATAATGAGTAATTCAGCTTCAACTAAATTAGCTACTAAGGCCGCTAAGGTGTCGTTATCACCAAAGCGGATTTCTTCGGTAGCCACGGCATCATTTTCATTAATAACCGGAACGACGCCAAATTTTAATAACGTTAATAAGGTGCTGCGGGCATTTAAATAACGCTGCCGGTTAGATAGGTCATCATGTGTGAGTAAGACTTGTGCAGCATGCAAGCTATGTTGCTGAAAATTATCATCAAAAACGCGCACTAAACCCATTTGGCCGACGGATGCGGCCGCTTGCAGTTCATGCAGTGTTTTTGGTCTAGTTTTTAAACCCAGACGACTCATGCCTTCGGCGACTGATCCTGAAGAAACTAGAATGACATCAATAGATTGATGTCTTAACTCAGCCATTTGTTTAACCCAGGCGGTGATAGCGACTTTATCTAGTCCTAGGCCGCCCTTGGTTAATAATGAGCTGCCTATTTTTACAACAACTCGTTTAACTTTTGTAAACTCATTCCTGCTCACTTTTGTTCCGCCGTTGTTCTTCTAAAAAGTTCATGATGGCAAACATTAAGGCTTGTGTGCCTTCGCCATTAATGGCTGCAATTTTAAAAACAGGGCCTTTCCACTCTAATTCATCAATAATCGCTTGGCAGTGTTCTTCAGCTTCATCGTAAGGTAAGCGGTCAATTTTATTCAGTACTAGCCAGCGTGGTTTGTTGGCTAAATCATCGCTCCATTTTTTGATTTCATGAATGATTTTTTTCGCCGCTTCTACGGGTGTATCCATGCTTTCATAGGGGACTACATCAACTAAATGCAGTAATAATCCGGTGCGTGACAAATGCTTAAGAAACTGTAAGCCTAAGCCTGCGCCTTCCGCTGCACCTTCAATAACACCCGGTATATCAGCAATCACGAAGCTACGTAAGTCGTCAACACGGACTACGCCCAAATTGGGATGTAAGGTGGTAAAAGGATAATCTGCTACTTTAGGCGTTGCTGATGAAACGGCGCGTATCAGGCTAGACTTTCCGGCGTTGGGCATGCCTAGTAAGCCCACATCGGCAATTAGGGTAAGCTCTAAAAGTAGAATGCGATGTTCGCCTTCACTGCCTTTGCTGGCTTTTTGAGGTGCTCTATTGATACTGCTTTTAAAGCGAGTGTTACCTAAGCCATGAAAGCCGCCTTTTGCAACCAGCAGTGTTTCGCCAACCTTGGTAAGGTCGCCTATGATTTCGCCGGTATCTTTTTCGGAAACTTGTGTGCCTAAAGGGACGGGTACATAACAGTCATCACCTTTTTTGCCTGTGCAGTTACGACTCATGCCATTTTGTCCGCGTTGAGCTCTATGCACGGCATGATATCTAAAATCTACCAGTGTATTTACATTTTCAACGGCGATTAGATAAACGCAGCC
>Ga0214219_1000742_pt1 | contig 11733 bp, 17 predicted proteins | sample TroBogypolimnion_26_FD_153057 | JGI IMG/M metagenome (GOLD analysis project Ga0214219, IMG submission 153057) | Freshwater microbial communities from Trout Bog Lake, WI - 25JUL2007 hypolimnion | ecosystem: Environmental > Aquatic > Freshwater > Lake > Hypolimnion/Profundal zone | place: Trout... | reverse complement strand
CCGCAAGACAACCAATCCCTCTAGCTTATCTTTTGGCCCGATGACGCCAATAATACCGTTGCTTTGTGTCAATTGTGGCCACAGTGCTTCGGCAACCTTAACGTCATTAAAGTCAAACAAACCATTCTCTTTATGGACAATACGCGCCAAGTCCATAATGCCGAATAGGTCGTTTCTGGTGGCAACCCTGACGCGGGCTGGGGTAGTAATTAACTCAATTTTGCGGTTCTTTCGTGCACTCTTTGACAGACGAACACGCTTTTTAGTTTCTACAATTTGCATTTATTAGTCCTTTACTTGGGTAGGAAACATACGTTATGATCGAATCATGAAACATGATCACCTTATTTTGAACCTTCGATATGAGCCAGAAACAGGCTTGTTCTTTTGGCTTTCTGCACGACCAAGGATTCGTGTAGGCAACCAAGCTGGCTATCTAAAGAAAGATCGCGGATATACGTATATTGAGTTTGATGGAAAGTCATATGCGGCTCATCGTTTAGCATGGTTCTACGTTACAAAAGAATGGCCTAAAAATCAAATTGATCATATTAATGGTAATAGAAGTGATAATAGAATTGAAAACTTGAGAGAGGCTACCAATAGTCAAAATAGAGCAAATTCTAAATCTACAAACAAAAATGGTCTTAAAGGGGTGAAATTTATCCCTTGGATAAAAGAAGGAGGAAGATGCTGGCAGTCTCAAATTACCCATAACAAAAAAGTTCTTTATTTGGGTTGTTACCATACCAAAGAAGAAGCGCATGAAGTTTACCTTAAAAAAGCAAAAGAACTGCATGGCATCTTCTCTAGAGCCTAATCTTTACGAGGGCCGGGTAGTTTACTCAGTGTCTTTATTAAGTCCTTACGAGCCAAAACGACAAGATCGTCCAACAAATTATGGCCATGATCGATATCGCCACCACCAACTGAAGTGACAACACTAGGAGGAATAACATATTCCCCTCCAGCAGCGACAATAGGCGCGAGAGCGCCACCTTTATGGCCCGCCCTCCATTTTCTACGACTATCTCTGGAAACCATAGAATTATGATCGTGACAAAAACTATCCAGAACATCAAGCCCTGCATCGGTATTTCCCTCACCTAATGCCGACACGATATCAGCCGGAATGACATATGATCCAGCCGGAACATGCATATTAAGATGGTCAGTTCGGCCAGCTACGGCGGCATGAATTGGTCCGATATGAACACGCGAATCATGCGCCGCACGATCCGGGACGTCTGAGTTGGTCAACGGGTCTGGAATATCACCGCCAGATGCTTTCTTGGGACGAGCAACATTCAATGCAGCTGCTATGGCTTGATCCTGTGGATGTTTATTTGCCAACATTTCCTTAATGTTGGCTGAGATTGTTGCTGGCGATGCGCCTTTTTGTAGAGGCATGACCCCATCCCTTCTTATTTTCAGAATAATGTTCCAAAGCATGACAATTTGGGCATAGAATTTCTAAATTGCTCAAATCATTGTTTCTTCGATCTCTATCAGCATGATGAATGACTAATATTTCAGGGTGCTCATCATAGCTGCACCTTATACAAGATTTTAACATATTTCTACGTTTCATCCATGATTTTACTGATGGATAATCTCCAGAAATAGGTTTTTCTGTTCTAGTCGCCAAACCGCGACAGAGCAAACTGCATGTTTTTGTTTTGTAGTGTGAGTGAGATGGGGGGCGGCGATATTCTTTACTGCATATATCACATTTTAAGATAACGGTTCCCTTTTTAGCCATTGATTTATAATAACAGCTTCGAGAACAATATTTAGCTACATCTGCCCGACATCTAGCTGCAAAAAATGTAGACTCGCAAATTGTGCAAGTTTTTTCTACATCTTTTTGATGGCCAGCATTTAACGGCATAACGACCTCAACTATAGGATACGGCTACAATCATGCCGCTTCCGGGAGTGACAACAATGCCATTATTGACAGGCATATTAATAGTGTAAATTCCAACAGTATTTGGAATTATAGCCAGACGAACACCATTTACTGCTGTAGCCACTGAATTTGCATCGTATATGGTTCCAGTAGTGGTTCCGGCTACAATGACACTAACTTTAGCAACCCATCCAATCGGCGTAGAGAAGTATGTCGCAGCAGAAACTTCATAAGTATTTACTGTTCCGGCAAGATTCTGCGTCGTGTGGTTCAAGGCGTTGATGCCTTGCACACCGTTTTTCTGGGTAGTTAGGATATCGTCTAAAGATGCGATGGTAGCCTCCTATTAAAATTTTCCGTCAAGTTGGTAACGATAACGAATCGCACCAAGACGCCAGAAAGTACCCACATCGTTAGATGATACAGCAATTGACATAAGACGCGCCCTAATACGGACTGATATGTATTCAGTCGCCTGTGTCATGGTATATGGACCATAAGCCGTCACAGCATCGCCGGGGTAGTTCGTCACATAAAATGTGATTTTAACTGTAGCGTTCTGCGTACCGCTATAAGTTCCCCACTTCATGTCTGGCCAAATTTGATCAATGAAAATCAAATTATCCGCCTCATTCAGTTGGAAAAAACCAGTTTGGAACGAAGACAGCATAGCAGTGGTTGAAGTTCCACTTGCTGCGTCATTTCCTATTTCGTGCTGATAAAGATAGTTATCAGAGCCAGCACCAATGGGAGGCCCAAGAACAGATTGATCAATCCAAGCAGTACGGCCAAGAGTACCATAGTCCCACTGTTGGAGGACTGTGTTGTATTTGACATAAGAGTCATTCTCCGTCGAACTTGCCGATGGATAATACCAAGTTACTTCGTTGAACTGAGAGTTAACAGCGCAACATACCTTATTAAGATATGACGTATTAATGTTCTGGAAGATAACATCCCAAATTGGACATGGGATACTCTGTGGGCCAGAACCCATTGACATAAAGAACTGCTTTTGGCTCATCCAAAAGATAGCACCATTAAGTTGGCCAATGCAGTGACGCGATATAGCGCCGCAGTTTGATCCAATTTTATTGAAGCCATAGACGAATGGTGCGCCAACATATTGCATGGCCCACAGATCAAGATCAGTCCAAAGCAAACCTTGCTGTGGCCCTTGAATACCAGCAACAATCTTAGAACCAGTAGGAATGCGATATGAACCTGCCTGATTCGTTGGCGTGGCATTCCATACAGTAAAATCTTCAATATCAGACCACCGAACCAATAGTGGATCAGGCGCGAGTGTGAATGATGATCCGTATGCAATGACTTGACGCTCTGGCATAGCAACGAAAATGCCACTGTTAACTAATGGACCATTGCCGCCAATGATCTGAGCATTTTGAAGTTGACCACCCGGTTGCCAATAATAGATTGCACCACCAGCGGGACAAGCAATTAAATCTTGCCCAAAGTTATCCAAGGTCCAGTCCGTTGTCGTTATTGGCGTTCCGGGCGTTGATGGTTGAGTTGTACCAACACCAAAACCACCCGTGCCAAACCCACCAACACCGAAGCCGGTACCCGTAGGCTGTGGGCCTAAAGCAATATAAAAAGTAGAACTGATATTGCCAGAGTTGATGGAAACAGGACCAGCCGTAGAAGTAGCCGAATTGGCTGCGGAGAACGTAAACGTATTTACCGTTGGAACGGTAAGAACGGTATACAGGCCGGACAAAGTAAGGCCACCAAGTGTTGTCGCAACGCCAACATAAAATTGATCACCAACATTATAACCGTGATTATTTAATGTTGCCGATATGATTGATGAACCGCTAGTCGTTGAAAACGCATAGGATGCACCACCGTTTGATACCGTAGATGTTGCCAGCGCGCTTGCATTGATCGTGTAAGTAGTTCCACCAGCCGTATAGATAGAATACGGGCCAGTTAAAATTAAACCACCCACTGATACAGGCGTTACAAACTCAACATAATCCAAAACAGATGACGTTATTCCAGCGTCAATAATAGTAACTGTGTTGGAGCCACTCGTCGTTGAAAAGTTTGGCGCTGGATTAGTTGTCGTAATTTGAGGCGTAATATCAACTAGGTTGTTACCTGTCAGAACACTTAAAGATGATTCAGCACCGATACCAAGGTGATTCGTGGCATTAAGATCAGCCCAACCTTTAAGAGCACGAGTCTTAGACGAAATAGCAGAATTATAGTAAGCCACCCAGCCGCCCAACTTTTGAGCCAAGCCAAGTCCCATACGTTCTGGCAAAAAACGAATCAAAGCAGATGATGAATAAGCAGCCTCATTTAACGCCAATGTGGTGTTGGTTTCTACGCCGGGCTTCAACTTAATCGTGTTATGGGGCATTAGGATGCCTTCCAAAAAAGATGGTTATCTTGGATTGGAACATTACATCCCTTGCTAAGATTTTCAAATTTTGTAATCACTTGCAAATTCCATGGTACATGCAAACCATTAAATCCATCGCCATGTAATGGGTGGATATGATCCACATGGTGAATTACCCCGGTTTGGACAGAACGTGCTGTAGCTATATCATATATCTCTTGAATTTGCGCTAATTGAATTGCAGACAACCAAAATGGAGTAGCATTGATTTTTAAAGCACGACGTGTCGCCGAACGAACTTTATAATAAGGCTTATTGTTTTCATAATGATTTCTCATATATGAGTTATGCTTTACTCTATTGACACTAATCCAATCATTAGATTTTTTAATAATAACATCCTTGTTTTTATTATAATGCAGTTTTCTTTTTTGTAATTCATTTTCTCTATTGAGATAATATCTATCTTTGTCTCTTTCTAAATGAGTTTCTTTGTTTTTGTCTCTATATATTTTTGATCTTGTTTTTGCAGTATCCTTGTTTAATTGATACCAATCTTTTGCTTTTTTCAAATCACATTTTTTGCAATTGTAATGGTGACCATCTTTCCTTGAGCGATTTAATGAAAAATCGTTCAATGATTTCATCTCTTTGCAAATATTGCAAATTTTTGTTTCCATTTTTTTACCTTGATGGGGTAGCAACAGGAGATTGAGAATAAGAAGTCCAAGCTGCATCTTGATATTTTTTACGATTTTCTTCAGACAGAGCAGACCTAAGAAGAACTTGATACTGGCTCTCATAACTTTGAGCCATCTGCGGATCATCTGACATACGGCCAAAGTTGCGCTGATATGCAGAAATATAGATCATGGAAGCCATAATCATCATATCTGGCAAATTAGTAGAGATATATGTCTGCGTATTCGTGGCCGACAATGGAGCCGAACGAACTGTACCCGTCAAACGAACCTGATAAGACGAATCAGGAATAGGGCCGACAACCATAATTTGAGATGTGTAACCAGTAGTAGCAGCGTCACCACCATATTCAGCGTAGTAGGCTGGCAATCCAGTAGCTGAACCGCTGCTGTATACATTTTGAATGTATTCCTTGGTCACCGGCAACAATGGCGATGATACACCCGATCCAGTGATAACTTCCATCGTCTCAGTCGTTACAAACTGTGTCTGTGGAATTGTAAACGTACCGCTATTAGCCGTCAGCGAGTAAGCCGTCGTGCTAATCTGGGTGGAAAGAAAATCAAGGTCACGCTGCATACGCAATTCAGCATATGAGATCATTTGAGGCAGAATGATCTGATAATTTGGATCAGTGGTAGGAACCACAGCCATCGTAGCAATCTGCTGGACGTATGTATTGTAATCCATGACTATCCAACCATGTTAAATGCCGCTGTTTCAACCTCAGAAACGCGGCGCGACCAACCTTTTCCAAAGTTAGCATAGTTTGATAGAGATTGTAAGAAGGCTAAACGGGCTTCGCAAACTCTCGTTGCAACATCGCGAGGGTTTGACGTTTCAAGAGCACTAAGTGTGGCTGGCCCGATTTGTCCGTCCGCATTAACATTGAGAACCGTTTGAAGGGCTTTCGCTGCGCGGGACGGCCCCGAATTAATGGCAAAATCAAATACGGCATAATCCACGCCCATAGGTAGATCGTCACCCTTTACCGTATCCCAATATTTATCTTTGTACAGCGGCATGACATCATTTGGCGTCAAAGCCATAATGTCGCTCTTTGTTACCGCATGTCCAACATACTGTTCCCAAACTGCTTTAGTGCATCCTAAGTTGGTCGCACCGCCGGGGTCTTTTGAGTTATCCGTGTAACCGCCTTCATTTTTTAAAACTAATGCTAGGCACCGCTCAAAATTTCCAATCATATCAATTCTCTTGCGTGTTCAATCCTGTGGCAATTTGCACAAAGTAAAATACATTTTTTTGTTTCCTTAATCAGTTCTTCAAAAGATAAATTTTGTATTTTATCAGTAATACTAAATTTTTTTTTTGAAGGGTCTAAATGGTGAAAATCAAAAGCCGCATGATGGTAAGTGTTTTTGCATACCGTGCATTTACCGCCCATCATTTCTATTAACTTTAACTTAATATTTTGCCTATTCCAAGTTCTCCAATGGTTAACACAATAACCATTACCATAATGTTTCTTACCACAATCTTCAATTTTACATTTTCTGTTTTTGCCTTGAATTCTAACTGGCGAATCCATGTTTAAACCTTTGCGCATTCTTAGGTAGTGCGCATTGCATAAACCTTTGCATAAAGCGGGTTTTAAGCATTCAACCGCAGAACATTCAAATTTTAAATTGATATTCATTAGTTATGCCTTTGGAGCCGGTGTATGCTGATGTGATGAACCAAAATAATACGACAATACTAGTGTCAATGAGGCATCTAGCGTTCCCAATACACGGGCAATAAGTTCACGCATGGTATCGGGAATGACACTATTAAATAGATGCCACTGGATAAAAACCCAAGCTAGGATAACCACAATAGCGATGACACGGGGCGTCCAATCATGCGTCTGAATCTGCATGTTACGGGCGCTATTACGGTCACTAGCCGCAATCTTTTCAAGGTCAATATCAAGTGACTTCATTTGAACTTTGAAGTCAGCGTCAATCTTCTTGAGTGCCGTTAGTTGATCTGGAGTGGCTGTACCCATTGCAGCCATGATCTCATCTTCAGATGCATCTTGATGACCAAACAAGGCACTAGATACAGCCTTAACAGCCATTCCAGCTAGTGGTCCGCCTAAAGCACTGGCTATGGTTGGGGCGACCTGACCAATCAGTGGGCCAAAAGTTTTGAGAAAGTCCATGTTATTTCACCGTAATCATAAGGAAAACACCAATAGCTGCAATTCCAAGCAACAAAACGCCAACAATGCTACCGATCACAATTATGTCTTGCCTGTTTTCTTCCTGTTGCTTCATCGCCAGCGCCGCTTCTCTTGCTGCTTCTTTTCTCATCTCAATGACCTGACGTTGGATGCTTTCCCATGCAGCCCTACCATACTGGCCAACAAACATATTCTTAACATCAAGCGCCATCTGTTGCGCCTTGGCTTTTACCGCGTACATCTTTACGGCTTCAGCTTCAAAGTCAGCCTGAGATTGAAACATCTTCTTTTTTCGAGGAGATGACGCAATCTGAACAATTTGAGCAACACGGCCAAAAAGGGTTCCGACCTTCTCAGCCGTGTCCATAACATCATTACCCGCATCAACCGCTGACTTAATGCTATTATAAATAGCAGTAGCCCCAGCTATGAGGGTAAACGGGTCCATATTATTCCGTAGGAGCGCCAGCTAGAGTTTCGGCTGGAGCTTCTGGTGCGGCAGTGGACGCTGCTAATTCTACTTGTGGCTTAGCTTGCCCATGAAGTGCTGCAATAACATCCGCAACTTCAGCGTAAACGCCGTTAGCCAGATGCTTTAAAATTGCATTAACATGAGCGACAGTTAATTTAAGATCAAGTTCAAGGTTTTCCATTTTATCCTCTTAGAAAGGTGGCAATTGCGGTTGTGATACAGGCTGAGATAACTGCGCTATTTGCGCCGATATCCCCATTTCTACGGCTGGCATACTAATGCAATCCGCCACCCACTTATAAGCCATTTCTTGGGTGATGTCAGCATATGGAACAAATTCTGCTGGGCTAGGCGTACTTAACTTTGCAGTACCAGATGCTGATGACGAGATAGTTCCATCAGTTCCAGTGCATACCCAATTAATAGCCGTAACCACATTGGCTAAACCATCATATACTGGCGTCACTATAAACTGAGGGAATGTCCAAGTAAATTGCATTACGTGTATTCCCAAATGCGAATCATGCCTTGGTAACCATTGCCGCCGGGTTCAGTTGGCGCACCACTATAAGCGTTGTTATAAGCGCCTGACCCGCCAGCACCCCAACCAAAACCATTATATCCACCACGGATTTGTTGATAAAAAGGGTTTGAGTATCCTCCCCCCATAGTAATTCCATAAGGAGTATCTACGCAGCCACCGTACCCAGAACCACCAGCAGGAATTATTGGGGTAATTGAATAATCCATATTCGTAGCGGTTCCGGTTGACCCGTTAGTTCCAGCCCCGCTTCCACTGTAAAGACCGCCGCCACCGCCAGAAACAGAATATGTTGTCCCAGAAATTGTTATGGACGACGTTCCACCTGCACCACCATTGTAAGAGCCGCCATTTCCACCTGATCCCGCAGCACCAACAGCGTAAGTATATCCTGTAGATGGGGCGACTGTAGCGTATTTAACAGCAAAGAGTGAACCGCCACCTCCACCGCCATAACTTGTTCCGCCAGTCGACCCCGCAACACCGCCACCGCCACCGCCACCGCCAATCATTTCAATAAGAATGTGATTACAGCCAGCCGGAGTTGTGTAAGTTCCACCGCCCGTATTGGTAAGGACTTGCGGGGCGCGGATTAATGTTCCACCGGATGCCAAGGATGAGGACGTCCATGTAGTCCCGTTAGATGTAAGTACGTTGCCGCTTGTGCCGGGGGCCACAAATTGGACTGCACTGGTTCCGTTACCAAGAATAACATTGTTGGCCGTAAGCGTTGAAGCGCCCGTACCACCGCTTGAAACGGCTAAAACTGACGAAATTAATCCATCATCCGCCTTTTTTACGTTTGTCCCGTCGCAATAGACAAGAATGCTATAACCCTGTGGGCAAGATACAGTAGTTCCAGCGGCTGCATTACTGCCGTTATTTGATCCCAATAGGACGGTATACGCGCCAGACGTACTATTGGTAACAACCCACATACCTGCCACGCTTTGAGGCAATAGAACGGTCTGGTTAGCGGCCAATGTTCCGGTCAGATTGAAACGCATGGCTTGCGACGTAGAACCCGCCGCGACAGCACTTGGGGCTGCAATATTGGTATATGTTGGCGTTGAACTAGTGCTTACTGAAACACCGGTCGTATTGCCAAAAATCTGATCAAGAATGGTGGAGTTATAATTGAGCGGCTGATCCCAAGTCGGGGATGTGCTGTTATATGCTGGCTCGTTAAGCGCAAGATTAGTCGTTGTTGACATCTGATTTGCCTTTCTTGCCTAACAAACTTTGAACTGTATCGGTCTCGTAAATTTTAATTCCGTACCAAATAATAGGGAAAAACGCGCCAACTTCCGGTATCCAACCCATAAGAGTACCCAATGCAGCGGACAGCGAAAGCCAATCCATGAAATGTTTAACGCCTGTATCAATGTGATCAGTCAGGGTCATGGTTGAAAATCCCGAATAATGGCCGCAAAAATGTTCCGGTTGATTGATAGTACACCAAAGCAACGGACATTCCAATCCCCGCAGTTTTTTGAGTTTCTAATTGCATTTTTATAATTCCACCCAATTTTTACTGTTTTCGTCCCAAATGTATGATTTACCATCATTTGGGCGTTGAACCGGAGATTCCCATAACCAAGTTGTTTGGTTTAAAGTCCAAGAAGAAAACGGTTGAGGCGCATAAAATACATCATGCGTTGCATCATAAATATATCCAATACCTGCATGATTACCGCGCAATGCCACACCACCATCAGGCTGCCCATCTTGGCCGTAATGAATGCCGCCACGGGTGTTATAAGATGTTTGAACCCATTCAGAAGGCGACCCAAAAAGGCCAGAATCAATAACATCTTGTTCCGCAACAATAACTTGCGTGACAATACCGTTTTCTATTTGGGCAAAATGACTCATGCTACGTACGTCCCTGAGCCAGTAAATTTAATAATTGTATTACTACCAGATGTCGTAATGGTCGGAGAGCCTGTCACTGAGCCTGTATAGCGCGATGTTGGGACAGAAATAATTACAACACCAGAACCACCTGCGCCGCCAACATCTGGGGACGCACCGCTGCCGCCGCCGCCATTTCCAGTGTTCGCGCCCCCAGCGGCTCCATTCCCTGTATCTGTTCCACCATAACCACCGCCGCCTGAACCTCCGGTTGAATAAGTTAAAGCAGAGCCAGTAATAGAATTTGAAGTTCCAGCGCCTGCCGCGCCGCGACTTGAAGTGGTAGAATTGCCGCCGCCGCCGCTTGATCCGCCGCCGCCGCCGCCGTAAAGATTAGCAGAGATACCAATAGCATCAACTGAACCATTACCTCCTATTGAACCTTGACCAGAAGTTCCTGTCCCACCAACTTTTTGGGTTTGACCGCCACCACCGCCGCCGCCCGATCCGCCATTTCCACCATTTGAATTAAACCCACTTCCATTACCGCCGCCTATTGCAGTTGTAACACCGGTAAAAGAAGAATTAGACCCACTTGCTGCAATTGCCCCGCCACCGCCTACTGTTGCAGTGTAAGTTGAACCGGAAGAAAGAGAAAGTGTACCCGTTAGGTACCCTCCGGCCCCGCCGCCGCCGCCAGCATTTGAACCACCGCCACCGCCTCCTGCAACAACAAGGTAAGTAGATGTATAATTGGGGGCAGTCCCTGTAGTGCTATAAAAATCTGACATATTAATTGTGCCAGATGAAAATGTTCCAGAAGATCCATTAGAATAATAATAAGTCTGCCCACGATACGAATTAAGATTATACGACGCAATATTGGGGAATGCGTTGTATATATCCACCATCGTAATTGTGCCTGAAGCGGGGCAGTAAGTAGACATTATTTGCCCTCCAACCGCTCAACCTTAGCATTAAGTTCTTTAATGGCCTCAATTAGCAATGGGACAATGCGTTCATAATCAATTGTAAGATACTGATTATCAATTGGTGCTGGAGCAACAATCTCAGGCAATATTTTTTGAACGTCTTGCGCCGATACACCAATTTCTCGTCTTACTTTGTAACCAAGTGCTTGTGCTGTTTCATTGGCTTCATAATAAAAACCAGTTAACGAAGACACTTTGTCCAACGCATTTTCAATATTACCAAGACGCGTTTTTAAGCGGTCATCAGAATAATAAGCCGTGACGTTCCCTGTGGCATATAATGTTCCACCAAGAAAAAGACTTGCGGAGGGCATATTATAATTTGTGCCATCATAATAAAGATAACGAGCACCACTGTTTCCAAGGAAAATAACGCCCGTTGACGGCGATCCTGACCGATAAGTTGTAATATCACCTGTTAAAGTTAACCCCGCAAAAGTCGGAGTATTCGCTGTCCCAACTGCCTGACCAATACTGAATGTTACAGCGCCAGTAGAACCAGAAACACTAACACCCGTCCCTGCCACCGCAGATGTTACGCCGCTATTGGTAACTGTAATGCCACCTGTCGATCCTGAAACAGAAATTCCAGTTCCTGCCGCAAGAGACGTAACACCAGAATTGGTAATAGTTACCGCACCAGTTGCACCAGAAACTGAAATACCCGTACCTGCAACCGCAGACGTAACGCCTGTGTTATTAAT
>Ga0214219_1000741_pt1 | contig 11734 bp, 14 predicted proteins | sample TroBogypolimnion_26_FD_153057 | JGI IMG/M metagenome (GOLD analysis project Ga0214219, IMG submission 153057) | Freshwater microbial communities from Trout Bog Lake, WI - 25JUL2007 hypolimnion | ecosystem: Environmental > Aquatic > Freshwater > Lake > Hypolimnion/Profundal zone | place: Trout... | reverse complement strand
AGCAGTATACAATTCTAAAGCAACTTCTAACTATGTCAAAATTGAAGATTCGGTATTAACTGGAAGTACTACTGCTCCAATCTATGAACCATCTGATAGTAACACTGGATTAATTACTAGAACAAACTATTTTGATACAAGAAAACAAAATTTACCAAACAGCACAGCAACTACAATAACTTCGTTATCAGCCGGTGCTGGAGTTGTTAGATATCAACTAACAGACTTGTCTAACAACTATAGAATTGGTGAATTAAAATATAACAACAGTAACGGTGTGCTTTCTTTTGATGACGAATGGACTGAACCACTGACTAGCATGGGCGCTAATCTTTATGCTACTGCCAGTGGCAATTTAGTTTGTACTCCCGGGAATGTAAATATTTCTCCTTACACTACAACCTTTAAATACAACATAACACAATTCGTATAAACAATGTTTCAACTGACAGCCGAGGATCGACTGAGATCCTGGCGTGAATTTCGAACTGGGCTAGATTCTTTACCTCTAGAAACGGCATTAACTCAAACTGCAGAGTTTTGGGCACGTGCTCCTTACGTTCCCTATTATCTAGACTACGATACTCCTGAAGTTTGGCCAGATCCATGGGCATTAATACACGAAAATTATTACTGTGATGTTGCAAGATGTCTGGGAATAGTGTATACTATGCAATTAACTGGACATAAAAAGAATTTAACTACTGAAATAAGAATATACGAAGATCCAGAAACTCGATATATGTATAATTTATCCTGGTTCGATCAAGGAAAATATATACTTAATTTGATTGACAACGAGGTAGTAAATATCGAACAGTTTAATAAATTGTTAACGTTAAAATATCGATTCACTGCAGAAGATTTACAATTAGAAAAATATTAAAGAGGTATCAATGACGACAATTCAAGTCACAAAAAGAGAAGGTCATAAAGAAGACCTCAACTTAGAGAAACTACACAAAGTAGTATTTTGGGCCACACAGGGAATAACTGGGGTTAGCGCAAGCGAAGTAGAAATCAAAAGCCATATTCAATTTTACAACGGAATTAAAACTAGTGATATTCAAGAAACTCTTATTAAGAGTGCAGCTGACTTGATTAGCGAAGAAACCCCTAACTATCAATACGTAGCCGGTAGATTAATCAACTATCATTTACGTAAACAAGTTTATAACAGTTACACACCTTGTAGCTTATTAGAATTAGTGACTCGTAATGTGGAGAATGGTTTTTACGACAAGGGCCTTCTCGCCGCCTACACCGCAGATGAGTGGAATACACTTGACAGTTATATCAAGCACGAACGTGATGAGAACTTTACTTATGTGGCCATGGAACAATGGCGCGGCAAGTACTTGGTACAAAACCGTGTCACAGGCGACATCTTTGAAACTCCGCAAATGGCTTATATGCTGATTGCTGCAACACTATTTCAAACATATCCTGCAGAAACACGTCTACGTTGGGTAAAGGATTATTATGATGCAACCAGCATGGGCGACATTAGCTTACCAACTCCGGTTATGGCTGGTGTTAGGACTCCGCAGAAGCAATTCAGCAGTTGTGTTCTTATCGAGACTGACGACAGCCTCGATAGCATTAACGCTACTGCTAGCAGCATTGTCAAGTATGTATCACAGAAAGCCGGCATTGGAATCGGTGCAGGACGCATTCGGGCGTTGGGATCACCCATCAGGTCTGGCGACGCCTACCATACGGGCGTAGTACCTTTTTACAAGTTGTTCCAGAGTGCAACACGTTCATGTAGTCAAGGCGGTGTACGCAATGGTGCTGCAACACTTTACTATCCCATCTGGCATTTGGAAATTGAAGATCTCCTGGTTTTAAAGAACAACAAAGGCACAGAGGATAATAGAGTACGTCACATGGATTATGGCGTGCAATTCAACAAATTAATGTACGAAAGACTCATCACAGGCGGCGATATTACCTGTTTTAGCCCCCACGATGTGCCAGAAATGTACGATGCTTTCTTCAACAACCAAGAACGCTTTAAAGAACTGTACGAGCGTGCAGAGCGCAATACAAAACTGCGCAAGAAAACGTTCAAAGCCATTGATTTGTTTACACGTTTTATGCAAGAGCGTAAGGACACAGGTCGTATCTATTTGCAAAATGTAGACCATGCAAATACACACAGTCCTTTCAAAGAAGAAATCGCTCCTGTTAAGATGAGTAACCTGTGTGGTGAAATTGACTTGCCTACAGTACCATTGAACGATATCAATGACGAGTTAGGTCGTATTGCCTTGTGTACATTGAGTGCAATCAACTGGGGCAATGTTAAATCGCCTGCAGACTTTGAAAAGCCTTGCACACTGGCAGTGCGCGGACTGGATGCATTGTTGAGTTATCAAAACTATCCAATCAAAGCTGCTGAATTGGCTACAAAAGAATTCCGTCCATTGGGAGTAGGTATCATTAACCTTGCTTACTTCCTGGCCAAGAACGATGTTGGTTACAGTGATCCTGCTGCATTGGCATTAGTAGATGAATATGCCGAAGCATGGAGTTATTACTTGATCAAAGCATCAGCAGACTTGGCCCGGGAACAAGGTGCTTGCACACGTTGGACTGATTTAAAATACGCCGATGGGCGTTTGCCCATTGACACACGTAAGAAAGAAGTCGATGAACTAGTGGCTCACCAAGAGCGTATGCCTTGGCGTGCTCTCCGCGAACAGATTCTGGACACTGGTATCCGCAATGCAACTTTGATGGCAATTATGCCTGCCGAGACTAGCGCACAGATAAGTAATGCTACCAACGGAATCGAACCACCACGTAGTTATGTCAGTATCAAGCAAAGCAAGCACGGTGTATTGAAACAGGTGGTTCCTGAGTTCCGCAAACTCAAGAACAAGTACGAACTGTTATGGGATCAACGATCTCCAGAAGGTTATTTGAAAATATGTTCAGTGCTACAGAAATACATTGATCAAGGTATCAGTACCAACACTTCTTACAATCCACGTTTCTACGAAGATGAAAAGATTCCAATGAGCGAGATGCTACAACACCTGTTGTTGTGTTACAAATATGGTGCCAAACAGTTATACTACTTTAACACCAATGATGGTCAGGGTGAAATTGACGTTGATAAACTCAATGCACAGAATCCATTACAAATCGATGAAACTATGGATCAAGAAGATTGTGATAGTTGCGTAATCTAAGGAATTATAAATGAGTGTATTTAATATTAAGAAAACAGATCATACCAAGAGCCTGGCGTTTTTGGACACTAACGGAACTCCAGCAGTTCAACGGTATGATGTGTTAAAGTACAGACAATTTGATAAATTAACAGATAAGCAGTTAGGATTCTTCTGGAGACCCGAAGAAGTAGATGTAGTACATGATGCCAAGGACTTCAAAGAACTCAGTGAATATGAAAAACATATCTTTACGTCAAATCTCAAAAGACAAATCCTATTAGATTCAGTTCAAGGTCGTAGTCCCAACTTGGCATTCTTGCCCTTGGCCACTATTCCTGAGTTGGAAACTTGGATCGAAACTTGGGCATTCAACGAAACTATTCACAGTCGTAGTTATACACACATTATTCGTAATGTGTATGCCAATCCCAGTGAAGTGTTTGATGAACTCATGGATCTGGATGAGATTGTGGCTTGCGCCACAGACATCAGCAAGTACTATGATTCATTGATTGAAGCATCGGGTTGGTATCGTATGTTGGGCTACGGCACACACTCTGTCAATGGCAAAACTATTGTGGTAGATCCATATGAACTTAAAAAGAAACTGTGGTTGTGTTTGAATAGTGTTAACGCACTAGAAGGCATACGTTTCTATGTGAGTTTTGCTTGTAGTTGGGCCTTTGCTGAACTTAAAAAGATGGAAGGCAATGCCAAGATCATTAAACTAATTGCACGTGACGAAAATGTGCACTTAGGATCTACTCAAACTCTGTTGAAACTATTGCCTCAGGATGATCCCGACTATGTCGCAATCAAAGCAGAAACCAAGGAAGAATGTACTCGCATGTTCTTGGCTGCTGCTGAGCAAGAAAAGAACTGGGCCAAGTACTTGTTCAAGGACGGATCAATGATTGGCCTTAACGAACAACTGTTGGCGCAGTATGTTGATTGGTTGGCATGCAAACGTATGACTGCGGTAGGCTTAGACTGTGGTATCAAGCCTGGTTCTAACCCCTTACCCTGGACTGCTAAATGGATTGCTGGATCAGAAGTGCAAGTGGCACCACAAGAAACAGAAATTACAACTTATGTGATTGGTGGTACTAAGCAAGACGTAGACAACAATACATTTAAGGGATTTAGTTTGTAAAATGGCAGTCGCGCATCGGTTTAATTACTCTGTGCCAGAGGGAAAAAAGTTTATTCAGTTTGAAGATTGGGTTAAAACCCTGTCTTCTGCCGAACAAACAGATTTTTATGCTTCTAAACAACGGCAAGAAGCGTACAGGCAAGAAGCAATTGATCGTGGCGACATGATACGTGATTTTAGTAGTGTTGATCCCAAGAATCCTGCTAGCCAACCCCTTTATGTGTGGAAAGATGAAGAAACTGCACGTAAAGGTAAACCTTTTGATCCAACTTGGAAAGAATATTGGAATAGATATTTGGCTGAAACAGGAATTGAGTTTGATATTATTGAAACAGAAATAAAACAATAAATACAATATATTAAAGGAGCATCAACATGCTAGTTCAAACGTTAACTTATACACCTGCTGCAGGCAAACCATTGGTTACTTTACCTGAGTGGGTCGAAACATTACCTGCAGATCAACAAACAGCTTTTGCAGCAGCTCAAGCTAAACAACAAGCAATTGACGATGCTAACATTGCATCCGGAGCACTAGCAGGACACGAGCCCGGCAAAGTCAAATGGAACAATGCAAATGTTAATGTTGAAGCTCATATTGATCCAGACTGGAAAGTATTTTTTGATAGGTACCTAGCAGAAACTGGAACTACACTAACTGTAGTAGAATCTAACGAATAATTAAAGAATGATAACAGTTTATAGTAAAAACAATTGTGCCTTCTGTGTGCAAGCTAAAAATCTGCTTGCTAGCAAAGGCATTGAATTTCAAGAAGTTAAAATAGACGAAAACACTGATGCACGTGACTTTATCCTAGCAGAAGGTCATCGCACAGTGCCTCAAATTTACCAAGACAATAAATTATTGGTCGAAGGTGGATTCAATGGATTGCGGAAACAGTCTGAAGAATTCTTTCAAACACTCAAAGGATAAAAATGTTAATTCAAAAAGGCTACGATGCAGGTGACATCGTATGTTTCAAAATCTCCAATGGCGATGAAATTGTAGCAAAAATTGTATCAGTTGATGAAGACGGATATACGGTCAATCGTCCCTGTACAGTTATCCCTAGCCAACAAGGCCTGGGCTTGATGCAAAGCCTAATTTCTGCGGATATAAATAATAATGTAGAGTTAAAAAACATACATATTATTATGCATGGTCCTGTAATCAAAGATATAGAAAATCACTATATTCGTACCACTACAGGAATTGAACCAGCAGGAAAAGGGATCATAACTTAATGCCAAGCCCGATAGCAATTGTAACAACTATATTAGATGGAGTTGGTGGTGTTGAAGGCACCAATGCACCCACTCCTATCGGTATGGTGGTAGCACCAGCAGCAAGAACTGTGTTGGCTGGCGGACTTCCTGTTGCTACAGTAGGCACAGATACCAGTGTACACGGCAATCCCTACAATCCATCTGCACCCGGATACAACCCCACCTGTGCTGCCTCTCTTATTGTTGAAGGCAGTGCCACAGTATTGGTAGAAGGCCGACCGGTTGCACTAGCAGGGGCATTGGGCAGTTTGACCATGTGCGGTCATTGGGTAGCAGGCCCTGGGATACCAACAGTATTAGTTGGCGGACCGTTGGGAGGATAACCAGTGTCCTCAGCACTACAATTAAATGCAGCCGCAGTTTTATTACAAGGCCTTGGCATAGCACCAAACGCTGCTTTGATGCAAGAAATTCAAACTTATCGACTAAATCCTTCGGGTGCCATACAACAGTGGGCCACCATAAATTTCAATACTAGTGCAAATGCTGTTGTTGCTAGTCATGTTGCTCCTATACTTACCAGTATACCCAACTCGGTTGTGCAAGGTGAATTTTTAATCGGGACGGTTCCTTCGGGTATTACAAATGGCGGATCCACTATTAGTTCAGTTGGTGTTTCTGGTGCGGCTACATATAATTTATTAAACACAGCCAATAGCCAGATTCCAGATGTAATAGGAACCCTGTATAATCAAGCACGATTACCATTTGGTAATGTTGACCCTGGTGTAGGCGGTATTCAATATACTGCAAATTTTGCTGGGTCATATTCGTCTGTCAGGGGATTTGCTGGATCAACATTTGATTTGATTGGTACTGCTAACATCTTACACGGGAAGACCTACGCTCAGTCGGGATTAGGCTATTCTGGCCCTATTGATCTTGCCACTGGCGGGGTTGGTGTCAATGCTCCTTTATTGGCCAATGTGGTTATGCATTGGGGGACCATGTATGATGTTAATCAAATCAATTTACTTGCAGACCCATATGTATTTGGACAAAATTTATTAAATCAAGGACTTGGTACAGTTGGTAATTTATCAGCAAATCTGACCGCTACAGGTTTAGATACTGCAAATATATCAGTTATGCCAACCGCATCTGTTACAAATGTACCAACTCTTGCAACTACATCAGTTACTTCGATCAGTAGCGATGTTGGGCAATTTTCTTTACCCACAGTTGGTGGGGTTCAATCATCAGTTACTCCCACCGGAAATAATCCAACAGTGGTGCTGAACATTTATGAATCCATTACAGGCGCTAACCTTACTAGTATTGTTCAGGCCACTGGATTCTCTTCGCCCAACACTACATGGAAAACGCTAGCAGATTTTCTTGACATTGCTAAAGTAGTTGACTTAAAACTACAACCACAGTTGTCCTCGTTAGGCATAAATTCGATGTCTCAGTTGGCCACATATTTGAGTACTAGATTAGGTAAAAATACATTCCAATCCTGGAAAGATGTATATAATTTTTTATCAAACGTACAAATTCCCAGTATGCCGCATACCAAGGCTACTACCAGTTCTAGTCCTGTATTGTTACCAACGGTTGATACTGCATTAAGTAAAACATTCCCTATAAAAGGTACTGGAGACTACGGCAATTATACTGCCGCTGATCTACTAGGTGCTTGTGCTGGTAATGTTTATACTGCTGCTCTTCGCACAATAAATGCCAGTTACAATGGATTATCATCGGCTACGTATACTGCATTTCAGAATTTAAATTCTGCAATTACTGCTTGTAATACTGCCTATCAATTAGCAGTATCAAATGCTCATACACTAGGAACTCCAAATACTGCTACTATTGTGCCAGACACTTCGGGAGTTACTGCTGCTGCTACTGCGTTAATCAATTCAGTAACTGCAAGCAGTGGATCTTCTGGGTATGCTACTAGTCAAGCGGCCTATTATGCAATTGTGAATAAACTAGTCAATGAAATAAATTTATTGGCATTTGCTAATATCAAATTTAATCCTGGATCGAATGTATTAGCGTATGGATTTAGTCAGCAGTTTCCCTCTATGGCGTCAACTGACTATTCGGGATTCAGAGGCGATGCACTATTGGCAAATTTAATTACCGCCGACTTAAACGGGTACGGTGACACTATTCGTGCCGCAGTGGCAGAAGTAAACAACTCAGCATCGTATCCCAACGATGCCAAACCTGGCATGGCATTGTACAATGCTAGCCACCAAGGGATACCATTAAAGACATACTTATCTCAGAATAAGTAGGGTTTTAACTGGTGTTTTTCTAAAGTTCCTTATTTAACTTGACAAAATCAGACTTATATAGTATTATAACTATTGATATCTGTCTTTAAATATTTTACAATTTTAAAAAGGAGAGCCATATGAAAACCATGATGCAAATCATAGTGACCATTATGACCCTGACCGTACTACAACTCGGTCATGCAACTGAAGTCAACCATCGCGAGTTAGACTGTCTTGCAAAAAACATTTACTACGAAGCCGGCACAGAAAGCCTCGAAGGCAAAGTTGCAGTTGGCGTGGTAACATTAAATCGTGTGGCCGATGGCCGATTTGGCAACAACGTTTGCGGAGTAGTGCACCAAAGAACAGTACTGCATCGTACTCGTCATACCAAGGTCACTAAAGAAGTACATCACAAGAAATATCTAGTGATTGATCAAGTTGACCATGTGACAGAAATTCAAAGTCAGCCTTATACCACTGCGGTATGTCAGTTCAGCTGGAGTTGCGGATCAGTTAAAAAACCTCAGGCCAATGATGAGCGTTGGGCAGAAAGTGTCAATGTAGCTGAAGAATTACTTAATGGCGGTTACAATGAATTCCGGAACAAATACGATGAAGCCTTGTACTTTCACGCTACCGCTATTCGTCCGACATGGCGTTCCCTGAAAAAGAAAATTGCTCGAATAGGTGGTCATATATTCTACGGTGATTGATATTTGTTTAAACTTATGTTACAATGAAGTTTGTAAATGAGTAAATATTAAAAACAATGGAGTGTAGCATGAGCAAATTGATTCAAGAAACTGAGCTAGACGTACAGGCGGTTTACGACACCGATTTAGAAGAAGGGGACTATTGTTTTGTACTAGGACCCGACGGTAATCTAAAATCTGTAATCTTCCCTGAAGCACTACCATTTGATTCGCCAAAAAATGTCAGAAAGATTCTAAAACTTTTTGGCATTCATGACCCAGAAAAATTCAACGACAGTACGTTACATTAAAACACCAAAGATTGATGGCAAATAAAGACATATTTTGTAATGTGCCGTGGACCAACCTCCACATTTATTGGGATGGTAGTTTTGGCGGATGTTGCAGTGAACAACACCCTCCGCACAACGAGCCCGGCAAGTACAATATAAATCAACTCACTGTTGCTGAATGGTATAACAGTCCGCCCATGTCTAACATGAGGAGGCAGATAAAATCGGCCAATAGATTGTCTCAGTGTGAAGGATGCTACAGGGAAGAAGCAGTAGGCTACGAAAGTAGAAGAATCAGAGAAAATTTCAAAAGCGTTATTTTTACTCAGCAGGCATTTGATAAAAGTTATCTACAAAGTCCTATGTATCAAGACTTTCAGTCTAATGTAACCAATAGGTTACCTATAGATTGGCACATTGATTTGGGCAATGAATGTAATTTGGCTTGTAAAATGTGTAATCCCCAGGCCAGCAGTAAAATATCCAGCATATTTAAAAAATGGCATTTGATTGCTGACTCTGCCAATCGCAATTGGACTCAGGACCCACCATCCTGGCAAAACTTTTTAGATAGTATCATGTCTGTGCCCAACCTTAACCGACTGCACTTTATGGGCGGAGAACCTTTGTTGAATAAACGATTTGTAGAATTGTTAGATTTTCTACTAGACAATAACCGACATTCTATTTCTATCAGTTTTGTTACCAACGGAACGGTAACCAATCAACAGGTTGTTGACAGATTGCTAAAATTTCGTAGTTGCGACATAGAAGTTAGTCTAGAAAGTATTCATCACAACAATCATTATATTCGTCAGGGCAGTAACACTGAAGATGTACTTAAAAACATAATCTGGCTACGCAGTCAACAAACTGATCAATTTCACGTGATATTAAGAAGTGTACCGCAACTGTTAAACATCAATAACTATGATCAGTATATCGCCTGGGCATGGAAATTGGGATTGCCTATACAAGGTATTCCGCTTATTAATCCTGCATATTTGCAAATATCTGTGTTGCCTGTAGAGTTAAGGAAAACATTTGTTGACCGATACCAATTAATCAAAGATTCTATACCGCCTACCGAAATACAGGAATTAAGTACTGGCAGAAACGCAGGTACATTGAATACACTATTGCGTAGGGAATGTGATACCATGATTGCTATGTTGCTAGCACCTGAACCTGATAATGTAGCAGAGTTGCAAACTCAATTGGCAGACTGGCTAATGCGTTGGGACCAAGAATTCAAATTAGATGCACATGACTATTACCCAGAATACGCAGAGTTTTTAAATGATATACAATACAGAGTTTAGCATACATTTGCGTCCACATGGTATAGTAGCACCCGAAATCCGTTGTGGCGTTGACGACGTAGACAGTAATACTTTAGTATTAACTGATGATGTAATACTTGAGTTTGCCCAAGACCTGTCGGTTGGCCAACATAGATTTATCCTGGAATTCGCAAACAAAACCAACGAAACCCCAGATATGGCGGTGGAGGTGGTGGCAGTTTCAGTAGAAGGAATAACCACCGATAGGTTTAAATGGGCCGGGGTATACTATCCTGATTACCCAGAACCTTGGGCTAGCGAGCAAACAGAACCTTTGCCCGAATCACACAAGAGTGCTACCTATTTGGGGTGGAATGGGCAATGGGAGTTGGAGTTTTCTGTGCCCATTTTTACTTGGATCTATAAATTAGAAAATTTGGGATGGATTTATGCTTGACACAAAAATAATATACTGCTATAATACACTATGACTAAACGTATTGGCTTTGCTTGTAAATGGATCAATGATCCCAGTGAGGTTGGTGGCATGAAAGTAAATGCCGCTGATCGTAATCTCAACGGACGTAGTACCACCATGCGATGGTTACGCGAACACAAAAGCGAAGCTGAACAACGCCAGTGGGACATTATGAATCATAATGCTCGTGCAGCCTTGTTGTTGGTTGAGCGTGTGGGCAGTCTCGATCCACATCTGCGCATGGTACGGCTTGGTAGCGAAATGCTACAGGGCTATACTGAACCAGACTGGCAGGCCTGGTGGCAACGTCGTGAAATACAGGACCATTGTGCACGGATATTTGCTCCTGTAGGCGAAGCTGCTCGTCGTTTGGGTGTGCGACTCAGTTTCCATCCTGGACAGTTTTGTGTATTGGCATCAGAAAATCCTGATATTGTAGAACGTAGCATTGAGGAGTTTGAGTATCATGCAACAATGGCCCATTGGATGGGATTTGGCAGAAGTTTCCAAGACTTTAAAATCAACGTACACATCTCCGGACGTCAAGGTCCCAATGGCATCCGGTTGGCATATAAACGCCTATCGCCCGAAGCCCGCAACTGTATCACTATCGAAAACGAAGAAAACTCATGGGGGCTAAATGATTGTCTTGAACTTACCGACTTACTTCCTATTGTTATGGACATTCACCACCATTGGATTAGGGAAGGCGAATACATTGATCCAACAGATAGTCGAGTCCGACAGGTGGTTGATAGCTGGCGCGGTCTGCGTCCCACTATGCATTACAGCGTCAGCCGTGAAGATGTACTTGTGGGTCACGACCCCGATGTAATGCCCAACTATCAGCACTTGTTGGCCACTGGCTATAAAAAGCAAAAATTGCGTGCACACTCAGACTTTTTCTGGAATCGTACGGTGAACGAGTGGGCCTTGACATTTTGGGATCAGTTTGACATCATGTGCGAAGCCAAAGGCAAAAACTTGGCCAGTTTTGAACTCTACAAGCAAGCAATCTAATATGTAGTTTTAGCATAAATACCTTATATTAAGGTTGAAATTTTATGCTCGTTCTTTCTAACGTCTTTATCGGTAATACTGCCAACGATGGCACTGGTGATCCGTTACG
>Ga0214219_1000736_pt1 | contig 11797 bp, 8 predicted proteins | sample TroBogypolimnion_26_FD_153057 | JGI IMG/M metagenome (GOLD analysis project Ga0214219, IMG submission 153057) | Freshwater microbial communities from Trout Bog Lake, WI - 25JUL2007 hypolimnion | ecosystem: Environmental > Aquatic > Freshwater > Lake > Hypolimnion/Profundal zone | place: Trout... | reverse complement strand
GGTAATCGAAGCCGGATTGCAGTGCATCCAGGGAAAATCGATCGTCAACTCCATCAGCCTGAAGGAAGGGGAGGAGCAATTCATCCGCATTGCAAACAAAATCAGGGATTATGGCGCTGCCGTCGTGGTAATGGCCTTCGATGAAGAGGGCCAGGCAACTACCTATGAAAAGAGAATAGCCATCTGCGAAAGGGCTTACAATATTCTGGTGGAACGGGTTCATTTCCCACCTGAAGACATCATCTTCGACCCCAATATTCTCACCATTGGTACCGGACTCGAAGAACACAACAACTATGCGGTCGACTTCTTCCGGACAACCAGTTGGATCAAGGAACGCCTTCCACATGCAAAAGTAAGTGGAGGAATATCCAACGTCTCCTTCTCCTTCCGGGGAAACAACACCATCCGGGAGGCCATCCATTCCGTATTTTTGTACCACGCCATCAAGGCAGGCCTTGACATGGGGATCGTCAATCCCGGAATGCTTCAGATTTACGACGAAATTCCTGCTGATCTTCTGGAACTCGTCGAAGAGCTGGTACTCAACAAACGCCCGGATGCCACGGAAAGACTGCTCGTCTTCTCGGAACAGGTAAAAGCTTCCATCGATAAGGAGGAAAAAATTGAGGCCTGGCGGGAACTCCCGCTGACAGAGAGAGTGGAACACGCCATGGTCAAAGGAATCACCGACTTCATTGAAAGCGATGTCAGGGAGCTGTTGCCACTGTACGACTCCCCGCTCAACATCATCGAAGGTCCCCTGATGGACGGAATGAACAAGGTGGGGGATCTTTTCGGATCCGGAAAGATGTTCCTTCCACAAGTGATCAAATCAGCCAGGGTGATGAAAAAGGCAGTGGCCTGGCTACAACCCTACATCGAAGAGGAAAAAAAATTGCAACCCAACAAAATTGTGGTGCGAAAAAAGATTTTACTGGCCACCGTGAAAGGGGATGTACACGACATTGGCAAAAATATTGTAGGAGTGGTATTGGCCTGTAACAACTACGAGGTCATAGATCTGGGCGTGATGGTGCCATGCGAAACCATCCTGGAAACGGCAAAAAAAGAGAAGGTCGACATCATTGGACTCAGCGGATTGATCACTCCCTCCCTCGAAGAGATGGTACAGGTGGCCAAAGAGATGGAAAGAAGAGGTTTGAGCCAACCTTTGCTGATAGGCGGGGCAACTACTTCTAAAATCCATACCGCTGTCAAAATCGCCCCGGAATACAGCAATACGACCCTCTATGTCAAGGATGCTTCCAGGTCAGTACAGGTGGTGGCCGAACTGCTCTCCGGCTCAAGGGATCTCCTGAATACTACCTTGCAGGAATACGAAGCCTTGCGGCAGGTACACAGTGCCAAGAAACCCAAGGAATACTATACACTTCAGGAGGCCAGAACCAGGAAATACAATCCTGATTTTATCAAATTTCCGGTAGCCAAGCCCAATTTTACCGGCGTCAGGTACTTCAATGATTTTCCGCTGGAAGAACTCCGGAAATACATAGACTGGACCTTCTTCTTCCTGGTTTGGGAGTTCAGGGGAAAATACCCGGCCATCCTGAGCGATCCGGACAAAGGCGAGGCCGCACGTCAACTTTTTGAAGAGGCCAATACCTTCCTGGATGAGATCATTGCACAGAAAATGATCAGTGCCAACGGGGCAACAGGCATATGGCCCGCAAACGCTACGGGAGACGACATCGAACTCTATTCGGATGAAACCAGAACCTCCCTGATCGGGAAATTTCATCAGCTGCGCCAACAGGAGAAAAAAACCGGAGCACTCGTTCAATTTTCGCTGAGCGATTTCGTGGCTCAAAAAGAATCAGGCATTCCCGATTATTGCGGTGCATTCGCCGTTACGGCCGGGATTGGCGTGGCCGAATTGGTCCAAAAATACAAGGAGGAGAACAATGACTACAAAGCCATCATGCTGGAGGCTCTCTCCGACAGACTCGCAGAGGCATTTGCCGAGAGATTGCACGAAATGGTAAGGACCGACCTGTGGGGTTACAGCAAATATGAAAACCTGACACCGGCAGAGCTGATCGCCTCAAAATACCAGGGAATTAGGCCGGCACCGGGCTATCCGGCGTGCCCAGAGCATTCAGAAAAGGAGACCATTTTCAACCTTTTGCAGGCGACCGAAAATACAGGCATTTCCCTTACTGAGAATTATTCCATGTACCCCAATGCTTCTGTATGCGGAGTCATTTTTGCTCACCCCGAATCAAGGTACTTTGGCATCGAGAAAATCGGCAGGGATCAGGTAGAAGATTATGCAGCAAGAAAAGGAGTTTCCACTGAATTCATTGAGAAATACCTCCCCTCCAACCTCAATTACGAGCCCAAAAAAAGGGGATGAATCCGTAGACCCATCCCCTATGCAAAAACCAGAAAAAAAAGGATTACTTAGCAGTAGATACGAGTTTAAATCTTAAGGTAAAATCATCATAGATTACCTTGTCACCCAGGCCCTGGAAGAAACTTCCCGAACCATACTTGATGCCGTATTTGGTTCTGTTGACCACAATGGTCCCAACAACTGTCAACTGACCGGAGGCATCCGTTACCTCAGCATCAAATTCGACAGGTGAGGAGATTCCCTTGATGGTCAAATCTGCCGTAAAGTGATAGCTATTGTCAGACTTGGCAGCTACATTCTTTACCTCCAGAGTGGCGGTTGGAAACTTGGCCACACCGAAAAAATCATCGGACTTCAAATGCCCGATCAGCTTTTGATTGTATCCGGCATCCGTCAGATCGACATCAACAATGGTATTCATGTCCACCGCAACTTTGCCGCCTGTAATTTTTTTGTGATCAACAGCAAGTGTCCCATCGGCGATAGCGATCGTCCCGTTGTGCTGACCAGTAACTTTTTTAGCCTCCCAGGCCAACGAACTTGAGGCAGGAATGACTTTGTACTCCTTGGCATACCCCGATGCAAAAGAGACAAGGAGTAGGGAACTCAGCATAATTTTGGCCAGGTAAGCCGACCCCTTTGTAATGAGATGGTTGTCTTTAATAAATCTTTTCATGTATAACTATTTATTTGGTGGATTTTACGAAGGTGTTGAAATTTTGTTTCAAATGAGACCATAGGTAGATGCAACCTAAAATTTGTATATTTGATCCCTCAATTCACAGTCACTTTTTACTTTATAGAATGAAGAACAACAATAACTTAACTGAAGACATTAGTCTAACTGGTTTTCGTTTTTTTCAGTCTCTTTCAGAAGATGAGATGAAAAGTCTCAACAACGAAAAAGTATGTTCTACCTACAAAAAAGGAAGTGTCCTTTACAAAGAGGGAAGTCGCCTGACAGGTTTTTATTGCATCACTGGGGGAATCGTTAAGATCTACAAGACCGGAAATGATGGAAAGGAACAAATCATCCGGTTTGCAAAAAAAGGGGATATCATCGCCTATCGGTCGCTCCTGAGTCAGGAATCAGCCTGCACTTCTGCCAAAACCATCGAAGAGGCCACTTTGTGCCACATCCCATACAAAACGCTGCTCAGTCTGATCGAACGAAATTGGAAATTCTCACTGGCCATGCTTAAAATCGTATGTGCCGAGTTAAAGGAGGCCAACGATTACATCACGGATATTGCACAAAAAACAGTCAGGGAGCGGCTTGCAGAGGTACTTCTGTTGCTGAAGCAGGAATTCGATCTGGATGCAGACAAGACCTTGCAAATTTCGTTGACAAGGGAAGAACTCGCCAACATGGTGGGTACTGCCACTGAATCAATTATCCGACTCCTGTCAGAATTTAAACAGGACAAATTAATCGACCTTCAGGGACGCAAAATCAGGATCATCAACCTTCCGGCACTCACCAAAGTGGCCAATCTGACAAAATACTAAGGATTACATGCTGATCCACTTCTCCGGATCCAGCTTGTCGTATTCGTACCTGATCTGGAACTTCAAGACCGTCTTGTTGTCATCCTCCTTGTCCGTAAAGATAGTGCCCAATTCTTGTTTGGTCTGGACCGCCTGTCCAACCTGCACAGATACACTGGCCAAATTGGAATAGACAGTCAGGTAGCTGCCATGCCTCAATATGATGGCCATGTTGCCACCGGGAATTGCCAGCACTTTCGAGACCTCCCCTTTGAAAACAGCCCTTGCCTTTGCCCCGGATTGCGTAGTGATATCAATCCCTGAATTGCGTTTGATCACGTGTTTCAACACCAGATCGGGATGTTCCCCAAAATGGTCTGTAATGATCCCTTTTTGCAAGGGCCAGGGTAATTTGCCCTTGTTCATAGAGAAATCATCAGATAGCAGCTGTTGTTCAGGTGTTGCCTTTGCGATGGCACCTTTGGCAGTCTTTGCACCTTTGGCGTTTTTGGCGGCGATTCTTCTGGCCTCTTCTTCTATACTCTGCTCAATGGCCTGCTCCAGCTTTGCCGCAATCTTTTGCTGATTCTCCAGTTTCTTCCTCAAATCTTTCTCTTTCTTTTGAAGCTGGGCATAATACTCCTTCTGATCAGCCTTCTGCTTGGCATACTTGTCCGACTGACTCTTTTTGGAAGAAAGTGCCATTTGCTTTTCAGACTTTCTGGCATTGAGATCCACCACCAGCTTTTCAAGTTTCTCCCTCAGGGTTGTAATCTCCTCGGCCTGAGTCCTTCTGTAATCTGCGTACTGCTTCAGATAGGCAAAACGTTTGTAGGCCTGGTTGAAATCATCTGCTGAAAGCAAGAACAGCAGTTGGTTGTTGGTGTCCTGATTTCTTCTTGCATACCTGATCATACCGGCATACCGGCTCTTGATCATGGCCAGATCGGCATTGAGTGAGTCTATATTTTTGGAACTTCTTTCGATGGTAGAATCCAGGTAGGTTAATTCTGCATTGATGTTGGATATCAAACTCTCCTGCAACCTGATCTTCTGCTCAAGCATGGTGAGACGATTGATGGAAGTTTTGGTATTCTGATCTGTCTCCTTCAGCAAATGGTTGATGTATTCAATCTCCTGCGTGGTCTTTTCCTTCTGCTTGCGCAGCTCATTGATCGATTTTGATTGCCCGATGGCAGAAAAAACCGCACCAAGCAACAACAGGAAAAACAAGATTTTTTTTGCAGCCACAACCATTGTTTAATCTTCCGTATTATTTTTAACTCTTTTCAACGCCTCCTTTTTATACTTGGTAGGAACGCTAAATCCAAAGTCATGCTCATCATTGATGGAAACCCTGGATAATTCAGCCTGTATGTCTAATTTCTCCTTTCCGGAAACAGAAATATGTAAGTTACCGGGAAACCAGTTGTTACCGATGGCCTTAAAATCAGAATACTCGATGGTAATGATTCGGCCGGAATCAATATCGTGATACAGCTCCTTCCTCACGACAAACAAATCAGGGTCAATGAAGATATCCTGCTTAACCAGGTACTGTTCATCTTTCCGCTGTTTGAAACGCTCCAGTTTGTCTTCATTGTTGACGAATTTCCTGAATCTGCGCTCCCTGATGGAGGATATCTTATACATATTCTCTTCTATGGCAATCACATAATCTTTAAACGGATTGTCTTTCTGATCCGACTTAATCGACTGAAGGTGGTTGCTAAAAATTGATTCTACTATTTGATAATCAATATCATAACCCACAAGGTCACCTATCTCCTGTAACAAACCAGACATGACCTTCTTTCCAATATGCTGAACAACCCGAAAAGAATCGATTCCAACTTCCAATTTCCCAATAGGGATGGCCAATTTCTGAGCTGAAATTTGTATAACGCTGTCTTTTCTGATCTTGTACATTCCCCTAAAGCTGGTTTCCTCACCATTGTTGCTATAGGTAAGACTCACCTTCTTAACTAATAGCGTATTGAATTTTAGTTCATTATCACTTACCAGCCTGACAACTCGCCTCACAGTGATCGGCTTGACCTTTTTCTCTATCACCACCTTCTGTACCTGTTTACAACCGGCAAGAAGGACCATCAGAATTCCCAAATAACTGATTAGTGCTATTTTAATTTTCACCAGAAAACAATTTTGTTAATATAATCGACTGCGGTTCGGTCGCTCAACTTTTTGAAGAACCGGCACACATTAGTTTGTTCATTTTGCTTCCGCCGGAGCGAAAGGTATGACTAAATTTCACTCTTCTACAGATTCAATGAAAACCACCTTTTTGATCTTTTCCGGCAAAACCTTCGAAGGATTGCCCATCTTCAGGGATTTCTCCCACTGCTTTACCGCCTTATCCTTTTCATTCAGAAAAAAGAGAATATCTCCATAATGCTCCACCAATATGGGATTCTCCTCCGTGCTGTTGGAAAGTGCCGACTCCTGGTAGAATTTGGCCAACTGATAATCCTTCTTCTTGAACAAAACCCAGGCATAGGTATCCAGATAGGTGGCATTGTTCGGATTATTTTGAACGACCAGACTACTCAGCTTTTCAGCCACATCCAGCCTTATGGACCTCAGTGACAAATAATAGGCATAGTTGTTCATGGCCAGGTAATTCTGCGGATCTACTTTGACCACCTTGTCAAACCAATTGTAGGCATCCTCATATTTCTTCAGTTTGTAATAGGCCTCCGCCCGATAAGTATAGATCTGGGAAAGCACCTGATTGTTGTTGTTGGCATTGACCTCCGCCGAATCAAGAACGGCAAAGACATCTTTAAAATTGTTCTGCTGAATCATCGAAACAGCATCCAATACATACAATATTGGCTGTTCAGGAAAATATTTGATGGCGGTTTTACTATCCGTATGCAAGGCTTTCCAATCCAGCAAATCATTGTCAACAAAAAGCAATCTCTCCCAATAAGCATAGTTTCCCTTGTTGATTTCAACGACCAGCCGAAGTTGCTCCCTCGCCTCCTTGTTGAGCTTCTTGGCCAGGTAATACTCCGAAAGCAACGCCCTCGGACGTTCATCATCCACATATTGATTGATGAGAATCTGGATAAGTTCCCGTTGCTGAACATCCGTCAACCGATGATCCTCTGTCTGGGTAAGCAACATATACATTTGGATCTTCGCATCCAGCTCAAGCGAAGAATTGTCAAATCCCTTCTTCAGGTGTTCATAGGATTGCGCATAATCCCCAACTACCCGATAATAATTGGAAAGTGAAAACTGCACAAACCCATCTCCGGGTTTGTACTGCAGAACCTTGTTGTAATTCTCCAGTGATTTATCCATCACACTATCTGCCAGATACATATCGGCTAGAAGACCATAATATTTGGTTTCGCCCTGAAACTTGGTCAGCAGATTTTCAATTTCATGATATGCCTCCGGCTTTTTCCCCTGCTTGACGAAAATGCTTTGTTTTCCCAAGGAAACCTGCTCCGTAATTCCCCATCTCTTCTCCAGTTCATTGTAGCAGGCCAGCGCCTCCTCCTGCTTTCCCGCCAAATTCAACATCTCTGCCTGGAATACCGGATAATCCGTATTGTCAGGTATCAGCAGGGCTAAATTACCAAAGGTTTCTGCCGCCTTTTCATACAACTTGTTCTGCTGGTAAATCTTGGCCAGCAAAATCAAATAGTATTGATTTTTGGGATTGAGTGAAACGGCCCTTTCCAGCATCATCATGGCACTCTGGAAATCCCCTTTCAGCAGATGAATGTTGGCAATTTCATACAGGGAGGCAGAGGAGGTTGGATCCATCTCAAGACACCTCGAAAAAATTTTGATGGCTTCCTCAGGATTACCAATGGTCCGCTGTTTAACTCCTTCAATGAACAAAAACTGAAACTGCTGTTTCTGATCATCGTTCAGCAAGGAAAAATTCTTGCTCTCCGCCTCCTGCTCCACCGGTCTGACCACCTGTTGAGGTGCCTTGCAGGAAACTGCAAGAGTAATCAGGATAGTTACCAGTATATATGTCGTAAGATTTTTAACCATTTTTCAATTTTTAAGCAACCTTCAATGCTTGCCTGTGTGTCCAAAACCACCTTCGCCTCTTTCGCTCTCATCCAGCTGAACAACCTCTTCCCACTCTACCTGTTTGTACGACGAGATAATCATTTGTGCAATTCTTTCGCCATTTTGAATGGTGAAATCTTCCTGCGATAAATTGACCAAAATGATCTTGATCTCTCCCCTGTAATCGGCATCAATGGTTCCGGGCGAATTCAGCACTGTGACTCCCTTGTTGATGGCCAAACCGCTCCTCGGCCTGATTTGAGCCTCATAGCCGTCCGGAAGCTGAATGAATAAACCGGTAGGAACCAATTTTCTTTCCAATGATTTAAGAACCAGGGGTTCGGCCAGATCAGCCCGAAGGTCCATCCCGGCCGATTGGGAAGTACCATACAGCGGTAGGCTATGTTGAGATTTGTTGACGATTTTTACTTTCATTCCTAATTTTTGCTTCTTAATTGGACCGGCAAAACGCACCGAAGATGCCAACGGTATGTCCCGCAACGGCAGTGTAGGAATTCATCTCCTGCTGCCCGGACGCAATGATAAACTGTTAAATATGTCCATGACCAGTAGTTGTCTGCTGGATTGAAAAAGTGATCAGGCTATTCCAATCTGATGCCCTGTTCGCCTCGCCCTGCCATTTATAATTTTTGCAGTCTGCCAATGAAATTACATGAACACATTGAAATACAGATTCCAACAGAAATTATTCGCAGGAAATCCTTGGGAAACAAGCATTTTTTATTCCTATTTTCCAATCGGCTAAGATAAGAAACATATTAACCTCATCAATCAACTTGTAATCCCTTTGGAAGCAAACTCTTTAAATCACCCTTTTCCTTGTACCAGATGAAAAAAATGAAGGTAGAAAAAAGAAGCGTCCTGAAACCCAAATTGATAATCATATTGTTAAAACTAAAATTTATCTCTATGATATACAATATGATGGCAAATAAAAAATAGGATCCAATCTTCCTCAGGTCATATTGAACAGGAAAATATTTCTGCCCGTAATAATAAGAGATAAGGGTAATTATCAGGGAAGAGGCAAAAAATCCGATCGCAGAAGCCATGTAACCCAACCTTGGTATAAACAGTATATTGATTATCAGAGTAATTACACCCCCTATGACAGAAAATATCGCTCCGTATCGTGTCTGATCAGTCAGTTTGTACCAAAGCGACTGGGTGTAAAAGATGCCAAGGAACAGATTCCCCATCAACATCCAGGGGACAATCCGCATTCCTTCGTGGTAACCAGAATTTTTGGAACCAATGAAATATTTAAGTATATCAATGTAGAAAAGGACACCGATGAATATCAATAATCCAAAGATTACGAAATAGTTCATGATCACACTGTACACTTTTTTGGAGGCCTCATTTTTGTAATGTGAAAACAGGAATGGTTCAAAGGAGAACCTGAACGCTTGAATGAACAAGGTCATCAAAATGGCCAGCTTGCCATTCGCAGAATAAACCCCCAATTCATACATCGGATCCTTGCCGTTTGAAATAAGTTCCGGGATCAATATTTTGTCAATATTCAACGTAACCATCCCGGCAAGGCCAACCACCAGTATGGGCCACCCGTAACGCAGCATCGCCCTCAACATCTCCATCTTGAAGACAATTTTCCGAATCCCCAGATCCGGGATAAACAGCAACAAAGTAACCACAGATGCGATCAAATAGGATAAGAAGGCATATCCAATCCCAATTTTGGGATCATAAAAATAGTGCAGAAAGGAATCAGGATGATGGGCAAGCACCCGGGGACATAGCAATATCCAGAATAAATTCAACAGGATGTTCACACCTATGTTCACCATCTTGAAGGCTGCAAACTTGATGGGTCGCTCCTGCAACCTTAATTTGGCAAACGGGATCGCCGTGATGGCATCCAATGCTACCGTGATACCCATCCATACAATGTACAAGTGTTGCTCCGGATAACCTGCCCAGGCAGAAATCTTTTCAGAGAAAACCGCAATTCCCAACACAAAAATGACAGAAGTTACCGTTAACGCAACAAGTGATGTTCCGAAAACTTCATTGGGCTTCTCACTTTTACTGGCAAAACGAAAATAGGAAGTCTCCATCCCATAGGTGAGGAGAACCTGAAAAAAAGCCACATAGGCCAACAAATTACCCAATATTCCAAATTCTCCGGGAGGAAATGTCCAGGTGTAAATAGGCGTCAAGAGTAAATTCAGAAACCTGCCAACAATGCTTGGCACACCATAAATCATGGTATCTCCCGCTAATTTCTTAAGTGCACTCAAGTCAATTTTTTTTTACCAATGATTGGCAAAGATAATTGAAGTATACCAATCCAACCTAACAACCTTTAAAATCCATTCAAGGAAAGGAATTTTTCTTGCTGCCAACTGCTCACTCTGCAAACAGAACAAAATAAGATTCTATTTTTGTTGTGAAAATCACAACTGAAAAGGAGATCTCCGCAGGAGAAAAATATAAACACCCTGCAGAAAACTTCACACAGCCCGTGAACAACCGTTTTTGCCATTGCTTGTTGAAGATTAACCGATGGTAAATACGATATTTAATTCGCAATTAGTTCATTATCTGAAAATCGCTGAATTTACAGGCGGTTTTGAATTTCTTTTTCAACTTAATACCTCTTGCTCATGAGCCGGTTGACCATCTCCATTTTTTCATTGCTGTTTGTCTTCACACTTTTCATCCATTGTACCCCCTCAAACAGCTCTTCCAGACGACCTGTTACCTCCATCCAATTGGATCCACAGAAAAAAAATTACAAACTTGGTGAAGAGATCCGACTAAATCTGCAAACAAAAATAAAGGACGGTTCTATCGAAAAAATTGAGATTTTTCTGGATGGAAAAAAAGTACAAAGTTCAAATATATTAACCAATTCCATTTTACTCAAAACAACAGATATTGGATTAGGTAAACATAATATTAAGATTTCAGCTACAAAAAAAGACGGCGTTTCCGGGGAAAATTACAGCGAATTATTTGTTGCTTCCGACATCAAACCAATCCAATATACCTACCAGATCATCGCCGAATATCCGCACAACATGACCCATTTTACCCAGGGTTTGGAATTTCATGACAACCAACTGTATGAGGGAACCGGACTGGAGGGATCCTCCTCCATTTACAGGATAAATCTTCAGAATGGAAAGTCAAAAGAAGAATATAAACTTGACAATCAATATTTTGGTGAAGGAATTACCATCTTGAACAACAAGGTATATGAACTTACCTACAAAAATGACATTGGTTTCGTTTACGACCTGAGTAGTTTCAAACTACTGAACACCTGGAAATACAAATCTGCCGAAGGATGGGGACTGACCAACGATGGTCACTCGCTCATCATGAGTGATGGTACTGAAAATATCTATTACATTTCTCCCGATACTTACCGTGAAGAAAGAAAAATTCAGGTGTGTGATGACCATGCCATGATGAAAAACTTAAATGAACTGGAATACATCAAGGGAGAAATTTGGGCAAATATCTGGACCACAGACAATATCGTCATCATCGATCCAAAAACCGGGAAAATTACGGGCGAGATAAATTTAAGCGGGTTATCAGGGAGTATCTTGCAAAGCCAAAAAGAGCAAATAGATGTATTGAATGGTATTGCCTGGAATCCCAACACGGATAAAATCTACGTAACCGGAAAGCTATGGCCCAAAATATTCGAAATAAAATTGGTAAAAAGTGCCAACTAAAAGAGGGTCAAAGCATTTGAGTCTCCTCGGATCCTCCCTAAATGACTGTAAGCTATTTCTGTCACTTCTCTTCCCCTCGGAGTACGTTTGATAAAACCTTCCTTGATAAGAAAGGGCTCATATACCTCTTCAATCGTAC
>Ga0214219_1000732_pt1 | contig 11822 bp, 10 predicted proteins | sample TroBogypolimnion_26_FD_153057 | JGI IMG/M metagenome (GOLD analysis project Ga0214219, IMG submission 153057) | Freshwater microbial communities from Trout Bog Lake, WI - 25JUL2007 hypolimnion | ecosystem: Environmental > Aquatic > Freshwater > Lake > Hypolimnion/Profundal zone | place: Trout... | reverse complement strand
AGGCTCTCTGATACCGAACGGACCAGACAATTGAAATCAAAAGAATGAATGAGCTCCAGTAGATCATTTCGCTGTAGTTCAGCAAAGCAAGCGCAGCAACCATCATCGTGAGATCTGCAAACAGCCAGGTCAAACTGTAGTTGAATTTAGAACCTGTTTTTTTTGCATACCCATGAGTTCCTGCAGGCAATGCAGAAAAGTATTCCTTTTTCGGTTGCAACAGGAGCTTCTGACCAATTCGCCTACCAACAAAAGCTGAAATCAGTCCCATCAAACCATAGACAACAAACAAGGCAATAAGCGGCAACCACTTGATATCGGTTTGGATTTGCATTTGCTTTTGGGCAATCTTTATCAGGTTTTCGTACAAATCAAGGATGTTGAGTCCGTAAAATAACAGCAAGTTCACAATCCGCTGAAATAAATTCCACGACATGGCCAGCAATGAGCCAAATGAAAATCCCAAAAAAGTTCGGCCAAACAGCCTGACGGCCATCTCGAGGAGCAATGATTCAGCAATGATTGCAATGATTGGCCCAAAAATTACCGCACTGGGTGATATCGTCTTCATAATGGCACAGATTAGCCCGGCACGCCAAAAAAGTCCATTTTCCTTCCATAGGTAGCTAACAGAGATTAGTATGACAATTCCGATCCCAGTCAGAATATTGCCACTGAATGGAACTTTCAGGTTATGCAGAAAACTGCCCAGGACTATTTCAGATGCAGCCCAGATGGTCCCTGTGATCGAAGCTTTGATCCATCTCTCGCTCAATTCGTATTTTACCATCTGATTACCGGTATTTGCATCAACATGGAACAAAAGTCCGGAGACCCCACACGTAAACGGTTTTCGAATGAAAGGTTGCTGAAAAATGTCAGAGTGGAGGTGATCATGATTTATTCAGTTAACGGGATGATGGTTGAAAGTTCATTAAAATCATTCGGTGTGTTGACGTTTTTAAATATGTTTTCCGGAAACGGTGATCCTTCATCCAACCTTACCAGGCAATAAGCCGTTTTGATGATGCAATCCCTTATGCTGTAGTGCTTCTCCTCAATACTGTTTTTCAAGGTCTCGAGGGCTGATTTTTTATAGATACCGCACAAGGGTTCAATCATCCCATTTTGGTGTATTGGAATCGTAACCTCATTGTTTACTGAGTTTTCAAGTAAAAATTTAAGAAATTGACTGCTGATTAAAGGCATATCACAGGATAAAATGATGTTGACATCGGTTTTTGATCGTTTCAAACAGGAATAAACACCTACAATAGGAGCCTGTTGCTTTATTTCATCCGGCCATACTTCACATCCCGTAAAATCATAGACCATTCTGTCTGAGCTGATTATTACCTGGCTGCAGAGTGGTTTAAGTGCTGCAATGGAAAATTCAATCATCGTTTTTCCGTTCAGTTTCATCAGAGACTTCTCCTCTCCCATTCTACTGCTTCTGCCGCCGGCCAGCACTATTCCGGTTACTTCGTTAAAATTCATGGAACAATGATCAAAATTGAAGGGCACATCTGGAACTTTTTTTATTAGATTGGCTGAATCCGGCAAGGCTTTCGTGATACAGCAGACGAACCAAAATATTTGTCTTTACCCAAATTCACTGATTCGCTCCAGCCTATTGATGTCAAGCAATTTAATTTTCTTGCAATCCATCCCGATCAGACCATCGTCTTTGAAATCCTTCATCATCCGGATCACACTTTCAGTGGACATACCCGTCAGGTCGCCCAGGTCGGCACGCGAAAGGGGCAGTTCAAAAGTATCGCTCTTAAAAATCCGGGTAGAAAGACAAAGCAGGATGTCGGCTAACCGGCCGTGCAGCTGTTTCTTTGTCAGTGAAAAGAACCTGCCATACAACTGAGCAGTACTTTCGTTCAAAAGATTGATAATTCGGTAGGAAAAAACCGCATTATGTTTCAAAATCTGTCTGAATACTTGAATGTCAATCATTCTGATGCGCGAATTGGTATAGGTTGCAATGGAAAAAGGCAGTTTGTTACTGGCATCGTAAACGGCTGCCAAACCGAGTAAACTGTTTTTCGTCGCTAACATCAGAATTAGATTGTTGCTTCTTTCTTCCAGATAGACCTTTACCAAACCCTCTTCCAAAAAATAAATGTGGGAAGCGAAAGCGCCCAATTTGCAAACCGTCTCTCCCTTTTTGAAGCTGATACTGACCGAATTTTCATCGATCAGTGATTTTTCTTGATCGTTGAGTAGCTCGTACCAGCTCCGCTCAAATTCGAAAATGGAGCATTTGGTTGGTTCTTTTGTTTCAATTGTTTGTCCCATACTGTCCTAATTTATTCTTCAGATGTAGTTGGCCTTTCAAGTTCATTCCGGTCAACCAAAATTAACTTTTATCGGCAATTAATTCGTTCGATTTTTCGTACCCGGTTTTTCCACTTTTTTAGTCTTTTGGGCATTTGGGACTTCTCTTATCAAGCGTTTGTTGAAAGTTTGTCAGGGCCCAGTCCATCACTTTGGATTTTTCATCGTGGCAAGTCAGGCAGCTACCAACCTTGAGTATCCGCAATTGTTCCTTCACCGTAAAGGGTCTCAAACCAGCCCGTGTAGACCAGGGTAGTTTTGCTTCCCTTAAAAATCCGGTCCAGGCATCTTCAGGCAGCTGATCATTTTCATTGGGTGCAAACCGGGGTGTGAAGATCCATTCACCGGCTGGTCCGGTCGGGCGGTATACCAGTACTCCCCTGCCATATCCGATGGCCAGGGGATTGTTGTGACATGATTTGCAACTTCTGGCTTCCCGCTGGGTCGTGTGACCAGATACCGGTGCATATAGTCTGCAAAAGGTTTTCCCTGTGCCTTTTGCAAAAGACTCACCGTCAATGGTCAAGATCATGCCCGGCAGGACTGTCACGATTTTTCCCTCGTCTTTCCCGTTGACGCCCAAAACCGGTGGTTCTGCATGGCTTTTACCGGCATATTCGATCCAGGAGCCGGCAGTTGGTTTTTTGGTTAGCATATCAACTCCCGTGACACTCATTTCATAATCAGAATGGCAGCCAATGCATTGCGGAACCCAGGCAGAATGGCAACTTTCGCAAGAGAGTCGGCTGTGACCTTTTCCTTTGCTGCAAACCGGAGACATCCGTTTGGATTCAAGGATCTCGCCCGTTAGCTTGCTTGTCAGAAAGATTCGGTTCAGTGAATCTACCCGAGTATTGAGCAATGGACGGTTGTTTATTGCAGTCACCACCACCCATGTTTTTGGATCATACTTTCGCAGACCAGCAATTAACTGAGATTCGCGATCCGGAAGATTGCCGATTGCCATGGTAGCAGGTTTGTTCAATGGATGACAGTCGATGCACTGCACATTTACCGCATCTTCCTTGTGGAGGTAATGTTTTCCGTCACCCATTAATTCGTAGGAGCCGTGACAATCGATGCAGGCCATTCCCTTCTGATGATGGACATCGGATTGGACAAATCCGAGTACACGATCATCCGGTAAAATCCGAAAATGAACAGAATCATTGATCTCTGATTTTTTGAGGGAGGTTTCATTCCAGCCTTCATAATTGAGTGCAACTCGGCCCGAACGACTGTGGCAACTTTTGCACCGTTCATTTGTAACTCCAACATTGATGTCCGGATGAATTTCTTCTCCGCTTTGCGACGGTATTGACTGCATCCGTTTCAAGCTATTCAACGCTTTTTCGTCGTATGCAAGATGGCAGGCATTGCAACCTCCTCCTCTCTCAAGCCAGACTGCACTGCCGGTTTGCCTCTTTTCATTCCCGGTATGGCAGCCAGAACAAAGGTTGCGCAGATGAGTATCTGCTGCAGAATGACCTATGCCGTTCATTGGTAAAGTATCGTCAGGCGTGGTGGTTTCCCCGAAAACAAACCTGTCGACCGCGACAATGCCATTTAATCTGCTCATTGGCGAACCCAATAATCGTTCGGCAATCTCCTTGTGGCAATTTTGCGTTCCACACGTTTGCATCAGGTTCGAAAAATTTCCCGGTACCCGGATCATCTTTTTATGGGCCAATTGCTTGCTGTAGGAAAATGGATCCCCCCGGTGGCAAACAAAACAGCCTGTGGTGACGGGATTGTGCGAATCCGATAATCCTTTCATGGAACGGTGGCAAAACAGGCAACTCTCCTTTTTCAGATTCTCAGGCAGTGTATTGCGCGGTAGTTGGCCAAGGAAATTCACAGGGGCGAAAATCAGGATAGGCTCCTCTGTGGTAACCGTTTCGGAAGTTACATTCCATTGCCAGCTTTCACTCCTGAAAAAAAATACCAGTAGGGTCACCAACAGATATAAAATTCCACCTGTCAAGAAAAACCATTTGATGGCAGGTCTTACCCTCTCCTCGAATCGTGGCAAGTATCCAAAAAGAAGGAACAATGCCAGAAACGACAGTATCAGGTAAATCGGATGGCTAGTCCAATGCAGCATTTCCTGTATGGCCAGGAAAAACCAGGGGCCTTTGAGCCCCGTGTCATCTGGAAGACCCAGCGGTGCCCTAAATACGAAGCTGATCAGGACGATTCCACTGAAAACCACAAGCATGGATTTCATTCTGGGCCAAAAAGGTCTCAAATGTTCATAAACGCCCATAAAAAGCAGGATTGTTCCTGTACCAACGTGTTGAACATAAACTATTAGCCAGTTTTCTTCGTGACCAGTTAGGGCGGAGCTCAGCATTTTTCCCACCAAGGGTACCGATTCCAACAAGGCTGCCAGGACCCTCCTGGCTTGAAGTCCGGCGGCATCTCCTTTCAGTATGAAACCCGATATCATTTCATAACCGAGAATCAACATGGCAAAACTGAGTATCCACCAGATCCTTTTGCTTTTAGAAATTGACTCTGTTGATTTGGCAAGATGATCGCAAATGTGCAGCAGGGTGAAAACAAGAAAAGATTGTGCGCTCCAGTAATGAAGGTTTCGCACAAAACTACCTGCCGGATTGAAGAGAATTAGCTCGAAGATGGATGAATAAGCCCTTGTGAAGTCATAGGGAATGGAAAGCAGGATTCCACTCAGACCGCAAAGTAACAGGGATGAGCCAGCGATCCACCCTGCGGAGTCAAATTGGATAATTTCTCTAAATTTGGGAAAGTCCATCATTATTGTAGGTTAGGCCTGATCATCCGTACGCTTTTGAAAACGCACAATCCATTCGCGGGAGCTGGTCTCAAACTTGCATTCCAGTTGGTTAAGTGGCAGAATCGCCGGTCCTTGCACCGGATGACCGGTTGCCGCATCAAATCGGGAGCCATGGCATCCACACTGGAGAATTCCCCCATTGGTTTTGCCAAGACGACAACCAGCGTGAGTACATTTGGTTGAAAAGGCACGAATGGAATCACCTTTTCTGTAGATATAATATTTATTGAAATAGTTCACTCCCTGAGGAATATCCCCACCATGCCTGAATTCCTGCAGCTCTCCTTGCCGTGCATCTTCAGCACTCAGCAGATGCCAAAGCCACAGAAATACACCGGTAGTCAAGACTGTAATGATCCTAATGAATGTTTTTCGTGAAAGTACTGTTTGCTTTTCCATGAATTAATTAAAACAGAATATTCAAAGCTACAATAATTTAATTCTTCAGTGTTTGCGCATTTTTGTCAGAAACTGCTTTGTATCAGTTTATTTTATGCTTGAAATCATGTTCAATAATGCCGTATTCCAAAATCATGTATCTAATTGATATATAGTCATATATGGATTATCATCCAAATAAGTCGATATTTTTCATTTATCTCATATCTATTTATTTATCAATTACTTAATCTATTTTTGTTCTCAATTGCTTTGTGGCAAAAAAACTAAAACACTGAATTACTGATATTTAAAAATATTTGAATATTCCAGTCGATTTGTCAATCAGCTAATTATCACTTATTTTTGAATTTAGCAGTGAGCAATGTTTCTGCCAGTGACTTGAATACCAGAGAAAATCTAAATACCCAACAGCATGCATACGAGGAGAAAATTCATAAAAATTGGCGCATTTGGTTTGGGAGCCGCAGCGGTGACTGGCGTTGTATCAGAATGGGCTGATGGTGCCTTGGCAGATAAGCCCCTGTTATTGAATGATAAATATGTTTCCGGTTGGCGCAGGGTCCCTACCTATTGCGAGGTTTGCTTCTGGAAATGTGCCGGTTGGACCCATGTTTCTCCGGAAGGAAACATTCAGAAGATCACAGGAAATGCCGATGATCCGCAATGCAACGGCCGACTCTGTCCGCGCGGAACGGGTGGTGTTGGGATGTATTCGGATCCCGACCGATTGAAAACACCTTTGCTGCGGGTTACCAAGAACGGGGAACAAACCTACCGGGAGGCGAGTTGGGAAGAGGCGCTCGATTTTATTGCCGGCAAGATGAAGGAAATTGCCGGGAAGCATGGACCTGAAAGTCTGGCTCTTTTTAACCATGGTACCCCAGGAAAGTATTTTACCCATCTGCTCAATGCTTTCGGTTCAAACAATGTTGCGGCACCATCGTTTGCCCAATGTCGCGGACCCCGCGATACCGGCTTCGAGCTTACCTTCGGGGAATCGGTGAGCAGTCCGGAGGTGACGGACATCAGGGATACCAAATGCCTCGTTCTCATTGGTTCACACATTGGAGAGAACATGCACAATGGTCAGGTGCAGGAGATGTCTGAAGCCATCGACAAGGGAGCCGTCATCATCACCGTTGATCCCCGGCTCTCTACTGCTGCAAGCAAATCCAAATTTTGGCTGCCCATCAAGCCATCTACGGATCTGGCTCTGCTGCTGGCGTGGATGCATGTCCTGATTCACGAAAATCTTTACAACAAGGATTACATCTCTCAATATGCCGAAGGTTTCAACGAATTGAAGGAGCATGTCAGGGATTTCACACCCGAATGGGCTTACGGGGTCACCACCATCAAACCTGAATTGATTCGTCATTCTGCGCGGGAAATGGCCAATGCGGCTCCATCAGTCATCATCCATCCAGGCAGGCATACCACCTGGTATGGCGATGATGTACAACGCTCACGGGCCATCGCGATTCTAAACGCCTTGTTGGGATCCTGGGGAAACAGGGGTGGAATATTCTTCAAGGAAGGGATCAAAATTCCCGATTTTCCGCGGCCGGCATATCCTAAACCTGCGTGGTCGTGGCAAGATACGCTCAATGGAAGGTATCCATTTGCCAGGGAGGCAGTTACAAATACCATCATTGAGGCATCCATCCCAAAACCCGGCATGGCGCACGTCGTCAAAGGATGGTTTGTGGCAGGGACCAATCTCGTGGTATCGATCCCGCTAAAGGAGCAACTGATGCAGGCCATGCAGGCCCTCGATTTGCTCGTTGTGATCGACACTATGCCCATGGAAATAACGGGTTATGCCGATGTGGTTCTTCCGGAATGTACCTACCTCGAACGGTACGATGATTTGAGGGCTACTGCACACCGCGAACCAACCATTGCACTTCGCATGCCCGCTGTATCGCCCAGTTACCAAGCCAAACCTGCCTGGTGGATATCCAAGCAGATCGGGGAAAGACTCGGTTTGGGCGCTTTTTACAACTACAAAGATTTTAAGGAGGTGCTGGAGTGGCAACTAAAGCAGGTTGGTTCCTCCCTGGAGGAGATGGAACGGATCGGACTGAAAAAATATCCGCGAAAGACGCCTGTTTACATTGCGAATGGGTCTGACTTCAAATTCAAGACTGCTTCCGGAAAGATCCAGCTTAAATCGAATGAACTCCAGGAGGCAGGTTTTGATGCCATGCCTGTCTATACGCCTCATCCGCAGCCTGAAGATGGCTATTACCGGTTGATTTATGGTCGTGCCCCAATGCATACCTTCAGCCGTACCGCCAATAACAGGAATCTGGTTGCCCTGATGCCTGAAAATTCAGTTTGGGTAAATCCACAAGTTGCAGAATTGTGGGGACTCCGGAAAGACCAGCATGTCTGGCTAAAGAATCAGGCAGGTATTGTCTCCAATTTCTCCGTCAAAGTTCGTATCACGGAAAGGATCCGCTGGGATTCGGTCTACATTGTCCATGGTTTTGGCCATCACCACAAACCGCTGACTTATGCCTTCGGCCGAGGTGTCAATGATACCGAACTGATTTCCAGGTTGGCCATTGATCCCATCATGGGAGGTACCGGGATGCGCGGCAATTTCGTCACGTTTGTAAAAACTGAACCAAGGAAGGGGGGCAAGATATGAGATATGCCATGGCGATTGATACCAGGAAATGCGTGGGTTGCAGCGACTGTGTTGTAGCTTGCCAGACTGAAAATGACGTTCCAAATGGCTTTTGCAGGGATTGGGTGAAGGAGGTGGTCGACGGAACCTACCCAAATGTTAGCATAGAGTTGCGATCAGAGCGGTGCAACCATTGTGCCAATTCTCCCTGTGTACGCTGCTGTCCTACGGGAGCCAGCCATTTTGAAGACGGTGGCATCGTCCTCGTTGAACACAACAAATGCATTGGTTGTGGAGCCTGCATCGAATCATGTCCTTACGAAGCCAGATATTCCCATCCAGACGGATATGTCGACAAATGTACCTTCTGCATTCACAGGGTTCGCCAGGGAAACGACCCGGCTTGCGTATGTGTCTGCCCTACCAGGTGCATGTACTTTGGAGATCTGGAAGATCCCAACTCAAAACTGGTTAATGTGTTGAAAAACAGAAAATTCAAATCACTTGCGCCGGAGGCAGGCACGAAACCACAGATATTTTATCTTTTGTAAACGCATCAAAATATCGTTGTTATGAAGGAAGAATTATTCGCCAGCGGGCGAAACATCCCAAACATAGATCCCTCTTTAAATATTTGGCATTGGCAAATTCCGAGTTACCTGTTTCTGGGTGGACTGGCAGCCGGCATTCTCTTTTTTGCGGGAGTATTCACCATTTTGGGAAAAGAGGAACAGATGCCTGCTACAGTCAAAAAAGCCCCGTTTCTGGCCCCCATTGCTTTGATATTAGGACTGTTTCTGCTCTTTCTGGATCTGAAACACAAGCTTTGGTTCTGGCAGCTTTACACAACCATTCGGCTGGAATCGCCCATGGGATGGGGTGCATGGGTCCTGATGATCATGACACCCATCTCGCTGATCTGGTCGGCCAGTTATCTCAGGGATTTTTTTCCCTCCTGGGACTGGAAAATTAAATTACTGAAAACTTTCGAAGCCTGGGTAATTAAAAATAGGGTACTCATCGCCTGGCCAATGGTTATTTATTCTGTCATCCTGGGAATTTATACCGGCATTTTACTTTCAGCCTTCAATGCCAGACCTTTGTGGAATACCTCCATTCTCGGACCACTATTCCTGGTTTCCGGTATGTCAACGGGTGCCGCTGTAATCTTGCTGATGAGCAACAACCATGAAGAGAAGAGAATCATCGGAGGCATCGATATTTTGCTCATTGTTATTGAGTTATTCTTTATCACGCACCTTTTTATGGGCGACAAGGCAGGCTCTGAGGCGCAGATCAACGCGGTAAACTTATTCCTTGGCGGAAGCTTCACTGCTCCATTTTTTGCGTTTGTCGTGATCCTTGGGCTGATATTCCCTGCCTTGCTTGAAATCATGGAACTTCGCGGATACAAAATACCCATAGTTGTTCCGGCAGTTCTGATCCTACTTGGCGGACTCATTTTCAGATTTCTGATTGTGGAGGCGGGTCAAATCACAAAATACCTTTATTGAGTGATGAGTTATAAGTTATGAATGAATTGGAAATAAAAACTGAACTATTGATGTTTTACCACACAACCAGTCGCATCGTTTAAAATATTAAATATGAAAGATATAAATATGAAGAAAATGAAATACGATGGTTCAAATTATTTGAATCCCTATCTGGGTGGGGTGATTCTTGGGACGGTTCTTTTGCTCTCCTTTTACATTTCGGGACGTGGATTGGGAGCCAGTGGCGCAGTAAAAAACACGGTGGCAGCTACAGTCAATGTCATTGCCCCCAGACATGTGGAAGAATCGGCCTACTACAGTCAGTTCGCGGGCGGAGAACACAGTCCAATGAGCAACTGGCTTGTTTATGAGGTGCTTGGTGTTCTGGCCGGGGCGTTTCTGTCCGGAATCCTTTTCAATCGCCTCAAGTTGAAGGTAGAACATTCACCGAAGATTACCTCCAGGCGGAGACTTCTTTTTGCCTTATTGGGTGGACTGATCTTCGGTTTTGGTACACAATTGGCAAGAGGCTGCACGAGCGGCGCAGCTTTGAGTGGCATGGCGGTACTTTCCTTGGGAGGGTACATTACCATGGTAGCCATTTTTGGGACGGCTTTTGGCGCGGCCTGGATATTCCGTAAAAACTGGATTTAATCTGTTAAAACTGAAATTATGATTGGACCAATTGTATCATCAGGATTAATCTCCCCGGCCTGGGACAATATTTTCGCAGTTTTACTCGGCATGGGATTTGGATTTGCTCTCGAATCATCCGGATTCTCTTCATCGCGTAAAATTATAGGCACTTTTTTCGGTTACGATTTCGTGGTTGTCAAAGTATTTTTTACGGCAGCCATCGTATCTTCCCTGGGTTTACTTTACCTAAGTTCCCTGGGATTGCTTGATTACTCACAACTCTATATTCAGCCTACCTTCCTTGCATCTGCCATTTTCGGAGGCATCATCATGGGGATTGGGTTTGCAATGGGTGGTTTCTGTCCGGGAACAAGCCTGTGTGCCGCTGCGGTGGGCAGAATTGACGGATTGATCTTTTTCGGGGGAATGTTTATTGGCGTTTTCCTCTTTTCAGAATCGTTTCCACTCTTTGAGAAGATGTACTACAGTGGTTCAATGGGTGCCAAAATGATCAATTCTGTATTTGGTATCTCTCCGGAGCTGTTTACCTTCCTCCTCGTTCTGATGGCCATTGGCATGTTTTGGGGGGCCGGATGGATTCAAAACAGGGTCAAAAAAATTGAATATTAAGCCTGCCGAACATGGAAAAAAAATACATTTATCTTAGTGTCCTGTTGGTTGTCCTGGCCTTGGGATTGGTGATCCTTCCAGGTAAAGATGACCCGAAAGAGACGAATCCTAAATTGTTGCTAAGTTCGGTGACGGAAAAATCCAGATATCTCTCTGCCGATCAAATCACCCACCGGATCATAGAAAATGATCCAACTTTGCTGTTGATTGACCTCAGGCCAGCCAGTCAGTTCAAGACTTTTGCCTTGCCGGGATCCATGAATATTCCCGTTGATTCCATACTTATTTCCACCAATATTGAAATTTTCAATCAGCCCGGCAAGGATAAGGTTTTTTACGCCAATTCTGATCTGACGGCTGAGATGGCCTGGATGTTGTGTACCCGCTTTTCACTGAAAAGAATTTATGTCATGAAAGGCGGATTGAATGAATGGTTTCAAACGATCATCGAGACAAAAAGTCTTCCGGTTACTGCTTCTTCGGCCGATATGGAACTGCAAAGCTTCAGAATTGCAGCCCGCCAGTTTTTTACGGGAGCCGGACCATCAACGGTTGCCCCGGGTGCCGGCCAATCAAGTGAAAAAGTTATTGTGACCCGGAAGGCCCCGGGAGAAAAATCGGGCGGTGGTTGTTGAACAGATGCTTTGACCTTTAATTACAAAAAAACTTCCAAACATGAACCGTTATCTGAAAAGCAATTCAATCTGGCTGGGATTCCCGGTATTGGCCTTCGTCATCCTGATGCTGGCCTTAATTTTCAGACCAAACCCTCCGGGGTACAGGTTAAGTGCCAGTCAAACGATTCAGCTGATGAAAGATTCAAGTATGACCATCTCGGTAGGCGAACTGGCAGGTAAAC
>Ga0214219_1000720_pt1 | contig 11976 bp, 14 predicted proteins | sample TroBogypolimnion_26_FD_153057 | JGI IMG/M metagenome (GOLD analysis project Ga0214219, IMG submission 153057) | Freshwater microbial communities from Trout Bog Lake, WI - 25JUL2007 hypolimnion | ecosystem: Environmental > Aquatic > Freshwater > Lake > Hypolimnion/Profundal zone | place: Trout... | reverse complement strand
CGAGTCGAGGACACTCAGCCAGTTGAAATTGTGGAAGATGGAGCGTTCAAGCTATACATACCGGGAAATGATGAACCCTACACCAGCTACCACAGCGTAGAAGACTGGTTACTAGGTTTTGAAGAGATGGTTATGCGTATAGTTAACTCCACTAAGATTTCTGCGGATGCCAAGCCTGGCAAGATGGAATCTCTGCAAGTTGCTAACGACTTCACAATTATGCAGTTTGAACCTAAAGACAGGTTGCGTGTTAAAGCCATTATCGGCAGAACAGGAGTATCCCCACTCCCAAAGCCAGTAGTGCCCCAGGACGAGTAGGAACGCAAAAGGATAACATCTTGAGGCACTTACAACGAGGACTATCCATAACTCCCAAGGAAGCATTGCACTACTATGGCAGTTTTCGGCTTGCAGCACACATCGAAGTTCTTAGAAAAGAAGGACATCCCATCACTACAACAATGGTTAAAGAAGGCGGGGCAGAGTTTGCCCAATACAAATATTTATCAGGAGAAACCTCACATGGCAACTAACAACAACTTTCCAGACAAACCAGGCTACGGTACATTCTTTTACCAAGCACCTGAAGACAAAAAACATCCGCAAGGACCAGACTTTACAGGTCACGTTGTCCTAGAAATGGACTACAAAGCTGGTGAACGTATCAATATAGGACTGTGGCAGAAACAAACTCGCATGGGTTCTACAATGTTCTCCGCAAGAGAAGACAATTGGAAAAAGAAAAAGCAGTTAGAGCAGTCTCAGCCTACAGAAGTAACACCAGGCTATGCCAAACCTAAAAACACATATGGTAAAGGTAGAGACATAGATGATGTGCCTTTTTGATGGTAACTAAAAAAACATCACCCACACAGCGTTCTTTAGCTCATTTGAGAGAAGAGGGTTGGCTAGTCGAAATAGTCGAACACTGGAATCCTTTTGCGAGAGTTAGAAAGGATTTGTGGGGGTGGTGTGATTTACTCTGTCTCAGAGGTGAAGAAATTATGGCAGTCCAGGTCACCGCATCTGGAGTGTCATCCCGTATCAAAAAAATTCAAGAAAGTGAGACCTTATCATGGGTGAGAAAAGCGAACATAACAGTGGTAATACACGGGTGGAGGAAGTCAGCCAAAACGGGCAAGTACACTCTAAGGATAGAGAACATATCGTAGAGCTAGTCAACATGAGTCTTAAAGATTTGTGGGAATTAGCCTATCAAGAAGGATACAAAGACGGAATGAGTTTTGTGTCTGATGAGGAAATCCTAAAAACGGTAGCGTATTAGGGGGTGTTAGCTCAGTTGGTAGAGCAGCAGACTTTTAATTTGTTGGTCGTGGGTTCGAGACCCGCACACCCTACCAAACACAGCAGTGAGAGCTTGCTCGGGGGCAAACCTCGGAGTTAGGACAGGTGCTGACAGACCACCTGTAATCTCACAGTCTGTCATTTCTTAACTTCAACAAGGATTTATCATGGCAACCAGAAAGAAAAAAACAAAAGAACCAGTAGTAAAGCAACAACCTAACGTGTTTGTTGCAACTCCTATGTACGGAGGTATGGCAACTGGATATTACGTTCAGAGCCTACTGCAGCTTCCTATGGTTTTAAATCAACATGGGATTAACATGGGTTACTCTGCCATGTTTAACGAAAGCCTTATTCAAAGAGGAAGAAACGCACTTGTACACACTTTCTTGCCTAAAAAAGAATTTACACATTTACTTTTTATTGACGCAGACATTAAATTCAATGCTATTGACGTTGTAACTATGGTGCAAGCAGACAAAGACATCATTGCAGGTATTTACCCTAAGAAAGAAATTAACTGGGAAGGCGTACAACATGCTGCAATGACAGGTACGCCAGTAGACCAGTGGAAACACCGCACAGGTTCTTTGGTCATCAATTTAAAGGGTTATGAGGGTTCTGTAACTGTGCCTGTGGATAAACCTGTAGAAGTCTGGAACGTAGGTACAGGTTTTATGCTCATCAAGAGAGAAGCATTTGAGAAAATGGAAAAAGTAGTCAGAACTTATAAAAATGACGTTACTTTTATTGATAAAGGTATAGGGCACGAAACCATCATTGAATATTTTGCTTGTGATATAGAGCCGGGAACAGAAAGACTTTTGTCGGAAGATTATTACTTTTGCTGGAGAGCTAGAGAAGCAGGTTTGACAGTTTGGGCAGCTCCCTGGGTGCAATTAGGGCATTTTGGGACTTATTTATTTGAAGGCGGTCTTATTCCAGCACCATGAACTACATTGAATACAAGGGTACGCAATATCCCCAGTTTCAAGCAGAAGGTTTTGCAGCACAATTTGCAATTCCTTTTGCCAAACATTATTGCAAAGGATATGGGTACGACATAGGATGCAACCGCCTAGAGTGGTGCTTTCCCGGGGCTGTGCCCATAGACCCTAAGATAGACCACTCCGATGCCTACAATTTGCCACTAGGCATGGTTGATTACATTTTTAGCAGCCATTGTTTAGAACATTTAAACAACTGGATGGTCGCATTAGAACACTGGACAACAAGAATTAGAACTGGTGGCACTTTATTCTTGTATTTGCCTCACTACTCTCAAAAGTATTGGAGACCTTGGAACAACCGCAAGCATCTGCACGTTTTGGATAGGGAGTTTATTTGCGACTTTCTAATGAATTTAGGTTACGTCAATATTGTTGGCTCTAATGCAGACCTTAATAATTCTTTTATTGTTGTAGGGGAGAAAGGATGACGGCAATTTACCAGTGGTTGGGAGTGGTTGGTATTCAACCTATTCTTATGGATTATCAATTTTTTTGGAAAAGACCATGAAATACGTTCTTTGTAAACCTAGAGGCGGATTAAACGACATTCTTTGTGAAGTAGAAAAATGTTGGCGTTACGCAGAAAAACACAACAGATATTTACTTATAGATTCCACAGATTCAGGGCTACACGACAATTTTTGGAAATACTTTGATACCAGACTACCTGCTGTTATCAAGGCTATGCCTAAATATAACGAACTTAACAATTTAACTTGCCATCCGTCAGCTGTTGCAGGTGAACTAGATTCTTACATTTCTAAATACAGCTCTATGCACAGTAACTTCATAGAAGAAGTTAGTAAAAGAAAGTTAACTTTTAATCACAACGCAGAATATACAGAAGAAGTGCTTGTTCACGAACAGTGCTGGGAAGGCGAGTTTTTATCTATATTTTGTTTAGATGGCTTGGTTTTCAAACCAGAAGTTCAAGAATACATTAAAAACAAAATCAAGAATTTAGGTTCTTATGTGGGTTTGCACATCAGAAACACAGATTACAAAATGGATTACCAGTATCTGTTTACAAAAATGAAGGAAGAGGTAAAAGGTAAAAAAATAGTCTTGTGCAGTGATGACTTTAAAATGTTTGACGAAGCTAAAAAATGGTTGCCAGATAATGAAATCATTAGACTGTCTACTTTTAAAGATAATGATGGCTCACCGCTGCATCACATGCACCATGAAGACCAATATCAAATGAATTTAGACGTTTTGACCGATTTAATCGCATTAGCGAAGTCAAAAAAGATATATTTTGGCAACGTAAATAACTTGCAAAAGTTCTCAGGATTCTCAATGTTAGCTTATTGCTTACAAGAAAACCCTACAATATTACACAAATTACTTAATTCTAACGCTTGGTAATTGGAAAATCGAAATTTTCTGGTGGGTGGGCGGTCAAATCCGTTTTGAGAAATTATCGTTTTTTGGCAGTGCGTTTTGCCATGCGAAATGCCTTTGCTGTTGGGTAACCTGCTTGACCAGGACGTTTTGCAGGTAATCCTAGTTTTCTTCTCTTATTAATGTTGTAGTAGAGACCACGTTTTGCTTTAGGTGTACTAGACAATTTGTGTTCCTTCTTTTAACTGAGCTATGGTTAATCCTCCAGCGTATTGAAAGTGAGCAAGCTCTTTAAAGTGAACCCACTTACCTGCCCACTCTAGTCCTGCCTGTTCACCCAGCTCACCAACCTTTTGCCATACTGGATGGCTGCCGTCCCAGTCTGGTTTGCCATCTACCAGGGGTACAACATCAACAGCGCAACGATAGTTATGATAGCTATCTCCAGCATTAGCGTTAGTAACAATTTTGCCAGGTGCAGTGCGACCTTGAGCATAGAGACTAGCTTGGCTTTCGTTATCTCTGTAAGTTGATGTAATGAGTAAGTCAATTCCAGCATCCTTACATAAGGCAATGAAGTTTTCGACTTTTGTTTTAACTTCTGGAAGTAATTCATTTAAGTCTCTTGAGTTAATCATTTTTTCTCCGATGGTGTTGAGTTGTGAAGCATTGCATCCTTGGCTTGTGAACCTGCAGAGCTACCAAAGTAAAAAGACATGATGGCTGTCCAAGCAGTTCCTAAACTACCGAGCATTAAAAGTAGTGCGTCTGATGTTTTGAACGTTTCCATCATCAATCCTACCAATATACCAAAAAACCCTACGGTGACCAATATAGCGAGGACGGGTGGAATAAATGAGTGTGTACTTTGCTGCATATCTCTGGCTGACTTTCTGTCTGCTACCGCCAGTTGCTCGAAGTCCAACCCCAGTTCCTGCGCTTTTGCTTTTAAAGCAATTTCAGCTTGTTGCACAGATGCTATTTGTTCAGCAGTTAATTTGCCATCTGAAAGCATCTTTTGTGCATCATCTTGTGATACACCTAAAACTTTAGATACTGCTTCATAGGCAAGACCGCCAAATGGTCCACCAAGAGCAGTGGCAATAGTAGGTGCAATAGTTTTTAACCAATCCATATTAACTCCTAATTACAGTATCTTGGTGAATACCCTGTTTCCTGAAAAATTTTATAACATTCATACTCTTTGCTATTGGGTTTAAACTTTTTCATAAACTCAATATGCCATTGTTCCTCTACTTTATTTATCTGATAATCCCAATGGATGTAATACATTAAGCCTGCAACTGTGAAGATGACCACCATGACTGCAATGCATATTGCAATTCTAAAATTCCATTTTTCTTTGTTTCTTGCTTTTCTGTAATATTCTTGCTCATCCTTTTTTTTTGAGCCTGTTCATATTTGGCTTTGTCTTTTTCTAGTCTTGCTCTTTCCTCTTGAAAATCTGTCCACAAAGCACCCAGTTCTGGAGGAGCTTCATAAGTCAAAAGTTGCCTTAAATCATACTCAGCTTGCTGGAGTTGCTTTTTCTTGATGACATTCTCAAGAGCCTGTGCTTTTATGCTTTTGCCCTTTGGAGGATTGTTTTCTTTTTCTTTTAATTCTTTGTGGGCATTTTCCTGATGGTCAAAGAAATTACCAACTCCCTCACTTAGTTCTGCATAAATACCATAAACTTCTTTTCCAACATTTTTGGCATCTTTGTAGATTGCCACCCCTTGCTTGATGGCACTCACAGCAGAGATGGCAAGCATGAAAGGCATGTTATTTCAAAGTTACATAGTGAGAAACAAAGCCAACAAAGCTAGATAGTCCTGAAACAACCATCATGCCTACCCAAAAACCACCCCTAGACTTATCAGCCATAGAAATAAGTTTTTCAATTGATGACTCAAGTTTGTCTATTTTTCTTTCCATAGAATCAAACTTTTTCTCATAATCTTCTACTTTTTGCCAAAGTACTCCATACTTGACAAGGTCAATTGGTGATTCTGTGCTCATGGTTTCAATAGGTCTTTAATTGGAATAAATCTGCTTTGAGCATTTTCAAAGGCTTGTTTTTCTGCTTCAGCCTGGGTTTTAATAGTCTTTTTAGCTGTCATTTTTTCAAGATAGTGGCTTGTTGCAAGAGCAGGCAATCCCATGCCATGACCAGCAGTTACTGTTTCAGCAACCACTGGCAATCCCTTATTAACAATAAATTCACCTACTTTTTGACCAAGTTTTTTTTCTACATTTATTTTTTGAACCGCTGCACCAGGATAACCAGTATTGGTTTTAAAAATATGTACAGCATTATGATAATCTCTTATATTCTCCATTTCCTCTGGAGAAAATAATCTATTCATCACTTCTTTATTGTCATTCAAAAATGTAGTCAATTTTTCAGGTGTTTTGTCAGACATTTGATTTACAAAATGTGCCTTAATCTCACCTACAGCTTTTTGAGCTTGGGGTTGCAATTCATCAGGCATACTTTTTAAAGTATCAATTACATGAGTAAATTGATCCACAGGCATGCTAGTAATGTTTTGAGGTATTTTCTCAATTTGTACTTTTCTATTTATGCCATTTGGTCCACTAGATTCCAATATATTAGATATTCCTTTTGGATTATCTAATGTATTTTTTCTTAGTTCAACCAATGCTCTAGCATCTTTATAAAGTGGTGTATCTCCACCAATAGTGTCTAATACATCAGCATCAACAGCTTCTTTTAATGCCCTATGAATACCAGCATTTCCTGGTGACCAAACATTTTTACCATTAAGCCATTTTCTAAATTGTTCAGAAATATGAGCATTAGTAGGCAATAAATTAGCATCTTCATCAAGCATTTTAAGTTCTTGAAGTTTTGCTTTTGATGCTTCAGCTAATTTTGAATTTTCACCTAATGGCAATAATGTTGGATCATTTAATACTTGATTTATATGGCTAGTAAAAACAGGAACAGATTTTCCTTGTTCATCTCTAGCATTGTAAATCTCACTTGTCTTTTTATCAAAATAGTTTTCTAAATCTTTTAGAGGTTGAATAATAGTATTTCCTCTTTTATATATTGAAGATTCATCAAGACCTAATGTTCCACCAGTATCTTTAACTAATTTTTGTTGATAAGCATTAATTCTATTTTGCTCATCAGCAAATCTTTCAGCCAAGTAATTACCTAGAGCTGTATCAGTTTTAGATGTCTGGTAGTTTGTGGCTCTTTCTTTTCCTTTACCTTCAATAGCAGATAAATCAGCTTGATGATCTTCACCCAATACTTTTTGAGCTGTTTTAGCTCTAGCATATTGCTCATCCAATGGCAGACCAGCCTCACCATAATGAACTTCTTTAAAGTCTGCATCTGGAGTTGTAGGCTTGGCAGTACCCAAGTCTTGTACAACTGCTGAAGCATTATCTTCTTGTACAACTTGCTGAGTTGTTTCTGCACCAGTTGGATTAGCTTTTTTCTGTTGAAAGTCTTGTTCTAACTGCTGAAGATTTTGAGTAATTTCAGGAACTTGTTTTTTCTCTAATTGCTTTTGAAGTTCAATTTTGACTTTAGGAACTTTTTGACCTATAGCTCCAGATATTAATTTAGCCTCCTCAACAACAGGCTTTGTTACTGCTTTAACAACAGGTTTTAATTCTGCTCCAGCCTCAGGAACAGCAAAACTTGCTGTAGTAAGCATAGCTCTAACATCTTGAACAGGCAAACCAGTTTTTTGAGCAATAAAATCTGCCCCTTTATTGCCATATTCACCAATTACTTGTGTAATTTTGTTAGACAATTCTTGCTTGTATGCAGGGTCTTCTGTAACACCAAAGAATTTACCAACTGGCTTTTCAAACAAAGAACTAACTTTTTGACTTAATTCTTCGGCTTTTTGAGGAGGCATTTGATTAATTTTTGCCCCAACATATGCCATATTTCCTAGAACTGTAGGAACAGGAGAATAAGCCACATCAGCAAGTGATGCCAAACCTTTGCCTACATCACTCAAAAATCCTGTAACTCTGCCCTTTGGCTCTGGAGGAGGAGGCTCAGAATAAACATCTAAAACAGCCTTGTGCAAATCAAGTGGATGATATATTTCAGGAGTAGAACTGGCTTGGGTCACAACATCAGCAATTGGCTGTGTAGGATTAAAAGTAGTCATGCTACTTTTCTTTGGTGCAATTATGTCTTGTGAAGTCTTGGGTTTTTTCCCATAGACCTCATCAACTGCATTGTTCATCTCATCTAAACTTAGAATAGTCATTATTGACCACCAGTTACAAGTGAATAAATTTTGTTATATCTTGTGATTAAGTCAGCATATCCCTTGGATTCTGGACCACCAACTGCATCAATCACTTTTCTCAACTCTACTTTATCTTTATTTTTAATAGCATCATAATACTTCAATGCCTCAATATCAGCAGTTGAAGACCATTTTTCTGTAAAATCTCTGCCTGCTAATGGATTATTTCCTGCTTTTTTAATGGCATTACTCATTCCAATTCCATACAAATCTATTCCAGTTACTAATGCCCTATTAGTTCTAGCTGTTGCTTTAATTGCATCTGAAGTCCAATTTGTAGTTCCAATTTGCTCTTGAGCAATTGATCTGCCTTGATCTGTGCCTAGACCAGCTTGTTGTGCAAGGTTTCCAGTCTGTAAAGCCATGTAATGACCAAGTTGTTGAAGATTGCTTGCCTCATCAGCTTTCCATGGAATTCCTGCATAACCACCACCCAATTTAGCAATTGCTTGAGCACCAACACCAGTTATAGATTTATCAGCCAAATTAATAATCTGGTTGTAGTTATATGTGCTTGTTGGAACAGTTTGTCTTTGTGCAATAGAATCAAGTTGCCTTTTTTTCTCTAAAGCAACTGTTTCAGGATTTTCAAAAGGAGGCAATCTTAAAGGAGCATTTGATGGTAATTGATTTGGTTGAGAAACAGGCTGATTTGGTTGATTTGGACTATATGATTGACCATTTGATGATGGTCTTATTTCTGATCTTTGTCCAGTACCAGCATTAATTGTAATTTCACCTAATATATGACCTTTTTCATCAAAAACAGTAGCAATTGGATTATTGTTAGCATCTAATCTACCAGTTGGAACTTCTCTAGAACCATAAGGTAATGGAGATGGACTTATAGGCAATCCTCCGCCAACAGGAGTTCCTGGTCTTGTTTCTGCAATTTTAGGATTGCCAGTAGTAACTGGCTGAACAGTTCCACCAAGATTCTGAAATTGGACATTAGGAAACTTAGATGCAAACTGCTCAGATGGTGATGCAGAACTTCCAGCAACTCTATTTCTTAGTTCCTCATATCTGTTGTAATCTTTTTTGGTTACTGCATCTTCTAACTGACCAAGCAAATTAGATGGATGTTTTGGCAGACCTACAGCTTCAGTTCCTTTTCTGACAATATCTAAAGACCTAGTTAATGCTTTTTGATTTACTTCACCATTTTTATCTACATAATCATCAATTGGAGGCAAAGCATTAATCATTTTTCTTGCATAATCTTCACCAGAAACAAGATAATTTTGTTTTGCTTGTTGTGCTCCAGTCTGAGCAGTTTCTGTTCTGGCTTCAGCTTCTTTAACAGCTAATGGATTTAATTGCTGTGCTTGTTCAATAGCCATTTGAGCTTGTTTGAGCTGTAATGGATTTAATTGTTGATTTTGTTGATAGTATTGGATGCCATTGGCAGCATTAACCATCTGTGCAATTGAATTACCTTGCACAGGAGTTGTTTGAACAGGAGTTGGTGTTGCTATTGGAAAAGATTGAATACCCATATTTATCCTTAATAAGTTGGGTTATATGGTTGTGGTGCTGTTACTTGATAACTTGGGGCTTGATAAGGAGTTTGGAATCCTGCCATATTAGCAGGGGTTACAGAACTAGCTCCTGCCTGGTTAGCTGGATTTAACAAAGATGCCAAAGTCAAATTAGAACCTACACTATTCAAACCACCAGCCAAAGCACTAGCACTTCCTACTGTGCCTGCTGCTTGTGCATTTGCTGCACCCACACCTAAGTTAGATATATTTGTGGCATTTCCAGTAGAAAGATTAGAAAGGTTAGCCAGGCTTTGTTGACCTATGCCTGCAATGCCTGCTAATTTGTTATAAATATTAGTTTGCTGTGCTTGATAATTATTGAAAGCCTGTTGATAAGCATTAGAAGCATAATCTTCTGCAAACTTAGTCCCTGCTGTATTTATATTAGAACCACCACCACTAGCATTTAGAGCTTGGTTTTGAGCACCCAAGCCTTGATTTAGCATGAATTGGTAATTAGGAGCAAGATTGCTTTGTAACTGTGCTGGTCCAAAACTTTGTGTCAAACTAGGTAGTTGTGACTGTAATTGAGCTAAACCTTGTGCTCCTGCTTGAGTATATGGAGTAAATTGAGGAGATAAATTCTGATAGTTTTGTTGCAACTGTTGTTGCCCTGCTAATGCAGCATTTGCCTGTGTGTCTGCTGCACTCTTAGCTGCACTGGATTGCATCCCAGCACCAATAAGTCCCAAACCTCCTGCAATTGCTATACCAGCACCAAGTCCTATAGGCATTTTTAACTCCTTTGAATTAAGACTTCATCCACTTTGGATGGGTCTTTTTCATCTGTTGCATGAATACAAAACCATACACAATCCTCTAAAGACTGAATAGAATGGTTTATTCCTGATTTTATTTCAAAACAATAAGGAGCACTATACATTTCTTCTGTGTTGTCAGTCCTTACTATCACTTTTCCCTTAGCCAAAAGGCTTAAATGGCTGTATTTATGGGCATGTTGGACAATTAAATGGTCTTTTGGCAAAACAAACTGCTTGGCATATAAACCATCAGAAAAATGATGAACAATTTGAGGATCAAATTCCATCAAACCTTCATTGGCTTTTAAAATATCAGCTAAATTCAAAATGTACCCCCTGAAATACCACCTAAAGCAGTCAAAGTGCCTTTTACAATTTCATTACCATCAATTACTGAATTACCTGTAATTTCTTGATTTCCCTGAATTGTCTGTTGACCAGTTTTAAGGCTGACAAAATTAGGGCTTTGTAGCCATAAAAGCCAAGGCAAAGCAGGCTGACCAGATGTGGGGTCTATAAAGGGCACTCTCGGCCAAATGATATTCCCACTTGCACTTGATGTTGAAATGGTCAATTTTCACCCTCCTCAGCCTTCAAATTAGCAGAAACAATCACAGCTTTCACTGGATCAGTAATGCTAACTTCAAAAATTCTGTCCCTAGCTTGACCTAATCTTCTCCAAATTGCCCTGTTTTTGTATTTTCCTACAGCTCCAATAGTACACCAATGCTCATTGGAATAGGTAGAACCACCATCATTTGACCATCTAAGCATAGCTTGTGGATTTTGTCCTTGACCATTTTCCAATCCCACACCAGGCTGAAACTGTATTTGTAATTCAGCAAAATATTGTCTTTGCAAATCAGTTACCAAATGTGGACATCTTCTAAGCCTTCTAATGGTATTCCCTGCCTCTGTATATACAGCATTGTCTAATTGGTAGATTTGACCATTTTGATAGTCTCCAACCAAATAAACATTATTGAAAATAGCTCCACAATTTGATCTATGCCTGTTAAATTGTGTTCCATCCCAAGATAACCATTTATGCCACATTTCAGAATTTAAATCAAAAACCCATGTAATATTGATTGTAGGAAATGTGACAACATAAAATTCATGACCATCTAACTGGTAAGTATATGCAACAGCATCAGCTATGTATTGGTTCATTAAGGTCTGTTCAACTGCATGAGTACTGATTCTTTTAAATGAATAGCCTTGCATGACTCCAATAATGTTTTGACCTCTGTAGTCTTGGCTTACAAAAGCAAATTGTTCACCAAATCTAGCAACTGAGAAAGGAGCTGCAATTCCATGCTGTACAGATGTTCCTGCAACCCTTTGAAATGGAAAGCTAATAATGCCAGGAATAATATTTCCAACATCTGTCCACATTTCAGCAGTATATTCACCAAGCAAAAAAACTTGCCTATGATCTACTATAAGTGAAACAAGTGGATCAGGAGAGCCATCTTTAGAGCCATAATAGGCATTAGTGGATGTGACTAAACCAAGGTCAGTTGCACCCCAGTTTTGTGTCCCAGGCTGGTTGTAAATAATATAGTTATCCACAACATCACAGACATTTGCCCCTTTCCACGGTCCATCACTGGCAGGCAAAGTATTAAATGAATTTGTAGATGCAATCCAATAATATCTATTAACACCATCAACAATATAAGCATTTAAGCCTGTATTG
>Ga0214219_1000719_pt1 | contig 11977 bp, 33 predicted proteins | sample TroBogypolimnion_26_FD_153057 | JGI IMG/M metagenome (GOLD analysis project Ga0214219, IMG submission 153057) | Freshwater microbial communities from Trout Bog Lake, WI - 25JUL2007 hypolimnion | ecosystem: Environmental > Aquatic > Freshwater > Lake > Hypolimnion/Profundal zone | place: Trout... | reverse complement strand
ATCACACTGTTCCGCTTCGCTCTTTCACCCTAACACTGTTAAGGTGAGACCGCCTTTTAGGGTCAATCAGGCGAGCCATAGAGCCATGCTTCCCATTTTTATGAGCCTTGATACACAAGCAAGGCACTTCTCAGCTATATCAATCGCCCTGAGAGCCTTATTCTATAAGGGCTAAAAATATTTTTAATAAATACTATGCAAGTCAAGTAATTCTATGTTCAAATAACATACATGGGTTCAAGGGGAATTCATCTACTAGGAGATAAACATGGAAAGAATGGAAACAATGGCAGACACCATAGCCTTATGGAATAAGCAAGAGAGGGAGATTACCTTAGCAAAATGGCAGTCAATGACACCACAAGATTGCGACCAAACCCTGATCCAGTTCATACGCACAATAGCCTTAAAGCGTGAGGGTTGGGAGACTATCAATGAACACTGGATGGATGGAGATATCTTGGAAATGCTATCCGATGCTGACTATAACCTCCCACAAGCATTAAGGGATATTCAAAACCTCATTGATATCAAGGTTCGTTTTACCCAGTCAAACTGATGAGTCTTCAATAGACGAAACCCCGCAAGGGGTCTTTGACAAACTGCTAGGAGTTCAAATTGGAAACACAACCTAAAACAATCGACTTATCCCAGTTCTATGGCACTGAGTCGTATCACCGCACTAACCTGTTTACCCCTAACCTTGTTCACACTGATGGGGTTCAATACTTTGCTGATCAAGGTGGTTGCTACTGGTTCTTGGATATCGTTGCCAGTGAATACTATCCACTGTTGGCTAAAGAGCCACTGCTCTCCATCCAGTTAGCCGTTGAGGATGGGAAAGCAGATATCTGCGTGGAAGACGGGGATTGCGAGATCATCAAGCAAAAGCATATTGCCCTAACCGATTGCCCTGATGGGATGTATCGGTTCTTCCTTACGGACAATGTTCTGATGCTTACTTCGGAGTATTGAAATGGCTACTTACTCTATTGGAGTTGAGGAGTTTAACTGCCCTTTGATTATGGAGGGCAGTTGGGGAGAGCGTGATATCGGCACACACAAATCCACAATGGAATTGTTCTTCAATGATGATGCTACTGGATTCATTGAATGGGACATTGAAGATGTTGGGTTCGAGCATATTGGTTTGTGGTTCACCATTGACCAGTTTGGTATCCGCACTTTGTCGGACTATGACGGAGTAATGTGTTTGTCTGATAAGGCAGTCGCTATGCTCCGCAAATACGATGTAATCGTGCCAAAGGATTTCGAATAATGTTTACCAAGCATAACTGGCTATTTAACACAATACTGGTTATTGCTTGGGCATATATCGCCTTGTATGTATGCCCACAAGCAATTTACCTTTTCATTAAAACTGGAGGATTCTGATGCACGAACACGAAAGCTATGTATGGGATGAATACGATGCTCAAGGTATTTTCCTATGCCGAGTATGCGATGGATGCGTGGAAGAGAAGTTAAGCAAATACCGCCCTGAGATCCTTTCAGGGTATTCACAAGCAGATGTATATGAGCCAATAGAGGAGCACTAGCATGGGAATTGAATCAAATCTATTTACCACTGTTCAAGAGGTTTATTTTGACCTTTTGGACTTGGATAAAAACAATTATTTAAAAGGTATTAAGTTGGAGGGTTTTAACGAGTTTACCAATATGCGTGATTTTGTAGATGAGCAAATTATGAAGTTAAATTATCTCGAAAATCATATGAAAACACTTTTCAATATTGAGGAGGAATAACATGGGATGGACTGGAAGCCAATATTACGGAAAAGGAAGCCGTAAAGACTTTTTAATTCAAGAGTTCAAACAAGCTAACGCTACCCATACATGGTGGTTAAGTGATATCTCTATGCGTGGTAACACCGCCTATTGCATTAGTTGGGTTAAAGATGAAACCACTGGAGAAGAAAAGCATGAGGGCATGGTTATCCTGACGGAAAAACGCAGAGGGGATGATGGATGGATTTATTACAAAGAAATGGGAGAGACTGTATTGCCCTATTACTTTGATGCTCCCAAGAGCCTTATCACGACTCTAAACGCATTGGGAGAGCCATACAACGATAACGCTAAACAATGGCGAGAGCGATGCTTGGCAAATGCCAGTGTTAAGAAGCCAAAGTTGAAGTTTGGCGATGTTGTGAAGTTTGCCCATCCGATGTCATTCTCATTTTCTACTGGGAGGATTGAAGAGGACACCTTTACCTATGTTGAATATGGGACAAAGAGAAATGTATTCAAGACCAGTCAAGGGAATCTTTGCCGTATATCAAAGTTAGCCAATAGGGAATTTACAGTTCTATCAAACTGATGAGCCAAGAGTAATGGCGAAACAAGTAAGTATGAGACCGCAAAGTCGTATGACGAGACCGCAAATTACTTACTTGTCTTTGATTAACTGCTAGGAGAATTAACATGGGTTTAGATATGTATTTAACCGCTAAGAAATACCTTTGGTCTGATGCCGATAAGGAGTTATCTGCCAAGATCAATGAAGCCATTGGAGTAGAGCCTGACTTTGAGAAACGATTTAATGGTTCAAGTTTGGTTGCTAAAGAGATATCACTGGATGCGATGTATTGGAGAAAAGCCAATGCCATTCATGGATGGTTCGTCAATGTTGTGCAAGACGGAGAGGATAACTGCCGAGAATATGAGGTAGATCGAGAACAGTTGGTAACACTGCGTGATCTTTGCAAAGACATCCTTGAGCATCCTGATGCTGAAAGGGAAACCGACTTAGAGCCGACTGAGGGATTCTTCTTTGGTTCTTACAAAAAAGACGAATGGTATTACGAAGACCTGAAGAACACTGTTGAGGGGTTGGATAAGGTCTTGACATTACCTGACGAGTATTCATTCAGCTATCAATCGAGTTGGTAAGGAGATAACCATGCAAAACATATGCGAAGACGGATATCAGGGCAATCACGATCCAGTATTAGATGAGTTTGGATTAGATGCTTACGAACAGATTCAGATGAATTATGAGTCTCTTGACAATGGATCAGTGGTTGTCAATTTTGATGTATGGGACACCGAGAATGACCAAGTTGTAAAGCAAGGGGGTTATGTCATGGTGCGTAAAGACGAAGACGACAAAGTGTTTGCCGTTGTCGTTATTGATGCCAATGGCGATAAGGTTGCAGAGGTTCATTTGCCATTTAACTTTTTGGAGTGCTGATTATGAAAGATATCAAAGATTACGACAAATATTGGAATGATGAGGCCAAGAAACTATTGCTTCACAAACGCATTGTCAATGTTCGGTATTTAACGCAACAAGAGACTGAAGACATGGGTTGGCATGAAAGGGTTGTTGCCTTTCAAACGCATGATGGATTGTGGTTTTTCCCCAGTTGTGATGATGAGGGAAACAGTGGGGGTGCGTTGTTTACTTCTGATGAAAAACAAAGTTGTTTACCAGTGATGAGGTAATCATGCCTAAATACATTATCAGGGCTGAGACCAATGTGATGTATGAGAGGGTTATAGAAGCCACCAGTGAAGACGATGCTTGGGAAAAGGGTAAAGCCTTGCCTGAGTGCGACTTTCACTGTGTTGGCGAATATGACCATGTTGTTTACGATGTAGAAGAAACCGATGAGGAGATCATAAACGAATGAAAAATGTTTATTTAGTTGAAACCAGTGAGACTTGTTTGGTTCACAAGCAATACTCCGTATGTGCTTACACGATGGAGCAAGCCAAAGACATTGTGATGCGTGGTGATATTTATGATGAATACAAGGAAATTGATCACTGGATTACCGATGATGTTCAAGTAAATGAAATAACCAATATCAAACATTCAAGAGTTGTGGAGGAAGACTGATGTTTGAAGTTCAACACTACACCCTGTGCGATGGTTGGATTAACTGTTGGTCGGAGGAGGATGAAAACGGAGTAATGATCCCCTCCATTTATAGGACATATACCGAAGCCCTAGATGCCTTGAATGAATTTCTTGAAGATGAGTTGATGGAATTTAACGCTGGCAATATTGATTCGATGTATGAATTAGACGAGTTCAGAATAATGGAGATTTTTTGATGCCTAAATATCGAGTATGCATAGCAAGAGAAGAGACTACCCTTTGTTGGATAGATGTTAATTGCAAGACTAAAAGCAAAGCTGAAGATATTGCTTGGAAAATGTTTAACGAGGACTCTTCTATTTTGGAAAAGGGAGAGATGGTTCATGCCGATGAATACATTGACTATGTAACGGAGGTGCATGATGGACTATAACCAGTTAAAAGACTTGGTTGGCGAAGACAATGCCATTTCAGTCTATGACTACTTTGCCGACTTTACAGTCGATAACTTGATCCAGTTGGTGCTAGATGGCTACACACCTAGCCAGTTGTTGAATTTAGCAAAAGAGTTAAGAGAGGATTTAGATGATGAAGATGCCTAACATGAGTAGCGATTTACTGGATGAATATTGCGAAGAAATGTTTGGTCATACAGACTGGGTTATGTCTTTTGACGAGGATGGAAATCTGAACATTACTTTTATGAAAGAGCCTAGAGCAGAGTATTTGGCAGAACTGGATGAGGAGGAAGAAGATGCCGACTAAATGGGAAGTAGTGCCATTCTTTGACTATGACGATTACTACCAAGTTGGTAGAACAGTCATGGTAGATGGAAAGTATAAATTTGAATCAAAAGGTATCAGGTATAGGGAAAAGTCTAAAGCTCAGAACCATGCCAATAAACTAAATAAGGAGTTAGCAAATGAACCAAGCTGATAAAGATGCAGAAAAGTGGATGGAAATGAATCAGAGAGTGCAGTATCGCAATCTGATTAAAGCCAAAGAACTAGGCGATCTTTACTATATCGACCAACATGGCACAGTCATTGTCCATGATCCGAAAGCAGAAAATGAATATAAAGAACTGTAAGGGGAAAGTGCCAGTCTTTGTAGGAGGTGATATTCCTTACAAGCTGGTGGACTTTCCGACTAGGGAGCAGTTTGACAAGATGTATAAGTCAAACAACAAGAATCTGCGAGATAAGTATTGGAATGTTTTGAAGATGCGTTCACAAGGGCATACACTTATAGAAGTAGGAGGAATGTATACCCTGACTCGTGAAAGGATCAGGCAGATTGAAGCTAAGTTTTTAAGGAAAGTAGCAATTTCTTTAGAGACTGAGACGCTTTGAAATTACCTACTTTGACATGGTAATCATTAAAATCATCCCCGACTGTTGGGGAGATCCAATACGGCTTGCCTGTTTTTTTGGCAGTCATTTCTCCGACACTGTTGGGATCGTTATCGGCAATAATGATCCCGCTCCCGATGTTCCGACTTACAAACTCCATGTTGCTTGCACTAAAGCAAATATTGACCGAATACGGCAGATTCATCTGTTTCATAATATCCCTGACGGACAAGCCAGTGGCATAACCCTCGCAAAATATTGCAGTCCCTTTTGCTCCAATCGTGAAAGTTGCTCCTTTGCTCGTCTGTCCATGCAAGAACTTCTTGTTCCCCTCGTCATCAATGAGTTGGCATCCTATCAAGGTCTTACCACTTCTCATCGGAATGACTAAGATCTCTTTATCATCTTTGACCCAAACATTGCCATGTTCCATAGGGAATCCCTTTTTGACGAGGTACGGATGTGTTTCAAGACTGCACTGGCTAAGAATCCACTCTGCTTTTTCCCTTGCTTTTTGTGCCAGTTGGTCTCTTTCTTGATTTGACGAGGCTATACGCTTCTTTACATCCGCTGACGAGGACGATTTTCCTTGCGCAAACCAAGTTACAGGCTTTTCCATTGTTGCCCAGTTGATGACCCAACCAACCTCGCCTAAGAACTTGTAGCGACCATTAGATGATCGTGGGTGGTCTTCTGTTGGAGTTGCGACCCACTTGTCATAGATAACATTGTTCAGGATCAAGCCATGATCCCTAGCGAAATTGACGAACTCAATCATGCTGCCTTCCTCATTTTATTTTGTCGTTTTGACCAAGCAATATTGCGGTGCTGCACCCACTTTTGAGTTTCCAGTGACGGCACTCTTCTGACCTCATCTAATCCACGAGGCCAAACCCCAAACTTCTCTCGATACTTGTTACTTGCCCAGTAAGGGTTATAAAGTTTCTCTTGGGCGATATAAAGCAATTCTGAATAGAACTTTTGCTTCACATCCTTTTCTACTCTGCCGTTAAAGCCAAGCTCTACAAGCTCTCCCTCGACTGCTTCAATTTGCCGTCTTGGTCTGACATAGCCACATGATGCACACGAATGACTGCCTTTAATCCATAGGGCATGGCATTGTGGGCATTGTTGTTCTGCCTTTTCCCCTTCTGTTGGTTCTTTCTTGGTCTTTTCAATCTTCTTATCAAGATCTTTGACCCCTTCAGCGTAGATTTCTTCCCAGTCTTCCCTAAATCGGATGTAATTGCCTGAGTGATCGAGCCATAAACCAAACTCTTTTCCCTCATAAGATCGCATTACACGACCCAGTTGCTGAATATGAGAAGAAAGTGACTTACTAAATGGGCGAGCTGATACCCCAACCATAACATCAGGCACATCAAAACCACGAGTGAGAATATCAGTAGCAATAAGCCCATGAATATCTGTATCAGGCTTGGCGAAGTCATCGATTACCTCCTGTTTGTATTCGCCACTGTCCTTGTAGGATATGCTGACGAAGTTATAACCTTTACGAGCAAACTGCTCTACTAAATCCTGACCATGTGCGACACCAGCACAAAACACAATGGTCTTTCTTGGTCTGCCAAAGACTTCATGGCACTTCTTAATCCATTCGGCAACAATGTCCCCAGTGATCTGCATACCACGCTTGGTAACTTCTTCAGGACTCCATTCTCCTGCCAGTTTCTTTGCCCCTTTCATGTCAATTTCTTTGGCAATAAAGACCCGTAGTGGAGCTAACCACTTATCATTGACAAGGGATTCGGTGGTGGATGCACACACCACATTGGAATAGATATGACCTAGACCTTTGGTGAACGGAGTGGCGGTAAGCCCAATGACCTTGATCTTGGGATTGGTCTTGATGATCTCGGTGATCTGCTTGCGAGTGATATGACATTCATCCACGACCAGTAGGTCAATATCAGGGAAGTTTTGCCGTCTTTCGATGGTCTGTGACGAACAGATTTGGATGCGTTGGGTGGGATCTTTCTTCCAGTGATCAGCCTGTAAAACCCCATGATTGATTGAATACTTGGTAAGACGAAGACTGGTTTGGTCAATCAATACGATCCTGTCAAGGATCATGGCAGCCCTTTTGTAGTTGTCTGCCGTAGCCTTCATTAGGTAGATTGCGACTTCTGTCTTACCAAAGCCCGTTGGTGCGTAAAGGAGTTGGCATCTATGTCCGTCTTTGAATCCTTGACGGAGTTTATCCACAACCCCCATCTGATGTTCCCTCAGTACTAAATCCATGACTTACTTCTTCTTGGATAAAGATTTGACCTGACGGATCAATTCAGCGTTCCTTTGTTGATACATATCTCGGCTATCACGCAGAGCTTTGTTGTCAATTTCAAGGACACGAATCTGTTCACGCAGATTTACCACTGTGTCGTGGATGTCCTCAACCTCAATCTCGGTAGCGTTCCATCGTTTGGTGGCGATAATGTCTCTTGCTTCTGTGAGTTCTTTATCTAGGATGACGATAGTGTCTGTGAGTTCTTGAATTTTTTCTTCAACGGAGGGTTCTTCTTTTGGTTCTTCTTTGACCTCAACCTTTGGTTCTTTCTTACTTAACTTCATGGTAGCTTCTTTGCCATGCTTGTTGATGTAAGTAACCTCTTCTTTGGGTGTCTCTTCCAGTGACTTACGAATACGACCTATGGTCATGCCTGACACACCGATGTGCTTGGCAATCTGAGCGTTAGACCATTTACTCCATTCGGAGTCTTTAATCATGTCTAGAACGATTTGGCGGTTATCTTCTGATGTATGGGGTATGCCATGCTTGTTAGAGCCGTAGGCGAACAGTTTGGCATCTCTGACTGTGCCTTCTTTGACATCGCAGTCGATGGACACATTACCTATTTGTTTGGTAGCGAAGTAGCGGTGGAATCCTGCTGATAGCCAGTAATCTGAGCCGTCAAAGAACACTGTTATGGGTGGAAACTCAACCTTGTCACGCATGAGATCTGCGTATTCTTGTACTTTATCTTGATTGAGTTGTTTGCGTACTTGTGTGCCACCATCAATACGGATGACGGCAAGATTTAATCTTTTCAATTCATTTCTCCTAGCAGTTGGAAATTCCAGTTTAACAATATTAAATTACTTATTCAATCTTTTTTTCATTACATATTTCAATCTACATTTATAAGAACAGTAACCACGCTTCCTATGATGTAGCCAATCTACTTGCATAAAACTTAGACCACAAATACATTTCATACGACCTCCTTAACTTCTTGTTTTCATTATCTTTTTTATAACTTTTGTTGATTTCCATAGGCTTCTTCGAGTGCTTTTATCATTTTTATAATGCTCGTGAATCATTTCGTGACATTCTCTGCATACAGTAACCAAATCTGACAACCTTTCGTTGCCCAATCTTTTGTAGGTTCTGTGATGTAAATCCAATGGGATATTTGATTTCATGCAACAAATACATTTCCATGAGCCGTTCATAGAAAATAAATTGTTCATCTTGCTTGAGTAATATTGACTACGTTTCTCTTGCCATCTATCACTCTGAATATATTTATAGTAATTCATATATATCTCATATATAAGTAACGATGCTTTTTGGTGAACGCACCTAGCCTTATCCTAGATGCCTTCAACTGTATGCTTTTTGGAGCCACAGCACCCGACAGACGTTTGATTAAAGGCTCTCTCTTCGCCACCTTTTCCCCTGTTACAAATCTATCCCACAGTAGGGGTTCTTCCAATACAGCTGCTGTTAGTCCGACCAGTATTGTGTAGCAAGGGATATAAAAGAAAACGGATGATGTTAATCATCAGTTTTACTCTCATATTTACCTAGCCATGATAGGTTACCACAAAAACAAAATGATGCAATTATTTTTTTAAAAAGAAAGAACCCCCAGTGATGAGACTGAGGGTTCTGGGGATCGTGGATCCGAGGGGCTTTCCACTTAAGTGAAAACTGCTAGGTAAACACAAGAGTGGGTCTATGGGGTAGACAGCACTAAGTATAGTATAGATTGACCTAAAAATGTCAATAGGTAGATTTATTTTGTATCAATTAGGTGGTTTTCAAACAACCAACCTATTGTTTTGCGGTGAGCTTCCTCCCACATCTCAATCCTTTGGTCTTTTGAGAGTTTCGTGCCTTGGTCGAGTTCCGAGTGGCATGAATAACAGAGGGCAGCGCACCTATAGTCATGTGCCTTAATTCCCCTACCTTTACCGTCTCGAAGCTGATTGGAATGTGCAGCCACAACTGTGCCGTCAGCTCGACCACACGCTTGGCATGGGGATTGCCGTAGTAAATCAAGGAGTTTCCTATTTCTATACATTTAGAGTAACAAAGTTCCACTTTTTAGTAGGGACATCGTAGAATTTTTCGCCTTCTGGCACTGAATTATTGGGGATTTCTTTGATGGAATGCTTCATTATGTCCTCAACATCAAGCCAGTAGCCCCACTTTTTGTCAAAGTGAACGATGAAGTATATCGTAGGCAAGCCGTTATCAAATAACTTTTGCTTCCTGTATGGCACATGGATAGTGGGATAGGGACATTCTGTCTCATCCTTTTTACGCCAATCACGCAGTTCTACCTCGATATAGCCTGACCTAGTGCCCTGATTGAACACAATCAGATCAACTGCATACTTGTCTGGATTGGGTTTTGCCTCTACCAACCAGTGCTTTTTAGCGTAATCAATGACAGCCTGTCTTGAGGGAATATCACATAGATCATGGAGTTCTTGGCTAAACTTCTTTGGGTTATTCATCTTCCTCAAATCTACTATTGGGGTTCTTGGATATATTGTGGTTTAACAGGGCAGCATATGCGTTGTAATAGGCTTCTTTTTCCTGACGGAGCTGGTTAATAATGTAATTAAGTCTGTCTATTTCCATCTGCTGGATATGAAGTTGTTTACGCAAATAGTCATCAGCCTCTTCTCTGTCAAAGGTAGTAAATGTAGTCATTTCTCTTGTGCCTCCATCAATGCTTTATAAACAATCAATTGCCCAACTGCACCACGACTTTTTACAAACCCAAACATAATTTCTCCTTCAGCTTTCAACGCTTCTATTTCAGCTTGTTGCTTTTCAATAATGGTTACTAAGTCCCATTTATCAACAATCAAGCCGTTTTTTAGCTTTTTGCGTAACAGTTTGGCTTCAACCATTCTCTTGTGCCTTTCTTAATCCATACTTTTGCGGATTTTCAAAACAATCAACAATGTCTTTCATTTCCCAGTCTGATGCGTTACCAATCCATTGTTTGCCATCATGCCTAAATTTTATTGTGCAAAGTAATACATTGTTAAAGTGAATAGGTAAATCAATAGTTGGTGGTTCTTCAATTTGAGGATTAAAAACCGTTAATGCTTTTTTAGCTAATTCATTTGCGTTCATTTCTCTTGTGCCTTTCTTAGTATTGCTCTAGCAAACATAACCAAATCGCTAAGTCCATCATATTCAAAAGCAATATCAATTATTTCTTGGTCTGTTAATGGTTTTACTAACTCTTCTCTTGTATAGGGTTCACCAGTTTCCTCATCAACTCCAATAGTCATCCTAACTAAATGTGTTCTTTCAATCATTTCTCTTGTGCCTTTCTTAAATCAAATCTAATTCAGTTATTGACGGAGCAATGTAATGCTCTTTTTCCCATTTCGCACAATATTCTTCCGCATTTTTACGGCTTCTAAATACTGGATGTGGCTTAAATTCATAACCATCTTTGCTGGCAATATCTGTATATGGCGCAGTTTCTCCATGACCGCTTGTTCTTCTACCTGAATAAGTCAATACATATATTTTTTGAATGGTCATTTCTCTTGTGCCTTTCTTAGTATTGCTCTAGCAAATGCAACAGGGTCATATGCCCAATCTACTGAATAAAGAACCTCATCTATTTCCTCATCTGTTAGGTCTTTAAACTTTGTTTCCAGTACCCAAGTAATTGTTGGCTCATTTTCTGTATTTGTTGTTGTTTTCATTTCTCTTGTGCCTTTCTTAGTTTAAAAGACTTCTTCCCAACCCACAATAAACCCGCAAGTTTGCTATATCGTAACTGCCAGCTTTTTTTGCCGTCTATGTAAAATTTAAATCCAACTTGATTAGAACTAAATGGATAAAAATTAAACCCTGTTTTTAGCAACTCTCCTTCATCTCTAATGTGTATCATTTCTCTTGTGCCTTTCCACAAAACATTTGCTCGCTAAAAGCATTTAATATTCTGCACTTTGCTTCTTCCCTTTCTTCTTCAGGAAAATCTGCTACAGATTCTTCTAAACATTCCATAATTTTGTTGGCTACTTCTTTTGCTGGAATAATTGAACTCATTTCTCTTGTGCCTTTCTTAGTAAACCTAACCAAACCATTTAGCTATTAGTACAATTACAAAAACAAGCAAAGCACCTTGAATAAACCCTATTGCTATTCCTACTTCAACTGATTTCATTATTGTGCCTTTCTTAGTACAAATTTAATTGCATCTTCAAGTTCTTTTCTGAATGACTTTTCTTGACTGCCAGCGGGTTCATTATTAAAAATAAATAATTGCAGTGGGTCTAATTCAATTTCATCAGGTATATCAGCAATCTTCCAATATTCAGGCAACACAAAATTATCAGCGTTCATTTCTAATCCTTTAATAAATACCAAAAGTGCAATCGCTCATCAATTAGTTTGTTCACTAACTCCTCATTCATTTCTACTGGTTTCATATATTCATCTGCGCAATAACCAATAATTTCTTCTTTCAACGCTTCTATTTCAGCTTGTTGCTG
>Ga0214219_1000718_pt1 | contig 11984 bp, 11 predicted proteins | sample TroBogypolimnion_26_FD_153057 | JGI IMG/M metagenome (GOLD analysis project Ga0214219, IMG submission 153057) | Freshwater microbial communities from Trout Bog Lake, WI - 25JUL2007 hypolimnion | ecosystem: Environmental > Aquatic > Freshwater > Lake > Hypolimnion/Profundal zone | place: Trout... | reverse complement strand
TTGATACACGATGTCAGTATAGTGGTTAACGATTGAGCCTTGAATAAGTGTGCTTCATCACCAATAATATAATCGAACTGGTGGAAATATTCTTTAGGCAATTGATACAATGATTGCCACGTTGATATTGTTAATGGTTTATCTGTATGTTTCTCTTTGCCTTGGTAAATACGATGTACATATTCACTCATTGCACCATTGTTATAGTCACCAAAGTCTGAAAATAACTGTTCAACCAAAGAAGTCGTTGGAACGATGATGAGGCCTTTACTGCCTTCTTTGTATCTCAACATCTGTCTGAACAACATATAGATGATTAATGACTTACCTGATGCAGTTGGAGATAACAATAACGCTCTACGTCTTTGCATTGCATGAACATATGCATTGATTTGGTGTTCTCGTACCTCAATGGGTTTACCATTTGAGTGTATATCTAACTCTTTGATGAATTTTTTGGCGTGATATATTGAGTAATCATCTTCAATTTCATCATGTGAAAATGTATAATCTCTCTCTTTGCAGAATTCTTCAAAGTATGGGATAAGTCCAATGTATAGTTGTCGAGTTTGTAGGTTTAGCAGCCTTATACGGCCATCCCAAATTTTGTTTCTAAAAGCTGGAACAAATTGGTGACCAGGAACAAAGAATTCAAAAAACTGAGAAAGTTCTTGAGCAACGTGACGTTCACAGTTTACTCTCACATATACTTCATTAATTTTTTCTACAACCAAATGTTCTTTATTGTCCTCCAATGAATCTCTCCCAAGTTATAAAGTCACGGATTTGCCATGTTCTTTGCTTCAATTCACCCATGACAGCTTCAACAACCGACACTGCTTCTTCATGGTATATCTTCTTCTCTAACAGTTTGATTAGGTCTGTATCAGATTCCAAATATGTTGTGATATCTGATTTGAGTGTGAATTGAAATGGTTGCCAACCATATTGTTCCAGTTCTTCTTTGGACAATTTGCCTGTGTAATACTCCCATTTGATTTTACGCATACGCAAATAATCAAAGTTGGCCTTTTTGGCAGCCATCTTATGCTTTGTAAGAATGGTGAGATACTTGTTGTGTAGTTTTGGAATCTTTAAGAGCTCTTTACCAGGTTCTGTCTGGTCTATGTCAGAGTCGGATGTCCAGTAATTTAATATTTGTTCAATGTTTTCCATAATATATCTTTCAATTTCACGTTGGTGTTATAACAAATCTTTCATATCTAAAAGTGGCAGTGGCAGAAATAATGTTGTCTGCGGATGACTGAGTGTCAAACTGAATGTCTGACAATTGTATTGGAAACATTCTGTAAAAGTTTATGCTTACTATTGGATTATTTAGCGCTGACATAATTGTGAGTGTTGCATCAGAATAGTAACCACCATTCAAAGTGTTACCTGTTTGTAATGCATTGTATGATGCTCTATCTGTCAATTTTGTAGGTGCTGCAATTGCTAAAAACCAGTTATACAATTCATTCCAAGAAGTAATAGTCTCGTCAATATAAAATTGCATAGTAAACTCGTTGAAGTTTAACTTGTTTCCTGCAAGTGGAATATCCAACAATGGAGTATTATAATTTATACTACCAATATTAACGCCTGGAAGATTTACATTGTGACAGAAATACTGAACCGTTGGCAATCTATTGAAAGCCACTATGAATTTTGACGGTTGGAGAAAATTGGTATTCTCTGGAGTTCTGTTTAATGCTGTCATATAGGTATTTAGGCACCAAAAAAAGGGACCCGAAGGTCCCTTTTAAGTACCACTCTTATTGGTGGCTTCTCATCCCGTTGGGATTACATTAGGTTTTTCACTGCAAACAAACGGTAGTATACGTTAGTTTGTGAGTCAAGACGGCCGTTGCCAACTGCCAAACCTTCTGCAAATGGGTTTGCAACCATGCCGTAACGAGTCTTAAATCCAATTTTTGGTTGGAATGTGAACTGGTCAACTGCACGAACCATTTGTAGAGGAACGTAAGGACAGTAGAATAAACCTGCGTCATATGGAGATGAACCCTTATAACCGATTGTAACCAACTCTTGGTTAGTTGTGTAACCGCCATAATATGGATCGATGTACACTTTGATACGACCGTGCAACATACCAGCAAATGTATTACCAGTATCATCAACTTGCAAGTCAGCTTGTAGAGCTGGTGTGTATGATAGAACACCTGCCATAGCCATTGCGGAAGCTACGTCAGAAGAAACAATCAACACATTACCTTTACCTCTACGAGTTTGTTTTGCAATAACGTTAGCATCACGTTCGATTTGGAAAATCAAACCTTTGAAACGTTCAACAGACCAACGACCATTAGAGTCAGTATCTAAGTCGAAATAACCAGCAGTTGTTGTACCGTATTGAGCACCAATCTTTGCAGATGTGTAAATTGTACGGATAACTTCACGGTTAATTTCAGAAAGAATCTCAGTAGATAGAATGTTAGACAATTCTGTCTCAGCATCCAAACCGTGAATTGCTTTCAAGTCCTGTGCAAGTTCTAGTGAGTATTCAGCTTTCAATGCTCTTGATTGTGCAGTAACAGTAACTTTCTCGATAGAGAATGCCATTTGTTGGAATGCAGCGTTAGCATCAGAACCCAAATATTCAGCAACGCTTGTTGGCATTGCAATACCAGATGTAACGTTGTTAGCTAATGCAACAGCAGTTTGTGTATTTGCTGTTGTATCTGTTGCTGTATTACCAACGAAACCGTATGGGTTAGCAATAGAAGAAACACCAGAGAAGATTGTGTTTGCTTCGTTATAGAATGCTTCAGAACCTGCTTGGTTGCTGTAACGAGCACGCATTGCGAAGATTAGACCTGTAGGTCCAGTCATAGGTTGAACACCTGCAACATCATAAGCAATCAAGTTAGGTAATGAACGGCGAACCAAACTGATTAAGATTGGGTCGAAGTTGCTGATACCAGAACCTGTAACGTTTGTTGGACCAGGATCAGAAGCAGTTTCGTTCAAAGCCTGACGGTCTTGACGCATTGCTTGTGCTTGGTTCTCCAATACTAAAGCTGTAACGCTTCTTTTGTATGGATCTTTAATGGCTTCTAATTCTGGGTGCTCCAGAATAGGTTGCCATTTCTTTTGTAGTTCTTCTGTCATATACATGTGGATAACTCCTTAATTGAAACTTTTATTTATTATTTTTTGGTATTCTTATTTTTTACTAAGAATACTTGCTACTTGTTCCATCAAAGGATCAGCAGACCTAACGGTCTTCTTTTCTTCTTCAATGTGGACTTCATCATCCAAAGCAGAATTGTCTGCAACCTTAACGTCAACTTTGAAATATGATTCTTTTAGAGTTGACAATTTGTCTGCAAATTCTTCTTCAGTAGTAAATTCCACACCCTCTGCGAGTGATTTTAATTTTTCTACTTGAGTTTGCGTTAGGCCTTCACACGCTGTGTAGATTGCCTCAATTTTCTTTTGTTCGTTCAAATCTTTTGACAAACCAATATTAGTATTAATTTGTTCATTTAATTGTGCTTCTAGTTCAGCAACTTTTTCTGCCATCTCAGCAACAACATCTACCTTGTCTTCAGGGATATCGATGTAGTGTTCGATGAACAAGTTACGTAAACCGCCAATGAATTCTTCTGCAATTTCAGCACGTAGGCCTGTATCGATTGCTAATTCATTTTCTTTCATGTATTCTTCTGCAATGTAGTTTAGATAGTCATCAACTTTGGATGCCAAATCTTCTTTAACTTGTTCTACAGCAGTTTCAAATTGCTCAACCAAACTTGTTTCAATTTGTTCTGCAATTTGTTCAATACGTGAATGTACAGCAGCTTCAAAAATTGTAGTTGCTTTCTGTGCAAATTCTTCTGATAGATTTTCACCAGCTAACAAAGCACGAATGTCATCAGACATATCAATTGCTTCCATGTTAACGTGTTGTGATTGTGAACCAGCTGTGTGTGAACCATCATAGTGTTGGAATGTAGCACCTTTGTTTGTACCAAATGTATTTGCTGGTAATGTTTCAGCAGTACGGTCACGCAATTTTTCGTATTGGTTGCCGTTTCTTTGGTCAGGATGCATAATGTCTTTACGACCCATTGTTTCTTGTGGTTGACCTTGTGGTCTAGAAGCACCAACACCTGCTTTCTCTGAACCTACAGGAGGTGTTGCACCTGGAGGTGTTGCAGATGGAGTACCTTTTAAGTAATCTGGTAATTTATCGTCCATTTCCTCAGGTGAATGACCAATAACGCCTGCATCATGTTGACCATATGCAGTTGATGCTGGTAATCTATCGTCACCGACTTCACCTTTTGGATGATGGTCTTGACCACGTTGACCTCTTTTAGCAGCAATGTTAGCATCGAAAGTTTCTTTAGAACCTTCTAAGATTGCACTAGCGGCTTCAGACAGTTTGAATTTTTTTGTTGTCATCTAAAAATCTCCTTGATTTATTTTGGTATTTATTGATTATAGTTTTTTCATGAAGTTTTCAAATATGCGAAGACTTACTGCTTCGATTTCCGCACGTGTAGCAGTTTTGATTTCTCTAATTGCTTGTGCATGTTCTACTTCAGTCCAAACACCATTTACCAACATCCATTCTTTTCCTTCCATGATGCCTTGAACAAATGCTCCAGGCGCAGAAGGGTCTGCTACAATATCCGCCGCTGTGGCCAGATAAAAGTCGGGCTGTACAACATTAACACCGTTAACATTTTTAAGTGAGCCCATACCTCTTGAAGAAACACCTAACTGTGCACCGCCTTCAATTAACTGGCGTGCAATGTTACCCATTGGTGTTTCTAATATTTTTGCTTTACCAATCCACTGTGTACCTTCTTCACGCAATCCAACAATCATATGTGACACACGGTCTAGATTAATTGTAGGAGAATCAGGATGCCCTAATTCACCAAACGCACGGTTTTTATTTATGTATTCTTCTGTATAACGATGAACTTCTTTTTTCATCGTATTGAATTCATACAAACGACCATTCTTGTTCTTCTTCTCAGAAACAAGGAAAGGACCTTCAATGAACAATTCTTTTTTGCCGTCTTTACCTTCTGTTAGATAATTAACGGTTTCATTAATTTCTTTGATTAATTTCATGGCGTTACTCCATATGGAGGATAGTTGAATGCTGCAGGATCATTGAATTGACCACGTTGATAGTATTGATTGTCTTTACGTAACTCAATGAATAGTGTGTATGCAGAGTTAGCAACCAAACCAAATGTAGTAACACCAATATCGCCGGTTGGATTTGGTGCATTATTTTTAATTGATACCATACCTTGGTCTTCAGAATATTCTCCACAAAGGTCCATATTCATAATTGGGACACTTTGTGCTGTATTAGCTGCAGTCCAAGACAACTCAACATAACCTTTTTGTTGTGATGCAATGTTGTAACCTATTCTAGAAATAGATAAACCATAATATGATAATGGTGTTCCGTTAGGTAAAATGTTATTGTTGCTTGTTAATGCACCAGCCAATGTATTTGCTTGAATACGATAGTTGTTTGATTCTTGGCCTGTACCATCAAAATTGGCAGTTAATTTTATAACTGTTTTTTCTGTGGTGTCCCTTAAAACTTGATATGTATAAATGTTTGCCATGTTTATTCCTAATATTACGGTGTAAGTTTGTATGAACCGTAGTTGAATGCTGCAGGTTCTTGGAACTGACCACGAGCAAACATTGCATTGTTTTTACGCAATGTTAAAATTACTGTATATGCTGAATTTGCTGTTGCTCCGGTAGACATAACTCCAATATCGCCATTTCCACCAGTTGCATTGTTCAAAATAGAAGGTAACTGTTCGCCTAATCCAAACTCACCTTGCATATTCAAATGAAAGATTGTTGCAGAATTAGCATATTGTGCAGCAGTAGTTGATCCGCCACCGTTCCAATATATTTCAATACCACCAACGTTTGCTGTTGGAAAGTTAACAAAATATTTAAGACCAGTAAGTTGAATATCATATAGAGATAATGCAGTATTACTTAAACTTTGTGCAGAATGTAACTGAGCACCATTTGCATCTAAAGCAAAAGCAAGAGTATTTGCCTGAATACGAGAACCATTGGCTTCTTGGCCAGAGCCATCAAACGCTGCTGTAATTTTGATAACAGAATCTGTTTGTGTGTCTCTTAAAACTTGGTATGTGAATTTATTTGCCATGGTTCTTTATTTCAAAGTAATTAAGTATTTATAACTAATTAATAGCCTTCTTTTTTCATTTTCTTTTTCTTCATCATATCGTGTTTCATTTCATCTTCTTCTTCATTCATGCCATATTCAAATTCTTCAAATTTTCCACCTTTTGCTTTTAATTTACTATGTGCTTTTTGTAAGTGAGCTACTTTCTTTTGTTTTTCCGCTGGACTCATTGTAGCTGCATTTTGTTTGAATTTACTGACACCTTTATGGAGATAAGAATTCAAAGCATGAGTAGACAATTCATCCAATTGCTCTTCATCTAATTCTTCCACTTCTTCTTTTTTCATATGCCATTTTTCTTCTTCTTTTTTCATGGCTTTATGTTTCATTTCTTTTTCTTCTTGTGTTACCAAACCTTGAGCAATCTCTTGCTTCTTAGCTTCAATGTGTGCTGTAACACGGTCGTGAATTGCTGCATACAATTCTGCTCTAAAATTAACTGCATCATCTTGTGCTGCATAGTCAATTAGGTTTCTTGTTGTATCGGACATATTAATCTCCTAGTTAAAAATTTATGATTATATTTATTGATTAGATGGATTCTTTTCTTTACTTTGATCCAATCTCATATCTAATTGGTTTTGATGCTCTGCATCTTCTTGGCCAATTTGAGAAACCATTTGTTGTTGTGCAACATCATTTGTAACACCAACTGGCAATCCTAATCCTGCTTCTTTCTCATCTTCAATTTCTCCTTGCATGACTTTGATTTCATCATCATTCAAACGCAATACGTTACGTTGAATCCATGCTTGAGAGAAATAACGACCTGTATATGGATCTACTGATGCCAACAATTGAAGTCTGTTAGTCATTAACTCTGCTTCTTTCAACTCAGTAAAGTTATTGTCTTTGATAAAGTTATAATGAATATGTTCTTTGAATTCATTCCATTCTGCATCTGTACAGATACCTTTAAGAACACATTGTACACGTAATGCTTGGTCAAACAAATCAGAGAACTTAGCTCTCATGCGTCCAACAAATTTGGCAAACTTTAACTCATCTCGTGTGATTTCACCAACACGGCCTAAAGAGAAACCGGATTGGTTTGGATCAAGTCTGGAGACTGGAACGTTCAAAGACTTATACAGTTTCTTTTCAAAATACTTAACGTCTTCCAACTCACCTAGGTTCTGTCCACCTGGTAGTGTAGTAATCTCTGTACCTTTGCCACCTTCTCTACGTGGTAACCAGAAGTCTTCCATCATAGACAAGAATTTACGGTCATCACGGACTTCACCAGTGTTGGCATCATATACAAGTTTGTTCTTGTACTTGACCATGATGTCACGTAGGTATTGTTCGGCCTTTAGTTTAGGTAAGTTACCAACGTCAATATAAAAAATGCGGCGCTCAGGTGCACGGCTAATACGATAGATAACAGTTGCATCTTCAATCATCCTTAATTGATTAAGTGGCTTAATTGCCTTGTGTAAGTATGATAAAACAACTGCACGGCGTGAATCCATCAAACCAGAAACAACCGAAATGATAGAGTCTGTTGTAATACGAGTACCAACTGGACCATAGTTTGTGGAACTACCAGTGGTTACTTTGTCATTGAAAATATAATATTCGTTTACGGTGTTAACAACTTCAACACCAGTACGTTCGTCCTTTTGTTTCTTGACCTCACGGATTTTGCGTAGTTTGCGTGGGTCAATGTAACGTAATTCTTTGATACCTTGAGTTGGTTGCTCACGGTCTATGATAATGTGGTAATATAATTTTCCGTCAATGTAGTATCTGCGGAAAATATCCTGAGCCATATTCTTATAATTCAACATCTTCATAACTGTGTTGAATTCGGCTTTGATTGCTTTTTTAATCTTGTCTGGTTGGTCTAAGTCATCCAGAATAATTTGTAGAATCTTGCCGTCATCATCTTGGCAGATTGCTTCGTTTACAATATCGTCAATGGCAGATTCAATTTCTGGTTGCATTGCCATTTCACGATAACGAGATATTAATTCTACCTCATTTTTTGCAGTTCCGTCTAGGTCTACATATGTACCATAATAAGCGGCAGAAGTAATCGTTAACGCACCATCATCATTTGCCGGTGGGCTAAACGATTGTTGTGTGTCTTGTTGGTCTTCACCACGAGAGATGGTAAAACCAAATAAAGAAAATTTGTTTGCCATATTTTTCCAGTTGTCAATTCAAAAACGCATAAAAAGGGGCCGAAGCCCCTTCACCAAAATAAACCTTACTGAGATAAGAAGGCTGTTGTAACAGAATCCGTAGTATCTGATTCCCAGAATTGGTAAGCAAATGTTGCACCAAATTCTTCAATAGTATCGTTATTGCCCCAATCTAAATCGATTGGTGCTAAGTCAACTGGGAACATACCAATGATACTGTATGATTTAAGAACAGATTGTCCGTCTTTGCTATATTGGTCAACTTTTGCATCCACTTGATATTGAGTTGCAGAAACAGCACCAGGTGTTCTTATGTTACCTACATGAGAATTAATGGCATTCATCCATTCTTCTAATGCAGCACGAACAAAGAAGTCTTCATCGTTAATAATTGTAAGTGACCAGTCAGCAAATGTTCTGTTACCAGCAAACTTTAGTTGGCGACCAAAGTAATTCTGTGTTACAGTACCAATTGTTGAACCAGGCAACTGTGTTGCTTTAGCCATAAATGTTACTTTTTGGCTTGCGGCACTGGAATCAGTGATTCCAGGTAACTGTGGGAAAATCAAAGTAACTGCAAACAGGTTTGGGCGGGCGCCGTCACCTGTTAGGTTACCAATAAACTCTGTTACATTAAATGCCATTTTGTTCTCCTATGTCTTTGTTTTATTTATTACACGCTACCAACAACTGTTGAGAAGCTGACACCTGTACCAACAGCAACAAAGTTCAACTGAATGTAGTTAATTGAACGAGCAGGTTGAATAAAGATAGAACCAACAAATTGGTTAGCATTAACTACAGCAGGAGTATTGTTTGTTGAATCACATACAACTTGGAATGCTGTAATACCACGGCGTCCTTGAACTTGACGTAAGAATGGAGTTACTAAAGCAACAAATTGTGCTTGTGTGAATGAGTCATTGAATTCAAACAATGAATATTGTGCAGCCTTAGCAATTGCAGTTTCTAGAACAATGAACAATCTACGTACATTGATTCTGTCAAATGCAGATGGTTTAGATTGCAATGTCTTGTCACCGTACAACAATGTTCCTTGACCTGGGAATGAAACAACAGGATTAATACCAAGAGAATACAATTGGTCTCTGTATGTTTGTGAAGGATTCCATGCCAATTTGATAACATTCTTGATTTGACCACGATTGAAACCAGCAGGAGACCACCATGGATCACGAACATCATCAGTATAAACGCATAGTCCAGCCATATCGCCGTTCAATGGAACCCAACGATATGCATTATTATACTTGTCATACAAATATTTCCAACCAGAATCAGCAAAAGCATATGATGTGCTACGTGCTAGTGTGGTATTCCATGTTGTGATGTTTGTAACTTCAGAACCTGCTTGATTAACAACCGCAGAACTTGGTGGAGAAACAAATGCAACACAATCAGCACGAGCAATTGCAATATTATCAATAATATATTGCTGAACAACTGTACTTGCACTACCTGCCATCACTAAGTTAATTTGTGATGTTAGTTTATTAGTAAACAATTGATATGCATTTTCCATATCCGCATCAATAGTTGATTGATATGTACCACCAATCAATTGTACTGTGTCATTATTTACTGGATTTGCAAATGTTGTGTTAGCTGCATAAGAACCCCATGTTGCAGCAGTTGTACTATACTCAACAGGATCAATAGCATAAACATATGCAGAGTTATTGAAAATCTGATTCTTGTAGTAATTAGAATTACCTAGTGGATCAATTGCGTCAAATGCCTTAGATACAAATGAATATGTTTCCAATACTGTATTTGCAGTACCAGTGAACAAACCTTTAGTGTCAATAACTACAATGTGCAATTCATCGTTTGCGCCATTAACAGAAGCTGCGTATGCAGATGTTCCTGGTGCTGATGGGAATAAACTCTTATATGCCCATGTAGAGAATAGAGCAGTATTACCGCAAACAGAAACAGAAAGAGAATTTCCTAATGTTCCTGGATAACGAGCAACGAATGGACCAGCAACGTTTGCATTATTTTGGTTCAAATATGATGCTTGGAATACATCTTTATTTTGAATTTGGATAGTTGCATTACTATTTGCTGTTGCATTATATGTGCCGTTGTTAGCTGCACGAACTACTTGTAAATTATTTCCATATGCCAAGAAAGACGCTGCTGTGAAGAACGTTTGGTAAGTGTTCGCATCGTTATTTGGTTGGCCAAATCTGTTTACCAAATCTGTTTCTGTGGTAATTGTAATAATCTTGTTAACTGGACCCCATTGGAATGGTCCAGCGATTGCACCGGCGGTAGTTAGAACAGAAGGTACGACTGTTGTTAAGTCTACTTCTGATACCGCTACGCCTGGAGATAGTTGAATTGCCATTTTTTTCTCCTTAAAATATTATGTGTTTCTTGGCAGTTGAATACCATAATGATTATTTATGAACTATGACTTTTACAAGTTCCTCATCATGTCTCGCATAAAAGAACCATATGTATCACCGCCAGGTGTTGCATCCCACAAATCACCATCCATCAACTCAAGATTTGTGGTCATTCCATTTTCTATAATTGGTGCAGGCAATGAGTCTTCATCGACCTGATTCATTTCTTCAAGTTGTAATTGCTTACGTATATCATGGCTAACAATCTCTTTGAAGTATTTTTGTGTAGTTGCCCATGCAAAAATAACTAAAGTCATCACTAAGTCATCATTTGCACCTTCTTCTGCCATAAAAGTATTCTTTTGAGCAACAAAGGTGGTCAATTCTGATATGGTATCAAAATCGTTTGTAATTAACTTATCACCTTCAATCAACATTTTAAGATTGGAACAACCAATCCTTTTGACTTGAGGTGACATTTTCAGTCCCATTTGTACACCACGTGCAAAACCGGCCGACAGTTGTTGTGGTTTCTTGTTACCAGTGAACACTTTCCATAGGTTTTCATACTCTAATTCATAGTGTAAAGTATCTGCCACCTGTGGAGTATTGTTGATTTCCACCAAAACATATGCATTATTATACAATCTGGCTGCATTATAGATTACAGTTGGGAACAATACTGGACTAATCGATGAACTATGGTAAGATGCCACTTGTTTGTATGGCATTTGAGATATATCAAAGACTGAGAAGGCTGAACTGTCCATGTTCTTACCTTCCGAAACGTCAACTGTGATAGCATACAAGTGGTCTGTTGTGTTTTCGCCATCAATTTCTTTGATAGGTTGTTGGTAAATTTTGACCTTATCGTGTACATAAACAGGGTCATTGTAAACCAATTGTTGTAATTTTTGACCTGAAATCAACGTATTTGTAGAACCTAAGAATTCACATTCAAACTCTTGTCTGAATTGTTCTTCAGATGTGTTACGTATCGTTTCATACTTCCAAGCCTCATCACGGCCTGGTACCATAGACCAATGAATCTCAAATGGTTTATATCCGTTCTTGTTACCAATAGCATCCATCCATAACTTGTAGAACATATTCATGCCATTGGGAGTAGAAACGATAATAATCTTTGTGGATTTACCAGACGAGATAACAGGATAAACAGAGTTAAAAAACTCCTCGGCAATGTTTGCAGGAACGAACGCAAACTCATCT
>Ga0214219_1000715_pt1 | contig 11999 bp, 18 predicted proteins | sample TroBogypolimnion_26_FD_153057 | JGI IMG/M metagenome (GOLD analysis project Ga0214219, IMG submission 153057) | Freshwater microbial communities from Trout Bog Lake, WI - 25JUL2007 hypolimnion | ecosystem: Environmental > Aquatic > Freshwater > Lake > Hypolimnion/Profundal zone | place: Trout... | reverse complement strand
GCTTGCACATCACTAGTAGCAATGTACACATTTTCAGGACCGTATTTTTTAGTTAGATATTCGTAGCTAGCCAGATGTCCGCGATGGAAAGGGTGAAAGCGACCTGGATAAATTACGAGATAGTTCATTGTAACATATTTAGCGTTACATGTTCTCCAACAGCCACAGGTATATTGGTGTAGAAAATTTAAGACTTACTGTACCATTACAACCCATATTACCGTAGAATTTATCTTGAATTTCTGTTTGTGTTCCGTTAAAATCGTGGGTGTATACCGCCTGGTCGATAAAGATCTGCTTTAGTTCGATTTCATCAAATGCTAATTTAGATACAGTTAAACAGGCATCTGTCACAATAATACCTTGTTCATCAATTTTTGTGTGTTCTGTGGTTTTATGTTTCATTACAAACCGCAATTCATGTTCAGCATCATCGTCAGGGAACTCATATTTAAATTCTATTAATTCTGCTACATGCTCTTGATTTAAAATTTGTTGATCATTTAACCAAACTTCTATGCCTAACTTAGCCGAGTCAGTGGTGTTGATACTACACGATATTAGTGCTGTGCTTGTCATAATTATCTTTTAATTAATATGCGGCGGTAACGGAAGTGATATTTCCAGCGGTAAAGTCAGTTACCACAGCTCTTAGATGTGAAAAATTTCCAATAACGGAATTAGCATAGGTAGAAGTAGTAGGTATTGACGCATTACCATATGAATCAATGTCAAACCATGCAGCCTGCGGAGTATCATTCTCCAGTGTAGCTTGAATAGTAATTACAGCCACTAATCCATCAAGAGTATAAGTTAGTGTTTGAATAGTACCTTGCCCTGCATAATAATTTGCCGCTGGAATAGAATTGCCTACAAATGTAGTATTGGCCCCGTCATAATTCCCCGACGGGGTTCCGTATACTGTCAGCGGTAATAACGCTAAACTTGTGTACGAGTTCATGCTTGTTTGATTTCAACCAAGGTGCCAGCACCAGCTAATTCAGCTACTACTGCTTCTAACTGTGCCACAACATCTGCACTTAATAGTTCTTGTGTAGGAGCATCGTCTTTAACCAATTGGCTAACCGTGATTACTAGTGTTTGTTCGTTTATCTTTGCCATAGTTTATTATTTAGCCGGGATTATCTGCATAGTTTTTCTTATTAACCCAGGTAGCACTAAACTCAGCATGGTTAACCAACTCATAGTGTCGTGATCAATAAAAAAATAGTCCTGTGTTCTGCGTAATGGACTTTTTAACCATGAGACTAATGCTGGGCTAATCCTAGCAGCGGGTTGATTTGCTAAGAAGTTTATTAAATGAGTTTTTTGATCATCTGTTAATTTAATCATTTTAAAATAGCTACGGAACTTGTGGGTTGGATTCTTTAATTGAATGGTATTCGGTGGGCGACCAACAACTGCTCGGTTATACTCTTTTTGTGTTAGCCCTGGCAAATCACTGACCTGATTAATTAAGGTTAAGTCGTTAGTATAAACATGGGCAGTATTTACACTAACAACTAATTTAAAATCTGCAGATGTAGTTAAAAGCTGCTCGGTTAATTGATGTAAATTGCTAACGGTGGTACCTGTGATTTCTTTATGTCTACGGGTCAGTATAGTATGCCCTACTAGGGTAGACTTGCCACTGGTTCTCTGCTGGGCTATATCCCGCCAAGCAATTCGCCGCTCAATCATACGATCGATATGAGTATGGTTAAGTTCTCTTAGACAACTAACTTCATCTAAATGAAACCCAACGGCATACTCATATCGATTATAAAATAATCGATCTTTAATAACGAGCTTAAATTGTTGGATTGATTTGGTCAAGTACTATGTATCCTTCTTCGTCAACCACAGGTTGCATCACTGATTCATCCGTGACGAACTCAATCTTGTCGTCTTTCATAACAGCGTGGATAGTACAATCTTCCAGTCGGTCAAATAGTATACGCTTACTTAACGGAACACGAATCAACTCATCAATTTTACGACTTAGTGGACGAGCACCCATCTTATTATCGTAGCCCTTATCGGCTAACATATCAATGACTGGCTCGGCTAAGGTTAACCGGATGTTTTTCTCTGCTAGATTAAATTTTAACTCGTCTACAAACTTAATAACAACCTTCTTAACAGCTAGAGTATCAAGTTTAACAAACTTACAAACCTGGTCAATACGATTGCGTAGTTCTGGTTTGAAAAACTCTTTCATTGCCTTGTCCTCACTGCCGGTCTTTTCTAGATCTTGACCAAATCCAATATTGTTACTTTCGTTGTCACGGGCACCTAAGTTACTGGTCATGATAATAATACAATTTTTAAGATCTACTGTCTTACCGTTGCTACTGGTAATGCGAGCTTCGTCGAGCATTTGTAGCATGATATTAATAACATCTGGATGTGCCTTTTCAATTTCGTCAAATAGTAATATGCTAAATGGATTTTTACTAACGTCGGAGATTAGCTTGCCGCCGCCGATGTTACCATCTTCAAAGCCTACATAGCCAGGAGGAGCACCAATTAAACTACTGACTGTATGACGCTCTTGGTATTCACTCATATCATACTTGAGCAATTTCATATCGAGATTTTCTGCTAGCAATTTGGCAAGTTCTGTTTTACCAGTACCTGTGGGTCCAAGGAATAGGAAGCTGGCAATAGGACGCTTTTGGTTGCCAATACCTGAGAAATTAATGTACACACGATCTAACACTGTGTCTATTGCGGCATCTTGACCATAGAGTTTTTGTTTGATATTGCTTTCTAACTCAATAATATTGGCACTGCGTTCATTTTGCAGACGATCTAACGGTACATCAGTTACACGACTTAACTGTGCCATGATCATATCTCGGTTTACAGTAACATTACCTAGATCTTTAACACGCTCTCTAGCACAAGCACCATCAATTAAGTCAATACTTTTATCTGGATTTTTACGATCATGGATATAACGGCCTGACAATTCTACTGCGGCTATAATAGCATCGGTGTCAATTAATACATCGTGGAATTTTTCCAGACGTGGGCTAAGTCCAATAAGGATTTGTTCTGTAACTTCTGGTGTGGGCTCATCAATGGCCACGCGATGGAAACGACGCATTAACGCACGATCCTTTTCAAAGGATTCGTAATACTCTTCCCAAGTGGTACTTGCTACAACCTTTAAGTTACCCTTGGTAATTGCTGGCTTTAACATATTGGCAAAGTCCAATGTACTGTTGCTTGAGCTGCCAGCGCCCATCATAGTGTGAGCTTCGTCGATAAACAAAATACATTTCTTTTTAGTTTCTAATGCGGTAATAACTGCCTTAAACTTTTCTTCAAACTCGCCGCGATACTTACTACCGGCTAGTAAGCTACCAATTTCTAGTGACCATACTTCGTGATCTTTAAGGAAGTCTGGTACACGGCCTGCACTAACTTCTTGAGCAAGTCCTTCAATAATAGCAGTTTTGCCTACACCGGGATCACCAACCATGAGTACGTTGGCTTTAAATCTACGGGCCAATACAGCAATCATTTCTTCTAATTCTTGGCTGCGGCCAATCATTGGTTCGAGACGATCTTCTTTGGCCAACTTAGTAAGATCAGTACAATGTTGGGTGAGTATTTCTGTGGCCTGCTGATTGGTCAATACTACATCTGAATGGTTATAGTTGACCTGCCAAAACTCCATAAATTCTTGTTTTTTAACACCATACTTGAGTAAGAAGTAATGAGCATGACTATTATTCTCGGCCATCATGGCCATGTATAAGTCTGCCGTAGCAACTGATTTACGTCCGGTAAACAATACTTGTGTCAGTGCGCGGTTAAACACACGCTCAAGGGCGTTAGTTTTCTTTGGCTGTATATCTTTGTCAGTGACTAAGTTTACCAGACTAACCAGATATGCCTCTAACTCTTGTTCCATCATGCCAACATCCGTGCCAAACTTTTCTAAACATTTTCTAAAAGGATTGTATTGGATTAAGGCCAACAGAACATGTTCTGTTAGTACATATTCGTGTTTAAGCTCTCGAGCCAGTTTGACTGCATTTTCGAGAACCTGCTCAATTTCTGGGTTGTTTTGCATGGAGTCCTTTAAGTATGTTTATCCAATTGTTTATTATACTACATCACGACATTAAATGCAAGCTATATGGTTATTTATTGACTGCGAATTTGAATAATGTAGTCCAATAATTCTTGTGGGATATCTGTAGGGATTTGTGCCTGTACCTTAACCAATAAATCTCCAGTTTCGCTGCTACGGGACGCTAACCCGCGGCTGCGCAATCTTAATATGGTTCCGGGCTGTGTTCCTGGTGGAATAGTTAAACTTAAATTATTGCCCAGAATATCTTTAATTAGTGTTTCACACCCTACAATCAAATCCCAAACGGATATGGTATGTTCCGTTTGTAGTGTAAGTCCTTGTCGAACCCATTTAGGATCTGGATGTATTCTATATGTGATTACCAAATCCATACCACCCGGGCCAACTCCAGAATATTGTACACTGTCACCGTCATTGATGCCTGTGGGTATTGCTATTTCTACTGTTGTAGTACCTTGATGAGTCCCTACACTGATAGTTCTATTACCACCGTGGGCAACATCTCTTAGAGTGACCCATAATGTCATTACCGCATGTTGTGCTCTACGCTGTTGTTGCTGATGTGGATGTTGAAATCGAGCACCAAATATATCAAAAATACTTTCAAAGTTAAATGATTGGTTATTCATTCCCTGACTAAACCCGCTGCCAAATGGGCTAGGATTGTCGTGTCGGGCCTTTAGTTGCGGATCACTTAGTGTACGATATGCCTGTTCTATTTCTTGGAACTTATTTTTGTCCCCACCTTCACGATCTGGATGATGTTGGCTGGCCAGCCGACGATAAGCTCGTTTAATTTGGTCAGGAGTGGCGTTTTGGTCAACGCCAAGAGTTTGGTAGTGGTTTGTCATATCGAAGAAAAAGCAAACAGCATATTAATTATACTGTTTGCTCGGGGCGCCAACAATTACTTCTTGGATTTTTTGGCAGGTGCATCTGGTACAGGAGTACCTTCTACCTTTTTGTGTATTTTAACAGTCTTACATTGGTTAACTGTTTTGCCCTTAACCACAACATCGTGGCACACCTGCTTTGTTTCAATAGCGTGTGCTACTTCAGCTCCAACAAATAACCAAACGGCTATGTTTAATGTTACTAATAATTTTATCATTTTACTGTCCTTATAGTGCTGGGAATGACTGAGCAGGCCCAGATGGTTTACCACTGGCTGTCACCGGTGGTGTTGTGTTAAAGGTAGGTGGAGTGCCAAATGCTGGTGCTGGCGTGGATCCAAATGCTGGCGCAGGGGATGAGCCAAATGCTGGAGCCGGTGTGCTACCAAATGCTGGTGCTGGACTTCCAAATCCTCCTGTTGAAGATGCGCCAAATGTTGACCCACTGCCCATTGACTGCGACCCACTGTTAAATCCGCCATTATTACTTCCTCCAAATCCGCCGCTCATGCCGTTGCTCATCGGTGGTTGATAGCCACCAGAATTCATACCACCTTGCATGTTGTTATTCATTCCCATACCGCCCGGTGGCTGATATGTAGTGCCCATTGGTTGACCGTTAGCACCTGTCATGCCTTGTAAACCACCATTATTAGCACCATTGAGTTTTTCTTGTGTGCGACCGTATGCGCTAATACCAATGACAGCACCCATGGCTACATGGAATAATCCTGCGCCTTGTAGTGTTAATGGTTGCCATTGTGTTGTAATACCACCGTGAAATAGTGCTTGTATTGTGGACCAAAGAATCGGAGCAATCATAAAATCAAACATACAGATACACATATACATCCAACCCATCATTGGACGCCATTTGCTGTTCATCCAGTCTTCTTTTTTCTTCTCACTCTCTGTAGAGTGATTGTACTCGCTCTGTGACGACATATCTGCTCCGTTTTATTATTATTATTATATTTACTACAATAAACTAAGCATAGGTGTCGCTGGATTGACCGGAGGTCTGATGTATCAATTGATCGTTTTCGTTATAAACTTTAACCGAGTGTCCGCCAGCGTGTAATGCATATTGCATGGCTTCTTCTAATGATTCAAATACCTGCTCGGCTGTGTGTAAAATACCTTGTCTCCAGTGGTGTGTTTTTACTTTGTGGTGATGTTTACTCATTTTTGTGGCTCCTTAAAATATTTGACCCAAATTTTTTCTGTTCGATTGGTATAACGGGTTAAATTGTGTTGATGCAACCACACATTGGACTTGGGAAAAACCAAGGCTCTAGTCATGGCATGATATATTTCGTCGCTTTCTGTAGGACGAGCGTTGAATATACGGTTGCTCCAGGGTATTTCTCTACTGGTAACAATAGGAACACCTTGGCTAATCAAGTCAGCCGAAACAATGTTAAATGTTTCGCTAAAATTTGTTTGTAGTCCTATGTCCATGTCGGCACACAATTCTAGGAATTCTTCTCTAACTGCCCATTGGTGTGCTATTAGTTGATGCCCATGCTCACTTAGATGCTCAAACATGCCGCGCAGGTTGTTTAGCACAGGATCGCCCTTCATTTCAATGCGGCCAGCATTGATGTGGAAGCGTAGCTGTTTACCGTGTTGGTTAGCATACTTGATGGCTGCTACGGCCTGCACCATGTGGTTTTTAAGTGGACGAACCGCTCCAAAGCAGGCCACATCAATCCAATACTTGTAGCCACGATAACGATTGTGTTTGTCTAGATCTTTGCTGTTATACTGTTGTGGATAGTAGTTGGGCAAATAAAACACGCGACTTTCTGTTTCTTCTTCCGTATGATCTGTTGTAGTGGCTAGATATGTTCGAATTTCATCCAGCATTCTAGGAGCATTTACCCCAATACTGATTTCAGGAAATTTAATGTATTCTCCAAGCCAATCCATGGCCATGCCTTCGCCGGCCATAAAAGGCATTTCACTGTGTAGACGAACAATCCATCTGACTGTGGGGTGTAGTGGAATCAATACCGCAAATTTGCTGGGCACCACCCATAATGCTTCAATGATCACATGAGTTGGTTTGTGTAATGTGACCAGTCGATCGATATCATTATTGTCAATGGCAACTTCAAGTTCAGCGTCAATCCCGGTGTTGACCAACATGTTTTTCATGAAGCTGGCCGAGTTATACAGGCCCGTGCTAAGTCCCTGTGGACTGTGCTCCACTGCGTTGTAATCTTCTCTGCGTTTAAGGATGAATAATACTTTATTTGTCATAGTGCGTCTATTTATGTGTTGTTATATTACAAATTCATGTTGCCGCAGCGGCAATCAAGATCAGGCCATTGATTACAGTATTCAGGGTTTCTTTCAATTGTAGTTGACCCATGTCCTGTATGATTTCCATCTGCCGTTGCATGTCCTGCAGAGTTTCTGTTAATTCTTGCGGGCTCATTTGTCCTGCTTGAGCAGCAGCAGTAGCCTGTGCCACATACTGTGCAGCCCGAGCAAATTGTGGGTCTCCGCAGTTGGCCAATGCGGCCAACTGCTGGTTAATTTCATCTATGGTCATCTTGGTCTATTTCCTAAGGTTTGTTGTATTAAATCTGCGCTGTGTTCTATTCCGTTGAACTTCAACCTGCAGAATAACGGGCTAACAGCACCGCCCGAGTTGTATCTATCTTTGAGTCCTTGTGCTATTTCATTCAATGCTCGAGCGGCGTTGACAGCATCGCTATTGTGTGGCAAGTATTCGCTGTAGGCCACAAACAGCTCTGTTTCATTGGCCATAGCAACAGCATTAGGTTCGCTCATGACAGGGTTGGCACAAGCGGTGGCAAAATGCCTGGCATCAATACGGATCTGTGCCATTAGTTGGTATTCATTTGAGTCAAATGATGTTAGCATGTAAGCATCATACGCAACACATCCGTTGAGGGCAAGAACAAATACCGCCGACAATAACTTTTTCATTTAAGACCTTGCCATATCTTTTGTTGACCATTATACCAATTTTGCCAGCCTTCATACTTTTCTTTTAAAATATAGTATTGAGTGTAATTGTCGTTTGAATTGCTGATCAAATCGGACAAATTATGCTGGTTGGCGCCCAGGGGTGTTAGATCCGCAGCAGGCTGTTGCAGATCAGCAGGCACAGTTGGCCAGTTGGGAATAGCAGGTGGTTTATTGTTGGCGCAAGCGGTCAATAAAAATACAAAAATAACAATTAATTGTTTCATTGTTTGGCTCCTGCAGCAGGCAATTGTTTGCTACCTGTATTTTTTACCGCACGATTATAATCTTCCCAGGCATCGTTGTTGATTCGATTACAATCTGCGTTGATCTTGGTTGTGTCTTTTATAATAATTTGACTAACTCCATAATTACGGCCTTTGACTAAATGTTCATTGGCGGCCAAAGCATCTGTTAACTGTTTTGTAGCATCGGTGCTGGCCTGTTGGGCCAGCTCAAGTTGCTGTTGTTGTTCTTTAAATGCCGCTTTATAGATGGCATCTACTCCAGCACCACCATACATAAAAATACTAATCATAAACACAATAGCACTGACTGGTTTGATTAAAAAAGCATATGGACGAATTTGTGGTAACGAACTAAGAACATGAAATAAAAAATATATCACAGCACTGCCGCCGGCACAGGCAGGCCACATCCAAATTGGAAAACCACCAACTGCGTATTTTATGATAATATCTAACATTATGCATTCCCTTGTCGCTTAAGCCATTTACTGAAGTTACCGATATCCATTTCTTTACGATCCTGTATGCGAGATACTCTTGGCAAAAATATTTTACCTTTACGTGCAACAGATACTTTGGTGCCGTGTCCTGCGTGTTTAGGCTTACGCTGTTTTTGATTTTGTTCTTCGGTTTTAGGAATACCTTTTAGTTTTGAGAAGTTATGTTTACCTTCTGCAACAAGTGTATTTTGTATTTTGGCAAGTTTAGCAAGACCGTTATGATCGTTTTTAGTAAGTCCTTTATTCCAAGGTTCTAATCCTTTTAATGCGCTAGCAGCCGCTTGTACTCGTTCGGCTGGATATTTGCCCCATTTCTTGCCTTTGAGCACACTAGGTTTACCTTTAGTACTTTTCGATAAATTTTCAAGACGTCTATCTGTTTCTTTTGTGAGTCCTTTACTCCATGATGGCATACCTGTAGTAGTAAATTTACCGTTAGCATTATCTTTGTTGTAACTCATTGGATCATTTTTTGCGTCAATGGATGTAAGTCTTACCTCTTCGAGTTTGCGAATGTATTTTGATTCGCCAATAACTAATATCTCTCTTGTCCAGTCTTCTTGATTTTCTACAATCATAGGTTCTACAGTTTTACTAGAACAAATGTATCCATCATCCGGATGACAACCTTTGGCGGTCCGCGAACCTTCATACCACATTCCTGTAGATTTTTGAGTCCAACGATACAAAAATGCTTTTGTCATAATTACGTGTTTAATACTTGAAGTGCATGGTTACATTGAGCAATACGCTCTGGTAAGCCCAACTCTCCGCCATTGATCTTAATACTTAGCTTTTGAATGTTCCAACTATCTGCAAACTGATTAAGATTATTGGTTTCCCAAAATGCGGTCGCTGATTGTATAGCACCTTCAAATGTTTGTAGGAAGGCAGGAACATCCGCAATGTTCATCTGTAGGCTATCTGCAAAGGCCTGATAGTTGTTGCGGCCAGTAATCTGAATAAGTCCGCGACCGCAATAATTCCATCCATCACCTGACGCTTCGTCACCGTTGCCCATACGGCCAGCATAGGCACGATTGGCAATGCGTTCGGGATTGTGTGCGTATTGGTCAGCAATATCTGCGGTAAAATGGCTGGGCCATACACGGCAAAGACTCTGTGCCGTGTAGTTCAAGTTTTCGTGTAGGGCTGTATAACCAGCACTTTCCACATAGGTTTCACCTAAAAATGCAGCCACACGCTGTGGAGTGTTAATATCATAATCTGGTAGTATTTTGTTTAATGCTTCACACCACTGCTCAACATAGGGATTGCCAGGTAGTATTTGTGCGAGTTGATCTTGTCTAATTTCCATAGTATCTTGCTCCGTCGATACCAATATTTAGCTTTTCCCCCACCCTATTCTATTCCATACCCGTTCGTGGGCCCAAAATAGTAATATTTTGGTCATTATTTCTGTAAATGCAATTCCGCTGGCTATTAATACATGTCCAGTAATAAGCCAACTGATGAGAAAAGTATCAATGGTGCCAGTTATACGCCAGGACACGGCCTTGGCTAAACTGCGAACACTAAGATCAGTCAAGACCTAACTCTTTACGAATTATAGTAGCACTTATTGATGTTACTGACTCATCAAACGACTCCTGTTCAATTTTATACCCTACATCTCGACCATAGGTAATATTTACAATGTTAGGTACTACTTGAATTTCGTATTGCCCTTGATATACAGGATCTAAATCACGCTTAATAAATGCTTTGACTTTTTCAATCTCAAAAGGATTACTACCTTGCCATCCCTGACAATCACGTATTTGAATAACCACTTGTCCTGTTTTGGCAATAGCACGTTCAAACAATGCACGATGTCCATCGTGCCAGGGTTGCCAGCGACCTAGCATTTGTACTGTTTCTTTTTGCCAATCAAAGACGGGCCGACGGCGATTACTAATGATATGCTCACCGATAAACTCTGCCCACTTTTCACAGTCCTGTTCGGTGATGCGGAAGTCATACTGCTCAGGTTCAACAAAAGCTGCATTAGTGTCAGCATAACGGCCTTCTTTAATTGTATCGACCCAAATAGTCCAGTCAGCTTTAAAGTTGTTACGCATTTCGACCAGGGGAGCAACAAAGTCGCAAATCACATAGTCGCCGCCTGCTTCCATACTGAATTGAAACATACGGATACTTTGACGAATACGTCCGTCATTGCTAAAGTCCCAGTCATTATATTTTCGACGAATGTCGTCGGCATTAAACCAGTTAACCATTACACTACTATCCATTGGTTCTGCTAATGCACGGCTATAGCTTATCTCGCCGTGTAGTTCTAGATACCGTTTAAGAGCACCTGCTAAGGTTGTCTTACCTGAGCCAGGAAGGCCCATAATTAAAATTCGTTGTGTCATTGCCATTTCCTTGAAGTGTGTTGTGCTAAATCATCAACCCAGTAATGTTCTACAGGTTGAAAATATTTGGTATTTGCGTCTTCCTTGAGTATTTCGTCAATCCTGGAATCGTTATGAGCAACTGGGAATTTAAGTATATTATTTAATTGTATTAGATAGGCACGACGATATAATTGTAACAACTCATAACTTAAAAAATGCGGCATGCGGCCAGATAGTTTTTTAAGTTCTGCAACGGCGGTATCTACCGTGGGCTCTCCTCGCACACGAGTTTCTTGCATTTTAACTATATTCTGATCGCGTCCTATTATAGCAAACTCAATCTTTATACCTAAATCTTCTACTGCACGAATAAACTCTTTAAATTTGGGTATAGTAGCTTCACCATTATTCATATACGGGACGCTAATGCTGGTTACAAAGTAATCGTACCTGGACCAATCAAAGTCTTTTAACTTGTCAGGGTCAGCCCAGTATTCAGCAAACGGTTCTTGGTCATGCCCGATCCAATACTCGTCCAACAGAGCTCGCCAACCAAATGCTTTAGGATATAACGCAAATATCTTTGACCACATGTGATTGCCAGAGCCCTGCGGCCCAGTTAATACTAGTAGTTTCTTCATACTGTTAAATCTGATATTCGTTGACTTTTTTCAACTCTGCTAAAAATTTGTGTGTTTGTTCTGTAGCATTACCAGTAATCAACAAAGTAGCTCTTGGGAGTAAACTGGCATTGGCAGTACCGTGTGGAAGATTCATCCAGTCAAAAGTAAAGATATCGCCAGCTCTCCATTTGGTATGGGTATAGTTACCACTTTGCCACCACTGGCCGGGTTCCCAATCATTTAGGTGTATTGCACAGCGAAATA
>Ga0214219_1000704_pt1 | contig 12159 bp, 9 predicted proteins | sample TroBogypolimnion_26_FD_153057 | JGI IMG/M metagenome (GOLD analysis project Ga0214219, IMG submission 153057) | Freshwater microbial communities from Trout Bog Lake, WI - 25JUL2007 hypolimnion | ecosystem: Environmental > Aquatic > Freshwater > Lake > Hypolimnion/Profundal zone | place: Trout... | reverse complement strand
GGTGGATTATGTCAGGGTATATCAAAAATCCGAGTAGCCTTTTCAAGTCCGCTGAGCCAGAACAAGATTCAATCATCCCAATTATTCCATTCAATTCATGAATTATCTTCGATTTTTTGCAGCCGCCTTGATGATCACTGCCTGTTCTGTTTCCAGTGCGGAATCGTCTATCGGACTTCATTTAAAAAAGAGGCCTTTGCCTTCCAATGCGAAGTGTTGGCTGACATCTCCTTCTTCAGGCATCCTTTTTCATCGGGAGAAGGCAAAACTTACATTTGGGGATGCCGACACATCAGGATCTACCCTAACTGTCGATGAGGGCCGGATTTTTCAAGGCATCGATGGATTTGGTGATTGTTTGACTGACGGAAGTGCGATGTTGCTGAATAAGATGAGTCAGCAAGCCAGGAGATCGTTGCTGACCGAGTTGTTTGGAACCGGAGGCACCGGCATCGGCATCAGCTACCTCAGAATTTCATTGGGAGCCTCTGATTTAAGCACGGAACCTTACTCCTACGATGATGTAGAGGAAGGTGGAACCGATTTCCATCTTGCGAAATTTTCAATTGCTCCGGCGGGTAAAGATTTGATTCCTGTTTTGAAAGAGATTCTTGGAATCAATCCTTCGATAAAAATTATGGCTTCGCCCTGGTCGCCTCCTACCTGGATGAAAACGAACAACAACTTCAAGGGTGGCAGTTTGAAAAAGGAGTGTTTTGGTGTTTATGCGGATTATTTTGTCCATTACATCCATGAAATGAAAAGGGAGGGTATACAAATTGATGCCATCACCATTCAGAATGAACCGTTGCATCCGGGAAATGTTCCCAGTATGCTGATGCTTGCTGAGGACCAGGCTCTTTTTGTCAAACAAAATCTGGGTCCTGCGTTTAAGGCGGCAGGATTGGATACCAAAATCATCGTTTACGATCACAATGCCGACAAAATTAGCTATCCCCTGACCATTCTGAGGGATCCTGAAGCTGCAAAATATGTGGATGGATCTGCATTTCATCTCTATGGCGGGCAGATAGAGGCCTTGTCTGATGTTCACAGGGAGTTTCCCCAAAAGAATCTTTATTTTACGGAACAGTGGGTGGGCGCACCCGGTAATCTTGCTACAGACCTGGCCTGGCACACCAAGGTACTGATCATCGGGGCAACCCGCAATTGGTGCCGCAACGTGCTGGAGTGGAACCTTGCTTCAGACCCTGCCAACAATCCGCATACGGCTGGCGGTTGCTCAAGTTGCCTTGGAACCGTCACTTTGGAGGGAGATAAGGTAACCCGGAATCCGGCTTATTACGTTTTGGCGCATGCGGCAAAATTTGTTCGGCCCGGATCAGTCAGGATTGCCTCCAATTACCTGGATGCTTTGCCCAATGTTGCCTTCAGAACAGCAGATGGGAAAATCGTCGTCATCGTCATCAATGACGGTCAGGAGAAGAAGAGATTCAATATATCCTTCAAGGGACGGGCTATTCAGGCCGAACTTGACAAAGGAGCGGTTGGAACTTTCGTGTGGTAAAAAAATGTTGATTGGAATTGACTGGCATTCTGAACAATTAACACGTGGTGAATCTCAGTTTTCGTAGCTCTTTTTGTATTTTTCCACCAGGTAGTTGCGCATTTCCAGCAGTTCTTTTGAAATCCCAACCTTGAAAATGTGTGGCATAATGAACCGTTTGTGCTCTTCCGGCAACTGGCTTGCCCTCAGGTTCAGGTATTGATGGCATTCCATCGGCGAGGGCATCCGAAACAGGAGGGCACCCTGGTCATATACCGGTTGCAGCATTTGTTCCTTCCTGAGCCCGCACACCTCAGTCTTCTTATCCGGTTGCGTAGGATGATAGAGCCAGGTGCAATTTTCAGGATTCTCTGCTTCGAGCAATATTCCATCCCGAAAAATATTCCCCTCTTCATCGAAGAAACGCCAAAGCATCTTCTTTCCCGGCAGGGTATTCTTTTCGATGTTTTCGGAGATTTTCATGCTCGGCTTTCCGTCGCTCTCACACAGTTTATAGACTCCATCGAGGGATGCATCCGGTTTTCCAGTGACAAGTTCAGTTCCGATACCGAAGCCATCGATGGGCGCTGCCTGATCCTCCAGACTCTTGATGACGTGTTCATTCAATTGGTTGGAAACATAGATGCGAACCTCGCTTAAACCCTCCTTGTCGAGCAATTTACGCGCCTTTTTGCTGAGGTATGCGAGGTCACCGCTGTCCAATCGGATACCTACGAGTTTGTCTCCTTTCCGGGCCATCTCTTTTGCTACCACGATGGCATTGGGAACACCGCTGCGCAGCGTATCGTAGGTGTCGACAAGCAGGGTGGAAGTGGCAGGATTGATCTCTACATAACGCCTGAAGGCAGCCAATTCACTCTCGAAACTCTGGACCCAACTGTGAGCCATTGTTCCGGAAACCGGGAGATCGTAAAGAAATCCGGCTTGCACATTGGAAGTAGAGGAGGCACCACCGATGATGGCAGCTCGACTGGCTTGCAAGCCGCCGAAGCCGTGCGATCTCCGCAAGCCAAAATCGGAAAAGGATTTTCCATTGGCGGCCAGTTTTACCCGGAAGGCTTTAGTGGCAATAAGCGACTGAAAATTAAGTATATTGAGTAAAAGCGTTTCAATTAGCTGGGCTTCGATGAGGTTTGCCTCGATTCTGACGATGGGTTCATTCGGGAAAACCAGTTCACCTTCCCTGACAGATAGAATCCGGCCCTTAAAACGGAAGTTCTTCAAGTAATCAAGAAATTCAGGCTTCATTCCAAGTTTGGCCAGATAGGCAATTGCCTCTTCATCAAAAGTGAATGATTTCAGCTGTTCCAGAAAATCTGCCAGTCCTGCAAAAACCAAAAAACCACCCTTGAACGGGTTGGTTCTAAAAAAATAGTCAAATTGGGCTTTCTCCTGCTGCTTTCCGGCATAAAAATAGCCTTGCGCCATGGATAGCTCATAGAAATCAGTGTATAAACCGTTTATCCTGACAGGTTGATCAGCCATTTTATCTTTCTATGGTTTGAGACCTGTTGGGTCCCACGGATACGATCGTAATGGGTACTTTCAGGTACTCCTCGATGAAGTGAATGTAACTGGTCAGTGCAGGTGGAAATTTGGAGGTGTGATCGACCCCTGTCAAATCGGTTTTCCATCCGTTGAGTACTTCGTACACAGGAACGACGTTGCCGTCAATTTCGTTGGGGAAATCTTTTGTCAGGACTCCGTCGATTGCGTAGGAGGTACAAATTTTGATGGATTCAAACTGGTCCATTACATCTGCTTTCATCATGATCAGGTCGGTGACACCGTCGATCATAATGGCATAACGCAGGGCGACGAGGTCCAGCCATCCGCAACGACGAGCTCTTCCGGTGGTAGAACCATATTCATTGCCAATCTTTCGAAGTGTTTCGCCTGTTTCGTCGAGCAACTCGGTAGGGAAGGGGCCACTGCCAACGCGGGTGCAATAGGCCTTGAAAATACCGTAAACCTTGCCGATTTTATTGGGCGCGATTCCCAGTCCTGTGCAGGCACCTGCCGTGATCGTATTGGAGGAGGTTACAAAGGGGTAGGAACCGAAATCAATGTCAAGCATCGTCCCCTGGGCACCTTCCGCGATGATGCTCTTTCCGTCCAGCAAAAGGTCGTTGATGAAGTGTTCGCTATCTATCAACTGGAATTGCTTGATCACCTCGATTCCTTCGAACCACTCTTTTTCGTAATCGTGAAGCGCCTGAGCGTAATCGAAGTCATAAAATTTGGTCAGCATTTCAATGTGCTGATCTACACGATCCTGGTATTTTCCCTTGAAATTGTGTAGTATGTCGCCAATACGAAGTCCGTCCCTTCCGATCTTATCCCGGTAGGTAGGTCCAATTCCCTTGAGGGTGGATCCGATTTTGGAAGCGCCTTTTGCTTTTTCCGAAGCAGCATCCAGTAACCGGTGGGTTGGTAGTATCAGGTGTGCTTTTTTTGAGATGTAGAGTGTCTTCGTCAAATCAAATCCTATGTTTTTCAGCGATTCGATCTCTTTCTTGAAGATGGATGGATCAATGACCACTCCGTTTCCAATAATATTGATCTTGTCACCGCGGAAAATCCCGGAGGGGATGGTATGAAGGACATGCTTGATGTTGTTGAATTCGAGCGTATGCCCGGCATTGGGACCTCCCTGGAAGCGGGTAATGACATCGTACCTGGGGGTCAAAACATCCACCACTTTACCTTTTCCTTCGTCTCCCCACTGAAGACCCAGCAATACATCGACTTGCATCTGATTTTTATTTATTGATTAGACAAAAACGTACAAAATTAAGCCATTTTTGGCAGAAATGATCATAATTCCTGAAAGGATCATCAGAATTAAAATAAACTTCATACTGCCTTCATCACACTGCCTAATTGGCTGATGGTCATAAAAAAACCTCCTTGAACAGAGGCTTTTTTACTTGTATTTTCGGTCACTCACCTGGTCTCTTCGGATTCTCCGTAAAGATAAAGGGAGTGGTGCGACAATTTGAAATTATGAAGTGCGCAGGCATCTTCAATAATCTGTCGGATGCGTTCATCGTGAAATTCTGTCACCTTGCCAGTACGGATATCAATGAGATGGTCGTGCTGAGTTGTTGCAAGGGTCTTCTCAAATTGTGCAATATTTTTTCCGAATTGATGCTTAACTACCAATTTGCAGTCAAGAAGAATCTCGATCGTATTGTACAGAGTCGCCCTGCTGACACGGTAATTTTTGTTTTTCATCGAGATGTAAAGCGTCTCAATGTCAAAATGACCGTCGCGGGAATAAATTTCATCAAGGATGGCATAACGCTCAGGCGTCTTGCGATGCCCGTTTCTTTCAAGGTACTCCGTGAAGATATTCTTGACCGTTTCTTTGTTTTTCTGTATGCTATTCATACTTAAACTAAGTTAAAATAGAGTGTAAAGATAATTTTTTTTTCAAGATTGCTACTTATCAAAAAAAACTTTACCAACAATATTTTGGGCGCAGGTACTGATTAAATGCTTCATCCAAACTCTCCCGTGGTTGTGCTGCTTCCGTTATGTCCGGATCACGATTTTCCTTTCATCGTTTCCCACTCTACCAACTCGCCTAACCTGGAGTATTGTTCGTACAGCAGTCTGTATTTCTGTGCATTGACTGGATTTGGGACATACTCTGTTTCAAATCCGCCACCCATTGCCTGCTGGGCATCGGCGATGGTGGCATACAATCCGCCCACTACTGCTGCGGCCATGGCCGAACCCAGGGCACAGGCCTGCTCGCTCCGTGCCACGAGGATGGGCTTGTTGATCACATCTGCCACTACCTGCATGACGAAGGGTGATTTTTTTGCTACGCCGCCGAGAGCAATAATGCCCTCAATCGGGATTCCCTCTCCCATGAAACGGTCGATGATTTTCCTGGAGCCAAAGGCGGTTGCTTCCACCAGTGCACGGAAAATTCCGGGAGCTTCGGAACCGAGATTCAATCCGAAAATGGCACCCTTGAGAAGTTGGTTGGCATCCGGGGTACGGCGTCCGTTCAACCAGTCGAGGGCGAGGATTCCTGTCTCACCAATCTCAATCTTTTCTGCCTCTGTGGTAAGCCAGGGAATCAGGTTGTCGGCTATTTCATCGATCAATTCATTTTTCGCGGTTTCATCCAACAGAGCCGATTTTTGGATCAGAGCAATTGCCGGGCCGGCCAGCAAACTCTTGAACCAGGCATAGACATCTCCGAAAGCAGATTGTCCGGCTTCGAGCCCTAGCATGCCGGGTACGACGGAACCGTCCACCTGTCCGCAGATGCCCTTAACAAATTTGTTGCCAACCTCATCGGAAGGAGCTATCAGGATATCGCAGGTAGAAGTACCCATGATCTTGCTCAAAAAGTAAGGTTTGATTTCGCCACCCAAAGCCCCGATGTGTGCATCAAAAGATCCGGCTCCCACGGCAACCGTTTCACTCAGGCCGAGACGCTTTGCCCATTCCGGACTCAGATTTCCGGCTTTGACTTCGCAGGTATGGGTTTCGGTATACAGCCTGCTTCTAAGTCCTGCCAGCAGGGGATCCAATTTTTGAAGAAATGCTTCGGAAGGAAGTCCTTCGAATGCGGCATGCCACATGGCCTTGTGACCGGCTGCGCAACGACTGCGCTTGAGTTGGAGTGGATCATGATTGCCTGTAAGCAGGGCTGGAATCCAGTCGCAATGCTCCACCCAGGAGTAGGCAGCTTTTCTGACGGAACTGTCCTCGCGCAGAACATGTAGAATCTTGGCCCAGAACCATTCTGAGGAGTAAATCCCTCCTTCAAATTTGGTGTAATCTATTCCTCCCCAATTTTTGGCGAGTCGGTTGATTTCATCAGCTTCTGAGGTGGCCGTATGATCCTTCCACAATACAAACATCGCATTGGGGTTTTCGGTAAATTCCGGAAGCATTGCCAGCGGAGTCCCGTGTCTATCCACTGCTACTGGTGTGGAGCCCGTGGTGTCGACAGAGATGGCCACAACTTTTACAGCACTTCCTTCCGGAGCTTTGCCGAGTGCTTCCGTGATCGTTTTCTCAATTCCCTCCAGGTAATCAAGCGGATGTTGACGAAACCTGTTGTTGGCAGGATCGCAGTATTTTCCTGCTTTCCATCTTGGATAATAATATACGCTGTGGGAAATTTCCTCACCGTTTGCAGTATCAACCAAAACGGCACGGACAGAGTCTGTTCCGTAATCTACTCCTATTGTGTACTTTGACATCGACTGAAAAATTTAATAGTTAAAAATGCGATAGTTATCCTGGTTTGAATAAAAAAATATCCTTCTTACTTGGCATGTAAACCAATCAACCCAATCCCACCGAACGGCAGCTCATTTCTGTCCATAGTAGGCATCCTTGCCATGCTTGCGCAGGTAATGCTTGTCGAGCAGAAACTGATCGATAGCTGTGACTTTATTTAAAGTGAGGGCGTGATGCGCCATTTTGGCAACCTGTTCCAGTACAACGGCATTGTGCACGGCATCTGCGGCATCTTTTCCCCAAGAAAAGGGGCCATGTCCATCGATCAGGACAGCAGGCACGGCCAGCGGATCAATATTTTGTTGGCGGAAAGTCTCGACAATGACATTCCCGGTGTGCAGTTCATAGCTTTCTTTTATTTCACTCTCGCTTAGTTTCCTGGTACAGGGGATGGCCCCATAGAAATAATCAGCGTGCGTTGTTCCCAAAGCCGGTATTGGAAGGCCCATTTGTGCCCAGCTGGTCGCCCACTCTGAATGGGTATGAACCACCCCTCCCACAGTCGCGAATTCTTTGTAGAGCACAAGATGGGTCGGAGTATCGGAAGAGGGTTTCCATTTGGAATCGACCACTACACCCTCAAGGTCAACCAACACCATGTCCTGCCAGGTCATTGCGTCATAAGCCAGTCCGCTGGGCTTGATGGCGATGATACCCCGTTCCCTGTCAATCTCCGATACATTACCCCAGGTAAAGATGACCAGACCATGTTTTACAAGCTCAAGGTTTGCATCGAATACACGCTTTTTTAGTTCACTGTACATTTTTTTTTAAAATTAGCTATTAGCTGTTAGCTGTTGGTTTTTAGCTTTTGGACCATTCATATTGACTTTTGTATAATAGACGTTTAACATCTTTTGAAACGAAGAAAGGTTTGAAACTATCGACTCGTCAATTGACTGACTTCCAATTGCTAAATTTCTGCATATTAATAGTTGCGTTTCAAGTTCAAATGAAGAACCTAATGCAATCTCAAGAAAATGCGCAAGTTCTTTGTCACTTTTTCTGCTGCATCCTTCAGCAATATTTGAAGGCATCGAAACGGCTGCCCGTGTAATTTGGGACCGGATTCCAAATTTTTCTTCTGTTGCCAGACTTGCTGCGAAACAATAAATATCGGTGGCAATTTCCATTGACTTTTGCCAAATAAGCAAAGTTCTGAAATTTCTCATTTTTATTGGTTTATCAAAGAATTGAATTTGATTCTACCTTAATAAAGTTACCGATAAAAAAGCAAATTCAGAAAAGCCAAAAGCTAATAGCTAATAGCTAACAGCTTTTAGCTTCCCCCTACCAAAAATAAACATAAAACGCCGTACAGGCAGCCACTACACCCAGCGAAGCAAGTACATCCCACTTGTTCCAGCTATTCCGGAGGAGGGTTTTGTAGTCGCCGTTGAAGGTGATAAACTCAATCTGCTGAGCGGTTGGTTTTGGTGTGAAAAGCGATACCACTACCATCATCAACATGATAAATACAAGCAACCAAACTTCGAAGATAAGCCAGTTGGTTCGCCAAAACCAGGTGGTGGATTCCCAATACCAACCTGTCATGATGTCTTTACCTGTATGAGTTATAATGTTGGTGAGCAAGCGGATCATGCCAAGAATGAAGCCCACGATCATGCCAGTCTCCCCGGCCTTGGGTGTAATCCGCTTAGAAAATATGCCGAGCACGAATACGGCCACCATCGAAGGAGCGAGCAACGATTGAATGCCTTGTATATAGTCGTAAAGGCTGCCAAGACTCATCATGATTGGTATCCATATTATTCCAAGAAACACAACAACAATGGTTGCAATACGGCCTACCAAAACGTATCTGGCCTCGCTTTTGCCTTTGAACATTGGCTTATAAAAGTCTTCAGTATAGAGTGTCGCGCATGAGTTGAAGAATGCAGCCAAAGAAGCAACCAAGGCAGAAATAAATCCGATGGTTACGATCCCCTTCACTCCGGCGGGTAATACAAACTTAACCATGGAACCAAAGGCCATGTCAGGATTCGCCAATGTAAAACCGCTGCCGGGACGTGCTGCCAATGCAGCAGCAACCATTCCCGGAATCAGGAACATAAATACCGGCAACAATTTAAAATAACCTGCAGCAATAGTCCCTCTTCGTGCACGCATCATCACAACATCGCTGGCCTCACCTTTTCGTTGCCCGAGAACACGTTGAACAATGTGCTGGTCGGTAGCCCAATACCAAAGACCAATAATGGACGCTCCGAGAAACACCCAAACACCAGGATATTCATCATACAGTGGGTTGCCCGTTTCGAAGTGGAACAAGTGGTTTGTCCCATATGCAACACCGTTGGCTCCTACGTTGAGGGATTTGGTGTAGTCGATCATTGCCGTCCAGCCATGTGCAACACTGCCTGCTCCCAGAGCTGACAAGCCTAAGAAAAGCACAAGAAATGAACCAATGATAAGTATAGGTGTCTGAATGGCCGATAGGGTCATCACACCTTTCATGCCACCCAATACTGTAAATATTCCTGTCAATAATATCAAACCAATAGCCCCGTACCAGAAAGGCAAGCCAAGAAGACTCTCCATGAAGATGCCACCTGTAAACGCAGTTACACTCACTTTTGTAAGCACGTAGGCGATCAGCGTAATGATAGAAAGCCAGGAGCCAGTTCGGGGAGTGTACCGGTTTTTGAGGAAGTCGGGCATGGTGATAATTTTCCCCAACTTGTTATTCATCAACTGGTAAAAAGGCACAAAGAGCCATCCCAAAATCAGGATCATCCAACCGTGCATTTCCCAATGCGCCATAGCAACACCCGACTTTGCACCTGTGCCGGCGAGTCCCACAAGATGTTCGGAACCAATATTGGCAGCAAAGATAGCCGCACCAATAATGTACCATGGTTCCCCTTTGCCAAACAGATAATCTTCACTGTCGGCTCCCTTTTGCAAACGGTTGTGCTTTTGTATGGAATGCCATACAGCCCAGCTGACAGCCAAAATGCCGACCATAATAATTGCCCAGTCGAGCCAAATAAATTCTTGAGATGTCCAGTTCATGTATCTAAGCGGATTAGTTTGTTTGTTGATTAAGCGATTAGCTGTTAGCGATTAGCTATTAGCTTTTTGACGTATTTATATTGACTTTTCTTTAAGCTGATTTCCAAAAGCTAATAGCTAACAGCTAACAGCTAACAGCTAATAGCTAACAACTTTCCCTAGATTCCCTTCGAAAGATGGTAGTACAAATCATTCCACCTTAGCTCTTTTTTGAAGGAAGAGATGTTTGTCTCCTCATTGATCACCAGGTATTCAATCCCAGCCATCTCGGCGAAATCTTCCAGAACTTCTGCTGGGATGGCCTGTGAAAAGGAGGTATGGTGAGCTCCGCCAGCCAGAATCCAGGCACCGGCACCTGTCTCAAGATTTGGCTTGGGAATCCAGAGCGCACTGGCAACGGGAAGTTTGGGCATTGGTGCATCCAGGGCAACTACTTCTACTTCGTTCACAATCAGGCGAAAACGGTTTCCCATATCAATCAGTGAGGCGTTCAGTGCATCACCCGGTTTGACCGTGAACTTGGAGCGAACAGGGTCGGCTTTCCCTCCGATTCCCAGTTTGTGAATTTCGACCCTGGGGTTTTCCTGGGCGATGGATTCACATACCTCGAGCATATGTGAGCCCAATACCTTGGCACCCGATGGATGCAAATGATAGGTATAGTCTTCCATGAAGGAGGTGCCTCCTGCCAATCCGGCGGCCATTACTTTCATGGCACGGACCAGTGCAGCGGTTTTCCAGTCACCTTCGGCACCAAAACCGTATCCGTCGGCCATCAGGCGCTGAACAGCAAATCCAGGCAATTGAACGAGCCCCTGAAGATCTTCGAAGGTAGTGGTGAAGGCCATAAATCCACCTTTTTCAAGAAAAGCACGCATGCCAATTTCAATTCTTGCAGATTCACGGAGAGACTCGTGTTCGGGACCACCTTTTTTCAGACTGTCAACGATTTCATATTTTGATTCGATCTCGCCGACCAGCAAGTCGATCTCCTTTTCAGAAACGGCCTGAACGAATTTTACCAGATCGCCGATTCCAAAACCATTCACCGATACGCCCAGTTTAATTTGTGCCTCCACTTTATCGCCCTCAGTAACAGCAACCTCTCTCATATTGTCTCCCCATCTGGCAACCTTGAGGTGACGCAATTCATTCCAACCGGCTGCTGCCCTGGTCCAAAGACCAATCTTTTCCTGAACTTTCGGTTCCTGCCAGTGACCTACCACCACTTTTCGCTGAATGCGGAGCCTGCTTCCAATGAAACCGAATTCACGGTCTCCGTGCGCAGCCTGGTTGAGGTTCATAAAGTCCATGTCAATTTCATCCCAGGGAAGGTCACGGTTGAATTGTGTATGCAGGTGCATGAACGGTTTTTGCAGGGAGAGTAATCCCGCGATCCACATTTTGGCGGGAGAAAAAGTGTGCATCCAGCAGATCAGTCCGATGCATTCGCTGCTGTTGTTGGCATCCTTGCACAAATCCGTGATCTCACCCGGAGTCTTTACTACCGGCTTAAAAATAATCCTGACGGGGATACTCCCGGAAGAATCGAATGCCCTGGCAATGGCAGTGGAATTTTTCTTGACCTGTTCCAGTGTCTCTGGTCCATACAAATGCTGGCTTCCTGTTACAAACCATACTTCAAACTGCTTCAACGACGTTTTGTTCATGGGGATGGATGATTATTTGATTTTTTTGTACTGGTTATTTTTGTGATATCTTTGAATTTATGTCTGTAAATGAATGATTTATCTGTAAACGACAGGATTGATTCCTCGCTTACCACGGAATCAGGGAAATTTGATGATTCTCTCTGACCGGTTGCCTGATTCTTCCAATTTGAACCGATAGTAATAGGCACCCTTTTTTGATTCTGTCGTATTTTTCTCGTCCAGGCGTTCCAACATATCCAGCGACAGAATTTTTTTTCTGAAGTTACCAGGATCAAATGTGCGCTGAAAGATGGCTTCATACAAATTTTTTAATTGCATCAGGGTAAACCTTTCGGGGAGTAACTCCTTGCTTATCAAATAAATGCTTGCTTTTTGCTGAAGCAGCAACAAGGCATTTTGAATCATGTCCTGGTGGTCAAATATCAATTCGGGCAATTTCGTTACCGGCCACCATTGAGCACCGCTCTCCCTCACTAGTTCCCTGTCGTGGATATCAATGCGAATGAGCGCAACGAAAGTCATGCTGATGACCCTGGCTCCGGGATCACGCTGCGGCTCGGAAAATGCCGCTGCCTGTTCCAAAAAGATGTCGTGCAAACCGGTAGTTTGGAGCAAAACCCGTCTGGCTGCCTCTTCCAATGATTCATCACC
>Ga0214219_1000702_pt1 | contig 12161 bp, 8 predicted proteins | sample TroBogypolimnion_26_FD_153057 | JGI IMG/M metagenome (GOLD analysis project Ga0214219, IMG submission 153057) | Freshwater microbial communities from Trout Bog Lake, WI - 25JUL2007 hypolimnion | ecosystem: Environmental > Aquatic > Freshwater > Lake > Hypolimnion/Profundal zone | place: Trout... | reverse complement strand
TTGGTATAATACTTGCCTTTATACTCACCACTGTAAGGATTATCGTTAAGACTTAAAATACCTTTACTAGTTGTATAGTTTCCACCATTGGCTTTTGCAATAGCAGCGGCTATGGTGGCAGCCGTGGCAGCGGCTGAGTCAACAGGCGGAGTAACCGATGGTTTAGTAGTTGCTATTTTTTGATTATTGGCAACAACAGCGTTAGGACCTGCATTAGTTCCAGCAGGAATCGGTGCGGTTTGTGTAACAATTCCTTGCTTGGTAACAGTTTGTGGGCCAATTTCTGGTTTCAAAGGATCGATATATGTTACGCCTTGGGCTAATTTACCCGTTGGTTCAAGGTTTAATTCGCCTTGAACGGCACCTGATTTTTGATAAGCGGATTTAATCGCAGCCATTGTAGATGCGTACTCTTTGGCGTAATTTTCAAGTTCTGTTTTTTGCTCAGGCGTTGCTTCGCCTCTTGAAACAATTTGAGCATTGGTAAGCATTTGCTGATATTCTTGTTCAGCGGTTTGTTGCAAAGATTGAGCATAATTAAAACTACTTGTTTGGGAACTTTTGGTAGATTCAAGTTTATTTTTTGCCGCTTGAATTGGAGCATTTTTAACGTCTTTTTGTGCTTGAACTTCCGCAAGGGAATAGCCAGGTTCGAGTAATGGTACTACTTTACCATTTTTTATGTAACCTACTGGGTTATCATTTTTGTCCGTAACTATTGTTACAAATCCAGTTGGAAAACGTGGGTCAAATGAATTGATATTAAATGTGCTTTGTGTAGATTGACCAGTAGCAAGTTGTGGAATTTTATTTACGGGATTTGTTGCTTGGCTTGACTGAACATTAGCGTTTTCAGCATTAGCAACAATTTCTTGCGCAATTTGATCAGGAGTTAAATTTGTTTTTTTGGTTGCCATATTAGATGCTCTTCATCTGTTGTAGCGCTTGAGTCATACCGTCAAAGTATCCCGTCGCTGCCTTGTAAGATTGCGCGTCTGCGCTACCTGAAATAAGTTGTGATAAAAAGCCTTGTGGGTCTACGCCAGTGGTAAGTTGTTGACCAGTAACTGTATTTCGTTTTCCCGAAACGGCATATGTCGTAGTGCCAGAATAACTTCCTTGATTAGCACGTTCAGCGGCTAAAAGTTCTTGACCATATTGTTGAATTTCCTGTGGTGTCGCATTACGGCCAACCAAAGATTGCATAGTTGCGTTAACCAATGATGTTATATCTTGAGGGGAAGTTTGAGTAAGATAGGAAGTATTGGTAGTAGTTGGCAAATAAAACGGGTTTCCCGCTATTCCGTTGTTTGCATTTGGCGAAACATAGGAAATGCTATTATTTGATCCTGACGCTGGCGTTACTGGTGTTACTGGTTTTCCAGTATTTGGATTTGTTAACCCCATTACACTGCCCTTCTAAATACGCCAGTTACAACACTAGCCAGTTGTGGATCGGATGTTGCCAAATTATCCATGTATGAATACCAGGCATTCATTGCCTGGCTATAGCCAGGAAGATGTTTTCCGTTGTAAGTATTTGAAATTAAGTCTTGATGATATTGTTTGTAATTATCAAGAATTGTTGAAATAGCCTGTCCTTGCGAAGATGTATCTAATAAACCTTTGCTTTGCATAACAAGAAATTGGTTTACTGCTTTTTGAGCAGTTTCTACGCGAGTTGGGTTTGTATAATCTGCGTACCAAATTGGATTATTTTGCCCGTAATTATCGGCAACTCTTTTCCATTCTTGACCTGCTTGATACATTCCCTGCTTGTCGTTTGTTTTTCTCATATTGTTAATGTCTGCTTGGTAAGCAGCATGTGCCACCGCTAAATCTTGCCATCCTTGTTTTACATACAAAGAACTAATAAAGTCTTTAGATGATACTTTGGCGCGAAAATGATTAACAAGTAATTTATTTTCAACCGATAGTGCATCTGCACTATCTGCTACCTGTGGGATAAGGTATGGCGCAGCAGTTGAATAATCTTTGTTATTAAGCAAAGGTTGGTTATTATTAATCCAAGTAACAGTAGAATCTGCCAATGGTGCATAAGCGCCACTAGTGCCAGATGTAGTACGAGCAACCGTATAGGATAATGCTCGTTCTCCGTTATCTGCAATAAACTTGTTTAAGGCAGATGCGGCTGTATATTTAACGCCAGTTGCAGGATCAATTGCATTAAGCAAACCGATGTATTCAGAACGAAGTGATTGCATTTGCTTATTGTAATAATCATTACTTACCGTAGGAGCCAATGGCAAGAAGAAAGCAAATAATCCTTTAATGATAAGATTTGATTGAGCGTTATGCTCAATTTTGGTAAGAATTGTTTGTTGTTCAAACGCAGGTAAAGAAGTAAAATTTGCTGGCAAATCACCATGGTAATAAGCAGCCATAATGGCTGATAGTTTAGAATTGTATACCGCTGATTCACGATCATCCATATTCATGCTATTAAACAAATCGCGCATGGTTGAAGACGGAATAAATGTATCAATCATATTTTGTGATGGATAACCGCCAGAAGCAATGTTAGTTGCTTTGTCTAACCATGGAAATTTTTTACTTAGTTCGCTAAGTGCAAAGTTAATAAATGGGCTAGTGCCAGGTGTTTTTATTTCTGGAAAAACCGTAAGAAGCGAAGCGGTATTACCCGTAATAGAAGTTGGTAAACCGTTAAATTGACTAAGGCCAAGGGCTGATAGCCCGCGAGACATAGCGTTACCCATCTCGCCAAGTCCAGGATATACAATGTATTTCTGGCCGTTGGCATCTGTATGCACAAAGCCAGGGTTATTCATACCTTGCTGGATAATCTGAAAATCACGAAACGCTTGTGGGTTGGTCAGAATCAAACGACCAGTACGACGCATAGCCTGTTCTTGTGCAAAAAAGAATGGCAATAGACTACGATGAATAACAGCAAATTGACTACGAATAGCAGGTGAGTGAATCGCTGGAATCATCTCTTTGGTTGCTTGAATAGCAGATAAGCGTACAGCCTCGTCACGGCTCATTAACCCCATTTGAATTAATGGTTCATTGGACATGCGACGACGAGCATAAAAATCATTAAACAAAGGTTGACGAGATATGTAATCCATAATTGGATTAACAAATGTACGGTATCCTTTTTCCTCGGCTTGACGCAATGCGTCAGACATGCGAGGTTGCATACGACGGCCAAGTACGCTTATTGGCATTTGCTCAATAGGGCGTTGACGTAATTCTTTGCCAGTTACTTGCTCACCTTTGGCAATTTTACTAACAAGGTCCATATTAACTACACCATTAGCGCCTTTAACAATGCCGTGCAAATGGTCAATTTGAGCCTTAGCAAAAGATTCTGGAACGGCTTTTGTGTAACCATCTAGTACATTACGGTAATCTTTATACATGTTAAGGTTACGGATATTAGCCGCTTGACCGTCTACAAGACTTGCAAATTGATCTTCAACCGACATATTCTTAAACGCAGGATTTTTAGACGCTTGAATATAAGCACGGGCAATATCGCGTTGTGCTTCATCTGCCCCAGCCATGTTAATGTTTTTTGCTGCATAGTCGTGAAAATGAGGATCAAATTGAGTTAATCCAGCAAGTTCTTGTCCTGGCACCATGCTATGTCCACGTGTTTTGGTAAACATGTCAATTTGGTCCTTAGCGGACATTTCCTGTGATGCTTGGTGAGATGAAGCCACACCAGCCGTTGGTCCGCGACTGCCCAGAACATCTTGATATTCATCCATTAACCTAATCTTGTCTGCGACAAGATATGAAGCAAGATTAGTTTTAAGAAATTTGCCTGCTACCCAGCCCATGGGCATTAAGGTATGACGTGTATCAGAAATTTTATTAACTGCTGCATTCCATGCGGCATTGCTAGATACTGCATCATTTGCTGCGTCGTAAGCACGTTTAACAATGTTTTCTTTGTCGTTAAGTTCTTTGGTAACTTCTGTTTCAGTTACTTGCGCTGGTTTGGCAATTTTGCCACCAAGTGCCTTTTCATCCAAAAGATCTGCTGGGTTAACATTGCCAGGAAGATAATTATGCTCATTTGGCAAAATCTTGGAATCACCAGCAAGTTTACCACTTGCGCGTTGCGCTTCGTAACCACGAAGAATCTTTACTGGCACTTCGTCAATGCCAGCCAATTTTGCAGCCACAATTCTGTGGTTGCCTTCTGTAAGTTTTAGGCTTAACTTACCGTTTTCATCAACCCAATAATCTAAAATTAAAGGGTCGGTAAAACCTTTGCCTGCCTTAAGGTCTTCCGCTATCTTGGCGATGGTTTCTTTTGAATTTGGTAAATCTTCGCTTGGTGAAGTTCTGTCATACTCCTTAAACTTGTCAAGAAAATCAGTTTTGACCAATCCTATTGATGGGCTATAGTCAATAGATGGATTTGATTTTTTGACTTGTTCTTCCATGCTTGGAACTTTTTGCTCAGCCTCAATTGCAGTCTTATCAGCCTCAGTTAGCCCTTGAGCAATTTTATCTGCATGATAAAGTTTGTATTTGTCATTCATATTTTTAAGCGTTGCTGCCAAAACATTGTTAATATAACTAGGCAAACCACGGCGCATTACTTGATGCAATGCTTCACCAGCAGATACGCGCAAACCAAAGGCTGGCGATAACAATGCTAGCGGTGCAAAAATTACGTTTGTATATTTTGTAAAAAAATCATCTACTGGGTTATACATTGCGCCATAGGCTTTTGCGCTGCGCAGTTGTTGGCGAATATCTTTAAGATCAAGCATTGCGCCTTTATAAGCATGGCCAATGACTATACCCATAGACTTGGGATTAGCACCATATTCTGGCTTAACTTCAACAGTGCCGACATCTCCGCCGTCAAGTTTGCCATATACGCCATGGTCAGCCTCTGAACCTACCGAGGCATCTTTAAGTTGACCAAACAATGGCGTAGCCTGAGAATCGGCAATACCAAAGTTTTTTAATACTTCTTGATGAAGCGTGTGCAGCATGGCAAGACGTTCTGGATCGCTAGAAGCGGTAAGAAAAGCAGATGAACGTTCAAGTGCTACACGGTGTGGCATAGAAAGATAGGCAATGTCGTAAATGGTTTGACCCAAATTAGGATCTGACATATCAACTTGCTTAGAAGATAATGCCATTTCTTCTTTATCAAAAGATAATGGGCGTTGTCCAGTAAAGGTGCGAACCTTTGCTGCAAGCGCATTCATTGCATCACCAGGGGCAAAAATAGCAGGTTTGTTAATTTTAAATACTTGTTCTGTTGTACGGTTTCCTTGAGCATCCATCCGAGTAACGGTCTTTGGCTGCATAGTTACCTTGCCAGTTTCATCGGTAACAGGCTCCATAACAGCGCTCTTGCGAGGAACAAGTAAATTTACCTGATCGTTAAAAGTCGAACCTTGTTCGCTTTTTTTAATACGATCAATGCCAATTTTTTCGCTAAGAAGTTTTCCCACAGATTTAGTGGGAAGTTTAAGTGCTTCAAGTGCTTCCGTAGAACTATCGGCAAGTTCTTTAGAATATAAGGCTTGTTTGAAAATTTGGGTTACTTGATCGGCGTTGCTTACTTTGGAAAGAGCAACTGACATGGTTCTTGACCAACCGTTTTTGGTACCATAAGTATTGGCAATATCAGCAGCAGCAGTTTTTGGAGAATTAACCGCTTTGTCAACAATGTCCGCAATAGCGCGATTAACTGGACCAGCCAAAGGGGATTTAAGAGCAAGGTCAAGTTGACTAGAATCGTGTACAACTAATGAATTGGCAAGAAGAAAATTGCTCAACCCAGAACCAGATGTTGCCATTGGCAAAGAAGATGCAGCATACGGTTTTTTTGTATCTGGATCAATTTTAAATACAGGTTTATTATCGGCAGTTTTAATTACATTTCCTGCTTCATCGGTTTGAACGGCAAGTGAAACCGTATCACCACGACGAATAGAGGCTTTTAATTTGCCCGCATTGGCTAATGGATCTGATTCAAAATCAAATGTGGCATCTGCAATACCAGACACAACTTGCCCTATGCCAGTATTGGTATTAGCAAGCGTACCAAATCCAGGAATTTGTGACAACCCATGCGCTAAATCTCTACCAAATGATGCTAAGTAATTAGGATCATTTGATTTATCAAAAGAATTCTTAAATGTTGGAACAACACGTCCTAAAATTTGACGTTCACCCATACCTGCAAGGTCTGCTCCAAGAGCAGCGCCAGCAATAGTTCCTTCTGGGCCAGCAATAGTTCCAATAACTCCGCCAGCAACTACACCTAGCGTACCAAGTAGCCCTGCGTCAACTCCATGGTCTGCGTATAGGCTGTGAATAAATTTGTAATCTTTTTGAATTTCTTGCAATGGCTTGTTAGCCCAAGACATTGCAGAACCAATGGCTTTACCTACTACTGGAATTTTTGAAACCGCATTCATTGCATCGCCTGGAAGTGCTTTTACGTCATTCCAAAATCCACCAGGAGCAGGTGCTGGAGTAGGAGCAGGTGCTGGAGTAGGGGCAACTGGTAAATTATTACTCACTGACCCGCCTTATCCATTAAAGTTTCCATATGTGTTTTAATAAGGGATGCAGCAATATCAGGCGTATTTTTTAACGCATTGCGCAACCATGTACCTGAATTATATGTAGCAATATGATCGTCAATTGCATTAGCCATAGATGTTATATGAGAAGTGGCAGCAAGTGTATTAAATACATCTTGGCTACCAGATTGAATTCCATCTGCCGCAAGTTTAGGATTTTGCTTTGCAAACATTTGATTGCCTTGAAGCATATCATTAGCAGTACTAACGTTAGGTTGCGTAACCTGCTGAGCAGGTTGTGGCAATGGCTGCATTGATGACATGGATTACTTCCCTAATGCGGAAGCGAGTTGCTGCAATTCTGGGGAAGCATCTGGATGAGATGCTAATGTTTGAACAAGATTTTTAGCCGATTGTCCACCTTGCATAGTCTGACTTGGGTTGATGCCAAGTGCTTCTGGACCAGCGCCAGCACCCATTGGTGAACCAGTTGTAACAGGTTCATTAGGACGTTGTGTGGGTGCATTAAGTGGGGTAACTGGCATTTGGTTCTGTTGAGGATTGCTTTGTTGCCCCGCCGCATTAGATGCTGCTTGAGCAATTTGTGATGGCGTCATTTTCTGACCTTGCATGTTAGTAGCAGACAAAGGCGCTTGCGCCTGTAAGTTTGCTAACTCTTGTCCATCACCGTAATTAGGCATACCTGAGATATACCGCTGTGCTTGTTTTGATGCTACTCCGCCATCAGTTCGCGTGCTATTGGCACCTGGGAGTGATGGTGTTGTCGAAGGCTTTGCTGCCTGTGGCATACCTATTCTCCTTCATTTAATGTCTCGATGGTTCGGGCTGCATATTCGTGAAATGATTTTTGATCTTCCACGAAACCTGCTTGTGTTTCTAACATACTTGTTAAAATTTCAAAAAATTCTACTGCCACATGAGAAAGCAGAGCAAAAACATCCCACTTAGTAAATTGAGTTGGCGTTCTGCCCTGCTCGTCTGACATTTTGTTACTTAGTCTTCATTGGCTTGGAAGCGGTTGTTCCTGTGCCTTTGGTACCAGAGGGCTGTACGCTAAACTTGATTGTTGATGGTCCTGTCTTTGCTGGGCCAGACTTTGACTGAATTGCAGTCTTTTGTGTTACCGCGTCAGAAGATCCATGTCCACCTTGATTTTTAGGTGATGGAACTTTCGTTGTTAATGATGCTTTCATTGTTGCCATGATTTTTCTCCTATAGGTTTTATCAACCAGATAATTACGCTGGTTGTTTTCTGGTTACGTTGGCCGAAAGATTCGGCTGACCAGAAGATGAAAGTCCTGCCGCTAATTGTTGCAACGCGGAAGGGGCTTGCTGTTGCTGTGGCATTCCAGGAGCAGCCCCAGCGGGAGCCTGACCTGGTACACCTTGCGCTGGTGGTTGACCTGGGGCTTCGCCTTCTGGGGATGCTGGTGGCTGCGTAAACGCAGCAACTATCACGTCTTCGATATTATCGCCCTGTTGACGACCCTTGATGACGGCTGCCATTGACATAAGAATCTTTGAAGGATCTTGCCCTTGTGCTGCCATTGCTGGCAATGCTTGTGAGTATGAAGCCATTGCAGACATAAGAGAATCACGCAATTCTTCAATTTCAACTTTTTGTTCTTCCATGGTTACATTCATATCCCATGGCATTTGACGACGTAAGAAGTCACGACTGATTAATTTATCACCACGTGCTTGAAGCCCAAAGACCAAAGCGCGGTTAGGATCAAGTCCAGCCATCATTCCGTAAGATACATCTACCCAGTAATCGCCATCAATATCTTTTTTGGGCGTATACTTAATTTCGTAAGGTGCGCCAGAGACAACGCCACGAACTTCTTTTTCAATATCGCCAAATAGCGTTTCATCCATCATAAATGCAATACGCATAACTTGGCGGAATACTTCTGCGAAGACAGCCTGTGCTGTCTTTACCTGTGTATCAAATCCGCCCATAAGGGCTTCAACACCACGACCTGTAACGATAGAACCAGACTGTTGACCAAGACGACCTTGTGGGTATCGTGCGCCTACGCGTAGTTCTTCATCAAGTTGTGCGCCTTCTTGGAAGATTCCATTAGGAATATCCAAACCAACGCGACGAATCTTTTCTGGATTGGCAGAACGAATTGTTGCATCTGGACCAATCTCAAGTACGTTCACATCTGCTGGTAGGGCAAATGGAGCCTGTACTGACTTCTGTGCTGCTTCAAGTTGCAAGGTGGCAAAGCGTGCCTTGGCTACTTGTACCCACATAATATCATCAAATTGTCCGCGTTGATTCTCATCGGAATCAATGCCTGGGCGAACAGCAATAACCACTGGTAGTTCACCAATAAGATTCTTGGCGCGGTCTAATACAAGGTTGCTACGCTCTGGAACAAATAGGATTACTTCATCTTTGTCTTGATAGCGAAATACTTCTAGTGTGCGCTCTGAGTTGCGATTCTCATAAGGCCCACGGATGTTGCCTTCATATTCAGGAAATTCATTACATAGTTCGCGTACTGTCTTATTGTATCTCTTTGAGTACGAAAGCAATTTACCAAAGCGGTCATACTCTGGGTATGCTGCAATTGGATTATCAATGCGGATTACTGGGCGTTTGTTTTCCCAGTCTGGCTCTACAATGAAAGGAAGCATGCCGAAGGTTACGTAACGGTCTGCGCCTGTGTACATTAGCGTTTGTAGACGACATGTGTCACGGTAACCAGCGGCAATCATAGTGCGCTTATCAGCCTTCTTGCGTGCGCGGTCTGAGACAGAATCTGTCGAGTCGCAGTTGAAGGCTGGCAGTGGTGCGATAACTTCCGCAACGTCACGTGCAGCAATATCAATAAAGTTGGCAGTCATTGGTTTAGGAAATTCATCTGGGAACATTCCAGGATATACTTGCTGAATATCTCCAGCACGGATGGCCTGTAGATCGGTCCAGCGTGCATCACGAGTGTGGTAATGATCGCGCAACTTGCGGATCTTCACCGACAGATCGTTAATGTCTAGACTCATACGTAACCCCCGTTAGCGGCCAACCTCTGTTGAAGTTGTGCATATTCTTCCAAGTTAACAACCTTACGTCTAGCAAGATCCATTGGTGTGGCAAATGGATTTTTGACGAAGGTTCCGCCATAAGACCCAGCCTGATTGATATAATCTCTCATCTGTGTCTCGGCAAACCAGAGGGCCATTGGGCCGTCTTGTTTATTTTTAGTCCCTGCTGACCAGGTAATTAATTGCTCGATCAGCGCCTTAATATGTTCATTGTCGGCCCTTGGAAGTTCCAAGAGATTGTTCTTCATGTACTTGCCTTGATTATCAATCATGCCAAAAAGTGGAGCCATTGAGGCTACACCAAATTCTAAATCCATTTTATTGCCACCCGTGTAATGCTGGACGAGGCGAATGCCTCGGCTGGCAAGAAACGAGTTGATCTGTTCATCTTGAGTAAGGAAAAGTTGAAAAGCGTTCTTCTCAATAACCCAAACCTTTGGTTGGTACTTTTCAGTCCAACTACGGATAATCTCACGAATGGCCTGTGGAGTAGGAGCGGGCATACGGTTTGCTTCTAACAAATACCGCTTGCCAGTTATTCTATCTCCAGCGTAAGCCACAGAAAAGGTATCCCCAGACATGGCGGGATCCATCGAGCAGATTACATATTGGCTACTAAGGGAATCAGGATGGCCAGGAGCGCCTGGGATTAGCGGCCCAGAGGCACGCATACCGCTGATAGATCCTCTAACACACTCTGGCGAAAAGATGGCTGTAGATTCAACGTCCTGTTGTTGATAGACCATTGCCCAAGTTTTAGGATCAATTAAGCCACGACGACGGCGAAGATGCTCACCAGACCAGCGAGGGTATAAACCATTCTCATCTGGCTCAGTAGCGTCAGCGTCCCAAGGACGATCTGACTTAGGCCATAGGGTTACCCAATCCTTTGGGTCATCAGCAAATTCAAGTACCGCTGGCATAGCCAAGTAAGTCCAAGGACTACGGTTGTCAGGATAACGTTCAGGGTTGCGCATCTCACGGTATAGATCCATTGGATCTACACGTGTGCCAACTACTAAAATCTTTCCCGTTGGTCCAACACGTGTCAAGACTTCCTGCTGGATCCATCTTAATTGCTTTTCAAATTCGCCAGCGTTAGCCAACGTTACGCAGTCATCAAGGATAATTAAATCTGCACGTGCGCCATAAATCTGCCCACCCACACCCAATGCTTGTACGGTAGGATCTTTTTCACCAGATTCGCGCTCAAGGTAGATAGCGTCTTGCGTCCACTTCTCAGCGGTGGCTTTATAGCCTTCCACTGGTGCGTAACGTCTTTGAAGTTCAGCCCACTGTGGCGAGGTCAAGCGTTGCTTGATTGCGTAAAGGAATTCTTTGGCCATACCCTGGGTCTTAGAGACAATCTTGATACGGACGTTAGGATTGGTGACAATCCTATAAGTCACATAGTCAATGCTGACAGTCATAGACTTAGCATGCTCTGGGGGCATATTTACCAGAACGTAGTTCTTAAAATTCTTTTCATAAGTCATAACGCCATGCAGCCAGGCTGGCTCACCTTCTTCAAGAAGGGAAGTCACATTGCGCTGGTGAGGAAAGGTCATGGAACCTAGATACTTAGTACGAAAATCTTCAAAGGAGATATTGGCGTCTTCCTCGGAGATAGTCCCTTTTCGGCGCTTGATAACACGCGCCAGATCAATCGCCTCTTTAAACTGAGGATCGGATGCACGGTAGTACTCATAAGACTTGACGGATTTACCAACGGCGCGGCAAGCGTCTTCTACGGTTACGCCTTCGTTGATAAGATCAACGAGGCGCTTTTTGGCGTCAGGCGCGGAAAGAGTAGCGCCTTCGACAAGCCGATACTTCTTTGGGTCTTTGATAGCCAATGGTTCAATCTCCTTTGGGGTGAGATTAGAACTATCCCACTGCGAAGCATCCCCTATGGGGAATGCTCTGGTTAACTTAGGGGGCGCCGCCAGGCGCACCTGGCGTCTTCCCTATGGGTTAGCGATGAGGGCCTTAAGCCCTCAGAGCGACTCGTTCGTTCGTCTCTTGCGACATCCTCGCTGTGAGGCTCGGCTGTCTAGAGCCGAACGACAGGGCTGTTTTAATTTAACCCCTTACTTATACTAAGGCGGGATAAAACCGCTTTATCCCTAGTAGGGGTATGTGACGTTAGTCACACTGTCTATAACCAGTATTACACACTTACTTTGGTATAAAAATATATTTGGTCATCTCATATATTGAGACAGTAAAGGGGGCTATATTTAGAAAAAATCTTTTGGTTGATAGTAATAGTAATACATACCCTATAGTTAAAATACTGGGGTTAAGCGTGACGGTGGAAGCGATAAGTCGACATTTACTCACCGCGGGGCAATAACGCCAGCGCAATCGCACGGAATCGGCACGTTGCTGGGCGGTCGAGGTGTCTTCTTGTATCATTCTCGTACGTACGTGGGTGGTTTAGCGGTGGGAATGGGTGAGTGATGGGTTACTGTCCATACGGCGACAGCTGGCGATAGTCAGTACCTATTGGCGACAGTCATCATCTATCGG
>Ga0214219_1000692_pt1 | contig 12312 bp, 10 predicted proteins | sample TroBogypolimnion_26_FD_153057 | JGI IMG/M metagenome (GOLD analysis project Ga0214219, IMG submission 153057) | Freshwater microbial communities from Trout Bog Lake, WI - 25JUL2007 hypolimnion | ecosystem: Environmental > Aquatic > Freshwater > Lake > Hypolimnion/Profundal zone | place: Trout... | reverse complement strand
GTTGGAGACATTGTTACCGCATATGCTGAATTTGATGCGCAGGTGCCAAGCAATACTCGCTCAGCTCGCTTTGGAAGCGGTGATCGCTAATATCACCTTCTTCTTGGTGATGCAGCTATGGGAATAGAACTTTTAAATGAATCAGGCTTCACTTGTAATGAAGATTCACTTCGATCAGTAACCTCATTTGCTATTAAAGAGATGGGCTTGCATCCTGATTGTGATGTGGAGATCTCACTAGTCGATGAAGATGCGATCAGCGCCCTACATGTGCAGTGGATGGATCTTGAAGGTCCCACAGATGTTCTCTCCTTTCCCATGGATGAGGTCGAACCACATTCGCCCGAGCCGGGAATCGTTGGAGATATCGTTCTCTGCCCACAGTTTGCGCAGGCGCAAGCTAAGAAGGGTTTGGCTGCCGAACTCCACCTCTTAACGATTCACGGAATTTTGCATTGTCTTGGTTACGATCATGCAGAGCCGGAAGAAGAGTTAATTATGTTTGGATTGCAAGATTCGATCCTCGCGCAGTGGCAGGTGCGCTAGTGCTGACCAAGGTACTGCGCAAACTTAAGAGTTATGGGATCACCCTTCCCACGATATTTAACGACGAGAGTGATCTGCGCAAGCTTGTTGATCAGGCAGGGGAGCGCTCTATCATCGCCGATTCACAACGCGAGATGATTCAATCGGTTTTGGATTTAGGTGAGACTCTGGTGCGCGAGCTTATGGTGCCGCGTACAGATATCGTCTGGATCGAAGGCAATAGAACTTTGCGTCAGGGGTTATCTCTCGCGCTTCGTTCAGGCTTCACACGTATTCCTGTTATCGATGAGAACCTCGATGAGGTAATCGGAATCGCCTATGTTAAAGATTTGGCGCGCCGCGTTCATGAACATCATGAATCCGAACAGAGCGAAACGGTCGCAGAGCACTTACGCCCCGCATCATTTGTTCCAGAGAATAAGACCGCTGCAGATCTTCTTAAAGAGATGCAAAAGGATCAAATTCATATGGCTATCGTTATCGATGAATACGGTGGCACCGCAGGGCTCATAACGATTGAAGATATCTTGGAAGAGATCGTCGGTGAGATTGCCGATGAATACGATGATGAGGCGGAAGAGATTGAGTGGCTTTCAGATAGCCAAGCAAGGCTATCTGCCCGCTTAAACCTTGATGATTTTGCCAACGCCTTCAAGATTGAGTTGGAAGAGTCGGCACGCGAAGATGTCGATAGCGTGGGTGGCCTGCTAGCTAAGCAGTTGGGTCGGGTGCCGATTCCCGGAAGTGAGATCACCGTCGAAGGATGGAATTTGGTGGCAGAGCGCCCCGTAGGTCGTCGTCACCGCATCGCGACTGTGCTTGCCACAAAGGCCCAACCTACCCTCGACCAAGCCCAGCCTAAGTAGGCCCCATAAGCAGGTAGGGTTGGCTTATGCGTATTGTTCGATTTACGCCGAATGAATCTGTCGGCATCGGCACCGATCCCCATTTTGGAGTCCTGAACGATAAGGATGTAATCCTCGTCCTCAAAGGAGATCCCATCTACTCTGGGATCGTCCCAACAGAGACGACCGTTCCTCTGGCAGATGTGAAGATCTTGGCCCCCATCATCCCTCGCAGCAAAGTTGTCTGTATCGGCAAGAACTATGCCGACCATGCCGCCGAGATGAACTCTGTGGTTCCGACCGAACCCATCATCTTCTTAAAGCCCAATACATCTGTGATCGGACCCAATGACACCATCCAATGGCCACGTATGTCTGATCGTGTCGATTTCGAAGGCGAACTCGCAATCGTCATTGGCCGAATCTGCAAGGACGTCCCCAAGGAGCGATACAGCGATGTCATCTTTGGTTACACCATCGCCAACGATGTAACTGCTCGCGATCTGCAGAGCAAGGATGGGCAGTGGACTCGCGCAAAGGGATTCGACACCTTCTGTCCGATTGGACCGTGGGTTGAGACCGAATTTGTTCCAGGCGAGCAGATTGTGAAGACAACCGTGAACGGTGAGGTCAAGCAGCTCGAGCCGCTGAGCTCCATGATATTCAAGATCCCAGAGATTATCGCCTTTGTCACTCAAGTGATGACTCTTCTGCCTGGCGATGTAATTTTGACCGGTACTCCAGCAGGTATTGGACCAATGGCTGCTGGCTCTGTAGTTGAGGTCAGCATCGAAGGTATCGGTGCGCTAAGTAACAAGGTGAGTTCAAAAAATGTCTAGCACCAAAGAGGTAAGAGTTCGCTTTGCCCCATCACCAACAGGGGAGTTGCATGTTGGAAATATTCGCACCGCACTCTTTGACTGGGCTTACGCCCGTCACACCGGTGGCAAGTTTGTTTTTCGTATTGAAGATACCGATACCGAGCGCGTCACCGATGAGTACATCCAAGCAGCGCTAGGAACTCTGCGCTGGCTCGGATTGGATTGGGATGAGGGTCCAGAGGTCGGGGGACCTTATGGTCCTTACCTGCAATCACAACGCTTAGATATTTATGCAAAGTACGCCCAGCAATTTTTGGATGAGGGCTTTGCTTACCATTGCTATTGCTCCGCAGAAGAATTGGAGGCAGTACGCGAAGCACAACGCGCTGCAAATGTTGCACCTGGCTATAACGGACACTGCCGCAATCTGACTGCAGAGCAGGTAGCTGCTTATGTCGCTGAAGGTCGCAGACCTGTAGTGCGCATGTTGATGCCGGAAGGAAGCACCACATTCACTGATTTGATCCGTGGGGAAGTGAGCTTCGATCACAATTTCGTTCCTGACTTTGTACTAGTGCGCGCCGATGGATCTCCGCTCTACACATTGGCGGTCGCGGTTGATGACGTACTCATGAAGATCACCCACGTGCTGCGTGGTGAAGATCTTCTCTCATCCACCCCACGTCAGATCCGTGTCTATCAAGCAATGGGTGTAAAGCCAGAGGATTACCCACTCTTTGCCCATCTTCCATTTGTTATGGGACAGGACAATGCCAAGCTTTCAAAGCGCAATGGTGAAGTATCGATCGCGTGGTATCGCGAGGCCGGTTACTTGCCAGAGGCGATTTGCAATTACTTGGCCCTACTCGGATGGTCACCTGGCGAAGATCGCGAAGATGTCACCATGCAAGAGTTGGTTGAACTCTTTACCGTAGAGCGAGTTCACTCCAGCCCAGCGCGTTTTGATATGAAGAAACTTGAGGCCATTAATGGTGACAAGATTCGCGCGCTGACCCCAGAAGCATTTCTCGACTGGTCGCTACCGTTCCTTAAAAATGCGGGTGTCATCATTGGAACCGATGATGAGATCGCGCTTGTAAAGAAGGCGCTACCGATCATTCAAGAGCGCATCACGACGCTCTCGGAGATTCCGCCGATGCTGAAATTCTTGTTCACTAAAGATTTCGCGGTTGATCCAGATTCAGCGGTCAAGATCGCAGATGAACAGAGCAAGAAAGTGCTCCAAGTCTCATTGGATCGACTCACCGGACTATCCGAGTGGAACCACGATTCGATTGAGGCAGTTCTTAGGGCCGCCCTTATCGAAGACATGGGGCTAAAGCCGCGCATCGCCTTCGGAGCGGTCCGCATCGCCGTCACTGGCAGCCATATCTCACCTCCGCTTTCTGAGTCGATGGAGCTCCTGGGTTCCACCAAGAGTTTGGAGCGGATCAAGGCCGCCCTGTAATCTTGGGGCGGAATTTCAGGTTATCCTTCTCCTCTGGCCCGCAACGGCCAGGTGGTTTGGGACAATGTGCCTGGAAAAAATTGGGGTATGGGGTAATTGGCAGCCCTTCTGATTCTGGTTCAGCGAGTCTAGGTTCGAGTCCTGGTACCCCAGCGCAGTAAAGGTTTTACTCCAGCACCACCCGCACCAAAGATGGACAAGTAAATAGCGCGGCCCCGTCGTCTAGTGGCCTAGGACTCTGGCTTCTCAAGTCAGCTACGAGGGTTCGAATCCCTTCGGGGCTACCACTTCCGCGCTAAGACTGGAGCAGATACCCATGCAGTGGTCATCTCTCGTCAATATCTGCGATCTCATCGCCACCTTCGCCTTTGCAACCGTGGGAGCCCGCGTGGCTGCCGCTAAAGGCATGGATTACGGCGGGATCATCCTCATCGCCGGTGTCTCATCTCTTGCCGGTGGAACATTCCGAAACCTCTTCCTAGTTCATCAACCAGCCTGGGTTCTCAACCCCTGGTTATTTGCCTCGGTCTTAGCCGCTGTTTTGATCACCATTATTCGCCAGAGTTCAGAGCCGGTCGGTCGCTTCTTGCTCGCCCTGGATACCTTCGGTCTAGCCGTTGCAACTGTTTCGAGTACTAATTACGCCCTAGGTTTTCATGTAACGCCTGTAATTGCAGTAATTCTCGGAATCACTGGAGCGGTAACTGGGGGATTGTTGCGTGATGTCTTGTCACAAACTGAACCAGTTCTACTACACCGCGAAACAATCGGAACCTCTGCGCTCGCTGGTGCTGTCGTCTACGTCGCCCTCAATGAGTTTCACATGAACAAGGCGATACCAGCAATCGTTGGGGGATTAGTAGTAGTCATCGTTCGCGAGCTATCCATTAAATATTCTTGGAATCTTCCGCGCGTAACTCGAGAGCGATTAAATTAGATCCCAAGGGCTTTGATTATGCCCAAGGAAAACGCTCCAAAGAAAATCCAGAGAACAATTCCAAATGCGAGTGGAGCGCCTCCGATTCTCCGCAACGCCGCGAACCTGACTTTGATGGCCATCGAAAAGAGTCCAAATGCCAGAAGGAATTTTGAAATATTATTTAACACTCCAAGTTCATGAGTACTTAAAGATATAAAGTTATTCAAGATTACAAAGCCAATAAATATGATGATGAATGGCGGAAGTAAATTTCTACCCCTTATGGCCTGGCCTCTTGAAGCCTCACTCTTATTGCCCAAAGAGAGAAAAATTAACAGTGGCGCGAGTAGTACAACCCGAGAGAGCTTGGTTATTACTGCATATTTGATGGTATTGCCTCCCACAAAAGATGCCGTCGCAATTACTTGACCGATGTCATGGACTGCAGCGCCAATCCACGACCCTGCGGTGACGTTGCTCAAACTTAATAAGCGTGTGAGAGGTGGAATCACGAATATAGAGAGAGTTCCAAGCAAGGTAACCAATCCGATTGCGTAAGAGATCTCATCTTTATCGCTTTTACGCGCCGCTCCAACTGCTGCGATTGCGGAAGCTCCGCAAATCGAAAATCCACTTGCAAGGAGAAGGGAGAGTCCTGGAGTAAATCCAATTCTCTCGGCTAGCCATCTCGTACAAGTGAAAGTCACTAGGACCACAATCAGTATGGCAAGAAAACCCTTCCATCCAATTGATCGCAGATTCGAAACGCTGATTTGGAATCCCAAAAGGGCGATGCCGGTGCGCATGCCATATTTTGAAAGGAGGGGAGCGCCTTCATCGATTGCCTGACGCGCAGGCATCAAATTTCCAACAATTAAACCAAGCAGAAGTGAGAGAAATAATGGACTCAGCGAAGGAAGGAGGTGATTTATAAATAGAGTTAGGAGTATTAAAGGGGCTGAGAGGAGAATGTATTTGAGCCCTGATTTACTCATCGCATTAGTCTATTCCGTAATCCGGGTCGATCTTTTGGCTTGGATTTAATATTCGAGCGGATGACGGGAATCGAACCCGCACTGTCAGCTTGGGAAGCTGACGTGATACCACTTCACTACATCCGCAATTCTTAATCTGGAAATTAAGGTATCAGTAAAGCCCAAAGGGCGCTAACCCCTCTTTGAAATTGCTAGCTCATTGAGAGTTACCAGGATATGTTTAAAATTTTGCCCGGTAGCCCTACTCATTCCGATCTCGCAGGTGAGGTTGGTCGATAGGTAGGCATCGAAGCGGCGGCCCCGAATCGATTCCGCTTCGGCTCTTGTGGCACTCGCCGTTAGTTCTGGATGCAACATGCCGCGGTCACCCGCGAAGGCGCAACATCCCCATTCTTCAGGGGTAGTGACACTCCTTGAGATAGTAGATGCCAGGAGGTCTAAGTTTTTATTGGAACCCAGGAGAGTGCTTGAGCAGGTGGGATGTAATACAACTGAGTCCAGCATGTGAGTGACTTCAACTTTTGGTAGCAGAACGTTGGCGGTGAAATCAACCGAATCGATTATCCGGAGTTGCGAATCTTCTTTTGAGCGAAGCGCTTTAAGTAGTCCTTCAGTGCACGAGGAGTTCTCGCAGACGATGGGGAGTCGACCATTATCACTTGCCGCAAGAAGAGCCTGATAAGTCCGATCAACCATCGTTGAGTAGCCTTCAGTCATTCCCTTTGATTTCCAAGGAGTACCGCAACACATTTCAGAGATGCCTTCTGGAATCTCACATCGAAGACCAGCTTTTGTCGCCAGGGATTGGAGTGCGGCGTTGCTCTCGGCTTCGAAGATGCTTTCAAGGCACGAGGCGAAGAGAACGAAATCGGCGTTCGGCTCTTTGATTGGTGATCGATATTTTCCACCGCGTGGCAGGCTCTTGGAATAGAGAGGTACTCGATCTGTGCCTATAAAGTTTCTTAAGCCTCGATTAATTGGTTCCGTTACTGAGTTGGGAATCCGTGATGTTGCGGTGAGGGCTGCCCCTAATCCATTGATGACGCCAGCCCAATGAAGTGAGAGTTGATTCCAGATCGCATCAGGGATTCCCTCGTTACGCTCTGCTCGAAGAGTTGTCACCAAAGTTCCAGTGTTAATTCCAACGGGGCAAGAACTTTCGCAGAGCCCATCCACAGCGCAAGTCTCTTCAACGCCATACTCCGAGCTCTTGCGCAGTTCGGCAGCAAGGGGGCGGTCGCCAGCGAGCTCTGCGTTCTTGAGCGCACGACGCAGAACAATGCGCTGGCGTGGAGTAGTTGTTAAATCCTTACTTGGGCAGATCGGCTCGCAGTAACCGCACTCCACACAGTGATCAGCAACAGCCTCAATAGTTGGGTTGAGTTTGATGTTGTGCATATGTGCAAGTGCATCGCTGGTTATTAAGACTCCGGGATTTAAAACGTCTGCGGGATCAAAGGCGCGCTTTACTCGCACCATCATTGCGTAGAGCTCAGATCCATATTGGCGTTCCACGAAAGGCGCCATCATGCGGCCCGTCCCATGCTCAGCCTTTAGTGATCCCTTTTTGGAAAGTACAAGGTCAACCATCTCTTCGGTAAAGAGGCGATAGCGCTCCGCTTTATCGGGATCTTGAAAATCCTCGTTTACTAAGAAGTGGATATTTCCATCCTTGGCGTGTCCGAATATCACTGCGTCGTCATAACCATGCTTTGCAAAGAGTTCCTGTAGAGAGATGCAGGTGGCGGCCAACTCTGTCACTGGAACAGCAATATCTTCCAAGAGGGCAGTGGTGCCGGACCTACGGGCACCCGCAACAGTGGCATAGAGTCCTTTTCGGATATGCCAGAGTTCGGCACGAAGCTCGGGGTCGGTTGTTAGCGCAGGGTCATTGATTGCGCCCACCGTGTTGAGGGTTTGCTGCGCCCTCTCAATCGTCGAACTTAATTCCAGATCGTTTGCTGCCTGATATTCAACGAGTAACGCGGCATGGTCTATGAGCTCAATCTGGCCCATATCGACCTTGCCGGCCCGCAATGAGGCGCTATCCATGAGTTCGATGGTTGAGGGATCACTAACTACTAAACCCTCAAGTGCGCCGGTCGCCGCATTCAGATTTTCGAAGATCAGTAATGCGGTGGCAGCTTTACTGTTCAATGGGATGGTATTGAAAATCGCCTCCGCGACGAATCCCAGAGTTCCCTCACTACCGATTAGTAGATGCAGAAAAATGTCGAGGGGTTCTTTGAAATCAATAAATGAGTTGAGGCCGTACCCCATCGTGTTCTTGATGAGGTAGTGGTTTCGAATCTTCTCGACTAGATCTGGTTGGGAATCAATCTCCCTCTTAAGGTCGATGATGGAGTTGTATAACTCCGGTGCAGCTCTTTGTAACTGAAGGTCGGCATCTGAATCTGCGGTATTGATGATGGAGCCGTTGTACAAAACGACAGTTGCGCTGTGCAGAGTCCGATAGGTGTTATCAATTATTCCACATGCCATTCCGCTGGAGTTATTGGCAATTACTCCGCCAATCGTGCAAGCAATCTCGCTGGCTGGATCAGGTCCTAACTTACGACCGAAGCGAGCTAATCTTGCATTGACCGCTCGCACAGTGGCACCGGGTTGAACTCGTACCTGAGCACCGCTATCCAGCACCTCAATCTTTCTGAAGTATTTGCGGGTGTCGACCAGGATCCCTTCGCTCACCGCTTGTCCCGAAAGACTTGTGCCGCCACTTCTAAATGTGAGGCTCGTCTTGTGCTCGCTGGCATAGTTAAAGAGCTGTGCGATCTGTTCGACGTTTTGTGGTGTAGCAACCGCATCAGGGATCAGATGGAAGTGCGAAGCGTCCGAAGATGTTCGATAGCGATCAATGGCACGCGTTGAGATCAATTCATCAAGCGGACCTATTGTGTTAGTGGGACTCACGACTTACTTTGTCTCCGCTCGATCCAATTAAGAAATCGAGGTCGGCACCTGTATCGGCGCCTTGAACGTGGTCCACGTAAATCTTTGCCCAACCGCGCACTGGAGTGGCATAGGCAGCAGCGCTTGCGGCGCTTGGTTTTCTGGCGCTCAGTTCTGCTTCACTGATCTCGATATTGAGCGATCGGTTTGGTACATCCAGCACGATGATGTCACCTGTTTGAACCAGCGCTAATGGACCACCTGCAGCTGCTTCGGGGGAGACATGGAGAACGATGGTTCCGTAGGCGGTTCCACTCATCCGACCATCACTGATTCGCACCATATCTCGAACGCCTTGCTCCAGAATCTTCTTAGGAAGCGGCATATTTCCGACTTCAGGCATTCCGGGATAACCCTTTGGCCCACATCCGCGCAAAATAAGAACAGTGTCTTGGGTAACGTCAAGATCTGGATCATCGATGCGAGCATGCAGATCCTCAATGCTCTCAAAGACGAGTGCGGGTCCACGATGAGTTAGTAGTTCTGGAGTCGCTGCGCTGGGCTTGATGATGGCTCCATTGGGGGCGAGGTTGCCGCGAAGGACAGCGATGCCTGCGTTCTGCATAAGTGGGTCTGCCGGGCTCATGATCACTTTCTTATCGAAAACTTCATTGCCAGGAAGGTAATCGGTAAGTGGGCGTCCCGTGACAGTGATTGGAACGGAAGAGAAGCGCTCGGGGATCTGGGCAAGCAGTGCCAATAGCCCACCAGCCCTAAAGAGATCTTCCATTAAAAATTCACCGGATGGAGCCAAATTGGCTAAGAGAGGAACATCGCGTCCAGTTCTATCGAAATCTTCTAAGGTGAGATCAATTCCAAGTCGGCCAGCAATCGCAAGTAGATGAACAACGGAGTTACTGGATCCGCCGACTGCTGCGACGGCGGTAATGGCATTGATGAAAGATTCTTTGATCATGATCTGAGAAGGTCTGCGATCTACGGCGATCATCTCAACGATCTGTCGACCTGTTTCATGAGAGAGTGAGAGTAGGCGAGCATCTGCGGCAGGTGTACCCGCAAAACCTGGGATGGTCATTCCAAGTGTCTCAGCAATAACAGCCATCGTTGACGCGGTACCCATCGTGTTGCAATGGCCTTTGCTTCGAATCATCGAAGATTGTGATTTGATAAATTCTTGATTGGAGAGCTCGCCGCTGCGAACTTCTTCGCTGAGCCGCCACACATCTGTACCGCAACCAAGTGGTTGGCCCTTAAATGTTCCGGTCAGCATCGGTCCACCAGGAACAACGATTGCAGGAATATCCACTGAAGCCGCCGCCATCAAGAGCGCTGGAATTGTCTTGTCACACCCGCCCAATAGAACAACGCCATCGATGGGATTTGCACGCAACATCTCTTCAATTGCCATGGCGGCCATATTGCGCCAGAGCATTGCGGTTGGCTTGACCTGAGTTTCACCGGGAGAGACCACGGGAAGATTCAGTGGAATACCACCAGCTTCCCAAATTCCTTTTTGAACGTACTCAGATACCTCGTTGAGATGCATGTTGCATGGAGTTAAATCAGATGCAGTATTAGCGATTGCAATGTGTGGCTTGGTGCCATCAAAGGCATCATCGGGAAGTCCCCGGCGCATCCAAGCGCGGTGTATATAGGAGTTTCGATCATTACCGCCGTACCAACCTTGGCTTCTTAACTCACTCATCACCGCTCACTCACTATTCCATTAGTTGGAACCAAGCATTAGCATTTAGAAAACTATAGCATTGTGATCTTGTTACACCCGGCCGTGAAGGGAACTGCGTGCGCGCTCTACGAGTGGTTTCACCGAATACGGTAGAGATTCAAGAAGTGCCAGATCTTTCGCCAGGTGCTGGTGAAATTCTTTTAGATGTCGAGCGGGTCGGAATCTGTGGAACCGACGTCGAATTATTTACCGGCGAGATGGCCTATTTTCAATCTGGTCGAACCACCTTCCCTGTGCAACTTGGACATGAGTGGACCGGCATTGTTACTGCAGTTGGTGTGGGTGTTAGCTCCGAATGGATTGGCAAGCGAGTCACGGGTGACACCATGCTTGGGTGCGGGCTATGTGCCAGGTGCGCATCGGGTAAGACCTATTTGTGCGACGAGCGAATTGAACTAGGTATAACCGATGGTTGGGGCGGGGCGCTAGCAGAGCAGATGCTTATCCCCGAGAGATTCACCTTCGAGGTTCCCGAATCGATCTCGGTCGCTTCAGCAGCAATGATTGAGCCTGCTGGAAATTCTCTGCGCTGTGTCGAAGCAACCGGGCTCGGTGAAAATCAAAAACTTTTGATTCTTGGCGCTGGAACTATTGGTCTGCTTGCAGCGCAATTTGCGCTGGCTAAGAATCTAGAGGTTCATGTAGCTGGCTCCCGGCAATCCGCCCTCGATCTTGCTCGCCAGATCGGGGTACTGCATACGCATACGATTGAAGAAGTAAAAGGCAACTCAATTCGCGAATACGATGCAGTGATCGATGCATCAAGTGATTCAGAGATGCCGGCGCTTGCTCTTCAAAAAGTTTTACCAGGCGGAAGAGTCGTATTGATCGGTCTCTCTGAAGCCTCAAGTTTGATCGATACAAAGATTGCTGTGCTTCAAGATGTCACAATCGTTGGGATCTTGTCAGCATCTCCCGGTCTGCAAGGAGCAATCGATTACTTTGCATCGGGTGCGGTAAATCCAGAGCCGCTCATTAGCGAAGTCATTGGGTTCAATGAGGTAGCGGATCGACTTAAAGGAAATCGAAATCCGGATGCCAAACCCGGCCCCAAGATTCATGTGGATCCCAGGTTATAGTCGTGGCAGATCCAAAGAGAGCGCGAAGTTCGTGAAGCCAACTGCGATAGATCTTCGCAAATGTCATGTGGGCGAAGGTCCCGTAGTAACAGGCGCTGCTCATGACATGGTGCATTGGGTTGATATTTTGAATAACAAAGTTCTGTGGCGCGATCTGGTGAGTGGTTCATCCGGTGAATTTATGACTTCTGAGCATGTGAGCTTTGTTCTGCCTCGAAGCAATGGGGGATGGCTGTTAGGTACTGCCAACGGCCCCGAACTGTTAAATCCTGATGGAACCTTCGTGAGGTTACCTGGTCGCCTAGAAGCAGATGGTTCACCCGATCCAATTCCCATGCGCTGGAACGATGCCAAAGTTGGTCCTTGTGGTGAGGTGTGGATCGGAACGAGCGCATATGGAGCCACGAGCGATCGGATAGGTCTACATAGATTGAGTGCCGATGGCACCCAGATGCGACGAGTCTTATCTGGCATGGGCTTGAGCAATGGGATGGATTGGAGTCCAGACGGTTCAATCTTCTATCTGATCGACACCGTCGCGTTAACACTCTTCGCCTTTGATTACGTTGACGGAGAAATTTCCAATCAGCGCGCTGTCTTAACTTTTGACCCAGCGGCCGAGCAGTACCCCGACGGCATGACCGTTGATAGTGAAGGTGGAATCTGGATCGCTTTTTGGAATGGAAGTTGTATTAAAAGGTACTCGCCTGATTTTTCATTGGTGCAGGTGATTGATTTTCCCGTGCGATTTGTCTCTAGTTGTGCCTTTGGAGGAGAAGACCTCACGACTCTAGTAGTAACAACCGCAACAGGTGATAATGGTTGGCATGACGAACACGAACTTGCTGGTGCTCTCTTCACGATCGAGACAGATGTAACAGGAAAGGTGCCATATGGCTTCAACAACTAATTTTGCGGGGGAGCAGAGCGGTCGCGTTGCGCTCGTTACCGGCGGATCGAG
>Ga0214219_1000687_pt1 | contig 12388 bp, 10 predicted proteins | sample TroBogypolimnion_26_FD_153057 | JGI IMG/M metagenome (GOLD analysis project Ga0214219, IMG submission 153057) | Freshwater microbial communities from Trout Bog Lake, WI - 25JUL2007 hypolimnion | ecosystem: Environmental > Aquatic > Freshwater > Lake > Hypolimnion/Profundal zone | place: Trout... | reverse complement strand
TATTGTTCCTGGTGACTACAACGCTATTGCCGCTATTCAAGACATGGCACGCGGTGCGTTTGTACCAGAACGAGAAGTAGTTGCAATGGGCGACACTTTGTACGCAACCTCTACACCAGAAGATTACGTTACCGCTTACCGCAATTGTCTTTACAACATTGTAATGCGTAATGCTACTGCCGGTATGAGACAGACAGAACTTGACTCAGTATCAAAGATGGTAGAAAACCACATTTGGGATGAAGTTGTACGCATGACTGGTCTTGATGGTGGTGGTGCGTTAAAGCGTGTTTATACTGCCGGTCCTAACGGTTATGAACTATCTAAACTTGTAGATGCAGAAGGTAAAGAGTTTACCGCTGCAAACGGTACTCAGCAACTTGGTCACTTAAAGATGCCTCTTGCTAAAGACATTAGAAACTTGTCTCGCACAATTCGTAATGAAATTACTAAGGTAACTCCAGACACTCGAAACATTCACGACTTTACTGCTTGGGATAACGAGATTCGTTCTATTGCCACAGAACGCGGTTTGTTAAAAAATGAAGTTAGCAAATATGGTAAAGAAATTGCTAAGTACCGTTCAAAAGGTTTTAAGGACTCTAAGGGTTACGAAGTACTTAGTGAGCGTGGTATTAAATCTTACGATAAAACAGTTGAAGAAATTGACAAACTTGCTAACGCTACCTATGCAACTCCAGATTTAGGTCAAGAATTTACTAATTTCTACAACACCCTTCACACTAAATACAAAGATGTTGCACAGCAAATTGAAGACCACAAAGCCGCCATGGAAGAACTTGCTCATCGTAGGGCAAACCCTGCAATGGAGTTTGATACTCCTGCACCCAAGCCATTGTCGCCACAACACGTTGAATCTCTAAAGGGTCAACTGCACGCATACAACGATCACCTGATGTCTGCCAACCTTCTTCTTAACCCAGAACAAATTGTCAAAGAAGAACAAGCAATGCTATGGGCAAGAGAACAAGCAGGCATGTTTGGTCCTGGCGATGTTGCTAAAACAAAGATTGCGGAACGTTTTAAGAACAACCTTGACGAAATTAAAAAAGACCGCCCTAACTACAGAAGCAATTTTCAAGTTGTAGTTGACGGACTTAACAGAACACTAAGCCTTGTATTCGTACCATTGGCGCTTCTTTCTGGCCGTTGGGCAATGCACGTAGGTTTGTCAGAAGGTGCCCTTAACGCTTTCCGCCAAGGCCCATTTAAGTTGTTTGAACAATCACTGGCTAAATCTATTGCTAAGCACGAACTTAACGGTATTCCACTTGCCGAGGGTGGGCTTCGCGACAAGCAAGTAAGCCTTCTTCGTGACGTAGTTGCTGGAACAATTATGGGCATGGAAAGCAGTGTCCTTAGAGCAATGAATCCTGAAAAGGCTGACCGTCTTATTGGTGATGCTGTATCACTACACCTTCGCCACGATGGATGGAAAGGTGGGGTTCACGGTAACGACACCGTTATGCCCGACATGCCTGGAAAGACGGAAGACATATTTACCATTAATGGTGAAGGAACAGTATCTCAAGGAAAAGCAGTTCGCACTGACGACATGAGAGTTTTAAACCCAAACACAAGTGGGTACTCAACTGCTTTGTCTGAGTGGGCAAACATGATTACTAACGACAAGATTTTTGCTCCTGTTGCAAAAGAACTACACGAAAAAATTGTTGTTGAAGGACATGAATTCTGGGGTACGCGAGGCAGCGACACTTGGCGCAAAGACATTGCAGATAATCTTTTGCCAGCAGCGCGTAAGGCTATTAATGATTTAACACCAGAAGAAGCCGCTCGCATGCGTCAGTTTGATGGCATCAACGCCAACCCAAACCTTTCTTCAATGAGTATGGAAGACCGTGAATTGCTTAAGGTGCAACGTGAGGCTGAAACCGGACGTGCAGAAGCACTTCAGTCAATGTCACCAGACCTTCGTTACATTCAAGATTCAATTGACAAGTTCCATGGATCAGGTGGAAAAATTGAATCGTTCCCAAGCGGTAAAACATCACCAGCAGATTTGGCTAAATTAGAAAAAGACTTTGCTCCTCTTAAACAATTTGAACAAGAATGGCGAGCAAGTAAAAAAACATGGGACCCTGAAAGTGGTACGTCTGAAGGACGTAGAGCAGGTGTTATTAACGCTGCCTTTGAACTTCATCGTGATAAAGGTCTTAATCTTTTAGTAGCAAGAGATTCAGAAGGTAAAATCACTGGTGCTTTGTCTTGGTACGAGACTGGTTCAATTCATGTTCAAACCGTTGGTTCTTTGGGTGGCGGTGCTGGTGCCGCATTGGAGCACGAACTTGCAACACAAATTGTTGAAAAGTATGGTTATGGCGTTAAGCATAGGTATGACATTGAATTTGGATCATGGCCTTACCACGAAAAAACAGGCAAAATACCAACTGCTAATTGGGAAGGCAAAACATCAGAAGCGATGTTTAGCGCTGAGCAAATTGAAAAGATTGCTGCTCTTAAGCCAATGCCATCAGCACTTGGTATGTCTGCTGACGAAAAGTTCCGTCTTGCTTCTAAAGAAGATGCCGCACGTCGTGCTGTAGAAAACATCATGGGTACATTTTTTGGAACTGCTGGTTCTGAAGGACACGTACTTCACACAGAACTTCTTGACCACGTTGTTTCAGGTACAGTTCCAGGGCCAAAAGAAATGACTGAATTGATTGCTCGCATGGGTGATTCAGCACCTCGTGACATTCCTGCACGTGGACTAGAGGGCATTAGTAGTTTGGGTGGATTTGCCAAGACTGTTATTAGCCGAGTTTCTGAACAAGGTCACGATAAGATTCTTGGACCAATGGTTAACTGGTTGGTTCGTAAGCCAGTGTACCTTGGTGATTACCACAGGGAAATGGAAATATTGCGTCCATTGATTAACAACGGAACGCTTCACGAAGCACAAGCAGAAATTATTGCAGAAAACAAGGCTCTTATGCGTATGAGTCGTTTTGTCCACAACCCTAAAGATAAGACGATGTTTGAAACAAACATGCGTGTTGTTGCTCCGTTCTACTTCGCTAAAAACCAAGCATGGCGACGTGCTTTCCGTTTGGCCAAAACAGATCCAGGTGCATTTGAAAAGTACATGAAGTTATGCCTTGCTGTTACTGACTACATCTCGACAACATCTGATAAGAGTGCAATCCCAGGTACTCACATTCCTGGTACAGAATTTATAGGTAATATTGCTGGGCTTAACCCGTTGTTCAACACTGCTGCTGGTTTTGGAAAAATGGCATTTGGTCTGACAGGTAGTGCCGGTTCAGTTACATCTATTGTTCCAACAGGTGACCAGATGGGATTTGGAAACATGCTTGGTGAATTTATTCGCCCACCATGGGGACCGCTTATTACTGTCCCTGCCAAATGGATTCGTGACTACACAGCCGCTAACCACTCACCAGTTGCACAAAAATGGATTAATGGATTCCTTGGTAAGGCATCTTCATACTCCTCTTGGACACGAGATGTATTGCCGTCTGGAACATTACAAGACGTATTGGAATTAGGAGCAGGTATGTTTAACATGCCTAACTCAACCATTCAGTCAACTGAAAATCAAATGCTTAACAATGCCGTAGACAACCTATTTGCTCAACAACGCAAGATTGTAGAAAAAGAATATGACTACACTGGCATGACTCAAGCACAGCGTGACATGATGGTTCGTGGTCTTACCGACCAGGCCGTAAGTAACATTCTTAACAACCCTGAACAACGCCAAGCGTTCCTTGACCGTGCTAAGCAAGGCGCAATGATGATGTCGTTTGTTAAAACAGTACTTAACTTCTTTAGTCCTTTGGCGCTTAGTCTTAATGCAACGTTCTCAAAGCAGCCTGAGTTTGACAAAATTCTTGCTGAAAAGAATCCAGATGGAACACCTAAGTACACAACAATTGAAGCGGCTGACATCTTTGCTCAAAAGTTTCCAGACAACATTACTGACCTTATTTCTCACACAAAGTCAACGTACTCTAATTTCCCTGAAACCCAAAGTGCTGTTGACTTGTTAACAAATAACCCTGGAACAGTGCGAGACTACCCGTATGGTTCTGCAATGCTTGTGAATCGTAGTTCAAACTATTCACCACAGGCATACCAGTTAGAATTGTCTATGAATCTTCGTAGTCGTGAAGCACCTAGTGAATATCTAAGTTCTGCGCTATACGGTATTGGTAATGACTATTACTACAATTTCCTAAAGCCTGAGATTATGGCTATACCTGGTGCTACCGAGCAAGTAATGATGCGTCTTGCCGATGGTTCTTTTAAAGCCACAACAGAACTAAATTACAATGGGTTTAAGCAATTGGCTGCAATGTCTAAGTCATACGGTGATACCACTAACCCAATTTGGTACGACCAATTTACAGGAGCAGCAAAAAAGAATGTTGCCAACAAGGCTCTTGAAGATATGACCAAGATGATTAAAGACCCTAACGTTACTGCTATTTCTCAAGACGACAAAGATAAGTTTCAAGGTCTTATAGATCAGTACAATGGTTTCCTAAAGGCTTACCGTAATCTAACTGGTGGCGGTGCATCGGCCTTGTCTAATTCATGGTATGCCTTCTGTGAGGATGCAGCGGCATCTGAATATTACGCAAATCAATCATATTTTATTAAATCAGTTCTACAGGCAATGCCTAACAAGTAAGGAATAAAATGCCAGAAACAACCCCCCAAGTAGAAAAAGTACCGACAATGAATGACATGGCTAACATGGCGCAACTATACGCCGTGCCAATGTCAGAAGGAGCACTTCAGGCAATAGCCAAAGATGCTACACCTGAAAAGGCTAAGGCTTTCGAGGAGCACGTAAAGACCACTGCACAGGGCCTATATCCCTCTCTAGCGCCACAGATTGCTGCTGGTATACCTACGGCCCACCTTCTTGATCCGTACCGCCAGGTGGCTAAGCAAATGCTTGGAGAAAGTTTTGAGCCTGACTTTATTGCTGACCCTAAATCGGCTGCTGCTTTGGCTGGCAGGATAGATGAAAAAACAGGACGGCCTACTCTTATGAGCCTAGACCAATGGAAACAACACATTAAGTCCCACCCTGGATTTGGATGGGATACTACGCCTGCTGCCCACGAACAAATTGGTCAGGTTATTAAAGCACTACATGAATCATTTACTCAACCACCAAAGCAAGGAGCGATGCAATAATGGGAACAACACCTCCACCAATTAGTTTTAATACATATTCAGCAGCAGGTTCAGCATTGCCTATGTTCATCCCAAATGCGGATGTTCTTATTAACCAATTTGGTTTTACCAAAGCAGAATTAAACACCAAGGCAGGTAAAGCGTTTGTTAACAGTCAAATTGTTACAGGCGCAAAAGGTGGTTCCCCAGACAGTTCTACATGGAAAACAGCCATGGATTACATGTCAACAAAATACCCTGGTCTTTGGTCTAAATTAACGTCTTGGGCAAATGTTCCTAGTGCAGTTGGTGCGCCACATTACACCACTGCGGCAATGGACTTGTACACTGCTTTGCAATCACAAGGTGGAGACTTTAGTGGTCTTACCAAAGACATTGTTTATGGCGGTAAAAGTTCTTCTTCGGCTGTTGTTGTAGCGGGGCCTAACGGTCTTGCTACTAGCAATGCTTCAGCAGGTTCCCAGGCTAGTGCTTACGGAACAATGCTTAACTATCTTGACTCATGGGGCATGGGCAATTTAATGCCTACCATTCAAAAAATGATTACGGCTCAGGGCGATAACTTAACTAATACACAAGAGTTATTGAACTATGTTCGCAATACTGCTGAATACAAGCAAAACTTCCCTGGTCTTACCGAGCGCAATGCCAGCCTTGGGCCAGGTGCAGAGCACATGACAGAAGCCCAGTACCAACAGTATGTGACTACCGTACAGGGCCTTACAGGTCTTTATGGCCTTCCTGAAGGAACAATAACCAAGGCGGCAATTGGTGACTTGATTAAGAACAACGTGTCAACTACGGAACTTGAGTCCAGGATTAATAAGGGATACGTGGCTTACAACAACGCTGACCAGAACGTTAAGAACCTTTTGGCTCAGGAATACGGGCTTACCCCAGGACAAGGCGTTGCTTACTTTCTTAATCCAACGGCAGCACAGGCAACTATTGAAAAGAACATTGCTGCTGCAACTATCCAGGGTTATGCTCAGGGCATAGGTCTTAAGGGTATGAGTCAGGCTGGAGCAGAGCAGTTGGCAGGAATGGTCAAGATGGCAGGTACGGCAGCCAGCACAGGTGGAGCCGCCGACCCATACGCCGCTTACAGCATGTCTCAACTCCGTTCAGACCTAGCCACAGCAGCAAGAGATGTTCAACTTACGGTTGCCGCACCAGGTTCAGGCCGCTCTACAGTAACCACTAATCAACTTATAGGTTCTCAAATTGCCGGATATGCAGGGACTAATCAATTAGCAGAACAAGTCCAGGTAGCCCGTGCTGAGCAAACCGCAGCCGCTCCCTTTGAAAAAGGTGGTGGATTTGTGGAAACTGCCAAGGGAGTTACAGGTTTAGGAAGTGCAAGAACGTAACATTAGGGTCAAAAATGATACAATGGACGTAGATGGTTGGCCCTATGTGGCCGTAGGAGCGCTAATTATCTAAACCCGCTTTGGAGGGCATGACCAAAGTGCGTATAAAAATGCTGAAAATATTATCCGCTTTATTAACCTCTGGTAAAGTGCGTACCCGCAAGGAGCGATTAGTATGACCGATTTTGATGAATACGAAGATGAGCAAGAAGTTGAGCGTCAGCCGCTAGACCCGAATATTCGGAAGCAGTTGCGTGAAGCAGAGAAGGCTCGTAAGGAACTGGAAACAGTCCGAGCAGAACTGGAATCACAGAAACGTGAAGTCCAATTTTCCAAGGCTGGTATCCCAGACACCGGAGTAGGTTCGTTATTCCGCAAGGCGTATGACGGAGAAACCTCAGCAGAGGCAATTCGTGCAGCGGCTCAGGAATATGGAATTCTTCAGTCTGAACAAGTTCAGGAAGTACCATCAAATGACTCAGAACTCGATGCTCTCCGCAGGGCGCAGGGTGCAACTATTGGAAACTCTGGTGCAATGCCAGACCCCCAGCAGATGTACCTAGAAGCACTTGCCTCAGCGTCAACTCCTGAAGAAGTCATGCGAATCGTAGAAGGAGACTCAGGTAAGAAACTGGGTGTCTATTCTTCTCGTGGGTCGTTCTAAGCCTAAAAACTTAAACACCTAAAGAAAAGGAGTTAACCACAATGGTTGACGCATATACAGGTCAGAGCACCCTTGATTTCTCAAAGGCCGCTTATGACCGCATGGCATACTTTGCACTACGCCCAGAACTATACTTTGACGCTGCCGCTGACGTTCAGCCTACGCACCAGAGCATGCCTGGAGCATCAGTTGCATTTACAATTGTTAACGACCTAGCAATTCAGGCTTCTGCACTGACTGAGACAAGCGACGTATCTACTGTTGCTCTTTCAGACAGCCAGGTTACCCTGACACTTGCTGAGTACGGTAACGCAGTACTTACCACAGCCAAGTTGCGTGGTACTTCATTCGTAGACATTGACCCAATCGTTGCCAACGTAGTTGGATACAACGCTGGAGTTTCAATTGACACGATTGCTCGTGCTGCACTTGACTCAGGTACAAACGTTCAGTACGCATCAGGACTCGGAGCAACTTCGCTTCAGACTTCTGTTACAACCCGTGCCGGAGTAACAGCATCAAACACAATCTCATCACTTGACATTCGTGTTGCTCGTGCTCGTCTCCGTTCACAGAACGTACCAACATTCGGCGGAATGTACGTCGGATACATCCACCCAGACCTCGTGGCTGACCTTCAGGGAGAATCTATCTCTGGCAGCAACGTACAGGGATGGCGTGCACCACACGTTTACGCTCAGCCAGGTGAAATCTGGACTGGTGAACTCGGTGCTTACGAAGGTGTACGTTGGATTGAAACACCTCGTGCTCCTGTATTCCAGGGTGCCGGTGCTTCAAGCGCAAACGTTTACGGAACTATGATTCTTGGTCGTCAGGCTCTTGCTAAGACGTTCTCAACAATCGATGGTAACGGAGCGTTCCCTCACGTTGTACCAGGTCCAATCACTGACCGCCTCCGCCGTTTCGTACCACTTGGTTGGTACTGGCTCGGTGCATACGGAGTATTCCGTCAGGCATCATTGATTCGTCTAGAGTCAGCATCACTCCTTGGTGGAGACATTTCAACAACAGTTGGAACTGGAACCGCTTTTGAGCCAGCAGTTGACCTAGGTGAGTCCGGCTCACCACTGGCTTAAGTCAGTAGTTAGGTAGGAGACAGGTATGTCGTGGCCTTATGCATGCGCCCATTGTGGTAGTCGTGATGTTCAACCACTCGTGGACGAGATTCAATGTCTCGTCTGCGGGCGGCTGACCAATAAGGACGGCGTACCTGTCTCACACCTAGACCAATTTACTTCCGAGGAGAAACTTTAATGACAATCCCAACAGGGCATGGACTTCGCATGGGACTTGAATCTGCTGACCAAGCAGGTACACCACTTCCTAACCGAGTTACCCGTGCAAAGATGAACGATGCTAAAGCCATTAAAGGCGAAACATCAGACCCATGTTACTGCGGTTGCTGTGACATGACAGACGCAAGGTGGAAATAATGGGCTTATTTGATGATGTAAAACAGGTAGGTTCTGGTATAGCCAGTGCTGCCACTGGTGCAGGACGTGCAGTACAAGATGTTGCTCGTGGTGCCGCTAGCGGTGCTACCGCTGTTGGACGTGGAGTAGAAGATGTTACTCGTGATGCTGTTAGTGGCGCTGCTAGTGGAATTTCACGTGTTGCCGCTGATGTTGCATCTGCAGCACACAAAGTTTCAACATATGCTCGTGGTTCAGAAAACCACGCTGGTTCAGCACCTAACACTCCAAACCAGCATGGCGTATCACACGCACCTAACGCTGGTCCTGAAATGCGAAAGCACATGACCGCAACACCACGCCCATACCAAGAAAACAACCTCCCTTCAATTCCAAGCACAGGAGTACTTCCTGGGCCTGCAGGTGCCGGACGTAAGGTGCAAACCTCTACCGTCAAGGGACCTTCAGCAGCAGACATGGCTAACATCGCCGCTAACGCAAAGGCTAAAAAATAATGGAATCACGTTCATCATTTCCAACGGTTGACATGGAATCATTCCGTGGCACAATGGACACTACCGCTGTAGAGCGTGGTGTTGACTCTAAGAAGGGCATGCGTGGTGTTGAAACAAATACTGCTCGTGGCGTTAAAGAGGCAGTTGTGCTTGAAGATATTATTAAGTTGGAGCACGCTCCAGCAACAGACGCTCCTCCTGTTGAGGGCTTTAAAACTTACGGAGAAATCTAATGCCAAGTCGTTTTGACGAAGCCTACAGTGTAGACAAGAAGAAGGACGGGTTTGTCGTTGACATGCGTCCTACCACTTTGCTTGAGCAGAGCCTTCACGGTAATGACCGTGTGAACTTGCCTGTTGGAGAAGCAGTTACCGAAGGTGCTGAGTACCAGACAACTGGTGGCGCTCGTATGGGTGATGCCCTTGACGCTGCTCGCATTGGGGCTAACGGACGCAAGAAGTAGGTTCTGAGTGGCTACATTTACGCCACCCAAGGTCTATGACAACCCGCCTATCTTGCCTGACTCACGAGGTCTGGCAAATAGGTTGTTTCGTTACTACAAGAACCGAGCACGTTATGTGATGGTCTTTGCGTTATCGGACGGAACGTTTGTACAGGACACGGCTACGCCGGAGAACTCTAACACAAACATTCCTTACCCGTATAACCCATGGGACCCATCGGCACCGTTCTCAACGTCATACTACATTAACTATGAAGTATCACCGCCGGTTCCAACAGTAACTACAGTTGCTCAGAATCCTTGGATTGCTAAAGTGTATCAAGAAGTTTGCTACGTTACAGACGCAGAAGCAGCGGCTCTTACGGCTGCTGGATACGGAGATTTGATTTCATGACCGCAACACCACACAACGTTGGACTACACCCAGAGGATTGCTTTGGGTGCAAGGCTGCGTCTATCAGCATGTCACCATCTGCCATGCCTACACGCTCCAACGCTGGTGTTATTAACATGGACACGAAAGCAATGCACGCAGACGTGGCCGCTTACAAGCGACTACGCAAAGATGGAACACAACCCAAGTCGGTAAAGGGTGCGGCGGCTCTAGAGTCTCGTGCTGTATCGAAGTGGGAGATTGAAACAGGAACAACGCTCAAGGGTGACACCAAGTTGGGCAAACGATTAGACGAAACTCAAGGCGCTATCAATAGGGGCGAATCAGTACTATGACAACTTACTTACTTTCTGGAGTCGTTTCAGGACCTTCTGGGTTCCTTAACGGCGCTTCTGTCACAGCGTACGATGAGTCATTATTTACTAATGCACCAGCAGCAGGTGACGCACCACCAGCCGCAGCCGTTCTAGGCACTAACGCATTTAACACTGACGCTAACGGTCAGGTTGTTTTATCAGGTACCGAGTACGGTGGTAACGGTCAATGGCAGATTCAAGTAGGTAGCAATCACGGTTACTACATTGGAGTTCTTTACCCAGTTGGTTCTACAACTGCCCAGTACTACTGGTCATACGACGACTCACTTATTCAGAGCCGTGGTTTACAGGGATACCAGGGTTTTCAAGGTAACCAGGGTTTCCAGGGATTTAACGGTGTACAAGGTACACAAGGATTCCAGGGAACAACTGGAGCAACAGGTTCGCAAGGTACGCAAGGCGTACAAGGCACACAGGGTTTTCAAGGGGTACAAGGTTCTACTGGTGTGCAAGGCGCAACAGGAGCAACCGGCCCACAGGGTACACAAGGTTCGACTGGCGCACAGGGCATACAGGGAACTCAGGGTACGCAAGGCACACAAGGTCGTCAAGGCTTTCAGGGTGTGCAGGGAACAACAGGTTCTACAGGTGCACAGGGATACCAAGGTAACACTGGTAACACTGGACCACAGGGCGCACAGGGCGTTCAAGGCAACGCTGGTGTACAGGGTGCTCAGGGATACCAAGGTCTAACAGGACCGCAGGGTATTCAGGGGAATCAGGGCAACCAAGGCTTCCAGGGAAGTCAGGGATACCAAGGTTCTACCGGAGCACAGGGTGTTCAAGGTACACAAGGTAATCAGGGGTACCAAGGATATCAGGGTTACCAGGGTAACGTCGGTGCTCAAGGCCCTGGTGGTACTAACGCCATCTACGGTTCGTTCTACGACACCACAACACAGAGCAACGGTGGTGCTACCACAGCCAATGTTGTTGCATGCAACACACTTGAAACTGAGTTTGGTGTATCAGTCAACTACGGCAACCAGTTTGTTGTTTCATACGCAGGTACATACCTTATTCAATTCCTTGGTCAATTCATCAAGGGTGGAACAGGCACAAGTACAATTAACCTATGGCTTGCCAAGAACGGTACTGCTCTTACTCAAACCGTTATTCAATTTGCTGCTATTGCTGGACAAACCCAAGCACAATCAGACACATACCTATTCCCACTTGCCGCTAATGACTACGTTCAGTTCTACTGGTCATCATCTGATACCACAATACAATTGGTCCCACAGGCTGCTGGAACTTCACCAACACGCCCAGCAACACCATCAGTCAACGTCAACATTTCAATGGTCGCCTCATCTGGTGCCACTGGTGCTCAGGGTTCCACTGGTGCCCAGGGTGTACAGGGATACCAAGGTGTACAGGGCTATCAGGGCTTCCAGGGAGTTCAAGGAACTACTGGCTCGCAGGGACCTCAAGGCGTACAGGGTACGCAAGGTAACCAAGGATTCCAAGGCTACCAGGGTGCTACAGGTGCCACAGGTGCTCAAGGCTCAACAGGTTCTCAGGGTGTACAAGGTGCACAGGGAACTGCTGGTACCAACGGTGCACAGGGAGCGCAAGGCTCTACGGGTGCAACTGGTTCACAAGGTTCACAAGGAAACCAGGGTGCTCAAGGAGCGCAGGGTTACCAAGGTACTGCCGGTACTAACGGAACTAACGGAGCGCAGGGTGCTCAGGGTTCACAAGGTTCTACCGGAGCCACTGGTTCACAGGGAGCACAAGGCTTCCAGGGTGTAACAGGTAGCCAGGGTTCTACTGGTGCTCAAGGAGCCACAGGTAGCCAGGGTGCTACAGGTACGCAGGGTAGCCAGGGTTATCAAGGTTATCAGGGATACCAGGGTAATGCCGGTTCTCAAGGTTCACAGGGTTACTCAGCCGCTACTACCAACGTAGTTCTTACTGCACCGTTTGAAACAGTAAGCAGTTCTGCAACGGCACTT